>VOFK01003912.1_pt1 | contig 56823 bp, 72 predicted proteins | sample 5384121 | NCBI WGS metagenome assembly VOFK01 (sample SAMN12384730, study PRJNA508395) | human gut metagenome | isolation source: healthy gut J | host: Homo sapiens | reverse complement strand
TGATTTAACAAATGATTTCATTGAATTTTTCCGTAAAAAAATCAACTGGGGAAAGAACAAAGCCAAGTAACCGGCTCCCGCCACTCTTTACATAAAAAATTATTATATTGGTGAGAATTTACTTCAGTGCTCCTGTGACCCGGTCCTCCTGTCAGGACGGGGATAAAACAGCTCCTGGGCGCGGCGGAGTTTGACCCGCGCCGGGCCCGGCCACCACATAGTTGGTCTTTTGGACACCGAGGAGGCGGACTTGCCGCCCTGCTGCTCGATCATCTGACCGGCCCCTCCCCGTGGGTGGCGCTCCAGGCTTCCGGTGACGAAAGTCATTCCGGCAAAAACGATTGTCAACCAATTCCTCTTTACAGCTCATATTGACCCCGGCGTCCTCCAGACGCCGCAGCAAGGTCCCGGATTGGGGGCTTTCCATCCACTGGCGGATATAGGCGGCGGTGATGGGGCCCACATCGTCGATGGAGGTCAGTTCTCCTCCGTGGCCTGGGACAGGCCTGCATGGTGCCGAAACGGCGGGCCAGGAACCTTGGCGGCCTTTTCACCCACCTGCCGGATGCCCAGGGCAAAGATCAGACGCCACAGGTCGTTGTCCCGGCTTTTATAGATGGCGGCCACGGCGTTGGCGGCGGACTTCTCGCCCATGCGCTCCAGGGGGCGATGCCGGCGGCGGTCAGGTCGTACAGGTCGGCGGCGGTTTTACCAGACCGCTTTCGATGAGCTGATTCAGCACCGCCGGGCCCAGGCCGTCAATATCCATGGCGTTCCGGCTGGCGAAATGGGTCAGGTTCCGCAGGCGCTGGGCCGGGCATTCCGCGCCGGTGCAGCGCAGGGCCGCGCCGTCCGGGTCCCGCTCCACCGGTGCGCCGCACACGGGACAGGTCTGAGGAGGTAATAGGGGACCGCCCCGGCGGGGCGGTGCTCCGGCGCCACCTCCACGATCTCGGGAATGATCTCTCCCGCCTTCTGCACCACCACGGTGTCGCCGATGCGGATATCCTTCTCCGCGATATAATCCTGGTTGTGGAGCGTGGCGTTGGTGACGGTGGTCCCCGGCCAGCCGCACCGGCTCCAGCTGGGCTCAGCACCCGGTGCGGCCCACCGGACCACGATGTCCAGAATGCGGGAGGTCTTGCGCCCGGGGATATTTATAGGCGATGGCCCAGCGGGGGAACTTGGCGGTGCTGCCCAGAGTCTCCCGGTCTGCCAGGTCGTTGAGCTTCACCACCGCGCCGTCCATGTCGAAGGACGCTCCATCCGGTGTCGTTAAGGCGGTCGATTTCCGCCATGATATCGGCATGAGTACGCAACAGGCGATAGGGGATGACCTTTTTTGAAGTGCTGGGAGCGGGAGATAGTCCAGGGTCTCCGTGTGGGTGGTGAAGCTGCGGCCTTTTGGGCCAGCCTGGAGGTTGAACACGGCGATGTCCAGCTGCCGCTGGGCGGCGATCTTGGGGTCCAGCTGCCGCAGAGAGCCTGCCGCCGTTGCGGGGATGGGCCATCAGGGGCTTGCCCCTCGATCCTCCCGGCGGCTGCTGAGCTTTTCAAACACACTGCGGACACATATACACCCCTCACCCCTGACGATGAGACGGGGCAGCCTCCGGCAGGGTCATGGGGATGGAGCGGATGGTGCGCAGATTTTCCGTCACGTCCTCGCCCACCTGGCCGTCGCCCCCCGGTGGCCCCCGGACGAACACGCCGTCCCGGTATTCCAGGGCCACGGACAAGGCCCGTCCACCTTGGCTCCACGCTGTATTCCGCCTGGGGCATGGTCTCCGCCACCCGCAGCAGAAATCCCGACATCCTCGCCGTCAAAGACGTCCTGAAGGCTCTCCAGGGGGCACGTCGTGGCGGACCTGTTCAAACTGGGACAGGGCCGGGCCGCCCACCCGCTGGGTGGGGGAGTCCGGGGTCACCTCCTCCGGGTGCTCCCGCTCCAGGTCCTCCAGGCGGCGGAGCATATGGTCGTACTCATAGTCGCTGATGGTGGGGGCGTCCAGCACATAATAGCGGTAGCCGTGGGCGTTGAGGGTGTCCCGCAGCTCCCTCATTTCGGTTTTATAGTCCATGTTTCACTTATCCTTTGTTCATGATGTTGTCCCGGGCGGTATCCTCCAGCTCATCGGGCGTGGTACTGAAGTAGGTGTACGTCTCCGGCACGGAGCCGACGATGACGGTCTCTGCCACGGCGATCTCGTTGCTGACCTTGGTGGAGGCGGTGAAGCCCGGCAGGAGAATGCTGGTGTACACGTCCACGCTCAGCAGAATCTGGTGCCGGGTCTGGTTGATACCGGCGGCGGAAAAGGCGTTGCGGAGGCTGGCGTCGGTGGAGCCCACCGCCTGCATCCGCACCCGGACGCAGGGCCCCCGGCCCGCCAGCAGGGTGGAGCCGGTGAGGGTCCCCACGGGGATGGACAACTCGCTGGTGGATACCTCCGACAGCCGCCGGAGAATTTCGTCGGCGATCTGGGACCGCAGACGGTTAAAGGCCGCCATGTTGCTCTCCAGAGCCGCCACCCGGCCGGTTTCGTCCTTTTCCAGGTGAATCAGCACGTTATAGTCCACCTGGCCGCTGTCGATGGCGTCCCGGACGGCGTCCACCACGATGCGGTTGACGGCGTTGGACACCCGCGCGGTGGCCAGGCTGACGATGATGGGCCGCATATGCAGCACCGCCGCGCAGCCCAGGCCCGCCGTCAGCAGGACCGCCAGCACCAGCCAGGTCAGCCTCCGCTGCCGCCCGGTGAGACGCAGATAACGCATTCTTCTCACGGCACACACCCCCTATGGGTCAATATATGCCGCCAGGGCGGCAGAGGTTACTCCGCCCAGGAGTTGACGATGGCCTTGAAGGTCTTGCCCCGCTCCATGAAGTTCTTGAACTGGTCAAAAGCGGCGCAGGCAGGGGAGAGGGTCACCACGTCCCCGGGAACAGCCCGGTCACGGGCGGTCTCCACAGCCCGCTGAAAGGGTGTCACATCCAGTATTTCCGGATGGCCCGGCCGGTAACCGGGAGCCTGCTCCACGGCAGCGCGGATCTTTCCGGCGGTGGCGCCGCACAGCACCAGCAGCTTCACGTGCTCCACCACCTCGGGACCCAGCACGTCGAAGGGAATGTGCTTGTCATAGCCCCCGGCAATGAGGATGACCTTCTCCTTAAAGGATCGCAGGCCCGCGATGGTGCGGGAGGGACTGGAGGCGATGGAATCATTGTAAAACCGGACGCCGTGATAGGTACGCACCAGCTCGATGCGGTGCTCCACGCCGTTGAAGGTCCGGGCAAAGGTGCGGATGGTCTCGTCGGGCACCAGGCCCTCTACCGCCGCAATGGCGGCCATGTAGTTTTCCACATTGTGGACGCCGGGCAGGCGGATATCCTCCGTGGTCATGATCTGGCGTTCATGGCCGTCCCGGCGGGAGATCACGGCGTCGCCCCGCAGAAATACGCCGTTTTCCGGCTCTGCCTGGCGGCTGAAATACAGGGCACGGCCCGGGGCGCGCAGGGCCTGCTGCCGGGTGATGGTGTTGTCCAGGTTGAAGATGGCGGTGTCCCCGGGCTGCTGGTGACGGAAAATGTTCTCCTTGGCCCAGACATATTCCTCCATGCTCTTGTGAATGTCCAGGTGGTTGGGGGCCAGATTGGTCACCACGGCGATGTGGGGGCTGTGGGTCATGGTCATCAGCTGGAAGCTGGACAGCTCCAGCACGGCCCAGTCCGTGGGCCGGATGGTATCGGCCTCCGCCAGCAGGGGATGGCCGATGTTGCCGCCCACATGGACGGTGTGTCCCGCCGCCCGCAGAAGCTCGGCAATAATGGTGGTGGTGGTGGTCTTGCCGTCGGAGCCGGTGACGGCGATGATGGGGCAGGGCAGACCTGGAAAAAAGACCTCCATCTCGGAGGTGATGACGCTGCCCCTGGCCCGGGCGGCCTCCAGCTCCGGCGCGTCGGGCCGCAGGCCCGGGGTGCGGAAAATCACGTCCTGGTCCAGGCCCTGAAGATACCCGTCGCCCAGCCGCAGCACGGCCCCGGCGGCCTCCAGCTCCTCCGCCAGAGCGCCCAGCTTCGCCCGGCCGCTGCGGTCGCAGGCGGTGACGGCGATGCCCTCCCGCAGCAGCAGGCGCAGCAGCGGCGTGTTGCTGACGCCGATGCCGATAACGGCCACGGTCTTGCCTCGCAGAGAGGCGATATATTCCTGCAAAGTCATAGGATGAACCTCCTTATCGTATCTGACCCGGTTATTATACCGCATTCCGGGGCGGGGTTCAATCAATTTCCGCAAAAATCGGTTGACTTTCCGAAGCGGGTCGGGTACAATATTTGTGCGAGTAAGCCAGACAGTCGCGGGGACAAGGCGAAAGCCTGTTCATGAGGAAAGTCCGGGCTCCACAGGGCAAGGATAACGGGTAACGCCCGCCGAAGGCGACTTCAGGAAAAGTGCAACAGAGATATACCGCCTCCGTTGGAGGTAAGGGTGGAAAGGCGAGGTAAGAGCTCACCCATCGGCTCGAGAGTGTCCGATGCTGTAAACTCTATCCGGAGCAACACCGCTATGGGAGCAATAGGGCGGCCCGTCCGCTCCCGAGGTGGCTGAAGCGCACCGGCAACGGCGCGCTTAGATAGATGACTGTCAAATACAGAACCCGGCTTACAGACTTGCTCGCGCACACCATATGGGCCCGCCGGCGGAGATCGCCTGGCGGGCCCCTTTTTATGCCCGCAGCGAGGCGGAAGCCGACTTTTTCGGGAATCTCTGTTAATCTATTGACAAACTATGGAAAAGGTGATTTAATTAACAATATCAAAACAGAGAAAGAGGCGGACAGGCTATGGCGATACCGTTTGACTATACGTCGGAATACAAACGCAAGCTGCGCACTCCGGAGGAGGCTGCGCGGGTGGTCAAAAGCGGCGACTGGCTGGATATCTCCATGGGCGGGGCGTTCCCGTCCCTGATGGACGAGGCCATTGCCAAGCGGAAGGACGAGCTGCGGGGCGTGAAGATCCGGGGCTATCTGATCCAGCAGCCCATTCAGATGGTGGAGTGCGACCCCAGCCGGGAGCACTTTATCTATAACAGCTGGCACATGTCCGGCTATGAGCGCAAGCTCTGCGACCGGGGCCTGTGCAACTTCAACCCTATGGTGTTCCGGAATCTGGGGGCCTACTATGACCATTTCCTCACGGTAAACGTGGCTATCACCTGCGTGACCCCCATGAATGAGCATGGATACTTCAACTTCTCCGTGTCCAACGCCTCCGCCCGGGCGGTGCTGGACAAGGCCGACGTGGTGCTCCTGGAGGTCAACGAGAATCTGCCCTGGGTCTATGGCGGGCTGGACGAGTGCATCCACATCGACGATGTGGACATGATCGTGGAGGGCCCCCACGGCCCCCTGCCGGGCATTAAGACTCCCGCCGCCAGCGAGACGGAGATGAAGATCGCCGAGTATGTGGTGCAGAAATATGGTGGACGGCTCCACCCTGCAGCTGGGCATCGGCTCCCTGCCCAACGCCGTGGGCCAGATGATCGCCCGCTCCGACCTGCGGGACCTGGGCATCCACACGGAGATGCTGTGCGACTCGTACCTGGATATGTACAAGGCCGGAAAGATCAACAACAAGAGAAAGACCCTGGACCGCTATAAGAGCGTGTTCGGCTTTGCCATTGGTTCGCCGGACCTGTACGACTGGATCCGGGAGAACCCCGGTGTGGTGACCTATCCCATCAGCTACTGCAACGATCCCTCTATCGTGGGGAAGATTGACAACTTCGTGTCCATCAACAACTGCATCTCCGTGGACCTGTACGGCCAGATATGCGCCGAAAGCGCCGGCACCCGGCAGATCAGCGGCACCGGCGGGCAGCTGGACTTCCTGGAGAGCGCCGCCGTGTCCAAGGGCGGCAAGGCCTTCATCTGTCTCACATCCTCCTTTACCAACAAGGAGGGGGAGATGGTGTCCCGCATCAACCCGCTGCTGACTCCCGGCGATATCGTCACCGATCCCCGGAGTCTGGCCTACTACATCGTCACCGAATACGGCGGCGTGAACCTGGTGGGCTGCAGCACCTGGGAGCGGGCGGAGAAGCTCATCTCCATCGCCCACCCCAAGTTCCGGGACGAGCTGATCGCCAACGCCGAAAAGCAGGGCATCTGGCTGCGGTCCAACAAGCGGTAAAGGGAATACATACATAAGAACACCCGCTGCGGCGTAATGCCGCAGCGGGTGCTTGAATATAGCCGGTTACTGGATAGGCTCCAGAACGCCCAGGACCACATAGCGGACGTTCTTGAACTCATAGGTGCAGGTGGACAGGGTGACGATATGACTGTCCGCCGAGGGAACGCCGGTGGTGGGGCGGAAGGTGGAGTGGTTTACCATCTGCTGCAGGAACTCCTGGGTCAGCTGGAACTGATAGACGCTGCAGTCGGAGTAGGCCACCTGGCCATTGCCGTCGAGAATATAGCCCGAGGCGTCCACAATGACCCCGGCAAACAGATGCAGCTTGTAGCTCTGCTGGGGGTCAGCATGTAGAGGTAGGGATGCTGGTCATAGTAGGCCTGCTGCTTGTACTTCACCAGGTTGGAGAACATGGCCCCGGACGTCATATTGTGGCCGTAGATCAGGCTGTTCTGGTCGGAGAAGTCGGCGCTGTTGGCGCAGTCCATGAAGATGCTGCCGTTGTCGTTCCAGGTGCCGTCCAGCAGGTGGCGCAGGTAGTAGTCGTTGTCGCTGCCCTGGACCACCGGGTAATTGATATGGGTATTGGCCCCGTAGATCCAGGCGATGACGTCGCCGTTGGTTTTCAGCAGCTCGTCAAACTGCACCGTGGGGCACTCCGGGTCGCCGCTGGGGTCCTGGGTCGGGTCGTTGTTATCGCTGTCGCCGGGAAGGGTCACAAAAAGCGGTTGGCCTCGGAAATGACCTTATCGCTGCGGTATTTTTCCAGATAGTAGCTGCCCACCTTGTAGGCGGCAAACAGGAACACGCCCACAAGCAGGGCGAGGATCACATAGTATACGGGCTTTTTCATGGCGGCGTCTCCTTTTGTGGGATGGCTCTATTTTATCAGCTTTTCCCCGGTATTGCAAGGACTTTGCATTTTTGGTATAATAACGCAAAAAGCCAAGGGGGAGGCACAGCGATGCTGATTTTTGACATGGACGGCACCCTCATTGATTCCAACGGGATCTGGCGGCAGGTGGACGAGGCGTTCCTGGCCAAGCGGGGGTATCCGTATACCCGGGAGTATTACGAGGGCGTGGCCCACACCATTTTTCCCATGGCCGCGAAATTCACCAAAGCCTATTGCCATCTGGAGGAGTCCGAGGAAGAGATCATGGCCGAGTGGATGCAGATGGCCGGGGACGCCTACGCCGTGCGGGTGCCCATCAAGCCCGGGGTCCGGGCATATCTGGACCGGTGCCGGGCGGCAGGGGAGAGGATGATCGTGCTGACCTCCAGCGTGCCGGAGCACTGCCGGGCTGCCCTGGGGCGGCTGGGGCTGACGGAGTATTTCGAGCGTATCCTCTTTGCTCACGACCTGGGCATGGACAAGAAGGACCCGGAGACCTTCCGCCACGCGGCGGCACTGATGGGCGTGACGCCGGAGGACTGCACCATGTATGACGACTCCGTGGCCGCCTGCCGGGCGGCCCGGGAGGCCGGAATGCAGGTGGTGGGGGTGTACGACGCCTTTTTCCACGTTTCCTGGCCGGAGATGCAGCAGGTGTGTCACCGGGTCATCCGCAGCTTTGAGGAGCTGTTATAACAAAAGGACCTCCGCCGCTGGCGGAGGTCCTTTTGAGCTGTCCAAAAAGGGCAGCGCCCTTTTTGGACAAAAGCTTGCAGTCTGCTGCGCGCATAATTTGTTCGCTGAAAGCGAACAAATTCCACACTTGCAGACTGAGAAGTGTTTTTTGCGACGTACACGCCGCCGCAAAAAACGGATTGCAATTTATTTGCCGCCTGCGGGCGGCAAACTCTGCGAGGCTTTTTTCAGAAGCTGCCGATGGGGATGGAGCCGTCGTCGCTGCCCTTTTCGATGGAAAGAATTTGCAGCCAGTAGCCCCGGCCGCCGCCCATGTCCACCTGGACCCGGTCGCCGCTGCGCCTGCCCAGAACGGCCTTCCCCACCGGGGACTCCTTGCTGATGAGGCCCTTCAGGGCGTCCTGCCGCAGGGTGGTCACCAGCTGGATTTTCCGGGTTTTGCCGGTGTTCTCCATGAGAATTTCCACGGTGTCGTACAGGCCCGCCGTGTCGGCCCGGGAGTGGTCCTCGATGATGCGGGCGGTCTTGATCATCCGCTGCAGGTAGCGGATGCGGCTGTCATTGCGGTTTTTCTCCTGCTTGGCGCACTTGTACTCGAAGTTTTCGCTGAGGTCGCCGAAGGCTCGGGCGGTCTGCACGTCCTCGATGAGCTTGGGGCGCAGCGTCTGGACCCGGTAGTCGATCTCCTCCTGCATTTTCTGGATGTCCTGTCTGGTCAATTCGTCATACATGATGGTTCCTCCCATAGCTGCGCCAGGCGGCGCAGTCCCTCCGGCAAGCGGTCCATGTCGATGCCGGCATAGTTGACAACTAATATGTGCTGGGGCGCGGCGGCGGGCTGGCTGTAGTAATCCGACAGCAGGGCCAGCCGCAGGCCCATGGCCTCCGCCCGGCGGCGGAGGGACCGGTCGTCCAGGTCCGTGGGCAGCACCATGAGAAAGTGCAGCCCCGCGTCCTGCTCCAATATCTCCGCCCGGTCCGACAGAGGACTGCGGCGGATGGCGTCGATGACGGCGTCCCGCTTCTGACGATAGCGGGTCTTCATGCGGTTGAGATGCTGCTCATACCGCCCCTGCTCCAGAAACCGGGCCAGGGTGTACTGCTCGAAGCTGGACACGGTGCAGGCGTAAAAGCCCAGCTTCTCCCGGTAGCGGGCCAGCAGGCGGGGCGGCAGGATCATGTAGCTGATGCGGATGGACGGGGCGATGGTCTTGGAAAAGGTGTTCAGATAGATGACCCGCTGACTCTCGCCGACGGAGAACAGGGTGGGGATGGGACGGCCCACGAAGCGGAACTCGCTGTCGTAGTCGTCCTCCAGTATCCAGCGCTCCGGCTCCTCCGCCGCCCAGCGCAGCAGCTCCTGCCGCCGGGTGATGGGCATGACGATGCCGGTGGGGTAGTGGTGAGACGGGGAGATGTGGACCACGTCCGCCGGCTGGCGGCGTAGCTGGGCCACGTCCAGGCCGCCGCCGTCCAGCCCCACCCGGCACAGGGGGACCTGGTGGGCCTGGTAAATTCTGGCGATTTTGCCATAGCCCGGGTCCTCCACGGCATAGCGCTTCTCCCGGCCCAGCAGCTGGATGATCAGGGTGTATAACAGCTCCGTTCCCGCGCCGATGATGATCTGCTCCGGGTCCACGTCCATGCCCCGGAACTGGCGCAGGTGGGCGGCGATGGCCCGGCGCAGGGCCAGGGCCCCGTTGGAGGGGGCGGCCCGGAGAAGCTCCGTGTCCTCCTCCAGGATGGTCTGGCGCATGAGCCGGGACCACACGGTGAAGGGGAAGTAGGACCGGTCCAGAGACCCGGTGGCCAGGTCCAGAAACACCGGCTCCGCCGGTTTTTCCGGAGTCAGCGGCGGCGGGTCCGCCGGAGGCAGGGGCCGCTCCACGGGGCTGACGTAATACCCCTTTTTCTCCACGGTGTAGATATACCCCTCCGCCGCCAGCTGCTCATAGGCGTTCTTCACCGTGATGACGCTGACCTCCAGATGCTGGGCCAGAGCCCGCTTGGAGGGCAGCTTCTGCCGGGGCGGCAGGGCGCCGGACAGAATGTCCCGGCGGATGCAGTCGTACAGCTGGGTATACAGGCTGCGGCTTCCATTTTTCTCCAGCGCATAGGTCAGCATGAAAAAATCTCTCCTATCTGGTATTATCAAATAATATCAATATGGTTATTTCAATAATACCAGTTCTTACTATAATACAGACAGAATCAAAACGCAAGGAGATTTTTCCTATGAGAGACATGAAAATCAGAAAAATGGTACTGGCCGCTCTGATGGCGGCACTGACGTATGTGGCAACCATGGTGGTGCAGATTCCTTCCCCATGCAGGGCTTTGTGAATCTGGGCGACTGCTGCGTGCTGCTGTCCGGCTGGATCCTGGGGCCCCTGGTGGGGCGGCGCTGCCGCCGGTATCGGCTCTATGCTGACGGACCTGCTCAACGGCTATGCCCACTATGCCCCGGGCACCCTGGTCATCAAGGCCCTGGATGCCATGGCGGCGGCGCTGATCGTGAAGGCCCTGGGCCGCAAGCCCTACGCCTATGTGGTGGGCGGCGTCGTGGGCGAGCTGATCATGGTGGCGGGCTATTTCGGCTATGCCTGCCTGCTGCTGGGCAAGGGCATCGGCGCGGCGGCCAGCATCCCCGGCAACCTGGTGCAGGGGGCCATGGGCCTGGTCATTGGCCTGGTGCTGTTCGTGCTGCTCAAGCGCAGCAAGGCTCTGGACAAGCTGAACATTCAGTGGTAAAATAGCTTCAAACGGGAGGATTCCCGCAGAAAGGAAGTTTTATCATGGCAGGAATCGTTCATGAGGTAGAAAATACTGATCTGCTGGCCCAGGTGCGGCAGGAGTCCGCCGCCGCCGCCCGGCAGCTGGCGGAGGCCGCCCGTCTGCACAAGGGGCAGATCGTGGTGGTGGGCTGCAGCACCAGCGAGGTGGTGGGCCGCCGGGTGGGCAGCTGGTCCACGCCGGAGGTGGGCCAGGCCATTTTCGACGGGCTCAACAGCGTGTTTGCCCCCATGGGCGTCTACATCGCCGCCCAGTGCTGCGAGCACCTGAACCGGGCGCTGATCGTGGAGCATGAGGCGGTGCCCCAGCTGGACATCGTCAACGTGGTGCCCTTCAGCCCAAGGCGGGCAGCTCCTTCGCCACCGCCGCCTATCAGAGCTTCCGGCATCCGGTGGCGCTGGAGGAGATCCGGGCTGACGCCGGTCTGGACGTAGGCGGCACGCTGATCGGGATGCACTTGAAAAAGGTGGCGGTGCCGGTGCGGCTGGAGCAGGATCACATCGGTCAGGCCATTGTGCTGGCGGCCCGGGTGCGGCCCAAGTTCATCGGCGGCGAGCGCGCCGTGTACGATGAGTCCCTGAAGGACGGATACCCGGAATTCTGAAAAAGCAATCCCTCCGGCTAATGGTCGGGGGTCGTAAGAAAGTAATATCGTTTTTTGCAGGAACGGCATGGCTTCGGTCATGCCGTTTCCTCTTTCACAAGTTCATTCAGCGGGATAAATCCCACAAGGTCATAGGAAATGCGGATGTTCTGCCGCCGCTTGCCGCTGCTCTTATCAGGTGCTTCAATGTAGATCGCCTTGACAAGCTCCCGCAGGGCGTAGGGGGTAAGCTCCTGCAAATCCTCGTATTTGTGTACTCGTTGGATAAACTGCTCCAAGTTCTCAATCTGTCGTTCCTGTACTTCAATCTCCTGCTGTAAGCTCTGGATTTCCACTTTGAGTTGCGTCTGCTCGTCCTCGTAAGTCCTGCTCATCATGGAAAACCGTTCATCGGTGATGCGCCCGGAAACATTGTCCTCATAGATGCGGATAAACAGTCGGTCAAGCTCTGCAAGGCGGCGTTCTGCCTGTGCAAACTGCGTCTTGTAGCCACGGATGGCTTCCTCGCTGCTCATTCGTAACCGCTGCTCCATAACCGTCCTAAAATGCTTCTCGTAGCGTGTCACATAGAAGATAACCGCTTTCATGTGCATCCAGACCAATTCCTCCAACACAACCGCCCGGATAAAGTGTGCCGAGCAGCTTCCCGTGTTGCTGCGGTAGTTGGCGCATACGAAATGGTCTTGCCGCTTCTCAAAGTAGTTGGTGGTACAATACCGCATTTTCGCTCCGCAGTCGGCGCAATAGACCATGCCGGAAAACAAGCTGCTCTTGCCCGTTTTCGTTCTGCGGTGACGCTGCTTACGGATCTGCTGCACCTTGTCAAAGACTTTCTGCTCGATGATTGCCGGGTGGGTGTTGTAGAAAACCGCCTGTTTCTCAATGGGCGTTTCCCTCTGCTTCTTGTCCCAGATAGAGTTGGTGTAGGTCTTGAAGTTGACCGTACAGCCTGTGTACTCCCGCCGTTCCAGAATATGAACAACCGTGTTGGTGTTCCAATGGTAGGGGTCGGCAGTTTCGGGGCTTGGGGATTTGATGCCCTCCCTGCGTTTGTAGGAAGTGGGGTTAAGCACCTTTTCCGCTTGGAGCAGCTTTGCAATCTGCATCGGACCTCTGCCCTCCATGCACAGCTTGAAGATACGCTTGACTACAAGGGCGGCGGCTTCGTCCACAATCCACTTCGTTCTGTCCTCCGGGTCTTTGCGGTAGCCAAAAGGCACATTTGTTGTCAGCGGTACGCCACGCTCGCCCTTTGCTTTCTGCACAGCCCGGATTTTGCGGCTGGTGTCTTTGGCAAAAACTCGTTAAACCAGTTTTTGATACCCGCCACATCGTTGTCGGTGCTGTTGGGGTCGATGGTGTCAAAGTGGTCGTTGATGGCAATATAGCGGACACTGTATTTTGGAAAAGTGAAGTTGATATACAGCCCGGTCAACGAGGAATTACGCCCAAGTCGGGAAAGGTCTTTCGTCAGCACTACTACTACTTTTCCCGCTTCGATTTCAGACAGCATTTGCTGAAAGCCGGGGCGGTCATAGTTGGTGCCGCTGTACCCGTCATCTACGAAAAAGGTCGGGTTGGGAAAGCGGTGTTCTTTGGCGTAGCGGAGCAGGATGTCTTTCTGATTGGTGATGGAATTGCTATCGCCCTCGTTGGCGTCCTCCTGCGAAAGTCGGCAGTATAATGCGGTGATTTTTTCAGTTGCCCGTAACATTTCTGTTTCCTCCTTTAATGGGGCAACTGCCAGTACAGGATTGGTTGCTTCTATTGTACCAAGATTTTGTGAATTTGTCATTCCTGTTCCTCCTTCTTTTCTGTAAACTTTTCGCCCATAATGCGCTCCATTTTCTTGTCAAGCGTTTCCGTTCCGTCATAGCTGCCTGTGACGGTGTAGAGTGTGCCGCCGATCTCCTTTTGCAAGGTGAATTCCGGTAGCCAGAAAGCGGAAAGATTTTTCACGCAGAGATGCCCGTCCTCGTTAAAGTAGCAGTTGTGGCGTACATGGTCGGGCGGTAGGGGCTGCGGTTTGAGATAGGGGTCAGAGCAGGAGAAATAATATTCTGTCAGCTCATCGTGGTCGGCTTCTTCCCATAGCCGGATTTCCTCTAACAGCTCCGGGTCGATTTCATGTTCAAACTCTTTGTTCTTGTTCATGGTGGTTTCCTTTCTCCGATGGCTCATCGGTCTATATTGTGATTTCTGGTTTTGCTCTGCTGCGGTGCGTCCTCTTTCAGCGCAATATCCACATAGCGGTGGATTTTTTGCAGATCGGAAACGACTTCCCGCTGTGCTTTCAGCTTGGCGTACTCCGCTTCGTTCTCGGCGGTCAGCTTCGCAAGCTCGGTCTGCCACGCTTTAGGGGCCAGTTTCATATCCGGCAAGTTCGCCCGCAGATAACGGTTAGCCGCTTCCCATATCGTGAGGTCGGCTCGATGCGTTTCTGCAAACTTTTCCTGCTTGCCTTTCCAACGGATTTGCTTGTATTCATCATGGACGGGCTTTGTCTTTTGGAAGTTCTGCGCCTGCTCAATCAGCTTTTGTAGCTGCTTAATTCTCGCTTCCCTCGGCTTCATAGCACCACGGATTTCGCTTGCCTTGTCGCTGACAGAGGACAGGGCAGCGTCCAATTCCTCCAGAGTGAAGATACCCTTTTCCGCAAGAAGATTGACCGCTTTGGAAATGGCTTTGAGTTCATCGGCGGTGTGCTGTTGCTGCCAACTCTGCGAATACTTCCTGCCCTTTGCTTTCTGAATATCCAGATAGCGGAACAGCAGTGTTGACAGGTCGGGAGATTTCGGCTGTTGCGGCTCGGCTCGCAAGGCTTCCTTTGCCTTGAAAATCTCGGACAGCCATTCTTTCAGCTTGCCGATCTGCGCCCGGATTTCACGGAGCATACGATTAGCCGCCTTGATACTGCGGTTGAGTTCGCTACGCTCGGTAACGATGCCTTTCTTCTCCATCTGTGATGCCGCCACGCCGATGTGAACAGTCGGGATTTGCTCAATGCCCTGCCGTTCATAGCTGCGGTGGTCGATGCGTTCCGGGCGGTTACTCTGCTCCAAAAAACTGTTGGCAAGGTCAGCCCACGCCTTGCGCCAGACCTCGGCGTTGTCGTGGCTGTTCCAGTCCACAAGGTCAACTTTTCGTGTCTTGTATCTGCCGCTTGCAAGACGGATGCGCTCGCCGTTTTCATCAAGCACATACTCCTTTTTGGATTTCGGAAGCCACTTGCCCTGCTCGTCCATCGGGCGCATCGTCAAGAGGATATGGGCGTGGGGATTGCCACTGCCTGTGTCGTGGATATTGAAGTCGGCGCACATTCCTTTGGAAACAAATTGAGAGGAACAGTATTCACGGACAAGCCGTAACTGTTCCTCTCTGGATAACTCTATGGGCAGGGCAACTTCCAACTCTCTTGCCAGTTGGGAATTGCCCGCCTTTTCGATTTCCTCCACGCTGTTCCATAGCGTTCCCCGCTCTTTGAAGCCTAGTGGAGCATTGGGTGGCAGCAGAATTTCGGAATGGACGATGCCGCCTTTCTTGGTGTAGTCGTGGGTTATGCCGTCCCACTCGTTTGTGATTTTCTCGCCGCTTCGGTAGGCGGCTGCTGCGACTGCGGATTTACCGCTGCCACGGCTGACGATCTTAATGCTGCAATGGTAAATTGCGATAGTACCACCTCCCGGTTTCGGTTATTCAGACTTGTGGAAAGTGAATAGCTTGCGAAGCAAGGTGTTCGCTTTCCGCAAGTGCGCTAAAGGGTAGACAGCGTAAGCTGTCGCAGGGAAAATGCAGTTTTCCCTGTGCGGCGCAAGCCGCCAATGTGGGAGTGTGGATTTCCCACGCTCCCACAAAGCCCTCGGCAGAGCGCACGACACCCGACAGGGTGTATAAGTGCGCCCTTGTAAACAAGGGTATTATTCCGTAACCCCTCCCTCGGCTCGTTTTTTCAAAAATGCTTTTGCTTCCTCGCTGTGTACTGCGTGGTAAAGGTAGTCTTTCGCTTCCTCGTCCGTCATGGCGATCAACTCCGGCACGATGCTTTCCAGATAGCCGCCACGGGCGCAAAGGCGGTGCGTTCTGATGCGGCGTTCCTCTACGAACAACTTCCGTGTCAGCACTTTCTCCCGGTTTTGATACTGTCGTAGCTGCTTTTGTGCAAGCTCCAATTCGGCGTTACATTCTGCAAGGGTGGTCGGTTGTTTTCTCGGCATATCGTTCCTCCTATGATTTTGTTTTTGATATGAAAAGACCGCCTACCTTTTTACGGTAGACGGTCTGTCATTCGTTTTATCGGCAATCTTTACACCAAGACTGGTTTCTGACTTGCCCATTTTCGCCTTTTTTCATTTTTCTATAACCAAAGTCGCTCAACGGTTTTTCTTTGCCACAGTGAGGGCAAATACGAGTAGGCTCGCTACCGTTGTATCCACTTGATTGAATAATTGGTCTTTGCTTATTGTCTGCCATGCTTTCCACCCTCCTTTTCAGCGGAGAGTTATTCTTCAACAATTCCCAAAATCCAGTTTATCCAACCTATGACTGTGGAAGAACGCCGTAAATATGTGCTGTCAGCTTCAACATGATATAGGCTTGAGTTCTTCATAATTTGGATGATGGTTTGTTTATCCGGCATTTCTCCGCATTGTAGATGTAGTTTTAAGGTTTCGTTGAATACCTTGTGCATCAATATCTGTGTCACAAGAGAGCAAGTTGGCGTTCCTTGTACTCCAACCCCATTATATGATGTCCACGGGCAGACAACTGGAAAAGAATGTTCCCATCTTCGTCATGCCCTTTGTCGATAAGCCCAAGGTATCGTCCTGCATCAGTATAATAATTTGTCTGCCGCTCATCAAATGCGTATTCCGATGTTATATCTTGCTTTGTCATCGGTTTCTCATTTAACAACTCGATAAGGTTTACAATCCGGGACATACGGTCAGCTTGGGGAAATGAAATTTCAGGCTCAGTTACCAACGGAACAGTTGTCAAAAGGTTTTCAATATCTGACAAGCAGATTTCAGTTGCGATCACATAATTCTTCTGCTTTACCAGTCTAAGCGAATTATAGTTTTGAGGATCGTCAAACTGATATTGATACAAGTTAAACATACCGTTTGAAAAGATAAGGAACACAGGCTTGACCGGCTTGGTTACTCGGCTACTCCATACACGGAAAGGGTAGTAGAGCTGCCTTACAAGAAAAAATCATCAGACAAGTCCCGTTCCGCTTCAAAAAAGAGAAAGATAGTTAATTCCCTCGTATGCGGCATCAATCTCTATTTGAGAATTTGATACAGTGACATATTTAGTGCCGGTGTCTGTTTCAATATTAAAGCCAAAACCGCCGGAACTCATGCGACCGCTTACTGTTGACACGAGAGCGTCATCTTCCAAAAAATCACTCAATATGCCACAAGCATTTGCACAATTCAAAGCAATGGCTTCGCTCACAAGAAACTGCGGCATTAGGCTTTGGATATGAGCAGGAATTGAAATTCTCTGTGCATCAGCAACAGGGGGTTCAAATTCTTTATATGCAGAGAATGATGAAATAACATAATCGCCACGAGTGATAGGCAAGATCGCTAATCCGTTGTCTGCAAAAACAGTTGGGAGATTAACTTTGTGGTCAAACTTAGTCATTAGCCTCGGCTCACGAAATTCTTTGATTTGGTTTGCCGATATTACAAATTGACCACTCCTTTGGATTTCATCAAGAATATCGTACTTTTCAAAGAGGGCTTGCCAAGCAGTATCATTCAGTCCCATAATTTCTGATTAGCACCTCCTCTATTGCCCCTCGCTTGCTTGCATCTGCGTTGATTGCTCGCTTTGCCTTTACGATTGTAATATCGTAATCCTTATACAAATCCTTGATAAAATCGGTGGCTGAGTTAGAAAGCATGAATTTTACTCCACGCTTCGTCAACTCATCACAGCACTGCTTCAATCTAATCTGCTCGTTTCGGTCAAAGCCGCCCTTGTTATAACCTGTGAAACTTGCTGTATCTGAAACAGGATCGTATGGGGGATCAAGATATACAAAACCGCCTTTATTTACTCGTTTCAAAGTTTCAGCAAAATCCTCACTATAAAATGTGATATTGCTTGATGCAAAATATTTGCTAACAGCCCGAAGAACAGGCTCATTAACTATATTGGGGTTTTTGTAGTGACCAAACGGAGAATTAAACTCACCAGAAGAATTAACCCGGAAAAGCCCATTGAAACAAGTTTTGTTAAGATAGATCAATCTGGAAGCTCGCTCAACCTTCGTCATCGCTTGGTATGCTTCCTTATCTCTATCCATATCTCGCAGTGCATAAAAATACTCTGAAGTGTTTTCATGTTTTTTCAAATCTTCAAGCAGAGATTCGAGGTCATCACGAATTGTTTCGTAAACAGCTACCAAATCCCCGTTTAAGTCATTGACGATAGCTTTAGATGGCTGAATGGAAAAAAGAACAGCACCGCCACCTAAAAATGGCTCACAATAAGAAGCGATCCGCTTTGGAAGCAAAGGCGTAATCTCATCTAAAAGCTGGCGTTTTCCGCCAACCCATTTAACAACTGGGGCAACCAGTTTGTTTTTTTGCCATTACCACACCTCCTTACAGATCTTTTCATAGTAATTATAGCAAAACAGTCTCATTTTTTCAATCACCTTGCTGCATAAAATTTGTAACTTTTTTTGCATAGTCACTCGCCGCCCGTCGGCGTTCCTCGCTGTACGGTGCGGTCAGACGGAAAGACAATCGCCCCTTTTCAATCTCAAACGCCTTGTAGCCTGTTTCGCTATCCTCGTCCGTCATAGTGCAATGGTCGGGGTACCGCTCCGCATAGGCGGTCAGCCGCTTCTTCAAGTCGGTGTTGTGGGTGTAGACGGTGATCCTGCTCTTGGTTTCATCAAAAAAGATTTCTGTGGTTTTCTGCCGCTTGGTAAGTCCTGTTCGCATTTTAACTCCTTTCTGCGCCCCTGTTACGCAGTAGGGGCATTTTTCGGGTGTTTTTCCCGGCTCTTGACTTGGGAAAAACGGCGATTTTCAAATAGAAACTGCTCGGACAGGGAGTAGTGCGTCCGGGCAGTCGTTATTGGCTGTTTTCTGTTTTTCTCTGCTCTTGACTGTTGGTGTGTTTTTTCAGCCAGAGCAATAAATCCTGCTTTATGACCAGCTTCCTCCCGCCGATTTTCAGCGTGGGGAAATCGTCTGCGTTCAGCAGATTGTAAGCCCCGGCTTTGGATAGGTGCAACGCTTCGGCAAGCTGCTTTGCGTTCAGCACATCGGGTAGATTTGCAAACGGCTCTTTGCTCATTGATACTCCTTTCCCACACGAAAAACAGCAGCCACCTTTCGGGTGACTGCTGCCGTTCTGCGTCATTTACTTGTCCAGATATTTTCCGTATTCAGCGGTCACAAAATCCTCATAGGCACTTGCGATTTTTGCAATCCGCTTGTGTACCGCACTTGCGGTTTTGTAGCCAACCTTGTCTGCGATCTCCTGCTCGGTGTGTCCGTCCATTCGTAGCTTCAATATCTCCCGGTCTTTGTCGGTGATATTCTGCTCGGCAAAGGCGGCAATCTGCATTTCGGAGATAACCATCTGCTCAAACTCGCTTCGTGGGTCGGCTACCTCAAAAATGTCTCCGTTCTCGCTCTCCATCATTTCGTCCAGAGAGATAGGCTTGCCGGAACGGTTGTGATACCACTTCCGCATGAAGTCGGTCTTGACGGTGCTACTTGTGGTTTCGTAGTCCTCAACCGTCCTGTTCTCCCAGATAGCATCAATCATCGGTTGCCAGTTTTCTTCCGCAATTACCATATCGGTGACATTGCCGATCAGATTGCTGAACTGCTGATAGGTCAGCCACGGCACTTCAACACCCTGCGGGATATTGTATAGGTTTTGAAAGCCAAGTCCGTGTTGCTCAAACTTCATTCGGATATATGGAATGATGTTGTATGAGAGCCGCCACAAGGGGAAGTAGCCCGCATACTGCTTCACATCGCCGGGAATATCACGGTAGTTTCCCTTGCGGTCTTTCACTTGGAAGAACTGCCATGCACTCCACGAATAGCAATCCCACACAAGCAGCTTAAACATATCGTCACAAACGATGCTGTCATACTTGTCCGTCCGCAAAACCTCGTAAGGGCAGCGTGGCAAGTCAAAAGCCGGTTTCCACTTCTCGGCAAGCTCCTTTGGCAGACTGTAAAACAAAGTCAGCCACGATTTGTCGCTATCCTGAGGTATCTCGATGATTTCACCGGGCAGCACCACAAGAAAGCCTTTGGGGTCTTTCGGTTGTGTCATAGCGTCACCTCCAATCGTTTATTTTTGCCCCTCTACTATATATGGCATGAGAAAGTTCAAATTGTTCCAATGCGTCAAAAGTTTTTTGAGATTTTTTGAAAAAACCTCGGAAAGGAATGGAAAGGATAGATACGATATGATTGTAGCAAAAAAGTGTGAATAAATCTATTGCTTCTACGCAAGGGCAAAAAATAAGCGATACTCGGTCAAAAAACCAAGTATCGCTCATTTTTTCGTTAGCCAATCCCGCCTGACAGATGCCGTAAGTGTAATTTTTGGTGAATTACTTTCTTACGAGCACCCGCCAAACAGCGCGGGGTTGCGCCGGATATTGTCTGCACCTGACCAATAGCATATTTTTTTTTGCCTCCGTCACCGCCGTATTGCAGGCATTCAGCTTCGATGCCGCATTCTGTGCGCTCGAGGCAGCTGCGTCCGCATAACCCTGCGCCGCTGCGGTCGCTCCCCGCCGCATTCGAGGCAGCTGTGGCTGCACTCGCAGCTGCCTCTGATGCGCTGTCCTGCAATGCCGCAGCCGCACTTGCCTCTGCCGCCGATGCACTCGCGTCGGCAGCCGAAGCGGAGGTGCTCGCCTTTTCTATCACGTCGAGCGTATGGGTTATAAGACCGTCAAGCGCCTTAAACGAGTCCGTCCCCTCGGGATAGTCGGTATCGTACACCTCCTCGGTCACAATAATATTAAAGGTGGGTGTGGTGAGAATAAGTCCATCCGCGCCGTACAGCTTAAAGCAGCAGCTGACCGTACCGCGCGTACTAACCGCAGCCGACGGTATACCGTATTCAATGCGCGAAGCACCGATAACGGCGGCATCCCCCGCAACAGTCGACCCGTCCGGCTTGATCGCCTCAAATATTACATAGGTCTCATCCGAAAAGACGTACGCCCTGCCGTCCTCGCACAGCTCACATACGAGCCTCCGCGCCGTATCGCCCTCGCTTATCCGCAGCACCGCTCCCGGCATTCTGCCGTGAAGGTCAAGCTTTATTCTGAAAACTGACGGATTCATTTTCCTTCCTTTCCGCGCCGCAGCGCCGTGTTCCCTTACATAGCAATTATACTCGCAGCGCATGTAACATGGAAGTCCGGGCATGCTTTTTATCTGTCGAGAAAAAAGCCGACAGCGGTACGGCGCGCAGCGAAACATTCGGCATTGACAAAGACGGGTATGCATGGTAAAATTATGCGGGTATAAATAAGATACATTTTTCGACTATACGAAAGCTGAAACGCAGTAATACCGTAAAAGTGATAAAATACGAAAGGAAGCCTCCGAGCTACGGAAGCCGCGGTCAGAATAAATGAAGATAATAAAGCGAGCCATAGCCGCATGGACTTCTGCGGGTGCTTATCGCGACCGTGCTGACGGGTCTGCGCTCCGGCTCCTCCGCGAGCCTGCTCACCCCCGAATTTGCATCGGGTACCTCGCTTATTCTGTATGCGGGGCTGTTTGTAACCGTCTTTCTGCTGCTCACTACACTGCAGACCATGATCCTCTCGCAAAGTGCTGATGCAAAAATATCTGCGGGAACAGATCGAATCTGCTTTGACTCAGATAATGCCGCACTGCTCTTTTCCGTAAATCTGCTCGCGCTCGTCGCACTCGAAAAAGTTTCCTATGTAGAGGCGCTCAATCAGCTTGTAGCCGTTGACATAACTCTGCTGCTCGGTCTGCTCGTGCCGGTCGTAATAACCGATGTATATGTCGCCCTCGACAGTACGAACAGATTTTCTCTGTCGCAGCAGAGACGGCTGTTCTTCATCCTCGCGATAGTATTCGGCGCGGCGCAGGCGATGTTTATCGCGCTGTACACCTGCGCAAGGTATAATAACTATGCCTCGCCGAACTACGATTTCGGCATCTTCTGCAATATGTTTTCAAGCATGGTGCGCGACTTCACTCAGACGGTCAGCTGCGAGCGGGATGCGATCATACAGCATTTCGCGGTGCATTTTTCACCGATATACTATCTGATGCTGCCCTTCTAATTTGTTTTCCGCCCGCCGCTGACGCTCCAGATACTGCAGGCAGTAATCGTCGGCTCGGGCGTTATCCCGCTCTACCTCATCACCCGCAGACGCAAGCTCTCTCCCGCACTCGGTGCCGCACTCTGCTTTGCCTATGCGCTGTATCCCGCGCTTATCGGCGGATGCTCGTACGACATGCACGAAAACTGCTTTCTCGCGCCGCTGCTGCTGTGGCTGTTCTACTGTGCCGAGTGTGACGGAACAAAACGGAGAATACTCACGGCTCTGTTCGCTGTGCTGACACTCGCTGTCAAGGAGGATGCAGCGGTCTATGTTGCATTCTTCGGCATATACAAGCTCATCTCCGACGGTCGCGACGAGCCCGAGGATCCCGTCTCCGCTCAAAGCGGCTCCGATGAGGCGCGGAAAAAGCTGCCGACAGGCAAGCGAATCAGCGCCGCACTCGACAGCTTCTTTACCGCGGGACGCCGCTGCGGTCTCGCGCTGCTGCTCGGCTCCGTCGCATGGTTTCTCTTTACCTCATGGTTCCTTGACCGCTACGGCTACGGTATAATGAGCTACCGCTACGACAACTTTATGACCGACGGCGGATCACTCTTCGGAGTTATAATCAATGTTCTTAAAAAATCCCGTGCTTGTTTTTTCGGAAGCATTCGAAGCGGAGAAGCTAACCTTCCTCGCGCAGGCACTTCTGCCGCTCGCGCTGCTGCCGCTCATAACGCGACTCCCGCACCGCCTGCTGCTGCTCTGCCCTCTGCTGCTCATCGGTCTGATGTCCGATTATCAGTATCAGCATTCCATCTATTTTCAGTATGTTTTCGGTTGGAGCGCATTTCTCTTCTACGCAGCCGTGCTCAATCTCTCCGACCTCGGCAGGCGCGCGCGCAGAGCACTCTGTGCTGTAATGCTCTCTGCCTCCGTGCTTTTCTCGGCTGCCTATGCAGCGCCGCTCGGCTCGTCGATATTTCCGAGCAAGACGCAAAGAGAAAAAGTGCGCTGCCATCAGCGAGGCTATCACCGATATACCGGGCGACGCAAGCGTTACGAGCGACACATTCATCCTGCCGCATCTTGCCGACCGCGAGATAATATACGAGCTTGACAGCAAGGCGACCTCCGCCGATACCGACTACGTTGTATTCGACCTCAGATACGCCGACGCTGCAGCCGCCGACGAACGCGAAACAGCGTTTACCGCCGACGGCTACGAGACAGTATGCCGCACCGACGGCGTTATTATGATAATGAAGCGATAATCGGCATTGTTCAGACAAAGGAATACCTGCCGATTTAGGCGGTGCATCCGCCGCAGCTCCGGCAATTACGAAGCATAGCCGCTCATGCCATAGAAAATCGGCAAGATAACAAGCTCACCATCGCATAAACAAAATCAAATATATGCATAATCGCAAAGGAAAAATTATGAATAAAAAGAAGATGATCACGCTGCTCCTGACCCTCTGCGCTCTCCTCCCGCTCGCTTCATGCGGCAGAACTGTCGGAGAGGGCGCGGGGCGCATAACAACAGCCGGCGCGGACAGCGCGCCCGCCGACAGCGAGACTACCGCAGCATCGTCCGATACCGAGGGCGACCCCAACCGCGTGACCTTTGTTGCGGCGGGTGATAATATAATACACGACTCGATTATTGTCGACGCAAAGAACCTTGCCGCAACTGCGGCATCGACGGGCGCATATTCGGGCACCTACTATTTCGACCGCATGTACGACGGTATCCGCGATATAGTATCCTCCGCTGACCTTGCATATGTCAATCAGGAGGGTCCCGTCGCGGGAGACTCGCTCGGGCGTTCAGGGCTATCCGACGTTCAATGCGCCGGAGGAGGTCGGAGGATGCACTGATAGGCGTAGGCTTTGACATTGTCAATATCGCAAACAACCATATGCTCGACATGGATAATTCGACCCGTACCGGCTACAAATCGACGCTTGAATATTGGAAAACAAAAGATATATTCCAGATCGGCGGTTACGAGAGCGAGCAGGATTATAACACCGTTCGCTATATCGAGAAAAAAGGGCATAAAGATCGCGCTGCTCTCCTACACCTACGGCACTAACGACTACAAGCTCTCGGCAGCAAGCCCGAATCTCGTCGTTCCGTACATTGACGACGCTACCATAACAAAGCAGGTAAAGGCGGCAAAGGAGCAGTGCGACTGCGTAATCGTAAGCATGCACTGGGGCAAGGATACTGCGGGCGCACAGTTCAATAACACACCCACAGCCGAGCAGAAGCGGCTCGCAAAGCTGCTCGCCGATCTCGGTGTCGACGTTGTGCTCGGAATGCATCCGCACGTCATTCAGCCCACGGAATGGATGTACGGCAGCGGCGGAAACAAGTCGCTTGTAATCTACTCGATCGGAAATCTGCTTTCTACCATGCTTCACAGCTATAACAATGTAGGGTTCATCGCATCATTCGACATCGTTCGCGGCTCTGACGGCAAGATAAGTATCGAGCAGCCGATAATGAACCCCTGTCGTATGCCACTATCAGGCGGACGGCTCGAAGCTTGATTCGCAGGGGCTTGCCACCCGCAGCGGACTTGCGCTGTATATGCTGAATGATTATACCGAGCAGCTCGCATCCGAGCACGGCTCGCAGCTCTACGGCAGCTTTACCCTCTCTGATATCTACGGCTACGTCACAAGCACACAGACCGATATGCTCCCCGATTACGTTAAAAATCACTGAGCACGGCGGAACATGGGCGGCAAATACAAAAAAACGCTGCACGCTATCAAATACTTACCGAAAAAAAAACGGCACGCGAAATCTCCACTCATTAAACCGACGCGCAATCCGCCACAGATATACATACCATCTAAACAACCTCCGTTTCGTACAGAAGCGGAGGAATTTTTTTCTGTTAATGCGCAAAAAATTGATTGTTCATCGCTTAGGCAAAATGACAGTTAAAACACCGTGCTTCGGCGTCCGCCGAGACATTTCGAGGCAAAAATTCGCCATAATATCTCATTTTACTATTGCGAAAAGAACAATATGGTATTGCAAAAGTAAAAGTGTTGTGATATAATAGCCGTTAGAATAACGGGCGGGGTATATTCTCGCCCCGCACAGGGTCGTATCTTCCGATACGGCTCAAAATTATCACAATTATCGGCGCTACAGCCAAAGTCGGCGGTGCCGGTAACAACAGGAGGTTTTTATGGCTCATTTAAGCGAGAAAGCGCTTGAACGTATCGGCGAGATCTGCGAGCAGTATGAGAGCGAAGCCACGCCACTCATGATGATCCTCAGCGACATTCAGAATGAATTCGGTTACATTCCGCTCGAGGTGCAGGAGATCGTTTCCGAGAGGACCACGGTATATCGGTCGCGGAGATATACGGAGTTGTCACATTCTACTCCTTCTTTTTCTCCAACCCAAGGGCAAATACATAATAGGCTGCTGCCTCGGCACCGCTTGCTATGTCAAGGGCGCACAGCAGGTTATTGACAAGTTCTCCGAGATACTCGGCATACAGCCGGGTGAAACGAGCGAGGACGGACTGTTCACCATCGACGCGCTGCGCTGCATAGGCGCATGCGGCATCGCACCTGCCGTATCAATTAACGGCAAGGTCTATCCCAAGGTCAAGGTCGGAGACGTTCCCGGCATTATAGAATCCTACAGAAATGCGTAAAGTCATAATGAAAGGAACAGTACGGAGAAATGATTAAGACACCTCAAGAGTTGAGAGACAGAATAGAAAGCTGTTCTGCCCGTCTGGCAGATAAATTCGAGGGAAAGAGCGGCAAGAGAGCCATAGTTCTCTGCGGCGGTACCGGCTGCCTCTCCTCCAACTCAAAAGAAATAAGAGAAAAAAATTCGAGAAGATAATTGCAGAACGCGGGCTCGGCGACAAGGTAACGGTTAACCAGGTCGGCTGCTTCGGCTTCTGCCCCAGGGACCTTTTGTTAAGATATTCCCCGAGGACACGCTCTACCGCATGGTCAGTCTCGACGATGTAGACGAGATCATCGAGACCGATATCATCGGCGGCGGCATCGTAGAGCGCCTGCTCTATGTCGACCCCGTAACAAAGGAAAAGGTCGCGAAGCAGGACGACATCAACTTTTATAAAAAAAAGCAGCACCGCATTGCCCTGCACGGCTGCGGCGTTATCGACCCCGAAAATATTGACGAGGCGCTCGGATGGGGCGCTTATGCGGGTCTTGCAAAGGCACTGACTATGGACAGACAGGAGGTCATAAACACCATCCTCGAGTCCGGCCTGCGCGGGCGCGGCGGCGGCGGCTTCCCCACCGGACGCAAGTGGCAGTTCGCATACAATCAGGATAACGACACAAAAATACGTCGTCTGCAACGGCGACGAGGGCGACCCCGGAGCATTCATGGACCGCTCGATACTCGAGGGCAACCCGCTCGCGGTCATTGAGGGTATGGTCATCGCGGGCTACGCTATCGGCGCGCAGAACGGCTATTTCTACGTCCGCGCGGAGTACCCCATCGCAGTAAACCGTCTCCGTCTTGCCATAGCACAGGCTAAGCAGGAGGGGCTGCTCGGCGAGAACATTCTCGGCTCCGGCTTCAGCTTTGACGTACATATCCGTCTCGGAGCGGGCGCATTCGTCTGCGGCGAGGAGACGGCGCTGCTCAACTCCATCGAGGGTCAGCGCGGCATGCCGCGTCCCCGTCCGCCGTTCCCGGCAGTCAAGGGTCTGTGGCAGAAGCCGACCATCGTCAACAACGTCGAGACGCTCGCCTGCGTTCCGTTCATCCTGCGCAACGGCGTTGAGGCTTTCGCGAAATACGGTACGGAAAAGTCTAAGGGCACAAAGGTCTTCGCTCTCGGCGGTAAGAGAGATAAACAACGTCGGACTTGTAGAGATACCGATGGGAACAACACTGCGCGAGCTCATCTACGATATCGGCGGCGGCATCCCCGGCGGAAAGAAGTTCAAGGCTATCCAGACAGGCGGCCCCTCGGGCGGCTGTCTCACAGAGGAATATCTCGATGAGCCTATCGACTTTGACAATCTCGTTGCAAAGGGCTCTATGATGGGCTCGGGCGGCGCTATCGTCATGGACGAGGACAACTGCATGGTCGACGTTGCAAAATTCTATATGGAATTCATCTGCGACGAGTCCTGCGGTAAGTGCACGCCCTGCCGTATCGGTACAAAGCGCATGCTCGAGATCCTTACCAAGATAACAAAGGGTCAGGGGTACGATGGAGGACCTCGACGAGCTCGACGAGCTCTCAAAGGCGGTAAAGACCAACTCGCTCTGCGCGCTCGGTCAGACATCCGCCAACCCCATAGTTTCCACCCTCACCCACTTCCGCGACGAGTACGAGGCACATATCAAGGATAAGAAGTGCTCCGCGAAGGTCTGCAAGAAGCTGATGCAGTACAAGATCATGCCCGACAAGTGTAAGGGCTGCTCGCTCTGCTCGAGACAGTGTCCCGTTAATGCCATCACCGGCGTTATCCGCTCACCGTTCGAGATCGACCAGAGCAAGTGCATCAAGTGCGGAATGTTGTATCTCGTCCTGTAAGTTTAATGCTATCGTTAAGGAATAATCGGGAGGATCAGTATGTCTTTGATCAATATAAAAATAGAGGGCTATCCCTATCAGGTAGAGGAAGGACTGACCATTCTCGAGGCAGCAAAACGCTGCGGCTACGAGATTCCTCCCTCTGTGCATATAATCACGGCGAATGCAATAACGGCTCCTGCCGCGTCTGCCTTGTAGAGGCGACCGGTGCGCGCGGACTCGTCGCCTCCTGCGTATATCCGTCTCCGAGGGTATGGAGATAACCATATCTTCGCCTAAGGCGGTGGAGGCTCGCCGCACGTCTGTCGAGCTGCTGCTCTCCAATCACTCGATGAAGTGCCAGCAGTGCAGCAAAAACGGCAGCTGCGAGCTGCTGCACGTCGCTAAGATAACCGGAGCACGCGAGGATAAATATCAGGGCGAGCGTACTCCCGTCACGGTCGACGAGCTCACGCCGTCCATCGTTCGCGATACCGGCAAATGCATTCTCTGCGGCAGATGCGTCGCAAGATGTAAAAACGCTCACGGTCTCGGCATTCTCGGCTTTGAGAATCGCGGCTTCAGCACCATCGTCGCTCCCGCCGAAAATCGCTCCTTTGCCAACTCTCCGTGCATACTCTGCGGTCAGTGCGTAAGCGTCTGCCCGACGGGTGCGCTTATGGAGAAATCCGAGATCTCGAAAATAGATGAGGCAAAAAAAGCCGGTAAATATATCGTAGTTCAGACTGCGCCCGCCGTCCGCGCCGCACTCGGCGAGGAATTCGGAATGAAGGTCGGAACGCCCGTTACCGGCAAGATGGTCGCTGCGCTCAAGCGTCTCGGCTTCGACCGCGTATACGATACCGATTTCAGTGCAGACCTTACCATCATGGAGGAAGCGACCGAGCTGCTTGACCGCATGCAGAACGGCGGTGTTCTCCCGATGATAACCTCCTGCTCGCCCGGATGGGTCAACTACGCGGAGTACAATTACCCCGATCAGCTTGATCATCTCTCCTCCTGCAAGTCCCCGCATGAGATGATGGGCGCTATCATAAAGTCCTACTTTGCAGAGAAGAACGGTCTCGACCCGAAGAACATCTTCGTCGTTTCCATCATGCCCTGCACCGCCAAGAAGTTCGAAAAGGAGCGTCCGCAGCTTGCCGTAAACGGTCTGCCGGATGTCGACTGCGTTCTCACAACGCGCGAGCTCGGCGATCTCATCAAGCGCAGCGGTATCAACTTTAATGCGCTGCCCGACGAGGAGTTTGATTCCGACCTGCTCGGCGACTATTCCGGAGCGGGCGTAATATTCGGTGTTACCGGCGGAGTTATGGAGGCTGCACTGCGCACCGCCTACTACGTTCTCACCGGTAAGGATCACGAGCTTATCAAGTTCGAGCAGGTTCGCGGCTTTGACGGTATCAAGGAAGCCACCATAGATATCGAGGGCAAGCAGATCTCGGTAGCCGTCGCATCCGGCATGAAGAATGCCAAGGTGCTCATGGACGAGATACGCGCGGGAACATCAAAATACTCCTTCATCGAGATAATGGGATGCCCCGGCGGATGCGTTGCGGGCGGCGGACAGCCGTACATCAAAGCCCTGCTTCCTCCCGAATGAGGATATCGACATTCTCGATACCTTCAAGGAAAAAGCGTGCTGCCGCACTCTATTCGGAGGACGAGAGACAGACGGTAAGACAGTCGCATAATAATGCCCAGATACAGCAGCTGTACACCGATTATCTCGAAAAGCCAAACTCGCACAAGGCTCACGAGCTGCTCCATACCACCTATGAGGGCAGAAGGCGCTTTAGCGCTGAGTTCTTAACTGAATAATTTAACCGTCCCGTGCATCGACCTTGGGTAAGATGCACGGGACGGTTTCTGTATTAAGCTATAAGAGAGTAGTTACGGTTTATTGGAAATCCGTTTGCCGCCATATCCGTATACAACCATAGAACGGCCTTTGAAGTATCGGTTACTGCTTATCGGACTTCATTATTACTACCGCCTGAGTGCCGAGCTGGTTATATGCCATAACCGAATCGGATATCGGATAAGCGACAGTTCCGTTCGAATCGTAAGGGTCGGAAAACCAATAGTTTTCGCCGTCGTAGCCCGAGAATACCATGCAGTGCTCGTTTGCAGGATAGAGGAAGGATTCCGTTCTGTCGTCCGACTGCCACTGTATTATACGGTCGATCTCCTTCATTCCGACGGTGCCCCATACGAGCACCGGGTTGCCGCTGTCGATATAGGTCGAGGCGAGCGTTGAAAGCGACGTTCCCGTGACATTTTTTGCGTAGTAACCCTTGCCCGACAGATACGAATTCATCGCCTTTACTATGACAGGGGGCAAAGCACCCGTAGCCGTCGCTGTCGCTGCGCGGGTCCCCGCTTAGACCAGCTTAGGATTCGGTCCGTAGCGCGTGCCCCAGCTTATTCTGACGGGCTCGCACGGCAGATAGCTGTCGATAAACTCATCGGGCGTTATGTCAAAGCCGTAATAGCGCAGCAGCATCGTCGCGCTGACCGACTCGCAGCCGTTCGGAAAGCTGCCTTCCTGCGAAATGTACGGAACGCTCAGCTGCTTTTCGAGTCCGTCGGTTATAAGAAATTCGCGCCCCGACAGCTCAAGCATAAGCGTCTCAACGCTTCTGCATGTTGTGTCCGAATAGCCAAGCGATGCAAACGTATCGCTCGCCGCCTGCAGCAGCGTCGCAACCGATGATTTGAAGCTTCCCGCATCTATATAAAGATAGTTGTAGAACTCGGGAATGTAATAGTTGCCGTATGCGTCGTACCCTGCCGACTCTGTATCTACGTCGGTGAATTTTTCGGTATAGCTTCCGCCCGCAGCAGAGCCATATGTACCCTCAGGCGCGCCGTCAGAGCCGTTTTGATCGCCGCTGCTCTCACCGTCGTAACCTTTACCGCTTCCGCTGTCGTAGCCGTCGCCGCGGTAGTACCAATCTTCGTTTGTGCCGTCATAGCCTTTATCGTTTTCGTCGTAACCGTCGGTGCTTCCGACACTGTTATCCATGCCGTAGTACGCATCCTCCTCCGCCTTTACCATATCATCACCGTACGGGTAATCGCCTGCATCGAAAACCGCCTCTGCGAGCAGCTGCTTTTCGAGATTTGACATAACACGGGCGGTCATGCTGTCCTGCGACTGCGACTCGGATTCCCCGCTCTCGCCCGAAAGCTCGCCGAGAAAATAATTGTTCCCGAGAAAAACGCTCTTGGAGAACAGATTGTTTCTTTCGAGCTTTGATATCACATATGCCGCAAGCAGCAGCGCGGCGGTCAGGGCAGTGCTATGTTTATACGCAACAGCACCGTCATTGATAGGTGCCGTCTCCCTGTATCTTCTGCCTTTCATACTCTCCTCCGTCAAATCCATCGCCTCGCAGCTCATTTTTTTTACAGTATAGCACAGAATAATACCGATTGCTTAAACAAATTATTAATTATAATACCAATTCTCAGCAGCGCCCACGCCGCGTCATTACCCATTTGTCTGCCGCGGCATCAGCTAAAAAAATACAGCCCGCAGTTTCAGCTGCAAGGCTGTATAACAAATATCTTTGATGCCGATCGATCGTACCTTTTCGTCATCCGCGTCAACGGTCCGAGAGCATGGTATAAGGCACTCTTTCGTGTACTGCCATATACGCCGGGCGGATTATCTTTCCTCCGCCGATAAGCTCCTCAAGTCTATGTGCCGACCATCCCGCAAGGCGTGCGACCGCGAAAAGCGGCGTAAACAGTGCGGTAGGGATCCCCGAGCATCGAATAAACAAAGCCGCTGTAAAAGTCGACGTTTGCCGAAACACCCTTATAGATATTTCTCTCGCGTGCAATAAGCTCTGCGGCTATGCGCTCAACGTCAGTATGCAGCTTATACTCAGCCTCCATCCCCTTCTCGTGCGCGAGCTCTTCAACGAACTGCTTGAATATCCGCGCGCGGGGGTCTGAAACCGAGTATATCGCATGTCCCATACCGTAAATAAGACCTGTATGATTGAACGCCTCGCCGGCAAGAATGCTGTCGAGATACGCTCTGAGAGCGTCCCCGTCGTTCAATCGGGCACGTGAGCCTTGATATCCTCGAACATCTCGGTGACCATGCGGTTTGCTCCGCCGTGCTTAGGACCCTTGAGCGAGCCGAGCGAAGCAACGACGGTCGAATATGTGCCCGAGCCGGAAGAAGTAACGACATGCGTCGTAAAGGTCGAGTTATTACCGCCTCCGTGCTCAGCATGCAAAATAAGGCACAGATCGAGCACCTTTTTGCCTCGGTATCGGTAAAACTTTCCGTCCGGTCGGAGCAGATAGAGAATGGTCTCCGCTGTACTCATTTTCGGGTCGGGCGTGTGAATATAAAGATCCGCGCCCTCATGATAATGCTCACGCGCTATGTAGTTATAGCTGACAAGCAGCGGAAACTCGGCAATGAGCTGAAGCGACTGGCGCAGAACATTCTCGGGCGAGATATCGTCCGCGCGGTCGTCGTAGGAATAGAGCATGAGAACGCTGCGCGCAAGTGCGTTCATAATGTCCTTGCTCGATTTTTTCATAATTACATCTCGCATAAAGCTCGGCGGAATGCATTTGTACGAGCCGAGAAGCCCGCAGAAGGAATCAAAGCTCGGAGCGATTCGGCAATCTGCCGAAAAGCAGAAGATATACCGTCTCTTCAAAGCCGAAACGATTGTCCGCCACAAAGCCGTCGATAAGCTCGCCGACATTTATTCCGCGATAATACAGCTCGCCTGCGCACGGAACGAGCGTTCCGTCCGGCTGCTTCTTCTTTGCTATTATCTCGAGATCTCGGTAAGTCCGGTAAGAACTCCGTTTCCGCCGATATCGCGCAGCCCTCGCTTAACCGAATATTTATCGTAGAGCGCGGGGTCAATCTTGCTTGCCTGCCGTGTCTGTTCTGCAAGCGCCACTATCTCCGGTGTCAATTCAGAAAAATCTCTTGTATCCATAACAGTCCTTTCTCGGTAACAGCGCCGCGTGGCAATGTATCGGTAAAATATATTGTCTTCTTATTCTACCATTTATATCTTGTCGAGTCAAGTCACGGTTGTAATTGTTAACAAGAAATTCAGGACAGGTTTAAATAAAAAGCTGTTGTTTTCACAATCTCCGCCCACATATATGGCACTTAGAACAAAATTTCGACATTTGTTTTCCAAGACACTCCATGACGCACAAGAAAAACGAGCCCGAGCGGAGGGAATCCGCCGAGCCCGATTTGCACGTAATATAACAATGTGCGTAAATACAAATGATAAATCATAGCAGAAGCATTGGTATTACAACGGCATTCCGACAGCGAGCTGTCACAGAAACTTTTTCAGCGATTCTATCGCGCCGGACTCTGCTCCGACAAGCCGCGTTGCGAGGTCGAGCGCCTCCCGGAGAGCAGTCCTTCATCGCCGTTATCTTCTGTGAGAGCTTTGTCACGCCCATCGTCGTGCCCTCGATCATCATTGCAGCGATATGCGACACGGTGGAATCGACCGCCGTATTCATCTTTGTCGAGATAAATGACCCCATTTTTTTTGCAATAGCGCCTATGTCCTTCGATTCCTCGCCGAGGTCACGCAGGGCGTTTTCCGCCGTTGTGGAATATTCGTCGTACATGGCATATTCGTCACACAGCTCCTTTGTCAGCTCGGCATCGGACACTGTACCGCGCACCTGATTGATACCGACAAGTCCCATTCGCGCATTTTGATAGATATAGGTATAAAGCTCTGCATCACGCTTCATCGTTTGAGCCTGTTCATTCATTTGTCTGTTTCCTTTCATTATTATATATTACGCAAAAGCCTGCGGCACGCCGTACCTTCGCTGCATACACGTCTCCGCGTATTTACAGCCCCGATATCGGCATCCGCACTCTTACGCAGCTATTTTTTTCCCCTATCGGTGAAAAATATACACAGGTACTTGAAACGCAAAAAGAAATGTGTTACACTAACCGTGCTATATATAATGATGAAGAAAACTCGGGAAACGGGAGCTTTTCTGCCGCCCGCCGAGCTCTGCAAAACACCGGAGGTTCAAACATGAGCACTAAAATAATAGCAAGCGACTACGACGGAACACTCTGCCGCGACGAAGGCATAACAGAACACGATAAAGCCGCAATCGCGCGCTGGCAGACAGCGGGGAATCTCTTCGGTCTTGTTACCGGCAGAAATATTCACGACGCGCTCGCCGTTACCCGCGACCCGAGCTGCGGGATAAGATTTGACTTTGTTATCTGCTGCTCCGGCAGTATCGTTCTCGACAGAGACGGACATATCATATACGACGGCGCGGGTGAGATCCCTTGTCTCGACCGTCTCGCAGACGATTTTCTCTCATACGATCCGATGTGGCTCGGTCTATGCAGAGGCGAAAAGCGCTATGCTCTTCCCGTCGGGCAGGACAGCGAGCACAGCGAGGGCGAGACTGCACCGGACGGAAGGCTGTTTCTCCCGCGAGAGGAATTCGACAAGCTGCACAGCTTCAACGTCATTCAGAGCGCCTATCCCACAGTTGAACTTGCCGCTGAGGTAACACGCACGCTCGAGCAACGCTACGGCGAGTGGATACACATCTGCGCGAACAGCTTTTATCTCGATACCGTTCCGCGCGGCGGAGGAAAAAGCACCGGAATCCGCGCGCTTGCCGACAAGCTCGGCATTGCCGAGGACGACATCATTTCTGCCGGAGACAATCTGAATGATATCGACATGCTGACAGATTTTTCGCAGCTTTGCTATCTCCACCGGCCACGCCAATGCAAAAAAGCCGCGGCAGATTTTACCGTTGATGACATCGCCGCAATAGTTGATGCCGAGATTTGACGGCTCGACAAAAAGCATGTCGACAAAATAGCCCGTCCGTTTCCCATATTCGGGTCACGGACGGGCTTTTTCTCTTATAATAATTGCACTTTTGCAGCGTTCGATTCGTTGCGGACTTTTATGATATCTTCGCGATACACCGTTTACGACGGTGTTAATTACATTGCACTTTTTCAGCATCGCCGTCGTCAACGGGCCCAGGCGTTCTGCCTATAGACATCAGCACCCATATCAGCGCGAACACAAACAAAGCAATGCTTATCCACTGCGACGTTGACAGTCAAACCATATGCCGCGTATCTCATCTCCGCGCAAAAACTCAAGCGAAAAGCGAACGACGGGATAAATCAGAAAATATACGTACATCATCTGCCCGCACAGACGCAGTCTGCGTGAGAGCGAGAGCAGCACAAAGAAAATTATCAGATTGAAACCCGCTTCGACAAGCTGAACGGGAAAGCGGCTGACACCGCAAATAGCGGGATTGAAGGGATTTTCGGTCACGGTAAAGCCGAAGCTGCACGGTAATCCGTAACAGCAGCCGCCTAAAAACAGCCAATCCTGCCGAAAGTGTGAAACAGCGGCACACAGACAGCCATAACGTCGAGCATATCCGTACGATCAACGGAGTGCGACACCCGACAATAGACAGATACCGCTGCAATTCCGCCGAGCAGGCCGCCGTAGAATACCGAACCGCCGAAAATAACGCCGAGACAATATAAAAAGCTGCCGAATGATATGCTGCCTATCATGCCGAAAAGCTTAATAAGCTTATCAAAATTGGTGAGTCCGAAAAGTATATGGCCGCCGATAAAAAAGGCCAATTGCAGCAGAGAGCGTGACAAGTATCAGATCCTCCGTCGATATTCCGCGGCGGCGGTCAAGCTTTGATCCGACAAAGCCCGAGACAAGAAATCCGAGTACGGCGCACACGCCGCCGTACATCCCTATCTGCTTACCGAAAATATAAAAAGCAGGAAACATATTACCCCCACCGAACTGCCGCACAACATCGTGCATTAAAAAGAATCGAAAAAAGTCGGGACATCAATATCCCCAAAAAAGTCGAGAGCGGGACTGACGCCCTGCTCACACCGAATAAACTCTCTGTACATCGGCATCTGCCGCTCAATCAGCTGATCTGATCGAGTGCATTCTGAAGATCATCAAGAGCTCCGGAGCCGAGTGCATCCTCAATTCCCTTTGTTGCGCTCGCAGAGCAGATGACGCAAATTCCGCAAGCGATAACACCGATTACCGAAAGGCTGGTACCGATAATTGCAAGTACAAGACCCGCGGTAGCCATGCCGGTAGGTGCACCTGCAGCAGCCGCTGCCTTTTACCCTTAACGGCAAGAACAATACCTACGATTACGCAAACAAGAGAAACGATTCCGATATAGAGTCCCCACCATGCGAAAATCGCAGAAAGAATTCCGAGGACAAGTGCGGCAATTGACATGCCCTTTCCATCGTTCATAACTATTCTCCTTCAAATAGAAAAAAAATAAGTGTTCGTGCAGCACAAGCACTGCTACTGCTTTGAGTATATCACACAAAATATGTAAAGTCAAGAGTTTTCTACATTTTTGAAATAATTTTTGCCATTGTTTGATACAAAAAAATAAAAACATCCGCGCGCCGATTTTACCGATGCCATAACACTCCCACAGAAAAAAATATACTCACAACATCTGCACAAAACACCCGCTATGTATTATATGCACATGCACGCCGAATGATAGCACGGCTGCGATGAGAAACGCGCTGATTAAGCATCGCGTCGAAAATACAAAGCGCAAACAGAGAAAACCGACGAAAAAAACTGCACTCAATGCAGCGCTTGCTCCGCCCGCACAATTCACCTCCGCACACTTTTACAACCATGCAAAATAAAAACAACCATTACAGTACTATATTTATCGCGAGCGGTATCCGGGGGCATGCTGCCGCAGCATGCACGACGCTCATAAAAATAAATCCGACGGCAGTGTGTGAAAAATTATCATTGTACCATAGCATTGTATCATGTGTCGGGCGGAGCAGAAAATATCATCATCCGTGCGGTTTGCAATGAGCAGCTCCCCCACCGCAGCGTAACGATTTAGCCCGGCATCGCGCAAAAAATCATCATTATATTATATACACACTATTTTTTGACCGTCACCGCCGTGTGAGATGCCGAAAATTTCCTTTACGAGCGCATAAAAACGCCGTTTTCACCCGCTTTCGGCACGCCGCGAATACCCGCCGCGACATACCGCACACACCCGACCGCAAGCTGATATCAAAATATCCGAAGAATACTCCACACAGAAACCCACAGACTACTCCACAAGGTATTCCACAGAGTACTCCACAGACGCAAAAATTGCAAATCGCCTTCATTTTTCCTGCAAAATGCCTTCATTTTACTCGAATTCAGCCTCCAATCGAATTCTCCATTTTTTTTTGGATATTGTCTCCTTTAATGGAACAGATATCACCTTACAGCTTTTGTTCATGACAGCAATCGACAAAGAACAAAACGGACGGTTTTATTACTCCAAATCGCGACTTTTAGGCTCGCAAAAGACACTGTTTGTTAATTATTTGTTTACCAAATTGTCTTGAACACGCATTCGAATGCGTGTAAATTGAAAATGCACGATTGCAGAACATCTCGTCGGCGCGAATTTTCCGCAAAAATCATGCATTATTCTGCGGCGATTTATGCGAAAATGAAGCCAAAGCTGCAAAGCCCGTGCTCGGCTCATTTGATGCGTAATCGTATGCGTAATCGTATGCGTAATCGAATGCGTAAACACAGCAATGTTTTGAGTCGATACTGCGTCCCGACACCTCGGTATCGGGGCATAAAAACGAACGAAAAGGAGGTAATCCGATGGAAAACACAGCAAGTTTTTCGGACGGCGAATCTTTCGAGAGTCTCGGTAGAGAGCACTGCGCTCGCCTACCTACTCGATATGCTACGTAAAGCGAAGATGCACCGTACGAAAGGATACCGCACTCGGCGTCGGCGGAGAGCTCACCATTGATCCGCCGCAATTCGGCATCGGACAATACCCCGAGAAGAAAGAAAGAGAGACTTCGCCCACTCGGCGACAGAGCTCTCCGCGCCTGCCGCTACCCACTCCGATAACGGCAGAAAAGAAGCGCGAAAAGACAAATCTCCGCAGTGCGATCTTCGGAGTAGTGTATTTTGTTTTTGCAATGTGGCTGCTCTTCTCGGTCATCACTGGGATAGAGTCGAGCGCCGACATCGGCGTGAGTGACAATGTAACGGCACAGATGCCGGTCTACACGTCGGAAAACAAGGTGCTCGCTGCATATGAGGGCTCCACATATGTTCATCTGCTCTGCCCCGCGCTCGGGATAGACACGCTTATCTCTTCCCCGATAACAACGGTAGACAATTTTCTCTCAAGTCAGAGCTACGGCTTTGACAGCGACGATATTGTCAGCTGCGACCGAAGCACGGTCATAACAGAGGGCATGGAGATAACCGTATCTGTCGTCGACTACAAGGACACCTTTGAAGATGCGGCTGTCCCCTATGAAACAGAGAACATCTACACCACCGAGCTTCGCCCCGGCGTGTCGATAGTCGAATGCGAGGGAGAGAACGGTACGGCGCGTCAGCTCGTTCGCAGCAAATATATCGACGGAGAGTTTTCGGAGAGCAATGTTCTCCGCTACGAGATCACACAGGAGCCGGTCAAGAAAGTCATACGACGCGGCTGTCGCGGTTTTGTAAGCATCAACGGTGTCGATTACCCGTACTCATATTCTCTCGACGTCGAAGCAACCGCATACGGCGGCTCGGTATTTGAGGGTGCAAACACGAGCACCGGCAAGACGGTCGAAGAGGCATGATCGCCGTAGATCCCACCGTTATCGCGCTCGGACGGCAGGTCTATTTTCCGGATATAACGAATACGATAAATACGACGGCTTTTTACTCCTGCGAGGACACAGGAGGCGCGATCGTCGGCAATACAATAGACATCTATACCGGAAGCGAGATCAACGATGCAATACAGTTCGGCAGACGGCAGATGAAGGTCTGGGTGCTCGAAACGCCGGACGATGAATAACATCATTGTCTGCGCGCGCCGACTGTAATTTCACACAGCGACGCTCTGCGATAATTCACAGCTGCGCCGTCCATCGACAATATTCGACAGCGCACCGTGCCGCCGTCGGTCAAGAGCAAACAGCTCGACACAGCCGTACGTGAAATGAGGTATATTACATGAATCCACAGCTACAAAACAAGAGGCACCTGCTCTTCGAGAATCGACTTTGAGCTTGACGGGGACCGTGTTCATAATATCCGCTTTACCGGCGGATGCAACGGAAACCTAAAGGCAGTCTCAAAGCTCTGCGAGGGACAGACGGTAGATTACATCGCCGACACTCTCGGCGGCAACGAATGCGTGGCGGCAAAGGCACATCCTGTGCCGACCAGTTTGCTCGCGCCGTACGTCAGGCATACGAAGAGGAGAACGGCTGAGCGCCGCTTTCGGAACAGCTCAGAGCGCCAAAAAACGCAGTATTATAAATACCTGATGGGACTGCCCGAACCAATTGTTCAGGCAGTCCCATTGCTTTAACCTGCGAGTTTATCTCCGCCGACGATAACGGCTTATACCGCCTCGTTCTCTGCTATTTCGCATTCATTTTTTAAAAAACGCAGCCGGTTTTGTTGTTTTATCACATCTGAGCCGCCGCTTTTAACGCATTTCTATTGACATTATACGACCGATGTGATAAAATTATCGTACGGCAATGCCGAATCACTTTTTTCCTGAAAAGGAGAACCTGACATGGTGTCAACAGAAGTATTTCCGCGCGAAGGCGCAGAATGGACCAACATTTGGATCACCGAGGCGCTCTATTATGACAGAACGAGAGTAGCTTGCATCGGAGACTCCATAACCTTCAACTATCGCCCTATCGTGGGCAATATCTTCTATCCGCAGAATATCATGATCGATATGCTTGCAGGCTCGCGCATGTGCGGAGACCCAGCCTTCTACAAGGAGCTTGAGATGTTTTTCGGCCCCGCGAGCGGCTATAAGTACGACGTTATTCACTTCAATAACGGTCTGCACGGCTGCTGCAATAACACGCAGCTCGACCTCGACATATATGTCAAGGGCTACCAGGAATGCATAGAGCTTATCCGCCGTCTCCAGCCCGAGGCAAAAGATAATTCTCGCGACCTCTACACATATGACATTTGAAGACCATACGCCCGAGCTGCTCAAGAAAAAAAGAATGACATGGTAATTGAGCGCAACGAGTTCGTCCGCCGCTACGCCGAGGAGAACGGCTATATGCTCAACGATCTCTACAAGATCGTCGCAGGTCACAACGATGAGTATCCTCAGGTCGACGGAGTTCACTTCGGCGAAGAGGGCAAAAAGGTTCTTGCCGACGCGGTAGTCGACATGGTCAACAAAGCGCTCGGAAGAGAAAACGTCTCTGCCGAGTAAGGAGGCACTATCATGAAGGAATACTATACTATCGACGTTGCGGGACTGAAGCGCGATCTCCCGCTCTGCGAGCTGACCGACGATCTCTATATCGGAGCTTTTGTCATTTTCGGCGACGTTGAGCTGACCGTTCACTCGGCGGGAGGAGCTGCTTCGCCGAGCACCCGAGTTTGATATCATGGTCACGGCGGAATCCAAGGGAATTCCCCTTGTTCACGAGATGGCACGCCAGTGCGGCATGAACAACTACGTTCTCGCCCGCAAGGCACCGAAGCTGTACATGAAAAACGTCGTCAAGATCGATGTCAAGTCGATCACGACCGCGCGCATTCAGACCCTCTATATCGACGAAAAGGATCGCCGTATGATGGAGGGCAAGCGCGTCCTCATCGTTGACGATGTTATTTCCACCGGAGAGTCGCTGCACGCACTCGAGGAGCTTGTTAACAAGGCAGGCGGTACAACGGTCGGAAAGATGGCTATCCTCGCAGAGGGCGATGCTAAGCTGCGCGACGATATAATATTTCTTCAGGAGCTGCCCATATTCGATTCAAACGGCGACCCCATAAGCTGATTTTTTCGTGGCTGTTAAAAAACTTGTTTTTTAGCAGTCACGTTAAATTGTGGCGATAGGATAATTACTAATCGGCTTTTTGATTGCAGACTTTTTGCCCTTTTTGTTGATAACCGTCAAAAAAACGCCCGACAGCACGACAAAATCGGCATTTTAGGCATTGAAGTTTTCGACGATTCATAATATAATACTTCTGTGGAATAATAGTTAACGGTAGGCTCCACCCTGCCGACGAAAGAAAGGATATACAAAATGAAAGGCAATATTTTTTTGAAGCTCCCTTCATTAAGGAAATGTGCGAAACAACCGCTAACATGTACCGTCTCGGCTGGGACGAGCGAAACGGCGGTAATATCAGCCTGTCTCCTCGACGAGAAGGAGGTCGGCGATTATCTTGATCTGAACGAGGTCATCCGTGAGATTCCGATCGGCTTCAAGGCTTCCGATCTCGTCGGCAAGATTTTCCTCGTTACCGGTACCGGTAAGTACTTCAAGAACGTAAACGACGATCCCGCAGCCAACCTCGGAGTTATCCGCATAGGCAAGTCCGGCGACGTTGCAGAGCTTCTCTGGGGCTATTCCGACGGCGGTAAGTTCACAAGCGAGCTTCCCGCTCACCTCATGTCTCACATGGCAAGGCTCAAGCAGGACCCCGAGAACCGCATCGTTATGCATACCCACCCGACAAATGTTGTCGCTATGACTCACGTTCATCCTCTCGATGACAAGAACTTTACCCGCACCATCTGGGGCACCTGCACCGAGTGCATCGTAGTATTCCCCGACGGTATCGGCGTTCTTCCCTGGATGATCTGCGGAAACAACGCTATCGGCGAGGCCACCGCTGAAAAAGATGAAGGATTACAGAATCGTTATTTGGCCGCAGCACGGTATCTACGGCGCAGGCAAGACCTGATGACGAGACCTTCGGTCTTATCGAGACTGTTGAGAAGGGTGCTCAGCTTTGGCTCAAGTACTGCCACCTCCCGATCCTCAACCGTATCTCCAACAAGCAGCTCATCGCCCTTGCCGAGTCCTTTAACCTCGATTATCGCAAAGATTTTCTTGACTGATATAGTGTATTTCCCGGGGATGTTAAAAACTCGTTTTTAACATCCCCTCTGTATTTTATATTCGAGAGTGTAAAGTCATCATGCTGCTTCAATTGCGGTTATACCGTCGAAAAAGCGCCTCTCTATATTACACAGCACTGCTCATTCTCATTTTGCACAACTCAGACGTAGTATTCCACTTTCGTTTTTGACCATTTTTCCATATTGCCATATCTCATAACTTATGGTATAATATGATGGTATTGAGGGTATAGCTCAGCTGGTTAGAGCGCTTGCTTGACATGCAAGAGGTCACTGGTTCGAATCCAGTTATCCTCACCAATGTAAACACCCGACGTTTTTACCCGCAGGTAAGGCGCTCGGGTTTGTTTATTACAATCGACAGTCGGTCTGCGCTTCCCCGCCGTTCCCTCCGATAAACCGCAGGGTCGACTGCAATATATAAGCGGATGTGGTGGAATTGGCAGACACGCCGGTCTTAGAAACCGGTTCGTATGAGTGCAGGTTCAAGTCCTGTCATCCGCACCAAAAAAAGCACTTGCGATCGCAAGTGCTTTTTTCGGTCATATTCCCATTGCGGCAAGTGACTTTGTCCTGCGGTGATATTCGGCTTTGACGGGTGATATGCTCTTTGCAAGTGTTAGACGTATATAATAACTATGCACAAAAGGTGCAATAATTACATTTGCTCCGAGAGAAATATCACGCCGAGCAGGCGAGGCGTATTACACATCCGACATTAAATAGATCGGCAAAGTCCGCATATTCAATCAAGACCGTCCTCGAAAGATTATAAGTCAATTAATAAAAGCAGAATAATGCATGTGCAATAGAGCATCTATTTATCCGGAGCGGATTCTTCTATGCTGTTCGTACGGCAGTATGCTCCCGTGCAAAGCAAACACATCACAGTCCGACAGACTTTTTATAGTTCTCCATCGCCTGAGTACCGAGAGCGTTTTTAAACATCACCGTGCCGTTCTCATCCTCATCGAACGTAAATTCAACCGATGCTTCCCATCCGTCACCGAGAGTATCTGGCTCATAGCGGCGAAACAGACCGTCATCGGTCGGGAACCAACCGCAGCCGCTGCCGGTATAATCGGTCAACTGCCATACAGCACTGCCGCCACCGATCGGATGCTCGTATTTTACAATGCCTATTCCCTCGGCAAACCAATAATCGCTTCGTCCGGAGAAATATCCCCACGCATCATATTCAAAGCTGAGATGACGGCAGCTGCCAAAGCGCCCGGCAGGTGTTTCGACCGTGCCGCCGTCGTGCACTTCGATATTCCTTGTCACATATTGTCTGTCGTGCCGCTCGGCAAGTCGATATCCGTCGACCCATTCATCTGACCACAGATATCCGGTTGCATCTCGAAGTATTCTAAGCATAAATGAATACAGAACCTTGTTTCCTTCAGAGCTTATATCATGCATATCCTTCCATTCAAAGCTGTAATTGTAATACTCCGAAAAGCTGACCATGCCATCACTTCGCCGTATTACGGAAAGATCAAAAGAAATCCCATCTGCCCTTTCGGCTGCAATCAGGAGTAAAATTCGGATCACCAGCGAAAATACGCCGCATCACCGCATTTGAGATAGAGATATGAATACGCTGCCTCTTGGTCTTTGCCGTCTCCTCACAGCGCTTCATCGCCGCCTCAACATCATTCAAATACTCAAGCCCGTCCGGTCCGACCTTAACATAGCTGCTGCGAACCTCTGCGGTCCTCCCGAGCCATGTGTCGCGGAATGAAATCAGCCAAATAAAAATTCAGATGCATGAGTGTCACGGCATTATTGTCAAACGCTGTTACCTCAAATATGTTGCTCTCATCCTTGCGGTATACCCTATCCTCTGCCGGCTGAGAATACTCCCCCACCGATTGCCCGCCGCAAACGGAATGAGCCCTTTTCCCGCCGTTTATACGGTATTTTTCAAGTTCCCATTCATATACCTCGCCACCGGACATGATCTTCTGATAAACGATCCCGACGCCGGGGCAGAGATAAGTTTCAGCATAGGTCTGACCGTAGCGCTCGCCATTCCATGCGAAAACAGAACAGCCGTCAAATCGACCTGCGGGAACGGTACAGGTCGCATTGTTGCTCAGATATGTCACTGTACCGTCGGCAGATATAGTCTTATCGCCGACAGACATGCCGAGGTCGAGTATTACCGAATCACATGCCGACATATTCCAAAACAATGTACTGCATGCGGATATGAATGCTTCACTGCTATACCCCGGCTGCTCCGAAAAATACAGCTTATCACCTATAAACCGATATATCTCTCCGGTAGCCTCATAGTTACATCCCGTTTTCGTCTCGTCATGCTCTGCCGCCTCCGCTCGACGCTCACACTCGACGGCAGCCATTGCATTGGCATAATAGGCATTTGACGGAGCAGCGATCCGCATTGTCTCATCAAAGCATTCGATTGCCGCTGCATGCTGCTTTCTCTTACTATACTCGTATCCGAGCCAAAAATAAATATTCGCAAGAGTTTTCGGATAATTATTTTCACGATAATACGGTATCTGCGTTCCCTTCATGAATGCTATTTTTTCGTCGCCGGAGTATTTTTCATAATCAATAGCGGAGATCATCTGCATAACATCATCGTTATGTCCCGCATCAGCCGTCCGTCTTATGCGCGCTATCGTCTCGTCATTCCGCTCTCCCGGAAGCCACCAGTATCCGAGCAAAAGTGTGTCCGCAAGCATGCTGTTCTTTTCGTTAGAATCGTCCAGTTCTTCTTACACAGCGAAGCACCTCGGCATATTCCGAAGCAAAGCCGGTCTTATCATTCTTAAAGCGCCACATTTTAAGCGCATCAACCTGACGCATTACACGAACAACAAGGCTCTCGTTTTTATTGTAATCATCTTCCATGACTCCATATCCCTTTCTCAGCTGTTTTCTGCCCTCGAAAAGCCGCCATTTGACCGTTCCGACCGATATGCCGAGCTGCTTCGCAATTTCAGATACCGACCTCCCGTCAAAATAATGAAGCCAACCGTCTCTCTTATCTTTGCGCTCAGTGCCTCGACCGCCTCGTGAACCTCCGCATAATCCTCGCCAATAAGTTGCTCACTCTCCACGTCGGAGAGCTCGAAATCCCGAAGCGTTTCAAAGCTGAGCGACGGTATCGCTGCACGATATCTTGCGTTCAGCCGTCTCGCGCTGTTCTTGGCGATAGCGCAGACCCACGAACCGAATTTTTCACCGTACCGCAGCGAGGACAGATTCATCCAAGCCGATACGAATGCATCCTGAGAGGCATCCTCAGCCGAAAAGGAATTCTCCGTTACCTTGTAGGCTGTTCCCATCACCGCGCGCTGATGACGGGAAACAAGCTCCGCATAAGCGGAATCGTCGCCTAAAAGCGAAAGCTCGACAAGGGTCTCATCATTTTTTTTCCGGAATAGTTTGGCATGGCTGTTTCCTTTCATTTTCGGGGCTTCACCTATAAGAGCGGTAAAAAGATATAAAGGTTGGAAAAAAGAGAAAATTAATCACAAAAAATGCCGCAGAGATATGTGGATATGCCGTCAGGTCTCACACGCCTACGGTTCTGAAATAATTATAACACATCGGCGCGGCTTTTTTGCTATCATCGCCGTAAATAATTCGATATTTAATTATGCTCTGATCACAGCCCGTACGGTATAGCGCAAAAATAAGGCATTGCCGAAAATAATGCTTTTAAAAAAATGTTATTTCTGATATAATACTAATAAAGAAAAAAACTTTGTATCCGGCAATTGCGCAGCAAGGAAGTGAAGCATATGTATTTTGAATACGGAAACGAAGAGCTTGCGGTGCTGCGGCGCGACAAGCGCATGTGTGAGGTTATAGACCGCGTAGGGCATATATACCGCGAGGTCGACGGCGATATATTCTCCTCGGTCGTTCACCATATCATAGGGCAGCAGATATCGACAAAAGCACAGGCGACGGTCTGGCAGCGGATGCGAGATGATCTCGGCGAGGTAACTGCCGAAACGATACTTGCGGCAGGCGTCCCGCGCCTGCAGTCGATGGGCATGACATACCGAAAGGCGGAATACATAACCGACTTTGCCGAGCGGGTGGCGCGCGGAGAATTTGACCCCGATGCGGTGAACGGCATGTCGGACGATGGGGCGATACGCGCGCTGAGCGCACTGCGCGGTATCGGCGTGTGGACAGCGGAGATGATACTGCTCTTCTCTATGCAGCGGAAAAATATTTTCAGCTATGACGACCTTGCGATACCAGCGCGGACTGAGAATGCTGTACAGACACCGCAGCATAGATCGGGTGCGATTTGAAAAAAAATACCGCCGGCGATTCAGTCCGTATTGCAGCGTGGCGAGTCTATATCTGTGGGCTGTCTCCGGCGGTGCGATCCCGGAGCTGACCGATCCCTCACCGAAAAATAAATAGCTGCATCATTTCGTTGTACAACGATTTTTGCGGCATTATCCGGTATCCGCGCAGCACCGTACGCTGCATCACGGCAATATTGCGTGACGGCTGAAATATATTAATTTTGCAATTTCGCAGCACAGATTATGCATTCTTGATATGTGCATTTTTTTTGTGCGCTATAATTCGCGCATTCAAGCCAAATTCGCGCAATATAATTACTCTCCACTCAATTATTTTTTCACAAATATGAAAATTTCGTATTGACAAAATTCATTTCATGGTGTATAATGCGTTCAAACAGAGGCAAGGGTGTCTCCGATGTAATAATCATCGGAGGCGCCTTTCTTGTTTTATTTTTCATTTTCAGGACAAGGTACGGCACGCCGGACGCATCCGCGGGCGAACGGAACAGTGCAGAGCGGCTCGGCAGCTTATGCAGCATCCGCCTACCTGCCGAGTCCGATGCAAATCATATTTCAGGAGGCAAAAAAATGGACGAGACAATAAGAGCGCTTGTAACCGAGGCGACGTCCGAGCAGGTATTCGCTGTTTGGTTCTTGATAGGCGCGGCACTTGTATTTTGGATGCAGGCAGGCTTTGCAATGGTAGAGGCGGGCTTCACGCGGGCGAAAAATACCGGCAACATTATAATGAAGAACCTCATGGACTTCTGTATAGGCACCGTGGTATTTATACTGATAGGCTTCGGTCTGCTTATGGGAGAGGATCTTGTGGGACTCATCGGTAAGCCCGGCTTTGACCTCTTTACTACATATTCGGATTTCAACTTTTCGAGCTTTGTATTCAACCTTATTTTCTGCGCAACTGCGGCGACCATAGTTATCTCCGGCGCGATGGCAGAAGAACGAAATTCCTCTCCTACTGCATCTATTCCGGAGTTATCTCGGCGGTCATATATCCGATCGAGGCACACTGGATATGGGGGCGGCGGATGGCTCTCGAGCATCGGTTTTCACGATTTTGCCGGCTCCTGCGCAATTCACATGGTCGGCGGAATATCGGCGCTTATCGGCGCTAAGCTGCTCGGACCGCGTATAGGTAAATTCCGTCACGATGCGCACGGAAAGGTGACAAAGGTCAATGCATTCCCCGGTCACAGTATTGCGCTCGGAGCACTCGGAGTATTTATTCTATGGCTCGGCTGGTACGGCTTCAACGGTGCTGCGGCAACCTCCGTCGAACAGCTCGGCTCTATCTTTCTCACCACCACCGTCGCGCCTGCTGTCGCTACGGTAACATGCATGATCTTTACATGGGTAAAGTACGGTAAGCCCGATGTCTCCATGTGTCTTAATGCATCTCTTGCAGGTCTTGTAGCCGTAACTGCGGGCTGCGATGTTGTAGACGCACTCGGCTCCGCCGTTATCGGCGCTGTCGGAGGTCTGCTCGTTGTATTCGGCGTTTGGCTGCTTGACTACAAGCTCCATGTAGACGACCCGGTAGGTGCAGTCGCAGTCCACTGCATGAACGGTATATGGGGTACATTTGCGGTAGGTCTGTTCGCAACGCCCTCCGCACCCGGCTATTCGATAGCCGACTCGTCCGGCACACAGCTGCGCGGACTCTTCTACGGAGGAGGCTTTAAGCTTCTCGGTCTGCAGACAACCGGTATCCTCTCGGTCGCGGCATGGACGGCTGTCACTATCACGCTGACCTTCCTCATTATCCGCAAGACAGTCGGGCTGCGCGTCAGCCGCGACGAGGAAACACTCGGGCTTGACGTTACCGAGCACGGTCTGCCGTCGGCATATGCAGGCTTTGCTATGCTGCCGGAATACATCGACGAGGACAATGCTCCTATCACTGTCGCAGGCGATACTCCGGTAGCGGAGGCTGTTCCGGTAAAGCGCGTTCCGAGCTTCGACGACGGCGAAGCAAAGCTGACCAAGATCGAAATAATCTGCAAGGAATCCCGCCTCGAAGCGCTTAAAAACGCTATGATGGACGTAGGCATTACAGGTATGACCGTATCGCATGTTCTCGGATGCGGCATTCAGAAGGGCACGCCGGAATATTATCGCGGCGTTCAAATAGAAGCGAGCCTGCTGCCTAAGGTTCAGGTAGACATCGTTGTCAGCGCAGTACCCGTTCGTACAGTGATCGAGACCGCGAAAAAGGTACTCTACACCGGCCACATCGGAGACGGCAAGATATTTGTCTATGATGTTGAAAACGTCGTAAAGGTCCGTACCGGCGAGGAGGGCTACGATGCTCTTCAGGATGTTGAATAACACCGAAACGCTCCTCACGGGAACAGAATTATCCGGTCCGATATCGGACTTATAAAATCAATAAAACAGCAAGCATTATCTAATGTAATAATCCCTCTCAATTCACGGCTGCGTCATTCGATATGGCGCAGCCGTACTTTTTATCCGAAAGCTGCGAAGACTACCTGCACAGCGGTTATAATTGAAGCGGTGATGTGAATTGATTGTGAAATTAACACCCGATATACAATTATTATAGTATCTTTGTAACTTTTCATATATCGTCTTGCAATTATAAGGAAAAGCAATTATAATGAATCTGTGTTGCCCGAGAGCTGTCGGGCAAAAAGCATTATGCGCCTGATGGGAACAGACTGATATTAACGAGCACTGCGATATCGGGCGGCAAAATATTTAAAAAGGCAAGGATAACGAAAATGAAGCAAAAAATTGCAATTATGCTGCTTCTCTCGACGGCGCTCAGGAGCACTCGCCTCCTGCGGCGGCGCGGACGATAGCTCCAAACCCGCCGCAGACGAGACTACCGCCTCGGGAGAACCGCAGGAGATCACCCTATCGGCAGACAGCGACTATGTAATAGTCTGTGATGAACAGGGACTCGAATCCGAGCGTAAGGCGGCGGAGCAGCTCGCCGCTTATCTCGAGAAGATAACCGGGCGCAGATACAGCATAGTTGACGACGACACCGCACCCGCAGACCACGAGATAATAGTCGGGAAAACGAGCCGAGAGGGCAGCGTATATCAGCTCGACCGCGGCGAGCTTGAAACAGACGAGCTTCGCGTATTTACCTCGGGCAACCGAGTTATTGCGCTCGGCGAGGGCACGCGCGGAACATTGTATGCGGTATATGAGCTGCTCGAGCAGATAGGCTGCCGCTTCTACGCCACCGGCGTAGAAACAGTACCTCAGCAGGGAGAGCATTACCCTGCCCGCCGGGCTGTCAGTCGCCGAAAAGCCTGCATTTGAATACCGCGATATCTTCCAGACCTGCACCTATGACAACGAGACAGCGGTCAAGCTGCGCCTAAACGGCGGACTGCTCGTCGGAGGAATCGTCGGACGCAAGCTCGCAGACGAGTGGGGGGCGGAGGCATAACCTATGCAGGAGATGCATTTGTCAACACCTTTGACTGGTTCGTTCCGCTCGAGACCTATGCGGATTCTCATCCCGAATATTTTTCGATGATAAACGGTGAGCGCAGCACCGAAAAGCTGCATACACAGCTCTGCCTGACAAATGAAGAGGTATACGAGCTTGTGCTCGACGGTGTTCGCGAGTGGCTGAGCAAATCTCCAGACTCAAAGATAATATCGGTATCGCAGAACGACTCACTCGTGCTCGACAGCTACTGCACCTGTCCGAGCTGTCAGGCAATAATAGACGAGGAAGGCTCGGCAATGGGACCGCTGCTGCGTTTCGTCAACCGAATTGCAGAGGATATCAAAGCCGACTATCCCGACGTTTATGTCGATACGCTCGCATATCAGTACTCGGTCAAGCCCTGCAAGATAACAAAGCCCGCAGATAACGTGATAATAAGATACTGCACCGGTATCTGCTGCGCACACGGCGTGTCCGGCCAAAAACAAAAAGTGCGCCAACAAGGAGGCTGTTGCAAACATACGCAACTGGAGCAGAGAAAAAATCAAAGCTCTATATATGGGATTACACCGTAAACTTTGCAAACTACCTTACCCCTTATCCGAACATTCGCGCGGTAGCGGAAAGCATTAAATTCTACGCGACTAAGGAGGTCAGCGGCGTATTTATGCAGGGAATGTATCAGGACGGCGAATCCGGTGAGTTCGGCGAGCTGCGTGCGTATGTAATGTCAAAGCTGATGTGGGATCCGAGTCTCGATGTAGAGGAGCTTATCTCCGACTTTATGGCTGCATACTACGGCGCTGCCGCAGAGCAGATGACCGACTACCTCGACAGTCTCAGCGCTGCTCTGAAAAAGACCGACAAGGACTGGTATCTCGTCGATCCGGCGCAGATGTACAAGGATGTGCTGACTGAGGACGATATAACAAGACTCGACGGTCTGTGGACGGCAGCGAAAAATGCGACCGAGGGCACGGATGATGCATACGACCGCGTTCGCCGCAGCGAGATACAGTGGCGCTACTACAAGTATCTTGCGGGTGTGTGCGAATTTGCACCCGATGCCTCAGGTACTTCCGTTGAAAATGCATACGCAAAGCTGCTCGAGGACTGCCATGAGCTCGGCGTTACACGTCTGAGCGAGAGCAGCCTGCTTGCCGACGGCTGATAGGGCACCCAATAAAACCGGTCATCAAAAAACCGAGCTGCAGCCGGCTATAATATCATGTTCGTTCGTAAAATGACCGGGCAAACAATTCAGACCGAATAAAAAGCCTGCGCGGCAGAAAAGACAAGCGTCCTTCTCTGCCGCGCATTTGTCTTTTATAAATATATTATCCGCTTTACTCGTATATGTGCATAAGAGATTCGTGCACAAGATCGTACATATGCCGCGAATTGTGCTATTCACGCAATTGCATCCCGATATGCTCGCGATGTATCGACCGACAAAACGCAGAACAAGCACGCTCAGTGTGCGGTCTCTGCCTCTGATTCCGTCTCAGCTGCTCTGTCCGCCCTTTCCGATTCGGGAACGACACAGAATCTGCGGGTATGCCGCAGCACTGCTATTACCGATATTCCCGCACATCCGAGACCTATCGAATACAAGCGGGTAAAAAATGTCCACACAAGACAAAAGATGCCAAAAGAGCGAAAAAGGTCACAATGCTCCGTATACGATTCGGACTGATCTTGAGCACTGTAGAAAACGCGATATACAGACCCGCAAGGACAAGAACTATACAGGTGGTCGGCAAAAGAGCAAGCGTCACACCGAAAGCGGTCGCGATACATTTGCCGCCGCGAAAATGATTGAGCGGAGCAAGTGCATGACCGAGCACCGGAGCAATAAGCACCGCCGAGAAACGCATGCTGTGTATGTCTACCAAGTGCTGCGCGAGCAGGACGGGAGCAAAGCCCTTGCCCATATCGAGCAGCAGGCAGAGCATTCCGAGCACGATACCGCAGGTCGAGAAAACATTCGCCGCACCGGGATTTCCGTCGTCGCTCAGCTTCGTAACATCCTCCTTACCCTTGATAAGCCTCGGCAGTATCCTGCTGAACATGACGCTGCCGAGCATAAAGCCGCCGAGAATCAGCGCAAGCCATATGAGCCTATCCCAGATCGTCATTCTTCGATCACCCTCTCGACAATTATGCGCGCCGCCTCGGGAGACGCATTCTTGCGCTGTGCGAGAAGCATTGCCTCCGCCTTATCGCGGTCGCGGATAAGCTGAACCGCCTTTTCAGCCGCATCCTCCGGCGAATCTGCCTGAACCGACATCCCGTGCGAGGAGAAAAATGCAATAATCTTCTTTTCGCAGCCTGTGTACGTGAGCAGCTGAACGAGCGGTATGCCTGAGACTATCGCCTCGGTGCTTGTCAGCCCGCCCGGCTTTGATATCATTACGTCAGAGGCATTCATATACAGATTTACCTTGTCGGTAAACGAGACGGTATGCAGCTCGGAAACCGCCGAAAAGCGCTCGTCAAGCTCCTGCTTCATCTGCGTATTGCGCCCGGTGAGAACGTACAAAAAGCGAGCCGTCCGGTCTGTTTTTTCAGCAGCTCGCCGCATATCTCGCCGATATTTCCGCAGCCGACGCCGCCGCTCATTACAAGAGCTATCTCGGCATCGGCAGGCAGACCGAGTTCGGCTCTTGCCGTTGACTTATCCGTATGGTGTATAAAGCGCTCGCGAACCGGTATTCCCGTGCACCATATACGGTCACACGGTATTCCCTTTTTCACATGCTCCCGGCGCAGATCCTCGTGCGGAATAAAGTACCCGTCGAGCTGCGTCTCCGCAAAAACGGAACGCAGGTATAGTCGGTCATTACTCCGTAGCACGGAACACTGCTTCCGAGCCGACGCTTGATGGCGGTCATAGCCTCCATAGCAAACAGGTGAGTGCATATAACTCGGTCGTAGCAGCCGCCCATGATATAGGCATTCAGCCGTTTTGCATACATGGCATTTGCAAGATATATCGGCGAGGTAATACCGGTCGAGCTGTACAGATCTCCCGCGCGATAGATAGCGCCGAAAGCCGACGGAGCCTTACGCAGCATTCCGGTATAGGAGGATGAGACTATTCGCTCGGTATTTTTTCCGCCGAGCGTGAGCGGGTCAAAGACTGTATGCTCTATCCCGCGACGCTCAAGCTCGTCCGCTATTGCGGCTGCCGCGCTGTTATGCCCGCAGCCGGTATCACAGCTGAGTATCAGTATCTTCATTATTTCTTCTCTTCATTTCCGCGCTTGCCTCGATCCGCATTTTTGCGATCACGGAAGCGCTGCTTTATCTCGGATAGCGTGCTGTTGTGATTTGCGGAGCGCAGCTTCGAAATGCCTTAAGCATTCTGCGCTGCTGACGATTCAGGCGCTCTGTAAAGCTTTCATATGCGTTGTTGAGCTTTGTGAACGTAGCGGCAGAGGAGGTGCGGAGCTTGTCCGCAGTCTCTGCTCCGAGCTCGGATAGCTTGACTGCCGCCTCGGAGCCAAGTGCAGAGAGCTTTCCGACTGCCTCGGTGCGCAGCGCGTAGAGGGTACGTGAAAGCTCATCAAGGCGCTTGTTGAACGATGCAAAGCCCGAAACGGTGACAATTAGGGTCTACTATGAAGCCAACCGCAAAAACGCAGGATATAATATATAGCACGAGTACGGGCAGCTTATCCGCCAGACTGCGGACTGCCGGATGCAGCAGCTTCGATAAGCACGACCGAAAACAGTCCGAAAACCACCGCTCCGAGCAGGCAGACGCGCCCGCCTATATTAAATTTTTTGTCTGAATAATCCCACCAGCGCGCCTTGAACAGCTTTTCCATTACATAAGAGGTGAGATATTCGAGCGAGCATGTGACGAGCAACGCCGAGTATAAACAGCAGAAAGGGATTCTCTATTCTGCCGAGTATAAGTACATCGAGCAGTGCTCCGCTGCCGTATATCGGGCAGTAGGGACCGTTGAGAAAAGCCGCGATTGACAAAATGGCGGTCGGTAATCGAGCAAAGCGTCGTTTCGTATATCCAACCGACGACACTGTATATCATAAAATAAAAAATAACTCTGCAAAGCGTATCGAAAAATTCCATAGTTATTTGCTCCTTTTTTCTTCCGATGCGTTCTAATACACCCGCAAAAGTCTCGCGTACAGTACATATCTTGTCCGCCGCGCACAAAAACATGCTTTCACGGCAGCGCGGAAGCGTTGTACTGAGCGGAAACATATGCGAGAGTATCATATTCTTCTGAATTCCGTCTACTCCGAAGTCACATCCGGCGTTTATCAGCGCGTGGCGCGGATGTGTAAAAAGCATGTAGCCGATGGCTCTCATCGGGTATATGCCAATCGTACAGAAAATAATCGTGCAGCAGTGCGCCGCGAACGAGCGCACGCAGATCTGTCCTTATCCGCAGAAAACGGCTGAGCCGCACACACATCACCGCTACGGCAAAAGAATGATCGTATACCACTCACACTGCCGTGCTGATAAAAGCCGCGCTCAAGCTGCATTCCGTGTGAGGCAAGTATATCGCCGCCGTGCAGGCGGACCGCTTTCTCGGCGCTTTTGTTTTTTCGCATAAATTTTCTCCCCGCGCAGCGCGCGTTATACAGGGTCGGATTCAGAGGGGCGCAGACAACAAAATTCGACAGCAAATAAATTTTAAAATTGCCGAAATCAACGCTTGACGAGTACCCGTAATTTATAATATAATAGTTATACAGATTAATTATAATATAGACATGCAGCCACGGCAAGGACATACAGCAGATGAGATGTGAATTATTCCGCACTTTCACTTTGATCGTAGCCTATTATACATTCTATCATGTTTTTGTATAAAAAATCAAGCATATTTGCACCTACCGCGTCATCTACCGCATCCGTATTTTTTCAAAACAACATAAGCCTGACGGCAAAAGGAACTAAGATAATGAGAACGCCGAGCAATCATCCCGATCTGCGCGTTATTAAGACAAAGAAAGCCATTCGCCGCGCCTTTACCGAGCTGCTGACCGAAAAGGATATCGACAGCATAACGATAAAGGACATAGCAGAACGCGCAATAATCAACCGAAAAACAATATATAACTACTATCGCGGAGTCTATCAGATAGTCGAGGATATAGAAAACGGAATAGCCGCCGACCTTGACACTGCCGTGCGTGAGCTTGAGCAGCGCCGCGATGCGGGCGACCCGTGCCTTATCTTTCGCATAATTACCGGAATGATAGAGGAAAATATCGAGTTCTACGGGGCGCTGCTACAGATGAATCCAAGCTCCGGCTTTGCGGCAAGAATAAGACAGCTGCTGTGCGAGCGAGTGCGCCAGGTATTCGCGCGCAGCTCCGAGATGACTCCGGAGACGCTCGATGCGACGGTTGATTTTGCAGTATCCGGAGTGATATCGGTCTACCGCAGCAGCCTGCGCCGAGAGGACGGTCTCTGGCGCGGCAAGCTGTCGGATATCGTCGAGCGCATGTGCCGTTCCGGCTTTTCGGTGTTTATCGGCGACGGTCAGGCATAAATACACAACGAATATACCGATCATTTTACGGCACGGTATTGTGTCCTTCCGTTGCAAAGTTCAGCGCGCACACTTAAAGATGCACTATATATCTCCGGGTATAAAATCACCGCATCTATCCGTCATCAGCCTCTATACATTAAAACAACTGCGCACCTCCGTGGGGGCATTCTCACGGGGATACGCAGCTGTTTAACTATTTCTTATTATACTATACGGCGCAGAGCAGCTGCCTATGCGGCTCAAAACAGACCGACTATATGTCCGTTCTCGTTGATGTCGATCCGCTCCGCTGCCGGGCTCTTAGGCAGACCCGGCATGGTCATTATATCTCCGGTAAGCACTACTATAAAGCCTGCACCCGCCGATACGCGCACATTCTTGACGGTAATGCGAAAGTCCTCCGGAGCACCGAGCTTTTTCGGATCATCGGAAAAGCTGTACTGCGTTTTTGCTATGCATACCGGCAGTCCGCCGAAGCCGAGCTCTTCGAGCCGCGCTATCTGCTTTGAGGCGGCAGGAGTTATGTCTATATCCTCGCCGCCGTATATGCGGCGAACCACAGTGCGCACCTTATCGGCGATGCCGAGTTCAAGTCCGTAGGAATACTCAAAGCCGCCCTGCTCGCTCTCGCAGAGCCTGACGACCTCACGAGCAAGCTCCTCACCGCCCGCACCGCCGTCTGCCCAAACGGTAGACAGCTTGGTATTTACACCGAGCTCACGGCAGCGGGGAGATTATGTAGTCTATCTCCGCGTCGGTATCGGTCGGAAAACGGTTTATCGCAACAACGCACGGGAGACCGTAGACATTTTTGATATTCGAAAACGTGGCGAAGCAGATTCGGTATACCGCGTCCGAGCGCCTCGATATTCTCCTCGCCGAGCGCCGAGCGGTCAAGCCCGCCGTGCAGCTTGAGCGCGCGGACGGTCGCAACTATAACGACGGCATCGGGCACAAGAGATGCGGCACGGCACTTAATATCGAGAAATTTTTCTGCGCCGAGATCGGCACCGAAGCCCGCCTCGGTAACGGTATAATCGCTTAGCCGAAGCGACAGCTCGGTAGCCATGACCGAATTGCAGCCGTGAGCGATATTGGCAAACGGTCCGCCGTGAACGAATGCGGGCGTTCCCTCGAGCGTTTGTACGAGATTCGGCTTGATGGCGTCGCGCAGCAGCGCGGTCATAGCGCCATGAGCATGCAGATCGGGAGGCGGTTACGGGCTCTCCGGAATAGCTGTAACCGACTATTATCCTGCCGAGGCGCTCACGCAGATCGGAGAGCGAGGTCGAAAAGACAGAGCACCGCCATAACCTCGCTGGCAACGGTGATATCAAAAAGCCGTCCTCGCGCGGTACGCCGTTCATTTTGCCGCCGAGACCGTCTACGACCGAGCGAAGCTGTCGGTCATTCATATCAACGCACCGCTTCCATGTTATGCTGCGGGGATCGATGCCGAGCGCATTGCCCTGATGAATGTGATTGTCGAGCATGGCTGCAAGAAGATTGTTTGCCGCTCCGATGGCGTGAAAATCGCCGGTGAAATGCGATTGATATCCTCCATGGGGATAACCTGAGCATAGCCGCCTCCGCGCAGCGCCGCCCTTAACTCCGAAAACCGGTCCGAGCGACGGCTCACGCAGCTCACTGCTGTACTCCTCATCACTCCCATGACGATTTCCCTCTGCCGCCGCATATCCATGTCACCCCGATCCCACTTTGTTGATCGCCGAAATGCCTTCTTTCAATATTGGCAGTTTTCGGCGTGGTCGGCGATCCGCCAAATGTCATGATCGGTTTCCCGCGACTTACATCTCATTTAATGATTTTTGCGCTGAATACCGGTCCCATCGCCCTGCTTAACATGGCATGCATTGTTATCTGAAATCATTTGTAAAGGCTCCAGAAACAAAAATAACCACTTGGAAGAACTGGGGAAGATCAGTATTTCTTCCGTCATTACGGACTATTCCATTCTCAAGAAATCCGTCACCATTCTGACCATTTTCGGCTTCATCGTCCACAATCTTATCGGTATCGAATCGGCAACGATCGCCCTCACAGGCGGTGTGCTTGCCATCACTTGCCTGCAGTGTGGATCCTCATGAAATATTCCGTGATGTGGACTGGGATTCTCTCTTCTTCTTTATCGGTCTCTTCATTTTGTCGTAGGCGGCCTTGAAAACGACAGGCGTTATCAACGCCCTCGCCCAGGCATCAGTGCGGTCGGCGGTGACCCGGAAGCCCTTACCGTTTACCATTCTCTGGCTTTCCGGCATCGCCTCCTGCATTCATCGATAATATCCCTTTCACGGCTACCATGATCCCCCTAATCCACAATATGCAGGATCTTTTTAGGTTTGGCCCACGCGGACTATATGTGGTGGGCGCTTTCTATCGGCGCGTGCTACGGCGGCAACGGCACCATCATTG
>VOFK01001284.1_pt1 | contig 56848 bp, 89 predicted proteins | sample 5384121 | NCBI WGS metagenome assembly VOFK01 (sample SAMN12384730, study PRJNA508395) | human gut metagenome | isolation source: healthy gut J | host: Homo sapiens | reverse complement strand
TGACTATCTTGCTTTTCTTTATAAAAAAAATTTATAATATTAACAAGAAAGAAAAGAATTGTAGATTGATTGGTGAGTATATGATTAATAGAAAATTAATTAGTGATTTTGCAGATATTATTGGTAATTTAACAATTGCTGTTCATTTAGAGTCACTAAAAGATGTAAAGGATGATTATGAGGGTGTGCTTGATGAATTAATAAAAATGGGTTAAATATTATTATGAAAATAAAAAATTTAGATATTGTTTCTTACGAAAATTCATTAAGAATACATGATTTGTTAGATGAAATAAGAAATGAGTTGATACCTAATAAATCAATAGGAATAGAATCAATGTTATCAGATAATATTTTAATTAGATATGAAGTAATTATTAAAGAAATAAATAATGAAAGAGGTAAAAAAAATGGGTAAAGATGAATATGGACATTATGTTAATGATGAAGGAGTCGAAAATAAGAACTTCTACTGACAAATATGGTAGAGATCATATTGATATATATGACAGTTGTCCAGTTGAAAATCCAGATCACGGGTCTATTCATATTAATTATGATAGTGATACAGGAAAAGGAACGATTGTTGATACAACAAGTGGAGAAAAAGAAACTACGGATACAAGTTGTTATTTAACAACTGCTTGTATGAGACATAAAATGGAAAAAATTTGATGACAATTGTGAAGAATTAATGATATTAAGATGGTTTAGAGATAAATTTGTTTCTAAAGAAGACATTGAACATTATTATAAAACTGCACCAACTATTGTTGACGTCATCAATGAATCTGAAAATAATAATGAGATATTTAATTTTATATATGAAAATGTTGTTAGTGCATGTGTAAATGCTATAAAAAAGTGGAAATTATGAGTTTGCTTATAATAGGTATAAAAAATAGTGTCTTAGCTTTAGAAGAACAATTTGCAAGACCCGCTTTAGAAAAAAGACTTGTTAAATCTTTAAAGCTAGGTATATAAGTAATGTTAAAGATAAATAATAAAGAATATAAGGTTTTAACTTCTGACCTTAAATATGTTGATGCGACTGATAACTCAAAAAAAGGATATTCTATTTTGGTATCATTAGATATAGAATTAAATAAAGTTAAAGGGTACATTAGTTTTTATGTGGATTTTTTTAAAGACAAAGATTTTAAAAATATAAAAAATAGAAAATATATCGAATTACCAACAGAATTTAAATTCTAAAATAACAATGATAGAAATATTTGATACTGCTAATTTTATTGATTTTATTGATAGTGAGGTTAATTTGGAATTTGGTAATATATATAATAATCAAATTGAAATGAAACTAAATATAAATGATGAATTAATAAAATTGGAATATAAAGGATTACTGAATATTAAATAACAATAAATTAATCGATGACTTTTATTAACCATCGATTAATTTTATTATAGGTAACTAAACTCTCCAGGTGGCGAAGGTGCGGAAGTAGTCTATGCCCTTAGAAACTCAGATACATTAGCCAAAAATATACTAGAGGGAATAGGCAGTGAAGGACAACTAATGAGAAAGTATTATCAACGAAGATTACCTGAAAATCCAATGAAGGACTACTATTACATTCAAAGACTAACAGGTGATGCAGAAACTTTATTAGTAGAATATGGCTTTATTGATAATCAAGCAGATGCTAGAAAACTTCAAAACAATATTGAAGACTATGTAGAAGGGGCCTTAAAAGCAATTGTTGAATATGCTGGATATGAATATAAGGAGCCATCCTCAGGTGATGACAATGGTGATTATTATACCGTAAAAAGAGGAGACAGTCTTTGGAGTATTGCCAATAAATATAATACAACAGTAGCCGAATTGGTTGAAACTAATAATTTAGGTTCAAACACTTTACAAATCGGTCAAGTACTAAGAATACCTAGAAAAAGCACAACTCCAAATGAAAACACTACTATTTATGTTGTGAAAAGGGGAGATAGTCTCTGGAAAATTGCTAATGATTATGGTGTAACAGTTGATGTCCTAAAAGAGTTAAATAATTTAACAACCAATGGCTTACAAATAGGCCAACAATTAATTGTCCCAGCTCAGGCAAGCGACACTCCAGCTAACGAAATAGTCTATACTGTCAAAAAAAAAGGAGATAGCTTATGGACTATTGCCCAACAATATAACACTACAATCTCTGCATTGAAAACCAGAAACAATTTAACAAGTAACGTTTTTAAGCATTGGCCAACAATTAATTATTCCATCTTCTACTCAAACACCATCAAACGACTTTTAACAATACTCCACCAGCAGAAAAGACATATGTGGTACAACGTGGAGATAGTTTATGGTTAATAGCTAATAAAAACAATACAACTGTAGATGAGTTAAAAAGATTAAATAATCTTACTTAATGTTCTTCAAATAGGCCAAATTCTAAGAATACAATAATTGTTCTTAATTTACCAGAGTTATTCACAAAAAAAGTGGATAACTTTTTTATATTGCAATTTATTTAAAAAAACTCTAAACTACCAAATTATCTGTTATAATATGATTATAAGAATAAGAGGAGGATGTTTATGAATAATCAAGAAATAAATCAAACTGAGAAATTAGAAAATACGAATATAATGCCAACTAATTTACAAAGCTAACAGTATTACCCATCTAACATTATTCAAACACCATCTAATAATGCTTTAGAGCCTATTATTCCAACACAAAAAAAGCAGCAGAAATAGCGCCTCCAAAATCAGAAATAGTTAATACCAAAAATGTTGTATCAACCATTACCACTCCCTGCAGAAGAAGAAATCCTAAAAAATGTAACTAAGGAAAAAAGGGAATTCATATTTTTTCTATTTCTAGAATTAATAGGTATTGGGCTAGGTATTTATTTTATAATCAACTGCAATGAAAAAGTATAATACTTACACAATAATCGGTGCTGACCTAAGCTCAAAAAAAACTAAAAGTTTACAAAGCTGGTGCCATTTTATCATGCACAATATGTATATAAGGTAAATGATAAAAAAATATTATTATGATTATCCAAAAGATTTTCAACAGATCCGGATCCAATAATTCAACTTTAGATATAATCCTCAAAAACCAGCACAACTATTTTCAAATAATGAATGGATATTTTCTATAGGTTTAACTTTGCCGCAGTACAATTCTTTTTTATTATTACTATAGGTATACTTATCTCAATCACAGGAAACGTGAATCTAAAATTGTTACAAATCATAGTTGGGGATATGCTCACACATGCGTAGGGTGGAAGAAAAATATATATGAGAAATATGATACCCCTATAGATAATGAAAATCCAGCAAAGACCAAAATTATTACTCATATTACACAAACAAAATAATAATGAATTTCAATCGGCTCAAAATTAAGTTTAATGCCTATAAATATAATGAAGTTTTAACAACCGAGGTTTATAAAAATAAATTTACAGCCATGACTATCAATGAATTTAAAAAAAAACCAGTGATTTTTATTCACTTAACAAAATGAGGAGGTACCTATGCCAAAAAGAAAGTCCTAAAATTAAAACCTAAAACAAAAATTATCTGCAAAATTTTAGCGATAATTATAATTGCTCTTGCTGTCTTTTTTTAGGATATTATCTACATTCAAGAAATGAATTAAAAAAAGCAGGCTACTCAGATGTTGCCATATCAAACATTTTAAAAAAATTTTAAAGAGCTATGCCTTAGATAACCCAGACAACAAGACTTTAAATAAAAGCTTTTTGAAAGTTCTGCATACAAAGAAGAAAATCTAGAATATTACAAGCATATAAAATATCAAAATCAAAAAATATAATTCAGAACATAAATAAATTAATCAAAAAAAGTATAGTACAAGAGATATTTCTATCATTTTAGCACATGGTAATGACAAAAGTGTTTCTGATTTTGCCAAGAGACCAAAAGTAAAAGTATCTAGAAGAATTTTATAGTTATGATTTTGCAAAAACTTGAGAACTATGATAGATATGTAAAAAAGTATATGGATGAGGTTGGTGATGATGAAGAGACAACAGTTATCAAAGTAAACCTTGATTTAGATAAATCACCTTACCAAGATGCAATGGAGTTACTGATAAAACAAAATTAGTTTTAGCTAATAAGCATCATTATTTAGGAAAAAGAATACATTCCAAATAATTTAACAAGCATACCACAAAAATATACAATAGATGGAGATGACAATACAAAAGGTACCAAGGAAGCCGTAGATGCAGCAATTAAAATGATTGAGGCAGCTAAAAAGGAAGGCTTAAATCTTTTAGTTAATTCCGGTTATAGAAGTTATACTGATCAGGAAGAAACATATAACACTTATTTATCTCTTTATGGTGAATCATATGTTGAAAGATTTGTGGTGAAAGCTGGATATTCAGAACACCAAACAGGATATGCATTTGACTTTGCTAGTGGAAACAGTAATATTTTCCAAAATTCACAAGAATATCAATGGATGATAAAAAACAGTTATAAATATGGCTTCTGTTATAGATTTTTAAGGAGTAAGGAAGAAATAACGGAAATAAGACATGAGGCTTGGCATTTCCGTTATGTTGGAACCAAGACCGCAAAGATTATGGATAAAGAAGAAGAGAAGAGTACTATGCAAAAGTATGTTGAAAAATAAATGATTAATCTATTACGTAAAGTAATATTTTATTTGAAAAATTTTTTTAGCAAATAAAATATGTTATAATCACTATAGAATAGGAGGTATTATGTTATTAGAGTGAACAATTTTTTGCTGATTCATCGAAGAGCAAAATCAGATTCTAAAGCTTGCATAGTTGGTAAAAAAATATCGCTTTTCTGTCATAACAGAACGAGTAATTAGACTAGAATATAGTCCAAATGGAACATTTGTAGACCTTCCCAGTCAATTAGTTCAAAATAATACCAGAAATATTGGTCTTCCTGCTTTTTACTCTACGCCAGACCAAAACATTTCTGGAAATAACAACAAAATATTTCAGTTTATCATATACTAAAGGCTTCATTTAGAGGTACAAATATAAATCCACCCAAAACCTGAAATAAAATATGATATTTGAAGTTTGACATTCCATAAATGATAGAGTTTAAAGGCCTATATTCGCTAGAAGGAGTTTACACTCTTTGATGACAATGTTCATATCTTTTTGGGTAAAGATGGAACTCTACTAGAAAGACCAACTGAAACATAGATATTTATGTTTTTATGTATGATAAAGATTTTATTAAGAGGCTCTAACAGATTATTTTTAAAATAACTGAACTGTTACCAAGATATGCTCTAGGGCTAATGTGGTGGAGTAGAAATATTACATATGATGATAAAGAGTATTATGGAATTAATCCATAATTTTTGAGAGAGAATACCACTTTCTGTTATTCTTTTAAGATAACGATTGGCATTACAGAAATGTTGGTGATTTGAAAGACTTAAGATCGGGAGGCTTTACTTTTTAATACTAATTTATTTCCAAAACCCGGTGAAAGTATAAAAAAAAATCCATGAAAAAAAATTAGAGTTGGTTTAGTAGTCGATCCTACTGATGGCTTTACCAACATGATACTTATTATCAAAAAAGCAGCTGAGTATTTAGAAATTTCTAATAATAGTGTCATAAAGTTTGATCCCCTAAATCCTAAAATATTAGATGTGTATTTTAAAGGTATATCTTCATACTTTAGAGTCATTAGGCGTTGACTTCTTTTGGAATGATTATAAAGGTGATAAAGATGTTAGTAAAATGTGGGTATGGTTCATTACATGTATCATGACTCAGATAGAAACGCCAATAAAAGAGGTCTTGTTTTTATCAAGAGGTTCTATTATTGCACCACAACGTTATCCAGTAATATATGGAGGTCCAACCGAAATAACGTGGGAAGCTCTAGCTAAAGAGACTTTCACATATATAAATGCTTCAAATATGGGAATATCTTGGTTAAGTTTAGATGTAGGGGGTAATCACGGAGGAATAGAGGAAAGCGAACTCTATATTAGACAGGTACAGTTAGGTTGTTTTTCACCAATTTTAAGATTTCATGCCGCCCGCGGACCTTACTATAAAAAGAACCATGGGTATGGGAAGCTAAAACAACTAATATTGTTGCTGACTATCTTAGACTTCGTCATCGCCTTATTCCGTATTTGCATGCAACAGAGGCCTACAATTATTCTAGAGTAGGAATTCCAATCATCCAACCATTTTATTACAACTATCCTTGGTGCTATGATGATGAACTTTACAAAAATCAATATTACTTTTTGGATCACAATTGTTAGTGTGTCCAATTTTGAACAGAAAAGATGACTTGATGAGCCGTACAGTACACAGGTTTTATATGCCAGATGGAATATGGTATGATTTTTTCACAGGGAAAAAATTCCCAGGTGGAAAAAAAAAATATGTTTCATTCTTTAGAGAAAGAAGACTATCCAGTCTTTGCTCATGCGGGATCAATAATTCCATTATCAAATAGAAGTGACAGAAATAACATTGGTTTAGCAACAGAAATGGAAATTCATATTTTCCCCAGGGGTAAGTAACATGTATACGTTATATGAAGATGATGGTATGACTTCCCTATATAAAAGAAGGTTATTATCTAAAAACATCTATTGATTATAATTATCTTCGCAGTAACTATACAGTTATAATTCGTTCAATAGAGGGAAAAAGTGGTATAGTTCAGATAGAAGAGATTATAAGTTAGTATTTAGAAATACAAAACAAGCCGAAAGTGTCAAAGTAATGTTTTAATGACCGAGTAATAAATGGTACATACACCGTAGATGGCAATGACTTTATAGTTTATTTGAAACAAATACCAACAATAGGTCAATTAACTATAAACTGTCGAGGAAAAAGATATTGAAATAGACGCCGTCCGTGTTATAAATGATGATGTTAATAGTATCTTAATGGACTTACAAATAAGTACATATTTGAAAGAAGACATTGCTAATATTATATTTGGAGATAAAAGTATCCAGAAAAAACGTATCGCTATTAGAAAGTTAAAAAGCAAAGGCCTTGCCAAGGAACATATCAAATTATTCCTAAAACTACTTGAATATATTGCTGAAGTTTAGTATACTAACACTAATTAAAGTTTTAAATATTGGTAATAGTATTAGTAAAGAAATATCTTTAAAAAGAGAGTTTGTGTGTGGTGAAAACAAATAAGATAACTTTATGAACTTGATTATCTAAAAATATATCGGGTAAGACCGTTAAATCTAGTAAGATGCACATACATTATAGTATGTGAATTAAGGTGGTACCGCGAATAATTCGTCCTTAGATTTATAAGGGCGTTTTTATATGTAAGGAGGAAAAATGTTACAAAATATAATCCTATTTTTATTGACATTTATAACTATATTCTTAGTTTACGAAATAATGTTCATAAAGGAGTATAGATATAATAAAAAAATTAAAAAAGGTAAAATAAGTAAAGATGACAATCGCAAAGAACCAGTAGAAGTCCGGCTATTAAAGTCATATTACAAGGTTGATATAGATAAATTAAATTATAGTAGTGTGCTGAATACTATTGCTTTTATATCTAGTTTAGATATGGCCATAATTATAACAATAGCGTGTCTTGTAAAAATTGGTTTAATCCAAATTTTAATAGCGCTGATACTGGTTATTCCAATCATATATTCAAGCTATTACTTATTAGCTAAATATTATAAATATAAGATAAATAAAAAAGAGTATCAAACATAAAAATAAAATCAAGAAAGGAACAAAATAAAATGAGTAATTATACAAGTATCGAAAAAAAAATGGCAAAAATATTGGGAAGATGAAAAGGTATTCGTTGCGGATAATAAAAGTAGTAAACCTAAGTATTATTATCTAGTAGAGTTTCCTTATCCATCAGGCGCAGGACTTCATGTAGGACATGTTAGAAGTTATACTGCTCTAGATGCCCTAGCACGTAAGAAAAGAATGAATGGATATAATGTTTTATTCCCAATGGGATGGGATGCTTTTGGAGCACCAGCAGAACAGTACGCTATTAAAAATCATATTCATCCAAGTGTTGCTGTAAAAAGAAAATATTAAAAACTTCAAGAGCCAAATTAAAGCAATTGGTCTATCAATTGATTGGACAAGAGAGTTCGCAACAACTGATCCAGAATATTACAAATGGACTCAATGGCAATTTTTTAAAATTCTTTGAACATGGAATGGCTTATAAGGCAAAGAAAAATATTAACTGGTGTCCAAAGTGTAAGATGGGATTATCTAATGAAGACTCATCAGGTGGTGTTTGTGAACGTTGTGGAACAGAAGTAGAACAAAGAGAAAAAAGAACAATGGATGCTTAGAATGAGTGATTATGCAGAAGACTTAATTACAGGACTTGATGATACTAAATTCCAAGATAGAATAAAAACAGCGCAAATTAATTGGATAGGTAAATCAACAGGAGCAGAAGTTAATTTCAAAGTAAAAGAAACTGACGAAGATTTAGTAGTATTCACAACAAGACCAGATACTCTATATGGAGTAACTTTCATGGTTGTCGCACCAGAACATCCAATAATAGATAAGAATAAAAATAAGATTTCTAATTTTGATGAAATTGAAGCATATCGTGAAAAAGATTAAAAATAAAACAGAATTTGAAAGAACTCAAGTAAATAAAGATAAGACAGGTGTATGTATAAAAGAGTCTTACTGGAATAAATCCAATTACTAATAAAGAAATTCCAATCTACATCTCAGACTATGTTATGATGAGTTATGGAACAGGAGCTATCATGGCAGTACCAGCTCATGATGAAAGAGACTATGAATTTGCTAAAAAATTTGGAATTGATATAGTACCTGTAATCGAACAAATAACAGGAGAAGTAAAAGAAGATGAAAAACATAAAGAAAGTATTGTCGCAGTTTTATATGATGAAAAACAAGATAAATACTTAACAATAAACTGGGGTGACTTAGGAGGAAGACTATTCGTAGGTGGTACACGTCATGAAAATGAAAGTGCCGTAGACTGCGCAATAAGAGAAATAAAAGAAGAAACAGGTTACACTGATTTTGAATTTATTAGAGAAATATTCCCAATTAATCATCACTACTATGCCTATAATAAAAAACAAAGCATATGAGATTAATTCAACAGGACTTCTATTCAAACTTACTAGTGATGCTACTCAAGAGGTAAACTTAGATGATGATGAAAAAAGACAATTTCAAAGTAGAATGGGTAGATGAAAAGACAATAAGAAAAGAAGTAATGGACGAATTACACATTACAACATTCACTAATTTATTAAAGCCTACTGCTTATACTGGTGACGGTAAAATGATAAATTCTGAAGTATTAAATGGATTAACTAACAAAAAAGATTCCATTAAGAAAATGATTGAATACCTAGAAGAAAATAATTTAGGACATGAAAAAAGTAAATTATAAACTACAAGACTGGATATTCTCACGTCAAAGATTCTGGGGCGAACCAATTCCACTAGTTTATTGTGAAGATTGTGGTTGGGTTCCAGTAAAAGAAGAAGATCTACCAGTTAGACTTCCAGATGTTACAAACTATGAACCAACAGATGATGGTGAAAGTCCACTTGCCGCAATCACTGAATGGGTAAATACAACTTGTCCACATTGTGGAAAACCTGCTAAAAGAGAAACTGATACTATGCCAAACTGGGCAGGATCATCTTGGTATTGGTTAAGATATATGGATGCTCATAATGATAAAGAATTCGCAAGTCAAGATGCCTTAAAATATTGGGGTAAATTAGATTTCTATAATGGTGGTATGGAACATGCAACAAGACATTTACTATATGCTAGATTCTGGAATCAATTCTTATATAATATAGGACTAGTACCAAATAAAGAACCATTTGAAACAAGAGTAAGTCATGGTATGATTCTAGGAGAAGGCGGCGTTAAGATGTCAAAATCACTAGGAAATGTTGTCAATCCTGATGATATGGTAGCTTCATATGGTGCAGATGCTTTAAGAACATATGAAATGTTTATTGGTGACTATGAAAAAGAAGTTGCTTGGAGTGAACAAGGACTTAATGGATGTAAAAGATTTATTGATAGAGTAGTTAGAGTTGGAGAAAAAGTAACTGCTAAAAATGGTTATTCCGAAAAATTAAGAAAGTCTAATTCATAAAACTATCAAGAAAGTTACTGAAGATATAGATACAATGAAATTTAATACAGCAGTATCAGCTCTAATGATTTTACTAAACAAATTTGAAGAACAAGAAGAAATAACAAAAGATGATTATAGAACATTCTTAATACTATTAAATCAATTGCGCCACATATAACTGAAGAGTTAAATGAAAAATATGCTTTAGGTGAGGCAATTTGTAAGAGTAGTTGGCCAAAATATGATATTGCAAAGACAGTAGATCAAGAAAAAGAAATCGCTGTTCAAGTAAATGGAAAAGTTCGTGCTACAATTACAATAAATATTAATGAAGATGAAGAAAGTATTAAGGAAAAAGCCTTAACTGCTGAAAACGTAAAAAATCACACAGCAGGAAAAAGAAATAGTTAAAGTAATAATTATCAAAGGAAAGATAGTTAATATTGTAGTTAAATAGAAATGTGTAATAAGTCACATTTCTTTTTTTCAACAATTTTTGTGGATAAAAAAGTTTATTATAGTAATAGGTGATGCTATGAAAGTTAAATTATTTGATTTAGAAGATGAAAAAGATTTAGAAGAAGCCATAAACGATTTTTTGGAAGATATGAAAGGTGAATTATGGGATATTAAATATCAAGTATCTTCATCAATTTATGGTGAAGAACAAGTTTATTGTTTTTCAGCTATGGTTATATATTATTAATATTTACATTTACCAAAAAAATTTTTTATGATATTATTGTAATACATACAAAATATGGGAAGTGATTACATTAATGAAAAAAGGCAATAAAAAAACGAGACAATCAAAAGAAGAAAAGCACAAAAAAGTTCTTACTAAAAATAACTTTATCCAGGGTGCTTTTATTTCAACATTAGGAATTGTAGTTAGTAAAATTCTAGGTATTGTATATGTAATACCATTTCATGCAATAGTTAAAGAACAAGGTGGTGCTCTTTACGGCTATGCTTATACTATTTATTCTCTATTCCTAGCGCTATCATCTGCCGGAATACCATTAGCAATTAGTAAAATAATTAGTGAGTATCAAACATTGGGTTATTATAATGCTAAAGAAAGGGCCTTTAAAATAGGAAAGCAATTATCAATTGTACTAGGATTAATTGCTTTCATAATATTATTCATTTTCGCACCAGAAGTAGCTCACCTAATTTTAGGCGATTTAAAAGGCGGTAACACCATTGAACAAGTAACCTATGTTATCAGAGTTATTTCAACGGCTATTTTAGTTGTTCCTATACTAAGTATTTATCGTGGCTATTTAGAAGGACATAAATATTTAAATCCAAGTTCTATCTCCAACGTTATTGAACAAGTAGTTAGAGTAACGCTAATCATATTGGGAAGTTATCTTTCTATGAAAGTTTTCCACTTATCCCTTGAAACAACAGTTGGTATAGCTGTCTTTTGGTGCAACAGCAGGAGCCTTAATTTCGTACTTTTATTTACTTGATATTACCCATAAAAGTAAAAAAGAATTACAAGAAAAGCCCTTAAAGGTAAAAGAACCTAAGATAACAAATAAGGCAATAGTTAAGAAAATATTTATATATGCCTTGCCATTCATCATGATTGATATATTTAAGTCCATGTATGACTTCATAGATATGTCAACAGTAGTAAAAACAATCGGTGATATGTCAAATTATTCCACTAAAGATGCTGAAAGTATTATGAGTGTCATTTCGACATGGGGATCTAAATTTAATATGATTATTAGTTCCGTTTCAACAGGAATTATTGTAAGTCTTATCCCAACATTAACGGCAAGTTTTGTTGTTGGTAATCAGAAAGACATTAACAAAAAAGTAAACCAAACTTTCCAAATACTTCTCCTATTTACAATGCCAATGACCGTAGGTCTAAGTATGTTAGCAAAACCTGTCTGGATGATTTTTTATGGTCCAAGCAAATTCGGTGCGCCAGTTTTTTCATATTTTATCTACGTTTCATTATTTATGAGTTTATATACAACTGCAGTAACTATTATCCAAACATTAAAAGACTATAAAACAGTATTTATTAGTTTACTTGTAGGTGCAACCCTAAAATTACTTCTAAATGTTTCTTTTGATGAATAGTTTCAATAAAATGGGATTACCACCATTCTATGGTAATATAAGCGCTACTATTATAGGTTATTTAGTATCTCTAATTATATGTTTATACGTTTTACATAAAAAGATATAAAATTAACTATGAAGTTACTGTAAAAGAAATTTTCAATATAACATGTGCTACAGTAATAATGGGTCTAGTATTATTCTTATTAAGATTTGTTATCCCAGAAGTATCAAGTAATAGACTAGTAAATCTACCAATTATAGTTGTCTATACTTTAGTAGGAGCTATAATATACTTTATAGTAATTTATAAGAGTAAAACACTTCATACAATATTTGGTGAAAATAATTTGAAAAAGATAACAAATAAGTTATTTAAGAAAAGGTCAAATGGAGCAAGTAAATAACATGTCAAAAATATTAGTTAGCGCTTGTTTAGGAGGTTATAATTGCAATTATAAAGGTGAATCAAATTTTCAAGAAGATATTTCTACCTTAATAAAGAGTGGTAATTGTATCTTAGTTTGTCCGGAAACACTTGGAGGAATGACTACTCCAAGAAACCCTTCAGAATGTATTAGTGATGAAAAAGTAATAAACAACTTAGGAGAAGATAACACTTCATTTTACTTTAAAGGGGCTGCAGAAACTCTCAGAATAGCCAAGTTATATAATTGTAAAGTAGCTATTTTAAAAGAAAAGAGCCCATCATGTGGAACTAAAAGGTATGATGGAACATTTAGTAAAAGACTGATTGATAAGAATGGAATTACTGCAAAATTGTTAGCTGATAATGATATAAGAGTCATATCGAGTGATGATCATGAAAATATAGAAAAATTAATAAACCAAATAAAAAATAGGAATTTTAAGTGATATGAACCCCGTTTCTTGGACAAAATAGAAACGAGGTTTTTTATATGTCAAAATTAAGTTATGAAGACAAAATAAATATATATCAAGAAAGAAAAAAAATGGAAATGCAATAAGTAATATTTCAAAAAAATATAATGTTAGAAAAAATGTAATTGAATATTTAGTAAGATTAATTGATAAACATGGCTATGATGTTTTAAGGATAAGTAAAAATAGAACATTTACTTCTTATGAAAAGGAACAGATTATTAACAGGGTCCTACTTAATAATGAGTCTGCATGTTCTGTTGCTATAGATGAGGGATTATTAAGTCAAGGAATGTTACAAAATTGGATTAAAAAATATAAAGAAAACGGTTATAATATAGTTGAACGAAAGCGAGGTCGTACAACTATGTCAAAAGTAACTAAGAAAAAAGAAAATGAAACAGATAAAGAAAAAATTAAAAGATTAGAAGAAGAAAATTTATATTTAAAAGCTGAGCTAGAATACTCAAAAAAATTGAGAGCCGTTGTTCAAGCAAGGAAGAATCAACAACAGAAGAAAAAGTAAATGTTGTAAGAGAACTTCGGCTAAAATATTCATTATCGATTCTTCTACAAGTGTCTGGTTTAGCTAAATCGGTATATTATTATACACTATCTAAAATAGACAAGGATGATAAAAACAAAGAAATAATAGATAAAATAAAAGAAATATTTATTAATAATAAAGAAAGATATGGTTATCGTAGAATTACATTAGAACTAAGAAATCAAGGCTATAATGTTAATCATAAGAAAGTTTATAGATTAATGGTTAAATTAGGATTAAAGCCATTAAAAAAGAAATAAAAGAAAATATTCTTCATACAAAGGAACCATCGGTAAAATTGCTGATAACTTAATCGAGAGAGATTTTAATGCAGAAAAACCTAATCAAAAATGGTATACTGATGTAACAGAATTTAATCTTCGTGGAGAAAAATGTTATTTATCACCAATATTAGATGGATATAATGGTGAAATAATATCTTATAATACTTCTAAAACGCCTAATTTAGAACAAATAAATGAAATGCTTAATAAAGCATTTGATGGCAGAAATCTAGAAGGATTAATATTTCATTCAGATCAAGGATGGCAATATCAACACCAATCTTATCAACAAAGATTGAAAAACAATGGTATAAAACAAAAGTATGTCAAGAAAAGGAAATAGTATGGATAATGGAATGATGGAAAACTTCTTTGGCTTGCTTAAAACAGAAATGTTTTATGATCAAGAAGATAAATATCAAAATATAGATGAATTAATTTTAGCAATAGATGACTATATTAATTACTACAATTATGATAGAATTAAAGTACAATTAAAAGGATTGTCACCCGTAAATTACAGGTTACAATCCTCTAATTAGAAACTATTAATAAACTGTCCAACTTTTGGGGTTCAGTTCAAAGTAACTCCTATTTTTTGTGTTTTTTTATATTTTTTATCCCATGATATAGTGAAAAACTTATTTTATATGTGTTATACCAAAATTTACTTATAATTAAATCAAATTCTCCAACTAGCTCTACAACATGTCCACCAAAACACTTTTTCTTGAATAAGTATAATCCATATAATGGGTTATCTTCTCTAAAGTCTCCAGTAATACCATAAAAATTATATCTTTTATAACCATTCTGAGCGGCATACTTAATGCCATCAAAATGAAGAGTATAAGCAGATTGAAATTGCATTAGAGAAGCAAGTGAACCTCCATATAAAGATAGTACCTCATCTCCATATACTAGAAATAATATTCCTCCCAGTAAAGTTTTATTTCCATATTCTTCCTTATATTTTTTAATTTTATCTAATTGTTTATTTAATCTTTCAATACTTTCTTCATCCTGTTTATTTCTTTGCTCATATTTCTTTTGATTCATCTTCAAAATATTATTAGATTTCTTATCTATTCTATCTTTTAATTCTTTTTTTATTAGATCTAATTCATCTTGCGTATTTTTTTCATATAAATCAAAATCAATTTCAGCAACACGTATCTTTAATATTCCACTATCATGTAAACTATCCCACATTTTTTCATAATATGAAAGTGGTCTATCAACAAATTCACGTCTATCGGATGTATGTTGCATAATATCTTTAAATTTAGGCAACTCACTACGTTCAATTTCTCTAGTAGTAATGCCACATTTTTCATTTTTTCTTAATATTTGACGAGTTTTAGATTCCATATCCTTTAATACTTCATCCATATTTCTATCTGTATTAATGACATGCATCCATCTAGGTTGTAATGTATCTTGCATAAGATTAAATCCAAAATGTTTATATCCCAGCCTCTTAAGGTTATCAACAACAATACTATTATCAAAGCCACCTTGAACTAGTTTACCATCATTATCATGTTCCTTATAGGCAACATAAGGATCTATCTTTACAAATATACCATTATTCTTTTTCACAAATAATTTTATTTCTTTAGTAAAATTCTCTAACGTCTTATAGTCCTTATAATCAACTAAAAAACCTCTAGGAGAATAAAACATATATTTATTAAACAAAGGTATTTTCTTTGCTAATAATAAAGCGCACCCGCAACTTTTTTCCATCATCATCTAAAGATACATAAAAGTGCTTCCACCCATTAACAGACTTTAAATTAGCCCATTCCATTGTTTGGTGAAATGTAATTTGTTCACTTTTATCAGCCAAATTTTTAAATTCCTCTTTACTTACTTCTATTAACTTCATTTTCAATCACCTTCTTTGATTTTTTTTTACTATCTTCCTATACAATGGAACCATTTTTGTAAAAACAAAATACATAAGCGGATTGGTAACATAATCGAACTCTCCTAAGAATTCTACATAATCGCCACCAAATTTTTTCTTGAATTCATGCAATCCCATACGGGGATTATCTTTTCTAAGGTCACCAATAGTACCAAATTGGTCATAAACTCTATAGCCTTTATTTTTACAATACTCTAATTGAGTGAGTTAAATAAGTGTAGTAATTAGCGTAAGTTTCTGTAAGTATATTTTCATTACCTGCATATAAAACCCATGCTTTTTATCAGCATACTCAATAATCATATGTGCATTAAGGATTAGCTCATCACCATACTTTTCTAATACTTCACTGTACTTTTTGATATCACTTTTAACCTTATCTAACTGATTATTAAATTCTTTTTAATTTGTTTTTAGCACTTTTACCCATATTCTCTTTTAGGCAATTTATCTATTTCTACTTGCAAGCTATCTTTTCTTTCATTTAATTCTTGTAATATTTTACTAGGAAATATTTTTCCTAAAAATAAGGTCATGTTATTATCTTCATTATACATTTTGTAAAGGGTTTTATAATAACTACTATCATATGAAACAAAGTCTTTTCTTTCCTCAGTAATCATCATCAATTGACAAAATTTATCAAGATCTTCATCTGTTCCTATTGAAACTTCACATCCTAGTTTAATAGCTTTATTTATTCTTTGCTTTGTAGTTTTAGAAAAGTGATCTTTAATAGTATCCATATCTTGTTCTAAATCAATTCTAAAAGTAAAGCGTGGTTGCATTGTTTCAAAATTTTTCGTAAATCCTAAATGTTTATAACCATTATTAGTAATCATTTCAAAAATTTTAGTAGAGTTATATGGTAATTTAACTTCTTCCTCTAAATAATTTTGCTTTTTTCTTATAATATCTGGATCAATTTTTAAAAATATGCCTTTTTTTGCTTTAACAAATTTTACAATTTCTTTAGTAAATAGAGAAAAAGTTTTTTCATCATTGTAATCCAATACAAATCCCCTAGGAGAATAAAAATAGCTATATCCCAATGGCAACTTTTTTTGTAGGAGCAAGGAAGATGCAATTATTTCATTATCTTCATTCTTTAGTCCTAAATAATATGGAAATAAGCCTTTTTTTGCTTTTGCAAACTGTCCCCAAGCATATGATTGCAAAAAGTGAGATTTATACTTATTGTTTTTGACAAACTTTTCGTACTCTTCCTTTTCTAGATTTACTAGTTCATACATGTTAATCTTCTCCTTATCTATTTATTAGTATAACATAATTAGGTAATAAAATATAATAAATAACAAAAAAAGAGTCCAAAGACTCTAAATCATATATAAACTACCATTATTTGTTCCTATATCACTACTTAGTTTAGAAGAGTAATTAGTTTTTTCTTCCAATTTACAAACTTTTTTCTCTAACGAATTAACCTTGCCTTTAAGCTGAAGTATTTCCTGCTCCATTTCTTGTATTTTCATAATTGGGTCAAATCCCATTTGTGGCATATTGACTGGGAAATTAACACCATTATTATACATACCATAAGGATTATAATTCATGTTTTACAGTCACTCCTCTTCATATTGTATGCTAAAATGAAAAAATATGTTAAAATAAGATGAGTGTATATTTAGAAAGAGGTAAGAAATGCGTTTAAGAAATATAAAAAACAAAGAAGAAATCATTAAAAATTCTCCTTATATAGTAGAAAATAGTGAAGAATACAAGGGAAAATGGAGTAAATTATTTAATAATAATAATCCAATATATATTGAAATAGGAATGGGCATGGGAAAGTTTATTAGAGAAAATGCCATAAAACATCCGGATATAAATTTTATAGGAATAGAAAAAGAAGACAAAGTTTTAGCGCGAAGTCTTCCGTTAATAGAAGAAAATATTGATAATTTAAAAATATTAAGACTTAATGCTTTAGAAATAGACAAAGTTTTTGCAAATGAAATAGATAATATATATTTGAATTTTTCTGATCCATGGCCTAAACTTCGACATAATAAGCGTCGTCTTACAAGTAAAATATTTCTTGAAAAGTATGAACATATTTTTAAATCAAACATTACTAAAACTATAGAGCTAAGAACAGATAATGAGGAACTTTTTATTTACTCTTTAGAAACTCTAAGTACAGCAGGGTATCATTTATCTAATATTACATTTGATTTAAATGCAACAACCCCTGAACGTATAACAACAGAATATGAAGATAAATTTAGTGAAAGAGGCAATAAAATTTATTATCTAAAAGCTAGCAAGTAATATAAAAATTTGGTATAATTACTAGATAGAGTAGGTGAAAATATGAAAAAAAGATACATACTTTTATTCGCCATATTTCTAGTCATGGTGAGTGGTTGCAGTATAAAAAAAAGCAAATTATGATAGTATAGATGACATTATAAATAATGTTTTATTAGAAGAACCAACTTCCAGTAACACATCATTTAATGGCTATTCATATTATATTCCTAATACATTAAAAATAGAAAATAAGGAAGAATATAATACTGTACTTTCTGATGAGTATAATAATAAGTATTATATCTATGTAGACTCAGTAGGATACTATAATAAAGTAGTGAATACTTATAAAGAAGATAGTAATAGTTATTATTCAAAAAAAATTACTTCTAAAGGTTCAAAAAAAGATGGTTATTTAGAAATAAATGAGGTAAAAGGTAAATATTTTGTTGAAGCTGTCTATAATTATGGTAAAATAGAAGTATATACTAGTAAGAGTCATTTGAACAATACCCTTATAAATCTAAGTCAGGTATTATCATCACTTAAATATAATGATAAGGTACTAGCAACCATCATTGGTGATAATGTTTTAAATTATAAAGAAGAAACTTTTAACATATTTACTACTAAAAAAGAGTACAACAAACTATCTAGATTATATTGAACAATATGATAAGAGTAATGATAAAAATAATAATTTAGAAGACAACGATCAAATAGATATTAATAATGATGACGAGTAGAGAGGTGTTTTATGAAAATATTAGATAAACTTAAAAATGCTCTTTTTGAAGAAGAGTATGTTGAAATAGAAGAAAAGCCAAAAAAGGTTAAACCAGAAAAACAGAAGAAAGAGCAACCTAAGAAAGACAGTTTTCATAAGGAGGAGAAAAAATTTGTTGAGGAAAAACCTATAGCAAAAAGAATTGTTCCAACCGAGAAAAAAGAAAACTCTGTAGAAAAGGAAGAAAAAAATGAATTCATTAGAGATAATGAATTTACTAAACCAAAGGAAGAACCAAAATTTACCATTGTTACTGATGAAGACCTAACAGTTGATGATACTAAATATCAAAAACCACCAGTAGAAAAAGAAATTATATCTCATAAAACTCGTGAAACTATAAAAAGAGAAGAATTATACAATAATAAAGAACAAAAAGAACCAGAGGTAAAATTATATCAGGCAAAAAAACAGAAAGCTATCTAGATAATTATACCCACATGAATATGGAAAATATGAGAAAAGAAGGAAAAAGAGGTGTTTAAACCATCTCCAATAATTTCCCCAATTTATGGTATAGTGTCTGATACTGATCAAGACATTAGAGAACAAAAACAAGAAATCAGACTTACAAGCGCAATAAGTCATGAAAAAATGGATTTAGATGAAATCAGAAAAAAAGCTTTTGGAGATTTAACTGATGATTTAAAAGATAATATTAATTATGGACGTACTACTACAGTTGTTAAGGAAGAAAAAGAAGAACCTTCTAATTTACTTTTAGATTTAACAGACGAAGCTAAAGCTCCAGAAATTAGTAATGTTACAATGGGTGATGCTGAAGAATATTTTGAAGATTTAGGCCTTGAATATAATAAAGACTATATTGATTCGTCAAAAACAACAAGAGTGGAAAAAAACGCTAATCTAGATCAAGAAAGAAAGGCAATTCCAGTTACAGATGGCCAAAATAGTAGTACAATTTTAATAAAAGATGAAAAAAATGAAAATGAAGTAGAAACTAGCAAAGACAAAGAAGAGAAGCAAGATGACTCTAATCTCTTTGATTTAATTGATTCAATGTACGAGGAATAAAAGGAGAAAAAATGGAAACAACAATTTTTGTATTACAAGTATTATTATATATAATTGGAATAATATTATTAGTAGTACTAACGATATTAGGAATAAGATCAATTCAAGTTTTAGATAAAGCTGATAAAACGATTGATAATATTAACAATAAAGTTAATTCCTTAACAACTCTGTTTAACACCATTGATAAAGTTAGTACAGGTGTCTCATATGTTACAAATACATTTGTAGACAAAGCAACCAGTGCAATTTCTAAAATATTTAGATCAAAAAAGAAAAAAAAAAGGAAAGAGAGGAAGATATATATGAGTAAAAAAAAAGGATTAGGAAAGTTTGTAGCAGGAGCTGCTGTAGGAGCAGGACTTGGAATTTTATTTGCGCCTAAAAAAGGTACAGAAATTAGAAAAGAGTTAAAAGAAAAAATTGATGATTTATTAGATAAAATCAAATCTCTTGACAAGGAAGATATTCAAAAGGAATTTGAACAAAAAAATAAATGAAATAAAAAAAAGGAATTAGAAGATTTGGATAAAGAAAAAGTTCTAAAAATAGCTAAAAAGAAAGGCGAAGATATCAAAGAACAAGCCCAAAAGTTAGTAGATTTAGCTGTTGAAAAGGGAACTCCAGTATTAGAAAAAGCTGCTAATGAAGTAAGAGAAAAGGCAATTGATGTAACAAAATCAGTATTAGATAAACTAGAAAAAGAAGGAAAATAACTTTTTTTTTATAAAATTGTTTGAAAAAATTTAAATTAATGTTACAATGTAGGTGAGAGAAGTAAATAGATTGGGACGATTGTTTATTTTTTCTCTCACTAATTAGTAAATAAATATTAATATTTTTAATGATTAATGAAAAGTAGAAAATAACATTTTAATTTAGAGATTCTATGGTTGGTGAAAATAGAAAAAATTTATTTTTTGAATTACACATTATGAAAAAAAAAACAGTTTATCGCTTTAAGATACTAAGTGCATAGTTTACTATGAATTAAGGTGGTACCGCGAGCTGTTCGTCCTTATTTGGGATGAACGGCTTTTTGTATATAAGGAGGAAAAAATGACATTATTTGAAGAATTACAATGGAGAGGATTAGTTAAAGATATTTCTGATCCTAAAATTATTGATATTATTAATGAAGGAAAAGCTACATTTTATTGGGGAACAGATCCTAGTGCTGATAGTCTTCATATTGGACACTTATCAAGTCTTTTAGTAGCTAAGAGGCTTGAGCAACATGGCCATCATCCTATTCTTCTAGTTGGTGGGGCAACAGGACAAATTGGAGATCCACGTCCAACAACAGAAAGACCTATGATTACTAAAGAAGCAGTTTCAAAAAACTTTGAAAGTTTAAAAAAGCAAGTAACAGATTTATTTGGGTATGAAGTAGTTAATAACTATGATTGGTCCAAAGAAATAAACTTTATAGATTTTCTAAGAGATTATGGAAAGTTTTTCAATATAAACTATATGCTTGATAAAGATATTATTAGAAGAAGATTAGACACTGGTATTACTTATACAGAATTTTCATATATGATAATGCAAGCTCTTGACTTTCTACATTTATTTGAAACAAAAAACTGTGTTCTTCAAATGGAAGGATCAGACCAATGGGGAAATATTACTGCTGGTATAGATTTAATAAGAAAAAGAAAACAGGAAAAGAGGCCTATGGTTTTACAGTTCCTCTAATAACTGATAGTACCGGTAAAAAACTAGGTAAGAGTGAAGGAAATGCTATTTGGTTAGATAAAAATAAAACATCAAGTTATGAACTATATCAGTTTTTCTTAAATGTTGAAGATTGTATGGTTATTGATTATTTAAAGAAATATACTTTCCTATCAAAAGAAGAAATTGATAAATTAGCTGAAAGTACCGAAAAAGAGCCAGAAAAAAGATTAGCGCATAAAACATTAGCTAAGGAAATCGTTACATTCTTACATGGTGAAGAAGCATATGAAGAAGCCCTAAATATAACCAACAGTCTATTTAGTGGAAACATTAAAAATCTATCATCTAAAGAAATAATGCAAGCTTTTAAAGGATTGGAAGCATATGAAATAAATGAAGCAAAAAATATTGTTGATCTATTAGTTGAATCAAGCATTTGCAGCAGTAAAAGAGAAGCTAGAGAGTTTGTTCAGAATGGTTCAATATATATTAATGGTGAAAAAACTAACGATTTAGAGACAATAATAGATAAAAATGTAGCCATAGATAATAAATATATTATCATTCGTCGTGGTAAGAAAAAATATTTTATGGTTGCCTTTAACGATTAATTATAAGGAGTACTAAGATGACAACGATATATCTAGTCAGACATGGAGAAACAGATGAAAACAGTAAAAAAATATTATTCAGGGACGTAAAAATACGCATTTAAATACTAAAGGAGTACAAAAAACAAAGGAATTACGCCAAACAATAATATCTTTAGGCGTTGATATATGTTACACTTCACCACTTTTAAGAACATTAGAAACAGCCTTCGGTTTAGTAGCCGACAAAGCTTTGATAATAAAAGATGATCGCCTTTTAGAACGAAATATGGGGATATTTGATGATAAAAATATTAAGGAATATAATCCTGAAAAATATTGGGACTATAATCTAAACTCATCAGATGATGGAGTAGAATGTTTAACTGATTTATTTGAAAGATGTCAAAACTTTTTAGATGATGTTATTCCTAAGAACAGGGACAAAAAAATATTAATAGTATCACATGCCTCAGTAATAAGGTGTATGCATCATATTCTAAGAAATACCGATTTAAATAAGGAAAAACTACATATTTCAATACCAAATAGTTATTTTGAAGTAATAGAGTTAGATTAATATGAATATAGAAAAAAAAGTTTCAACAATTAGTTGCTGAAACTACTAATTTTAAAAGTAATAAATATGTGTCAAAGAACATAGACAATCATTCTGCTCTAGACAAATTTTATAAAGATAAGTTAGAATTATCCCCTTTTAGAAGAAGAAATGTTCAAATTTTATTAAAACATTTAGGTACTATGTTAAAAAAAAAAACTTAGTAATCAAGAAAATATAGAATGGCTTGGTTATAAAGCAATTTATAGCCAGGAAAAATTTATGGAAACATTAGCTGCTAGTATCGATAAGTATAGTTTTCCCATGGAAATATCTGAATTGTTTCAGCAACTATATACAAAAATTGATAATGAAAATTTACGCCAAAATATTTTTACTGCTGATATGAATGAAAAACTCGTGGAAATGAATTTGAGTAGTAGTGCATATGCAAGACTATATTCTATGATGACGAATACCCAGCGCAACAATCTTTTAGAACAATTATTATCAAATAACATTAATATAAATTATTCAAAATTTTTACCATATAATGATACAATTACATTTATCAAAAATAATATTGATAGAATTTATACCCACGGAGGTAACATTATTGATATCAAAAGATTAATGGAATTACAAAAAGAAGATGAGTTTGTTAGTAAAATAAATGCTTATATAGATAATAATCCATACATAATGGTAAAACTCCATTATAGATATACTAAAAAACAAAGATATTAAATAATAAAAAAATTAATTTTGACAAATATAGGTCATTTATATTTTTATTATTAGATGAGATTTCAAAAAACGAATCAGCAAGCATATCCTCAACTGAATTTATAGGAACAGGCGGATATTCAGCTGTTTTTGCAATCAAAACAAAGGTAATAAAAATAGGTATTGAAAGAAAAACTCCTCACTTTCCGAATAACCCTTATATTTTAAAACCCCTACTTAGAAAAACCATTACTATAGATAATATGCCCATATTTTTTGAAGTGATTGAAAAAGTAGATACTAATATCAATGATATTACTAAAGAAGAAATATATAAACTTTATAAAAATATAAGAGAGATAGGCTTAATTTGGACTGATGTTAAAATAGATAATGTAGGAAGACTTATTAAAGATAATAAGATATATTGGTATGAAAATATTACTCCAAGCGATGAAACGTTAGAGTTTTACTAAAAACAATAGGAAATCACCAACTAAAAAAAGGTGAATTAATTGTACTAGATGGGGACTATATTTATAATGAAAATGATCATAATATAAATTCAAAAATGTCAAACTTACAAACAGAATTTGAAAAAACATATCAAAAAGAACTTAAAAAGAGAACATAAAAAAAAGAACCGAAGTTCTCTTTTTTATTTGTTATAGAATTCAACGATTAGTGATTCATCAATATCCATATTTAACTCATTACGTTCTGGATATCTTACATATGTACCACTTAATTTACCAGCATCAAATGTAACGAATTCAACACGCTTAGTAACTTTTTCTAAAGCTTCTTTTACAGCCTTATGATCGTTAGAAGCATCTTTAATAGCGATTACATCTCCTGGTTTACATCTGTATGATGGAATATCTACTTTCTTACCATTAACAGTAACATGACCATGGTTAACTAATTGTCTAGCACCACGACGTGTAGTAGCAAAACCAAGACGATAGCAAAGATTATCAAGACGTGATTCCAATAACTTTAAGAAGTTATCACCATGGATACCACTCATCTTTCCAGCTTCATTAAATGTCTTACGGAATTGTTTTTCATTAAGACCATACATAAAACGAACCTTTTGTTTTTCTTTTAATTGTGTACCATAATCTGATAATTTTGCTCTACGATTTTTACCATGTTGACCAGGTGCATAAGGACGACGAGCTAATTCTTTACCAGTTTCACTAATAGAAAAACCAACACGACGAGCTTGCTTGTAACTTGGACCAGTATATCTTGCCATATTTTTTTCCTCCTAAATTTTTTTACACATTACATTAAACAGATTAGCCGTATCTTAGGGAGTCTTTCTTAATTTTTTTCGCCCAACAGCAAAGGTTACTAAAAAAAAATCTACGAAAAACACATTAAAATACTCTAATCAAGCTGTTAAGCCGTCTAAAAGAAATATGCACTATAGATTATAATGTTTAAAAACAAGTAATGTCAAGGATTTATCACAAATTATAGATATTTAAAAGAAAATAAAGGAAATTAAAATTATCTTAAAATACAAATTTTGTAGAAAAATATCGTATAGTTGTGGTAGAATATAAATATAATAGAGGTGATATAGTGAAAAATAATGTAATATTGTATATCTTAATATTTTTAGCGATATTTATCACATTCTTTATAGTAACACTAATAATCTTAAAAAAATCCAGATTGAAAAAATATAAAAATATATTAGATGAATTAGATTTAGAAAAGAACCTAATTTCATCTATTCCTATTTCTCTAGAACTATCCAAGGTAGAACCTATAATAAAAAATGAAGATTTAGAGAGTAAATATAAAAAATGGGAAGATAAAAGTGATGTTATAAAAAATGAAAGAATTCCTAAAATAGATGACATGTTAATTGATATTGATACATTCATTGAAAAAAGAGACTTTGAAAATTGTAACTATCGTATTGCCAAAACAGAACTTGAAATATACAAGGTAAGAGAGGCAAGCGAATCTCTCTTAGAAGAAATAAAAGAAATTACTCTAAGTGATGAAAAGTATCGTAGTATTGTTACCAAGCTAAAGACTAAATATCGTAAATTAAATAGCGAATATCAAGAACATAGTAATTTATATGATGAGATGCAAGATGCTATAACGCTTCAACTAGAAAATATAGAGAAAAACTTTTTAGGTTTTGAAAGTGCTATGGAAAATAATGAATACACAGAAGTTGTTCATATAGTTAAAGCTCTAGATGCTATGATTGAACATATGGGAATAGTTATTAAAGAAGTACCAGATTTAATTTTAATGGCTAAAGAAATCATTCCTAAAAGAATAAAAGAAGTTGATGACGTTGTTAAAGAGATGGAAGAAAAAGGCTATCCATTAGAATATTTAAATATTGATTATAACGTTGAAGAGTCAAGAAAAAAAATATCAATACTATTTTAGACAAAATAAGAGTTCTTAACCTAGAAGATTGTATGTTTGAATTAAGAACTATTTTAGATTATTTTGACTCCCTATTTATAGATTTTGAAAAAGAAAGACTAAGTCGAAAAGTATATGAGGAATCAGAACACGACTTTGCAATAAAATTAAAGGAAAAACAGAAAAAGTAGTGAATGATGTTTTTGAAGAATTGGACACTATAAAAAATAATTATGATTTAAGAGATGAAGATATAGATTCTATAGAGGAAGATAAAAAAATCTTAGTGGTCATTCAAGATGACTACAAAAAATTATTAGCTAAATTAGAAAGTAAATCTACGCCATACTCTTCATTACATAAGGAAATAGAAGAATTAACAGTGCGTCTTAAAAATATGTCAGATAACTTAGATGTTACACTAAATTCATTAGGTAATATGTATGATGATGAACAAAAGAGCCCGTGAGCAACTAATTGAAATAGAAGAGTTTTTACAAAACAGTAAGAGAAAAAATTCGTAGTTATAAACTACCTGTAATTACAGATAACTATTTTGTGGAATTAAGTGAAGCAAACGACGCAATTAAGGAAGTAATAAAAGAATTAGAAAAAAAACCAATTGTTATAAAAAAACATTAAATACTCGAGTTGATACAGCAAGAGACTTAGTATTAAAACTATATAATACAACAAATGAGATGATTAAAACAGCAGAATTAGCTGAAAACTGTATGGTTTATGGTAATCGTTTTAGAAGCAATACCGATATTGATCGAGGTTTAGATGAAGCTAGAAAGAGTTTCTTTAAGGGTGATTATAAAAAATCTCTAGATGTTTCCATAAAAAGCTATTTCCCTTGTAGATAAAAATTTCTATCAAGAATTAGTGTCTATTTATGATAAATAGTTAAATGTACATTTCGTACATTTTTCTTGTTTTATAATCAAAAAAATAATATAATAAGAGAACTTGGAGGTAAATATGAATCGTTTAATACTAATAAAATATGGAGAATTAACTACTAAGAAGGGAAACAGAAATTTCTTTATAAAAACACTAACAAAAAATATAGAACACAAACTAAGTAATTTTGATGTAAAAATAAAAAAGATTTATCACGTATGTGTGTATATATTTTAATGATTGTGATCTAAAGAAAATAATTGATACTATAAAAGATATATTTGGGATTCATGCGTATCATGTTGCTTATATTACAAATACTAATATAGATGATATAGCAAGCACTGTATTAGAATTATTAAAAAGAAAAGGAGTTTAAAACTTTTAAAATTGAAACTAAAAGAGGCGATAAATCTTTTCCACTAAGTAGTCCAGAAGTATCAAAAAAATTAGGAGGACATATTTTAAAAAATATTCCTAATATAAATGTTGATGTTCATAATCCAGAAGTATTAGTAAAGGTAGAAATAACTGCTAAAGAAACATACATTTATCTTGATTCTTATAAAGGTAGCGGAGGATATCCTGTAGGAACGCAACCACGAGCATTACTAATGTTAAGTGGTGGAATTGATTCACCAGTCGCAGGGTATTTAGCCATGAAAAGAGGAATTAAATTAGACTGTGTATATTTTGAAGCAATTCCTCATACAAGTATGCAGGCAAGAGAAAAAAGTAATTGAATTAACAAAAAAATTAGTAAAATATACGGATTCTATTAATTTACACATCGTAAATTTTACACCTATACAAGAAGAAATTTATAAAACTTCCGATCCTAATTATGTAATAACTATCATGAGAAGAATGATGTATAGAATTATGGAACGTCTTGCCAAAAGAAACAAAGCCTACGCAATTATTAATGGTGAAAGTATTGGGCAAGTAGCCAGTCAAACTCTTGTAAGTATGAAAGCTATTAATTCTGTCACAAATTTCCCTGTTATAAGACCAGTAGCGTGTCTTGATAAATTAGAAATTATAGATATAGCAAAAAAAATAGATACATATGAAACAAGTATTCTTCCATATGAAGACTGTTGTACTGTTTTTGTTCCAAAGCATCCCGTTATAAATCCTAATATGTATACATGTGAAGAATTAGAAAAAAAAATTTAATTTTGAAGAAATGATTAGCGATGCAGTTAAGAATACTATGACTATTAAAATCAAAGATATTGATGACGTTAACGATTTGTTATAATTTTCCAAAAAAAAATTAGTATGAAAATTTCGTTCCGACACAATCTAATAGTGTAGGAGGTGAAATAATGACAAACAAAAGTAACTCTTCAATGAAAATGCAAGTTCCTGGTGCTAAACAAGCTATTGATAAAATGAAATACGAAATAGCTAATGAGTTTGGTGTTAACTTAGGACCTGATTCTACTAGCCGTGCAAATGGTTCAGTAGGTGGTGAAATTACACGTAGACTTGTACAAAACGGTTTAAAATCAAGTTAGTGGAAGTTATTCAAATAAATAAGTAAAATAACTTATTCGATAGGCGACGAGCCTATCTTTTTTTGTTAAAAATTTATTCTATTTCAAGAAACAACAATATTCTTTACTTTTACTCTTTAATAAATATTATAATAATTATTAGAATAGAAAAAGGGTGGATATAATGGAAGATATTGTTATTAGTAGTTATAAAGAACAATTAAAAGAATCGGCTTTAAAAGCAGAAGCTGTAAAATCTGCCGGATTTGATATAGTTATTGACGAATTAGAAAAAAGAAATATTAAAACAACCAAACTAAAAGAGTTTTTCAAAAGACTTATGAATAGCAATACCAAAGAAGAACTAAACAGATTAACTCCCCATGAATTATCAGAAATAACAACCGATATCAATAATCAAATTACCAGAGCCTTAATAGTAAAAGCAGAAATTGCCGATGCTTTAGTTCGAAAATCAAAAATTGTTGCTCTTTCTAAAAGTCCTAATGGAAAGATCAAAGACAACGATAATTATATAAGAGTTGGAACGGCTCTTGCTGAAGAAATTACTAAATTTGGAATAGCTGATGGTATTACCACTTGTATCACCACATATTTTAAGCAAAAAAGTTATCAAGCTGAATATCGCGAAAAAATAATAGAAAAACAAAAAGAACTAGGAATTTATGATGCAGAACAAAAAGAAGAAAACAGAAGAAAAATCAATGCAAGAATGGAGACTGAGATTTTAACAACTAAGGAAAGTCCTAAGGATAAACTTTTAAAAGAAATACTAAAAAAAGAAAATATAAGTGACGAAGATACCGATTTTGATACTGCTAAAGAAAAATATCGTCAATCAGTAAACGAAAGAATGCAAAGATTATTTGGATCTAAGTAGGTGATAACATGAAAAATAAAGAATATGAAATACTATTGTCCAAGTTTTATGATTTAGATATCGAAAAAAAGAAAAAAGAAATTTATGAGGAATTAGAAAGAATAAAATCCATATTAAATATTGTATTGCAGTTTCAGGATGACCCTAATAGTAATGATTTTATTCCGTATGATCCTAACAATACTGACAATGAAGCATCAAACTTGGTAAAAGTTTATAATAATATATTAATGATAGAAGAAAGTTTAATAACTTATCTAAGGGATAAAGGTTATTAAACTCTTTTTTCTATGAAAATTTATAAAAATATAGTATAATATAAAATGTGAAAAAGAAATGAGGTTAATTTATGAAAATAATGTCAATAAATGCGGGAAGTAGTTCCTTAAAATTTAGTTTATTTAATATGGATACAGAAGAAGTAATAGCAAGTGGATTATTTGAAAGAATTGGTATTGAAAATGGACACTATGTTATTAAATTTAATGGTGAAAAAATAGAACAAAATATAGATTTAGAAAATCATGAAGCAGCAGTTAGAATTTTAATGGATAAATTAGTAGATCTAGATATTATCTCATCCCTTGAAGACATAGATGGAATTGGACATCGTATTACAGCTGGGGGAGAAAAATATGTTGAGTCTGTTGTGATTGATGATAAAGTAATTGAAGATTTATTTGAATTAAAAGACTTTGCTCCTCTACATAATCCAGCTCAAGCAACAGCAATTAAAGCCTTTAGAGAAGTCTTACCCAATACTTTAATGACAGCTGTATTTGATACAACTTTCCATCAAAGTATGGATAAAGAACAATATTTATATGCAGCACCATTAAGATGGTATAAAGAATATAAAGTACGTAAATATGGAGCACATGGAACATCTCATCGCTTTGTAAGTGAAGAAATAAGTAAAAAACTTGGTAGACAAGACTTAAGAACGATAGTTTGCCACGTTGGAAATGGTGGTTCAATAACTGCTGTTAAAGATGGTAAGTGCGTTGATACTTCTATGGGATTTACTCCTCTATCAGGTATTATAATGGGAACAAGATCTGGCGATATTGATCCATCTATCTTACCTTACGTAATGGAACGTGATGGTTTAAATGTCGGTGAGGCCATAGATGTTTTAAATAAACAATCAGGACTACTTGGAATGAGTGAGAAAAGTAGTGATATGAGAGATGTTATTGCTGGTATGAATGAAGGCGATGAAAAATGTCTTTTAGCCTTTAATAAGTATTGTAGAGCAATCACTAATTATATTGCCCAATATTATGTTCTATTAGGTGGCGCTGATGTCATTTGTTTTACAGCTGGTGTAGGTGAAAACAGTATCCCAACAAGAGCTAAAGTCTGTGAAAATCTTGCTTGTCTAGGCATTAAGATTGATCCAGAAGCAAACAATGTATTTGGAGAATTTAAAAAGATTAGTACTCCAGATTCAGCAGTTGAAGTATATGTTGTGCCAACAAATGAAGAATTAATGATAGCAAGAGATACCTTATTTCTTAGCAAGAATAATTAGAACGGTGTGATTAAAAATATGTACAAACAAATATATAAGTACATCAAAAAAATACGACAATATAGTCATTGCTCGTCATATAGGTGTAGACCCTGATGCTATGGCTAGCCAAGTTGCTTTAAGAGATTCTATAAAATTAACATTTCCTGAAAAAAAAGTTTTGGCAGTTGGAAATGGTAGTTCAAAGTTCTCATATATTGGAAAACTAGATAAATTAGAAGAACTAGAACATGCTCTTTTAATAGTTGTAGATTTACCAGACAAAAAAAGAGCTGATTCGGTTGATTTTTCAAAGTACGATTTTGTCATTAAAATTGATCATCATCCATTTATAGAAGACTTTGGTGGTTTAGAATGCATTAACGACAAAGCCTCATCAGCTGCTGAAATCATAATGGATTTACTTGAAAATACTAAATTAGAATGTAACAAACAAATAGCTGAGACTCTATATTATGGTCTAATAAGTGATTCTAATCGTTTTCTATTCAATACCTGCGGACCTAAAACTTTTTGAATTAACCTCTATCTATTTGGAAAAATATAAATTTGATATTAAAGAATTATATCAAAATATGTATTTAAGGCCTCTAAATGAAGTAAGATTAGAGGGTTATATAGCCGAAAATATGATAGTTACAGATAACGGAGTAGGATATATAGATATCACTAATGAAATTATTAACAAATATAAAGTTGATAGTGCCGCTGCTGGAAATATGATTAATAACTTCAATTTTATTCAAGAAGTATTAGTATGGGCCACTATTACAGAAGATGTTAAAAGTGGTTTAATTAGAATTTCTATACGTTCACGTGGACCAGTCATTAATAAAGTTGCCGAAAAGCATAATGGTGGTGGACATAAAATGGCTAGTGGTGCTAGAGTAGAAACCTTTGAAGAGGCTCATCAAATTATGCATGAGTTAGACAAAGTAGCTAAACAATATATAGAAGAAAATCATTTGGAGGAAAGTTATGACAATTAAAAGTGCAGACCTTGAAGTCTTGGCGACAAGAAGAAGTCAATATCCAGAAGGCGCTAATGCTGAGTTTTTATTAGTTGGTCGTAGTAATGTAGGTAAAAAAGTAGTTTCATTAATACCTTATTAAATCGTAAAAATTTAGCACATACTTCATCTAGACCAGGGAAAACACAAACCCTAAATTTCTATTGTGTAAATAATGAGTTTTACTTAATTGATGTTCCTGGGTATGGTTATGCTAATGTTGATAAGAAAACCCAACAAAAATTTGGAATGATGATAGAAGAGTATCTTGAAAAAAGAACGCAACTTCGTAGAGTATTTATGTTAGTTGATTTTCGTATAAAGCCAACAGAAGACGATCTTTTAATGTATAACTTTCTTAAATACTATAATCTACCAGTAACTATTATCGCTACTAAAGCAGATAAAATAGGCGGAAGTAAAAAAGAAAAATGCCTTCGTCAAATAATGGATACAATCGACTTAGTTGTAGGCGATGACATTATCGTATTCTCAAGTGTTACAAAATTAGGAAGAGAAGAAGTCCTAAAAAAATACAAGACTTATTGGAAGAAACCATTTAAGTCTTTTTTCATATCATACAGTAGGTGATAATATGAGGATTGAAATTATAGATGATGGGATAAAAATATTTATTCAAAACGGGTTTATAAAAAATATAGATTGGGATGATAAAGAACAAGTAGTAGAAAGTATCAAGAATTTATTTAATAAAATAAGAAAGAAATACCATCTTTATATAAAAAGGATTATATAAAGTTAAAGTATATCCCAATAAAATAGGAACTTATATAGAAGCCATACAATTAGAAGAAGAAAGTTACACTAATGCTGACTTAGATTTAAGAATCATTCTTGTCCTTCAAAAGGAACTATATTTAAAAATAGATGATTCCTCATTTGTAATAAATACTGATCTTCCTTACTTCTATAAAAATAATAGTTATTATATTGATGTTGACAATATAGATGATATAACTCCTTATATTGAGTTTGGAACAATTGTCTCAGAAGAAATATAAAAAAAATGCCCTAAGACATTTTTATAACACAATAGCAATCATATTATTTGATCCTTTGTTAACTACCTTTGATAATGTTTGTTGTAATTTAAATCTTATGTTATCTGGCATGAGATTTATTTTTGATTGATTCCTTCTTGAACAATGTTATCTAGACTTCTACCAAATATTTCACTTTGCCATATACTAGTAGGATCTTTCTTATAGTCACGCATCAAATAATCAATAAGTTCTTTACTTTGAACTTCACTACCTATAATAGGTTCAAAAGTACTTTCAACATCAACCTTGATCATATGGATTGATGGTGCAACAGCTTTAAGTTTTACGCCATATCTAGGACCTTGTTTGATAATTTCAGGATTTTCTAATTTCATATCATTTAATGAAGGAACTGCGACACCATAACCAGTTTGTTTAACCATTTTTAAGGCGTATTTAATATTATCATATTCTCTTTTTGCTGTTGAAAAATCCTGGAATAATTTAAGTAAATCTGCTTTATTTTGTACATCTATATTTATAATATCAGCTAAAGTTTTATTATAAAGTTCACTAGGGGCAGTTAAATTAATAGTAATAATTCCAGTTCTAGGATCAACCTCAGAAACATATGCCTTTTCTATTTCTTCACAATCTACAAAATGTGTAGTAATATTTTCTATATCTCTTAATTTATCAACTTCTACAATACTTTCCTTTATCATTTCTATATATTTCTTTTTTAATGGATTATCATAATCTAAAATAGCAATCCACTCCGGCATGTTAACTTTAATTTCTAATACTGGGAACTCATATAAAGCCTCTCTTAAGATTTTATACATGTCAATTTCATTCATATTATCAACATTCATAGGAATAACAGGCACACCATGTTCTTCTTTAATTGATTCAGCAAGTCTTAAAGTCTCTGGTAGAGTAGGATGAGTAGTATTTAACACTATAATAAATGGTTTGTTTATACTCTTAAGCTCTTTTATAACTCTTTCTTCCGCATCAATATAATCTGATCTATTAAATTCACCAATTGATCCATCTGTAGTAACAACTATTCCAATTGTCGAGTGATCCTTTATTACCTTTTCAGTTCCAACTTCCGCCGCCTCAACGAAAGGAATTTCCTCATCATACCAAGGAGTTTTAACCATTCTAGGTCCATTTTCATCCTCTAATCCCTTAGCGTTATTAATAACATATCCAACACAGTCAATTAATCTCACATTACAAGTAAAATCATCTATTTTAATTTTAGCTGCATTATTAGGGACAAATTTTGGCTCTGTTGTCATAACCATTTTACCCTGAGCAGACTGTGGTATTTCATCTAATGCTCTTTTTTTCTCATACTCATCTTCCATATTAGGAACAATTAAAGTTTCCACAACACGTTTAATAAAAAAGTACTTTTACCTGTTCTGACCGCTCCAACAACACCAAGATAAATATCTCCGCCAGAACGTTCAGCAATATTCTTAATAATTTCTAATTTATCCATTTGCTCTCTCCTTTATTCAATTTAAGTCTATGCTAGCAAAATAAAAAAATAACATAAAACATTCATATTTAACAATATATTGTAATTAGAATTAAAGATGTTATAATTATAATAGGTGAGATTATGAAAAAAGGTAGGAGTAAAATATCCATAAAGTATGCATTAATACCAATTATATTATTTGCGTTTGTAATAATACTTGGTAAATCATTTGCGATACAAGAGGAAGTAAAAAGCATTACTATAAAAAGTACAGATCCAAGTTATGAAAATAAAGAGAAGGCAAGTTACAAGGTAGACAAAAGTGCCGAATGGATTGATGTAGGAAAAGCAAGAATTACATTTAAATATTCAAGCATCCTAAAAGAAAAATATAAAAATAAAGATATTATTTTTGTCCTAGATACATCAGGTAGTATGGCAGGAACAAAATTAACAACTATGATATCGGATACCAAAAAGGTTGCTAAGGAAATATTATCAAATTCTGATAATAGAATCGACGTCATATCCTTTGATGATGAAAGCTATAGATTAAATGATTTTAGTAATGATTATAATTTAGTAGAAAAAATCAATTGATAATATGTATGGAGGCGGTGGAACAAGTTACTACGCACCTCTTAAAGAAGTAGATCAAATTTTAAACTATTATAAACGAAGAAATGATACTGATACTATTGTTATGTTTTTAAGTGATGGATATCCATGTGTAGACATGCCTAAGGAACTAGGTGAATATAAATACTTAAAGGAAAAAATATCCCTACCTAACTATTAATGCTGTACAATATGAAGTCAGTGGTAGAGTAATTAAAGAACTTCAACAGATAAGCGACTTTCAGTATATAGCCAATAGATCTAATCTTATTGACGTCATAAAGAAAGCATCTACTGTTCCAGAAGCATATGATAAAGTTGAAATAACCGATTATTTAGAAGATAAATATTTTGAAAAAAATAGACACCAAAAAGTGTTACCATACCATATGGTAATATTCAAATATCAGATGAGGGAAATGGTCAAAAAGCTAACTTGGCAAATACCAGCTAATACACTAAAAACAGGAGATACTACTGAGTTTAGTATTGATGTTAATTTAAAAAGAAGAAGAATATAAAGGTAATTTATCAAAAACTATTTATGCTAATACTAATAAAAAAGAAAGTATTATGAGTATTCTAAAGGAGAAAAAAATCTTTGAGGAAAGTAGTAAATCTCCTATATTAAAAATAGGATATAAGGTTACTTATGATGCTAATTTACCAAGTGATTGTAAAATTGATAATCTTCCAGGTGAAGAATATTATAATGCCTTTAGTAAGGTAAAACTAAAAGAAAATCTTAGTTGTAAGGGTTATAGTGTTACTGGTTGGAAGATAATGAATCAATCAACATATAATGTTAATAATACATTTATTATGCCAGCAGAAGATGTCCTAATCAGAGCTATTTGGGGAAAAAATAAAATTGTTAAATCCATGGATGGAAAAGTGGAAGAAAAACCCAAGGCTATTATTAAAAAAATGTATGAATATAATAATCTAGGAACCGGTAACAATATCACTAAAATCGTTTTTCAAAATGAAATAAAAGAACCAGACAATGTAATTAGTTCAGAGGATATATCAACTGATGGAAATGGTTTAGTAATGAAATATATAGCATCCAATGGGGATGGCACTAATACAGTATATATTCAAGCTAGTGGTAAGATTTATGCGAATGAAGATAGTAGTTATTTGTTTTACAGAGCATGGCGTGTAGCATCAGTAGAAGGACTCGAAAATTTAGATACCAGTGATGTTACTAACATGTCATATATGTTTGGTGGCTGTAGTGCCTTAACAGCTATAGATCTAAGTCACATGAACACAAAGAACGTAACTAATATGAGTTCAATGTTTGCATTTACAAATCTTGAAACTATAGACGTTAGTTCATTTGATACATCAAGTCTTATAAGATTGCATCAAATGTTTTCTAATAATCCTAAGTTAACAAGGATTGATCTTTCAACATTTAAAACAGATAATGTTACTGATATGTCAGCACTATTCTGGAATGATACATCTTTAAATTATGTCAATTTTAATAATATCAATACCTCTAAAGTTACAACACTGTATGCTTTATTTGATAATTGTACAAGCCTAGTAAATGTAGATTTATCTAATTTTGATACAACTAATGTAATGAGTCTTCAAAGTATGTTTAATAACTGTAAGTCACTAATGACGGTAGATTTATCGAACTTCTATACACCTAATTTAATGTATATGTCGAGTATATTTAATGGCTGTACAAAACTAGAAAGCGTAAATATTAGTCATTTCAATACAGCAAAAGTTCAAAGTATTCAAAATATTTTTCTCTAATTGTGAGAATTTAAAAAAAGAGTTAGATCTAACTAATTTTTGATACTTCAAGTGTAACTGATATGGGTCAAGCCTTTTATAAATGCAAAAGCTATAAGATCAATTAATCTCAGCAGTTTTGATGTTAGTAAAGTCACTAATATGAGTTATATGTTTGAAGGGTGTAATAATCTTGCAGAATTAGACTTAAGTAGTTTCCATACCTCTCCAGTTGATAATCTTCAAGGTATGTTCCAAAATTGTTATGGTTTAAAGAAAGTTGATATTAGTAACTTTAAGACCCCAAAATTAAATAGAATGGATTATATGTTTGAAAATTGTTATAGTATACTTTCTATTGATTTGCCTGGTTTTACAAGTACTAATCTAACAACTATTGGATCAGCCTTCGCTTGTTGTTATTCTGTTAAATCAATCAACCTATCTCAATTAAACACTTCTAAAATAGTAAGTTTGTATAGATTGTTCTATTGTTGCTATAATTTGGAATCATTAGATTTAACAAACTTTACTAAGACTTCTTTAAATGCCTCTAATGGTTTAGAAAATACTTTCACATCGTGTACTTCTCTGAAAAATATTAACTTAAGTGGCTTTGATTTTAATAATGCCTCATTAAACAGCGCATTTATGAGTTTACCAAGTTTAGTATCAGTTGATTTAAGTAATATAAAATTTAACTCCACATCGTTTGCTAATATGTTTAAAGGATGTTATAACTTATCATCAGTAAATTTCAGTGGAGTAGATACATCAAAAAGTAACAGTATGGATTCTATGTTTACCTCATGTTACGGGCTTACTTCCCTTGATTTAAGTTCATTTACGAATATTCCAACTGCTGAAGAAATGTTTTCTGATTGTATTAATCTAGTCGATTTAAATATTAAAAATGCCACACTTCCTACTAAGGAGTATACTAATATGTTTACTGGTAATAATGAAAATATAACTGTTAAGGTAAAAGGTAACACCAGTAAGACTTATATAGATAAGATGTTAGCATCAGCAAATGGTGGAACAGTAATTATTTCCAACTGATAAAAAAATCACTATAAAATATATAGTGGTTTTTTATTTTTAAAACATTTTTATCTATATCATTAGGAACATTATCATTAATAATAGTATTAATAATTTTATCTTCTTTTTCCTTAGATACCTCTCTACCAGTTAGATTACTTATTTCACTAACTACTTCTCGTAAAGTTTTTTCATCTTTCATGTTTCCATCTTGAATTTTTTTGGCTAAAGACAAAATAGTGTTTTTATCCACATTAGTTTTGTTTTCAACCCGTTTAAAAAAGCTATCTCCAAACATAAAAAACCTCCTACCATATTATATGATAAGAGGTTTGTTTGTTAACTTTTTTTATCTATAATTTTTTGACATTTTTCTATTTTTTTGGTTATATCTGCACATTGAATTCTAAACTGATCTAAAGTAATTGTCTTTTTTTTATAACGATCATTTAAAATCTCATAGGCTTTTTTTAATCCTTCTAATTCTTTTTCTGCTTCTTCTAAACTTTTTCCAAAGAAATTAAATAACATAATTAATCATCCCTTCTATTCTTAAATTGGAGTGTAATTGGCGTACCTGTAAAGTCAAAATTCTCTCTTATTTTATTTTCTAAGTATCTTTCGTAAGAAAAATGAACTAATCCCTTGTCATTAACTCTAAAGGTAAATTTAGGAGGTTTTATACCTGTCTGACTAGTAAAAAGTAAATTTTTAATCTCTTTCCTTTGTAACTAGGAGGTATATTTAACTGATAACTATCATAAATTACATCATTTAATACATTTGTTTTTACTTCATTTTTAATATTGTTACCAACTCTTACAACCTCAGGCATTAAAGTATTAATTCTCTTTTTTTTGTAAGAGCAGATAAAAATACAATAGGAGCATATGTTGCAAATTGGAACTCTGCCCTCATAAGTTTAGTAAATTCATTAATACTTGTATCTTTTGCTTTATCCCACTTATTTACAACAAATATGAGACCTTTACCACTATCGATAGCATAACCAGCGATATGTTTGTCATGTTCTTTTATTCCCTCTTCGGCATTAATAACTACTAAACAAATATCACTTCTATCTATTGCTCGCATGGATCTTACCAAACTATATTTTTCAACAGCTTCATAGATTTTTCCTCTTTTTCTCATACCAGCCGTATCTATAACTACAAATTCTTCTTTATTATACTTTACAATAGAATCAATAGAATCCCTAGTCGTACCAGCAACATTACTAACAACAACTCTTTCCTCATTTAAAAGAGCATTCATTAAACTACTTTTACCAACATTAGGTCTTCCGATAATACAAAATTTTAATCTATCATCTACATATTCATTCTCATTTTCTCTAAATTCAAGACAAATCATATCTAATAAATCGTTATACCCTGTATTGTGAATAGCACTGATTAATACATAATTATCAAATCCTAGTTCATAAAAATCGTACATATTGTCTTTCGCATCTTTAACATCAACCTTATTTATTGCAACGATAACTCTTTTTTTACTCTTTCTAAGAATATCTCTTACTAATAAATCATTAGAAGTAAGGCCTTCTTTTCCATCTACAACGAATACCACTACATCTGCTTGATCAATAGCAATTTCAGCCTGCATACGAATTTCCGTATTAAACTTTTCTCCACTACCATCAATACCACCAGTATCAATTAAATTAAAACGATATTTCTCATAAGTTACCTGTTCATAAATACGGTCTCTAGTAACACCAGGAGTATCCTCTATTATTGATATTTTCTTTCCCGTCATTTTATTAAATAGTGTACTTTTACCGACATTTGGTCTTCCCACTAAAGCTACTGTTGGAATCACATTATCCCTCCTTTTGAGCTAATATTATAGCATATATTTCATAAATAGTGTAGCAAAATTATAATCAAAAAACAATAATGATAGATAAATCCATAAAATATCAAAATATATTTTTAACTATTTTACTAAAATGTACACCATGACCTTTGTAAAAGTATACATATTTATTTTTAAGTGTTATAATCTAAATATAGGAGGATAAGATGGAAAAAATTAACACTGAAAAAGAATGGTATGATAATCCCAATATTTTAACTAATATTATTTTAGCCGTAGCCGCAGCAATTATTATTATATCTCAGGCTTTTGCCGTTAATAATAATTTAACATCATCTGTTATGCTAAGAAATCTTCTTAATCATAATTCAACATATATTGCTGCCCTAATTTATTTTATATTTTTAAAGACAAAGGTAGGGAGAACAAACTTTAATTTAATAAATGTAATTTATATAATACTATATTTGTTAATTACGGTAGCCTCAGTCTTTACTTTATTTCAATCATTTGGATTATCATCTATAACATCACTTTTACTAAATATTATGATTATTTCATACATGGCTTACACATTTTTACCAGAGACAAGATTTTGGAGTGATCTAGGCTTAGATAAATTTCCATTCGATGAAATAAAAAATGACTGGTATTTTTACATTATTAGTGTAATTAGCCTTGTATTATTAATAGTAAATTTAATCAGTGCGACTAACTTTGATGGAGTTGTTCTAACATTATTTGATACTATCTATATTATATTATTTAGTAGATATATCTATTTGTATAGGGATCACTGTGAAAAAAAGAAATTTAGCTGAAGTAAAACAAGAAGAAAAAAGAACAAGCAAGAAAATAATAAAGAAACTACTAGTAATAAACCAAAGAAGAAAAAAAAGACAAAGAAGGATGATAAAAATGTCTAAAAATTTATTTGAACAAATTGATGAAGAAAAAAAAGATATTCCTAAAATTGATAAAGCATTAAAACAGGTAAAAAAATATAAATATAATTTTTATCAAAAAGTATCAATTTTGACTATGATTATTTGTTTCTTCATGGGAATTATTTTAGGAAATATATTCCCATCATGTGTCTCAAGTGGACTATATAGTGCTACTTGTACGACTACTGAGTATAATATTTCTTTAACTATTTTCTTCTGGTTTGCAAGCTTTCTACTATGTATGTTTATATATGCAATAGGTCATATTATTAATATTTTAGAAACAATTAATAAAAATATTAGTAATTCTAAAAAACGTGTAAAAATAACGCAATTTTGTTGTATTTTCATATAAGTTGTGATAAGTTAGTTATGTAAGCATAGTATGTGCTTAATAGAAATTATAGGAGGAATTAAATACTATGAAAAAAGTTGAATTAGTAGAGGCTGTTGCTGAAAAAACAGGTTTAACAAAAGCTGATACAACTCGTGCTATTGATGCAACATTTGCAACAATAGTAGAAGCATTATCAAAGGGAGATAAAGTACCAGTTGTTGGTTTCGGAACTTTCGCTGTATCTGAAAGAGCTGCACGTGAAGGACATAATCCTAGAACTGGAGCTAAAGTAAGCATTCCAGCTCGTAAAGCTCCAACTTTCAAAGCAGGTTCTGCATTAAAAGAAGCTGTTAATAAATAATAGAAGTAAGGACAATAGTCCTTTTTCTTTTGAAAAAATGTCCAACAAAGTAAAGAAAGCCAATATTGATTAATCTTGGCTTTTTCATTTTGGTATTTTATAGTATAATGAAAGTGGAAGTGATTGTGATGAAATCATTAAAAAAAGCTATAATATCTTTTTCTTAAAAAGGTTTTAAATATGCATATGATGGAATTATTTACAATATCAAAGGCGAAAGAAATATGCGCGTTCATATTTGTATAATGATTTTAGTCATTGCTTTTGGTTTGGTATTTAACATTAGTAAATTTGAGTGGATAATATGTATCATTTTATTTGGTCTAGTTTTAGCGGCTGAATGTTTTAATACTGCTATTGAAGTGTTAAATAATATGATAAGAATGAATGCCGAAGAAAAATATATTGCTGCCGGTCATTCTAAAGACTCAGCAGCAGGAGCAGTTTTAATACTAGCAATTGCCGCAGCAATTATTGGACTTATGATATTTATTCCACAAATTTTATCTGTTTTAGGTAGGTGAAAAAATTGCTAACAACAGCACTTAAAGTTATAAAAAAAATAGAAGAACACGGTTATGAAGCCTATATAGTTGGTGGATATGTGAGAGATCATTTAATGGGATTAGATTCAAATGATGTTGATATATGTACAAATGCTAAGCCTAAAGAACTAATAAAAATATTTGAAGGAGCGATACTTCCTGCCGAAGATTATGGTTCTGTTACTATTTATATTAAAAATAACAGATTTGAAATAACTACTTTTAGAAGAGAAATATCATATAATGATTATAGAAGACCTGTAGAAATAGAATATATTGATGATTTAAAAGAAGATATAATGCGCAGAGACTTTACAATAAATACTATCTGCATGGATAAAAATAAAAAAATAATAGATTATCTAAATGCCAGACAAGATTTAGCTAATCATCTGATAAAACCCGTAGGAGACGCTAATTATAAATTCAGTCAAGATGTTTTGCGTATTCTAAGGGCCATCCGTTTTGCCACTAAATTAGATTTTTCTCTAAGTGATGAAATTATAGATGGCATCAATAAAAATAAACATCTTCTAAAAAAAAAATATCATATGAAAGAAAAAGAGAAGAACTAGATAAAATATTTACTAGTCCTAATGCTAAAAGAGGGATAGACCTATTAATAGAATTAGGCCTAGATAAAGAGTTAGAACTAAATAATTTGAAAAATGTTACTAATACAGAGTCTTTAATTGGTATTTGGGCCATAATTGATCCAGAAGAAAATACATATCGTTTTACCAATAATGAAAAAGAATTAATAAAATCAGTAAAAGAAGTATTACCATTAAATAATTTGGATCCATACAATCTATATAAATATGGCCTTTATGTAAATAGTATAGCTGGTGCAATCAAAAACATCCCCAAGAAGGACATTACAAGATCTTATAACAATCTGGTAATTCATTCTAGAAAAGATCTAGCTATAAGTATTCCCGAAATATTAAATTGTTTATCTATAGAAAAAGGACCATTTATTAAGACCATATATGATGAATTAGAAAAAGAAGTACTATATAAAAGGTTAAAAAATAATCGTAAAGCATTACTAAATTATTGTGTTGTAAATTTTACTAGTGAAATTTTATAAAAAACGTTATAATATATTAACGAATGGAGGAACATATGGATAAAAAGCTAATTGAATTATACAAAAGTGGTCATATGGTTATTCCACTATATTTATTAAAAAACTATAAAGATTTAAAACTTGACTTAGATGAATTTATTTTTCTAATGTATTTATATAATAAAGGTGACAAAGAATTATTTGATCCAGGCAAAATAAGTAATGATTTAAATATACCCTTAAAAGATGTTATGAAATATATTTCAACATTAACTGATAAAAAAATGCTTAAGGTTGATGTTGTAAAAAATGACAAAAATATTCTTGAAGATATAATAGACTTAGATGATTTTTACCGTAAAATATCATTAAAGATGGTTTCAAATGTTAATGACAATTTAGATGAATTAAATAGTAGTGTTTTTACTTTTATAGAGAAAGAATTTGGTAGAACTCTTAGTCCTATGGAAAATGAGATTATCAAGTCCTGGTTAGAGAATGGCAGTAGTGAAGAACTTGTCAGAGAAGCCGTCAAAGAGGCCACATTTAACGGAGTTAATAATTTACGCTATATTGATAAGATTTTATATGAATGGGAGAAAAAAGGTATAAAGAATAAGGAAGATGTTGATAAAAATAGAAATCTTCATCGTAAAAAAGAAAAAGAGGAACCAGTAGAAGAAATATTTGATTATAATTGGTTTGAGGATGATGATTCATATGAAGAATAGGGTATCTATTGTAGAAAATTATCTTGATAGTCTAATACCCAATCCTTGGTGTGAATTAAATTTTACTACAGATTATGAACTATTAATTGCTATAGTCTTGAGTGCCCAAACAACTGATAAAAGGGTTAATCAGGTAACTAAAGTATTATTTGAAAAATATAATAACTTAGACCTTTTAAAACAAGCCCCTATTACTGACTTAGAAATAATATTAAGACCATTAGGTTCTTATCATAAAAAAGCTCAGTACGTACATGACATATCTGAAACTTTAGTAGATAAATATAATTCTAAAGTTCCAAAAGAAAGATCTAAATTGGAATCAATGCCAGGAGTTGGACGAAAGACGGTTAATGTATTTTTAAGTGAATATTATAATTATCCAGCCTTTGCCGTTGATACACACGTTGAAAGGGTCTCAAAACGTCTAGGATTGGTAAAAGAAACTGATAATGTAATAACAATAGAAAGTAAATTAAAACAGAAATTTAAGCGTGAAAATTGGTCTAAAACACATAAACAATTCGTTTTATTTGGTAGATACCATTGCAAAGCCACTAAACCAGATTGTACTAGTTGTGGTTTAGCTAATATATGTACAAAAAAAAGAGAATGATTCAGTTTAATCATTCCTTTATTGTGTAACTTTTTCTTTATAAGTAACCGTTATAGTTGAACCGTTTGTTATAGAACCAGGAATATTGCTACTAAAAGTTCGATCTGTTTGCGAACATGTATCAGGTATTTTTGTACTATCAGCAATATCTGAATCTTTTAAGTAATAACCATTAGATGATGTTTGAACAGTCTTAACTACTTCTTCAATTAAAGAAGTGCCACAATAATATTTAATAGTATATTTAAGCTCTGCTTTTTCCGGTGTAGTAGGTTTAGTATTACTAGATTCTTTTAATGTATAAGAAGCCGCATCACTATTAATTCCACTATAACTTTGATAGGTTGCCACTACTTTATAAGTACCATATGGATTTGCTAACTGTTTAGTAAATGAAGTTGATTCTGTAAATCCTAATAAAGTATTTCCAAAGTAAACATTATAACCAAATGTACCATATTCAGTATAAGGATTTTGGACAGCTCCCCATGATAGAGTAACTGTACCATCACTATAGGTAACCTTTAAATTAGATGGAGTAGCAAGTTTATTTTCTTTTTCCCCACTAGAAGTACCATTTGGTTGATGATCTTTCTTAAATAGTTCATAAACAACAGAACCACTATATCCTGTAGGTGCTACTTTAGCAGGATTACTACCACTGATGATAGGTAATTTTACCACACTATCAGGCATTTTAAATTCTTCTCTGTTAGATTCAACAACTTCCTTAACTAAAGTTCTATATAATTTATCCTTTTCAATAGAAGAAGGCAAGTTTCTCATACAATGTTCTTTTGTAGATTCATTATATCCATACCACATAGCTACAACTGTTTTAGTAGAGAACCCAACGGCCCAAGAATCACGAATAGCATCTCCTGGAAGACCTTTACTTTTTACATATGCATCATCAAAGTTAGTAGTACCAGTTTTAACAGCATAATTAGTTATTGTTCCACCACCATTTAATTTAACATCTTGTAGTACACTAGCTATCATATATGCAGTAGAATCACTCATAGCTTTTTTCTTTTCAGATTTATGTTCAATAGTATTGCCAGTTTCACGATAAGTAATTTTACTTACGGAATATGGTTCATTATAATATCCACCATTTGAGAAGGCAGCGTATGCAGCACTCATTTGTACTGGATTAACACCGGTAAACGCCCGATAGAATGTGCTTCGTGAATAGTTCCATTTTCAACTTCTGGTTGAATACCTAAATTTGTGACAAATTGAATAATTTTAGATTTATCAACTTGTTGGAAAGCCTTAAGAGCTGGAATATTACGTGATAACGAAAGCGCTTTACGTAAGGTCATTTGACCCATATATCCATTATCCCAGTTTGATATTTTTCTACCACCAGTATATGTATAAGGTTCATCAACAAATTGTTGATAAGTAGACCAGTTATTATATTCAATTCCGGGACCATAATCAAATAAAGGTTTTGCTGTAGAACCAGGTTGTCTTTTTATATCAGCAGCAAAGTTATAATCACCAACAGATCTATTTCTACCAGCTCCAACAGCTAATAATTTACCAGTTTGTGAATCCAATACAGAAACACCTGATTGTATCTGATCATCTACCCATTTATAACTTTCTCCATTAAATACTCTATTAATACCTTCCTGTTTACTTCTATCCATATTAGTATAAATTAGTAAAGATGTCTTGTAAGGATTAACATTATATTTTTTATCTAATTCTTTTACAACTGTATCAATATAACTTTGATAAGGACTAACTCCATTAGATGTTGAATTACCACTAGCATCTTTTGTTAATGACGCTACTGGAATACTATTAGCAAGTTTTTGTTCTTCCTCTGTTATATAACCATGTCTTCTCATCAAGTATAACACTGTTTTTCTTCTAGCTGCAGCATTATCTGGATGAAGAGTTGGACTATAACCACCAGGATTTTTAAACATACCAGCTATTATAGTTGCCTCACTTAAATTAAGTTCTCCAACACTTTTATTAAAGTAAGCTTGACTAGCTTCCTCAACACCATATATATTTCCACCTAAGTAGTGGTTATTAACATAAAACTCTATTATTTCTTCTTTGGTGTAATTTTTTTCTAACTTAAATACAGCAAGATAAATATCAGTAAACTTACGTATAATACCTTTTATACCAGAGTCTTGTGAAGCATCTGTAAAACTGTTTTTAACAACTTGCATTGAAAGAGTAGAAGCTCCACCAGCACTATTATCACCAAGTAATTGTTTTAATGTTGCTTTGAAGAAACGAGGTGCATCAAATCCGTTATGTTGATAAAATCTTGAATCTTCTGTAGAAACAATTGCGTCTATTAAGACTTGAGGTAGTTCATCATATTTTACTTTTTTCACGTTTTTCTGCTCCCAATTTAGCGATTACTTGACCATTACTATCATACATAATAGATAATTCCTGAGTATCTAAGTTATCAGGATTAAACTTAGGTGCAGATACTGTTATATAAATCAAGAAAGCTGAAAAAGCTACTAAACAAATAATTCCAAGGGTTAATATTATAATAAGAATAATATTTATAACTTTCTTTTTCTTCCGCGACAGTTTAGAACTTTTAAGTAACGCGTAGATTCCTAAAATAATAAGTATACCAAAAGCTAAAACCACTGTACATATAGCACCAAGTTTAATAAAACAAAGTACTAATGTTAAGACAAGAATTACTAGTAATATTATTTTCATTGTTTTACTACTAGTATTATTACTTTCCTTACTAGTTGTTCTTTTTCCTTTCAAATCCTTTGTTTCAAATTTTCTTGTTTTTTCAACATCATTTTTCCTTTTAATTCTTTTTGCCATTTATAATTCCTCCAACCTTATCTAATATTTCTAAATAATCAACTCTTGGATTAAATTTATCTTTCAACAAATATCCACATTCTTTAAAATAACTTAGAGGAATTGATTTTCTCTTTTGTGTATCTAAAAAATGTTGAACATCACTTTGAAATAATAAGTATGTTTCATTTAACATCGTAAATCTAACTATAATGAAGGCTATTCCCCCATGACGAGCTATATTGTTTAGATGTATTATCTGATGCTTATGAATATTATTCAACGGAAAAGAAGTTAATGAATTTGTCTCTTTTGCTTCAAAGTCTACATACTTACCCTTATAAATACCATTATAATCGGTAGTAGAAGGCGTATCGAAGAAAGCTTCTTTAATCATAGCTTTATCTCGCGATGGATAATTTACTTTAGTAATTTTTATAGGCGTGGGTTTCTTGTATATATAAGACAACATCCATATCTCTATAATAATTATTAGTAATATTTAAATCATCTTCAAGCTTCATTCCACGATTAGCGTAGTTAATAAAATTAGAACTTTTAAAATTCTTCTTTATACCATTAGGATAATTCATCTCATCACCTACGATATATTATACTATATTGATATATATTTTTCCATCGTTTTTTATATAATTTTTTTTGAAAAAATAATCTAGTTTTGTCGAATTTATTACAAAGAATAAAAAATATTATACAATGCTCTTGGTGATATAAATATGCAATATTTAGAAGTTATTTTTACTATGAATAAGATGATAGATGACATAAATTATATAAAGCTAAAAGAAAAAAGTATATTTTTAAAAAATAAATAGTATTCAAAACATCCCCAACTAATTGACAAAATTAGCAATATTTGTAATAATAATAGCGTAAGGGATTGGTGATAGAGGATGTATCAAAATAAGATAACACTTACACCACAAGATATTTTAGAAAAGGACTTTAAAATAGATACTAGAGGGTATCGTCTTAAAGAAGTTGATCAATTTCTAGATATCATAATTACTGATTATGAACAATTCTATAAGATTATTAATAACTTGGAACAAGAAAAAAAATGATCTTTTAGCTGAAAACATGAATTTAAAACAGGAACTTCGTAATGCCAGAATTAATGCTGAGATAGTTAAGAATAATGATTCTCCTGAAGTTACTAACGTTGATATCATGAGAAGACTAGCTAGGTTGGAAAAATTAGTATATGGAGTAAGTAAGGCTGATAGAACTAGTTACAACAAAGATAATTATAACCAGGATGATAATAGTAATGAATAATATTTGACAAACGCGGTTCTCCCACATATTATTATGTGTCTGGAGAGCTGAGGAAAGTCCATGCTCACACAGGCTGTGATGCCTGTAGTGTTCGTGCTTAGGGAAAAAAAATAACCTAAGGTAGATGATTCTAACGACTAAGAAGAAGTCTAAGTTCCTAGAATATGACTTCTTTTTATAAAGTGCCGCAGTGACGAATAAGGCGAAAGCCGGAAATGAAACGAGGTAAACTCCACGAGTGAGAAACCCAAATTATGGTAGGGGAGCTTTAACGAGGTAATAAGAACTAAGTTAGGGACCGAGTAATCGGTAGATAGATGTTTGTCACTCTTATTAAGAGGACGGAACATGGCTTATAAATATTATTTGTTAATAAAGAGGTGTTAAAAGTGAAAGAATTAGGCAGTTATTTAAGAAGAACCAGAATAGAAAATGGTGTTAACTTAGAAGAAGCAGCAGATGATATGAATATTTCCGTAACACAACTTGAAAATATAGAAAGTGGTAATACTAGAGCATTTAAAGATGTATATAAGCTCAAACAACAAATAAAAAATGTATGCTAAGTATTTAGGGCTTTAATCCAGACAAGGTTATTGATGAGTTCAATGAATTTTTATTTGAACATACTTCTAAAATATCTTTAGACGATATTAGAATTGCTAGAGAAAAAGAAGAGTCAAAAGAACAGGAAAATAAAATTAAGTCTCCTTATACAATAGAGCATAAAAAAAGAAAGATAAACATATGGCCAATTGTTGGAATAGTGGGAGGTATTTTAATACTTATAACTATTATAACAATACTTGTTGTACATCATGTTTCCAAAACTTCACCAAGAACTAGTGAATTAAAAAATATTATTAAAGTAAATGAAGTAGGAGGCCTAATATGAATTTACCCACAAAACTAACTGTATCACGTATAATAGCAACATTTATTGTTATAATAATTTTGATTTTCCCATTTTATTCTATTGGCTTTCAGTGGCCGCAATTTAAAGTAGGTACAATTATTATTAGTCTACAATATATAGTTGCTGGTATAATTTTTGTCCTAGCAAGTATTACTGACTTTGTTGATGGTTACCTTGCTAGAAAAAATAATCAGGTAACAGACTTAGGAAAAATGTTAGATGCTATTGCTGATAAAATTCTTGTTAATTCAGTATTGATTATTTTAGCATATAAAGGAATGCTACCAATTATAGTACCAGTAGTAACTGTACTTAGAGATACATTTGTTGATGCTATTAAAATGCAAGCTGCTAGTAAAGGAAAAGTTGTTGCCGCAATTAAAAGTGGAAAATTAAAAACTGCTACATTAATGATAGGAACAACTCTTGCATTTTTCTATAACTTACCATTTGAATTAATACCAATTAATGTTTCAGATTTCTTATTACTAATCGCAACAGTCTTATCAGTAGTAAGTGGTATACAGTATTACTTATTAAATAAAGAACTATTATTCGCAAATGAATAATAGTTTTTTTGTAATTTTTAACATAAATATCCTATCAAAATGATAATAAACTATATGAAATGTAATGATTCAGTCTCAAATTGCAAAATTGCGAAAATATTGTTCGAAAAACATCTTGCAATTTTTTTTTTTTGTTCTCATGTAAAATTAAAATGTAACGAAAAACTAGGAGGTTTTTATGAAAAAAGCAGACACAACAAAAAAGGATAAAGATTTAGATCAAATTTTAAGTGATATTGAAAAGCAATTTGGAAAAGGATCTATAATGAAACTTGGGGAAAATCAACATATGAAGGTTGATGTAGTATCTAGTGGATGTCTATCTTTAGACATTGCCTTAGGTGTAGGTGGATATCCAAGAGGAAGAATTATTGAAATTTATGGACCAGAGTCAAGTGGTAAAACAACTTTTGCTCTTCAAGCAATTGCATCAGTACAAAAAACGGGGGGAAGAGCTGCTTTTATAGATGCAGAACATGCTCTTGATCCTGTATATGCAGAAAAGTTAGGAGTAAACATTAATGAGCTACTTTTATCACAACCAGATACAGGGGAACAAGCTCTAGAAATATGTGATGCCCTAGTAAAAAGTGAGGCCATAAGCATCATAGTAATAGACTCAGTTGCAGCATTAGTGCCACAAGCAGAAATTGATGGTGAAATGGGTGACTCCCATGTTGGTCTACAAGCTAGATTAATGTCTCAAGCTCTAAGAAAACTATCTGGAACTATTAGTAAAACCAATACTATTGCTATATTTATTAATCAATTACGTGAAAAAGTAGGTGTTATGTTCGGTAATCCAGAAACAACAACTGGAGGAAGAGCCCTAAAGTTTTATTCAACAATTAGATTAGATGTAAGAAGAAATGAACAATTAAAGATGGGAGATGGAGTCGTTGGTAATAAAACTACCATTAAAGTAGTTAAAAATAAAGTAGCTCCTCCATTTAAAACAGCTGTTGTTGATATAATGTATGGTGAAGGTGTAAGTAGAGAAGGCGAAGTAATCGATTTAGGTGTAGAAGCTGGAATCATAGAAAAAACGGGTGCTTGGTATAGTTATGAAGGTGAAAAATTAGGTCAAGGAAAAGAAAATGTTAAACTTTTATTAAAAGAAACACCTGATCTTACACAAGAAATAGAAGAAAAAGTAAGAGAATTCTATGGAATATCTCAAAATACTAGTACAGAAAAGAATAAATAAACTATGGTCAACTTAAATGATAAGTTGACCTTTTTCTTTAAAGAACATAATCTATAGTATGAAAAGATTAAATGAATTAATAAAATGTAAATATAATATTCCGATATATGGAATAAAAACAAATTCTAAAAAAATAAAGAAAGGAGATCTCTTTATAGCGGTTCATGGTTACAACTGTGACCATCATGCCTTCATAAGTGAAGCTGTAACTAATGGAGCTTCCGCTATTATAAGTGAAAAAAAAGTAGATGTTGATGTTCCCGTAATCATCGTGAAAGATACAAATAAAGCCTTAGAAGAAATATGCCTCAAATTTTATAATCATATAGAAAAAAATTTCAAGTTTATAGGTATAACAGGAACGGATGGAAAGACCACAACTTCAACTATAATATATAATATCCTAAAAGATGAATTAAACTGCTGTAATATAGGTACAAATGGCTTAGAATATCAACAAATGTTTTTTAAATTAAATAATACTACTCCAGAAATGGAAGAATTATACAACTTTTTATCAATACTTAGTCAAGCGGGATGTAAAACTGTTTCGATGGAGGTGTCAAGTGAAGCACTCCTACATCGTCGAGTTGACAAATTTAATTATGATGTTGCCATACTAACAAATATCACAGAAGATCATTTAAATATTCATAAAAATATAGACAATTATGTCAATGCTAAGGCCAAATTATTTAAGAAAGTAAAGAAAACTGGCATATGTATTTTAAATTATGACGATAAACATGCAGAAAAAATACGTAAAGTAAGTCGAGGCAAAGTTTACACTTATGGAAAAAGTTCCGACTGTGATTTCATAATTTGTCATATTAAATGTAAAAATATGTCGACACACTTCGACATTTTACACAAAAATACATCCTATCATATAACAACAAATCTAGTTGGTGAGTACAATGCCTATAATATAACAGCGGCTTTTGCTTGTGCCCTTTTATTGGGACTACCTCCTAGAACTATCATCAAAAGAATCAAAAGTATTAATACAATAAATGGTAGATTTGAACAATTAGACTTTGGACAAAACTTTACAATTATTTTAGACTATGCCCATACAGAAAATGGTGTAAAGAACATTTTATCTACTTTAAAGAAGTTAAAACATAATAAAATTATTACAGTAATTGGAAGTGCCGGAGGCAGAGAAAAGCAAAAAAGATTCGCTATGGGCAAGATAACATCACAATTATCCGATCATGTAATATTTACCATGGATGATCCAAGAAATGAAAACGTCTCTGATATTATTTCTGATTTAACCAAATTAATAGAAAAAAATAACTATGAAAAAGAAGAAAATAGAGAAAGCGCTATCAAAAAAGCTCTTACTATGGCAAAAGCCGGTGATGTAGTAGCGATACTCGGTAAAGGTCGCGATGAGTATATGGCTATAAAGGATAAAAAGGTTTACTATTCCGACTATGAAGTAATAAAAAATTTTTTCCAAGATAATGAAAAACATTAAACTTGACACAATTAAAAATGACATCTACAATAGAATTAGATTATGGTTTAAATATTGATAATATTTTAAATATATTCTAGAGTGGAGGAAAAGATGAATAAACAAATTGTTTTTTCCGCTTTACTAATTTTAATTGGATTAATTTTGGGCATTTTCCTAATTATACTTCTAAGTTATATTAGGAGAACAAAAAACAACGAACAAAATAAAAGAAATGCTAGAAAAAGCTCGCAAAGAAGCAGAGAAAATAAAAAGAGAAGGAATTCTTGAACAAAAAGAAGAAACTCATCGTCTAAAACTTGAATTTGATAAAGAACTAAAAGAAAAAAAAGCTGATTTAAAAGAAACTGAAGATAGACTTTTGCAAACGCGAAAAAGAACATGGATAAAAGAGATGAACTATATCAGAAAAGAGAGACTTTGTTAGACGAAAAAGAAGAACGATTAAATAATAAATTTGATGAAATTCAAGATGAAAAAAGTAAAGTAGAAGAACTAAAAAATGAACAATTGAAACTATTACAAGAAATTGCAAATTTCAGCAAAGAAGAAGCTAAAGAACTACTTATGGATGAAGTAAAACAAAATATGTCAAAGGAAGTAGCGACATATATAAAAGAGCAAGAACAAGAAGCTAAGATGTTGGCTGATAAAAATGCCAAGAATCTAATAGTAACAGCGATGCAAAGATATGCAGCTGATATTGCTAATGAACAAACAATCACGGTTGTCAATTTACCTAATGATGATATGAAAGGTAGAATTATTGGTAGAGAGGGAAGAAATATTAGGACAATAGAAGCTATTACTGGTGTTGATTTAATAATTGATGATACTCCAGAAGCTGTAGTCATATCAAGTTTTGATCCTCTACGCCGTGAAATTGCTAGATTAACACTAGAAACACTTATAAAGGATGGTAGAATTCATCCTACACGTATCGAAGAAATTTATGACAAAACTAGCAAGGACTTAAAACAAAAGATGATGGAATATGGTAATGATGCCTTATTCGAATTAGGTATAACAAAGATGGATAGCGAACTAATTGAATTAGTTGGTAAACTTCATTTCCGTACAAGTTATGGTCAAAATGCTTTAACCCATTCTATTGAAGTGGCAGAACTTGCAGGTGTCTTAGCTGGAGAATTTGATGAAGATGTTAACTTAGCTAAAAAGAGCAGGCCTACTACATGACATTGGAAAAGCCATAGATCATGATTTAGAGGGAAGCCACGTAGAATTAGGTTCACAAATAGCTAGAAAATACCATGAGAATGAAGTAGTAATAAACGCTATTGAATCACATCATGGTGATACAGAAGCAACAAGTATCATTTCAAGTATAGTTGCAATTGCCGACAGTTTAAGCGCCTCACGTCCAGGAGCAAGAAACGATTCACTTGAAAATTATATTCAAAGACTATCACAATTAGAAGCTGTAGGTAACGAAATAGAGGGTGTAGAAAAAATCCTTTGCTGTTCAAGCAGGCAGAGAACTAAGAGTAATAGTAAAACCTGAAGAAGTTGATGACCTAAAGGCTCATACGATAGCTAGAGAAATAAAAGAGAAAGTTGAAACAACATTAAAGTATCCAGGTACTATAAAAATAACAGTTGTAAGAGAAACACGAGCTCAAGAAGAGGCTAAGTAGTTTCTCTTTTTATAAAATGATTACTAAATTAATTACTATATTACAAGAATTAGATCTAGGTGATAATGACTTCTATAAATTTATTCCTGAACATACAAAAATAATAAGTGATGATTTAATAGATGAATTTGGAATTGACTTATGTGGCATCTATAAAAATGATTCGAAAGAAGTTAATATTAGAATTCCTAGACCAAAAAATCATTATACTACAAGTATAGCTATACATGAAATAGGTCACCTATTTGATTACTATTTGAAACAAAAAATAGTAATGAATGAAAATACTTCTCTCTTATTTGAATTTACATATTTATATAAAGTAGGAGAATTAGAGTTATTAAAAAATAGAATAAGGGAAATAGAAAAAAATAAGACATCAGTCAAATATAAAAGCTTAATGGACATAAAAAAAGAAACTAAACAGTCTCTGTTTCGACTTTAGTTTCTTTTTTAATATCTAAAATTATTGGTAAAATAATAGGCTTTCTACCAGTTAACTCATTTATATAAGGAATTAACTCTGCAGTCAGACAAGATTTAATACTTGCAAATGTTGAATGAGTATTTTTTAGTTGTTCTTTTACTATTTTATCAGCATACATTTCTATTTTTTTCAATAGTTCCTCATTTTCATTTATTTGTATAAATCCACGAGTAGTAATATTTGGTCTGATTAGTAATTCATGTTTTTTCATGTCTACATTAACTATTACTACTAATATTCCATCATTAGCCATTATTTTTCTATCACGTATGACTGCGCCACCAATTTCACCAATTCTGTTACCATCTACATATATATCAGCACCAGGCATGCTCTTACCTTTAGTAATAACATGATTAACTAAATCAAGGGAATCTCCATTTTTTAGTACAAAAGTGTTTTCCTTAGGGATACCACATTCAATTCCCAAATTAGCATGATGTTTTAACATACGATAATCACCATGGAAAGGCATTAAATACTTAGGCTTAATCAACCTAATCATTAACTTTAACTCCTCTTCATTAGCATGTCCTGAAGTATGAAGACCACTAAGAGATTTATTTGTATAAACAGATACACCGTTTAAACATAACTTATTAATGATCTTTGAAATACTTAAAGCATTACCAGGAATAGTACTTGATGAAAAGATAACTATATCATCTGGTCTTAATTTTACATACTTGTGATTACCATTAGACATACGAGAAAGTGCTGCCAAAGGCTCTCCTTGAGAACCAGTACACAAAATAGTAACATCTCCAGGCTTATAATGGCTAAGTTCATCTGGTGAAATTAATAGTTCTTTGTGATCTATATAACCACCTTCGATTGAAATTTTAATATTATTTTCCATACTTCTACCAAACACACATATTTTTTTCTATTGTGTTTATAACAAGTTTCAAAAAATGTGTTTTACACGATAGATATTGGAAGCAAAAGTGGCAATAATTATTCTTTGTTGTGGATAAAGATCAAACATTTCGTTCAAAGCACTGTCAACTTTAGATTCACTTGTTGAAAATCCTTCATTTAAAGCATTAGTAGAATCACTAATTAGTAAATCAACTCCTTCATGCCCAAGAGTAGCCATTTTATATAAATCAGCCATTGGCCCAATTGGAGTAAGATCAAATTTAAAATCACCCGTTGTTACAATTCTACCATCAGGAGTAGTAACACAAATACCATGTGAATCAGGTACTGAGTGAGTAATTAAGATAAATTCTACTTCAATTTCTCCGAACTTTAATTTAGTATCATCGGTATAAGCATATAAATTATCATATCTAATATTACGATCCTCTAGTTTTACTGCTATTAACTCTTTTTTTTGCATGACGAGGAGCATAAATAGCAGGTATATTAATACTCTGTAATAAAAAAGGTATACTACCAATATGATCTTCATGTCCATGTGTAATTAATAACGCTCTAATTTTATCTTCATTTTCCTTTAAAAAAGTAAAATCAGGAAGTACATAATCAACACCCATCAATTCACTTTCTGGAAAACTTACCCCGGCATCAATAATAACGATATCGTCGCCATGCATTACACAATACATATTTTTTACCGACTTCACCTAAACCTCCTAAAACAACAATCTTTGTTCCACTAGGTTTGTTTTTTATCATAAAATTTTATATTCTCCTTTCTACGTTCAATTTAATATGTAAAAAAGAACTAACCGCATACATTATACTATATAATTAATATTTTGTCTATCACAATAATAATTCTTGAGTTCGTAAAGTAAATTTTTAAACCATAACTAACATAATGGCTCAAGAGATAATAGTTCTTTATTTAATGAACGAGCATATTCTATTTCTTTCTTTGTAGATTCTCCAATATACCCATTTACATTTACAACATAAATGGCATCACTTATTTCAATCTTTTTATAATGAAGTTTACTTAACCTTTCTAACTCAAAATCAGATAATTTCTTATTTTGTGGAAAATATACACATTGAATAGCAACATCCCCATTTAATTCTAGTTCACAAGCTATGCTTATCATTTCATTTTTAAATCGCATACTTCCACATAGTGTTATTATTTTCATTACATTTACCTCCAATAATATTTATTCTAGCATATGTTTATCTCCTTTGCTGAATTGAAGTAGTAATTAAAAATATTTTAATATTTAACTACTTTGTGTTACAATAAAGCAATACGTAACTGAACGAAGCATACTGA
>VOFK01001512.1_pt1 | contig 57481 bp, 90 predicted proteins | sample 5384121 | NCBI WGS metagenome assembly VOFK01 (sample SAMN12384730, study PRJNA508395) | human gut metagenome | isolation source: healthy gut J | host: Homo sapiens | reverse complement strand
TCGGTGCTTCGTTCGGTTACGTATTGCTCGACGATGTCAACGCCCGAGGGTAGGCATGCTTGCGGTAATGAGGCTGCCGATACGGCTCGTCCGGGCAGGCTCGTGACTATGCCAGCTGCTGAAGCGGAGAAGCTGAGCATGTAGCGCATGATGACGTTCAAGTTAACGCAGCTGACACGGGCCACGAGGGGGTCGTGCCACGTGTGGCGGCGTCGGGAGTTTTCAGTATGTGTAAAGGTTATTTTTTTTGCTTCATTAACAGGATCGCTAGTAGCAGATTTTGTGAGACTTCTTCAACTTATTGGGCACGGACTGCTGAAGGCTTCAGGGGCAGTCTGTGCGCTTAAACAGTTATTGTGCTGATGCTAAAGTAACGCTTATGCGTTGTTGTTTGCGGTACTCGGCAGAGCGAGGCTTTTCAGCTGGTCATATGCCTCAGCGGAATTGGTAGTACTCTTCAACGATCCGATCGTGACCGGCTCGCAGGCGCTGGAGAAGGCGTCGATGTCGACTTCAGATTCCATATCTCGGCGTAGATTTTGGCACCGCGCGCCCGGGCAGCCTCCAGCTCCTCAACAGCAGCACACCGCTTTGCCCTCGCCCATCACAAAGCCGCTGCGCTCTGCATCGAACGGGATCGAGGCGCGAGCCGGATCCTCTGCAGTGCTGAGGGCCTTCATGCTGGCAAAGCCGCCGACACCCAGCGGGCTGATGCAGCTTTCTGTGCCGCCGCAGAGCATACGGTCCTCATAGCCGTCCCGGATACGGTGGAAGGCATCGCCGATGGCGTTGGTGCCGCCGGCACAGGCGGTCGTGGGGCAGCTGCAGATGCCCTGCAGGCCGAACAGGATGGCCGTCTGCCCGGCGGCCATATTGCCGATGGACATCGGCACAAAATGGGGCTGACCCGCTCAAAGCCCTTTTGCAGGCCGCGGGTATGCTCGGCCTCGATGGTGGGCAAGCCGCCGATGCCGCTGGAGAGGATCACGCCGAACCGTGTGCGGTCGATGTTTTTCCAAGACAAGGCCGCTGTCCTGAATAGCTTCGATAGCGGCGGCCACGGCAAACTGGGTGAAGCGAGCCATCTTGCGGGCTTCGCGGCGGTCAAGACGAGTGTTCGGATCAAAGTCCTTGACCTCGGCGGCCAGCTTGACCTTGAAATCCGCCGTGTCGAAGGCCGTGATCGGCCCCACGGCGCAGCGGCCAGCCTTGACGGCGGCCCAGCTTTCCCACCAGTGCTCCCCGGTCGGGTTGACTGTGCCAAGACCGGTTATGACGACTCTGCGTTTGTTATTGCTGTTCATAGCTAACCTCATTCCCATGCCGCCGTCTATGCAGAGCAGCTGTCCGGTGATGTACCCGGCGCGTTCTCCTGCCAGAAAGGCAATGGCGGCAGCTTAACATCCTCGGGGCGGCCGGGCTTGCCCATCGGGATGGCGGCGCTTGCGGCGGTGCGGGCAGCCTCCGGCATGGCTGCCGTCATATCGGTCGTGATAAAGCCCGGCGCAACGGTGTTGGCCGTCACGCCGCGGGGCGGCGTATTCCTTCGCAACGCTCTTCATCGAGCCGATAAAAGCCCCTGCCTTGCTGGCGGCGTAGTTTGCCTGACCCGCGTTGCCGTGCAGGCCCACTACGCTGCTGACGCTGATAATGCGGCGTACCGCTGGCGCATCATCAGGCGGGCGGCGGCCTTTGTGCAGAAGAAGGCACCCTTTAAATTGGTCTCGATGACAGCATCAAAATCGGCCTCTGTCATCTGCAGCAGCAGTTTGTCGGCGGTGACGCCTGCATTGTTGACCAGCATCCAGCCGCCCGAAGGCGGCGGCTGCATCCTCGACGAGCTGCTTGCAGGCATCGGGGCGGCGCACATCTGCCTGCAGGGCCACTGCCTGTACGCCGAGTGCGCGGCAGTCAGCGGCGGTCTGTTCGGCTGCTGCGGCGCTGCCGCCGGCATAGTTGACGGCAATATCCATGCCCCTCGGCAGCCAGTGCCAGACAGGCGGCGCGGCCAGCCACCGCGCGCCCCCGCCGGTCACCAGTGCGGCACGGCGCGGTGTTTCGCTTTGTACCATGGGCTCACGCTCCTTGTAGTGTGCGGATAAGCTGCTGCAGCTGGGCAGCGGTCTCCACGGGATAACAGGCAATCGCGCTGCCGACTGTCTTTTTTCACAAAGCCGGTCAGGGCTTTGCCGGGACCGATCTCGATGGCCGTATCTACGCCCAGATCAGCCAGACGGCGGACGGTATCCTCCCAGCGGACGGCGGAATGTACCTGCTTTCCAGCAGGGAAGGGATCGAGAGTCAGCAACATCCTTTTTCGCGGCCCAGACAGTTGAAAAGCACCGGACACTGCATCGGTGCAAAGGGTACCGTCTTGAATTTTTCTCCGCAGGGCATCCCCGGCCGGCTGCATCAGGGGCGGTGTGGAAGGCCCACTCACCTTCAGCGGCAGGCAGCGCCTTGCACCGGCCTGCGCCGCCAGTGCGGCGGCCTTGTCGACAGCGGCCTGGTCGCCGCCAATGACCAGCTGGCCGGGGCAGTTGTAGTTGCAGATCTGTACAACGCCTGCATCGGCAGCGGCGTCGCAGCAGCGCTGCAGGGCATCGCAGTCCAATCCCAGCACGGCGGTCATGCCGCAGCTGCGCCGGCTGCGGCTGCAGCCACGTGGCTTTCCCGCGGAAGGCCGTCAGTGCAACGGCAGTGCGGGCATCAAATCATACGCCCGCGCAGGCCAGCGCTGATTATTCGCCGAGCGAAAAGACCGGCAGCGTAGTCGGAGTGTGATGCCGGCAGCGCACAGTACAGCGGTAACACCGCCCGCAAAAGGCGGTCATGCAGGGCTGGAGTGTACTGGGTTTCGTTCAGCACACCCGCAGCATCGGTAAAGCAGACCTCTTGTAAGTCAAAATCAACAGCTGCAGCCGCCTCATCGAAGGCTGCGCGGAACTCGGGATAGGCATCGTAGAGATCCGCACCCATGCCCGAGTGCTGGCTGCCCTGACCTGCGTATAAAAAAGCAAGCTTCATGCAAAAACCTCCTTAGAGCGTGAGGGTTGCAATGCACTGACGCGCACCGGACACCATCTCGTCCAGAATTTGTGCAACGGGGCGGACCTCATGCAAAAGCCCCGCCGCCTGCCCGGCCATCAGGCTTCCGTTGACCGTATCACCGTCAAAACTGCCTTTCGCAGGCTGCCGAGCGTGAACTGCTCCAGCGCTGCCTTATCAGCACCGGCCTTTTCCTGCCGGACATATTCGCGGCTCATGCGGTTTTTCAGCACACGGACAGGCGTGCCGCCAAGGCGGCCTGTCACGATGGTATCGCTGTCGCTGTCACGCGCCTTGAGGAGCGCATCCTTATAATTTTCGTGGATGGGGCACTCGGTGCTGGTCAGCAGACAGGTGCCGACCTGAACGCCGCCGGCACCCAGCGCCAGCGCCGCCGCAAGGCCGCGTCCGTCCGCGATGCCGCCTGCGGCAATGACTGGAAGATTCACAGCATCCACGACCTGCGGTACCAAGGCCATCGTGGTCATCTCGCCCACATGGCCGCCGCTTTCAGTGCCCTCGGCGATGACGGCGTCAATGCCGAGGGGCGCAAGATGTCTGGCCAGCACGGCGGCTGCCACGACCGGAATTACAGTGATGCCCGCCGCTTTCCATGCAGCCATGTACTTGCCGGGATTGCCGGCACCCGTGGTCACGATTTTGACACCCGCATCGATGACGATTTGGGCAAAATTCATCCGCCTGCGGGTGCATCAGCATAATGTTGACGCCAAACGGCTTATCGGTCAGGCGGCGGCATTGGCGGATGTTCTCCCGCAGCGTTTCGGGGTCATGCCGCCTGCACCGATCAATGCCCAGCGCACCGGCGTTGGAGCAGGCCGCTGCAAACTCACCGGTGGCAATGTTGGCCATGCCGCCTTGTATGATCGGATATTTTGTGCCCAGAATTTCATTCAGCAGTTTCATTTTCTCTACCTTTTTATAAGTAAGCAGCATGCCGCCCCATGTAAGCCCGCCGCCAAAGCCGATGCAGGCCAGCTGCTGGCCGGGCTGCAGCAGACCGCTTTCGCTCATCTCATGCAGGGCCAGCGGGATGCTGGCGGCGCTTGTGTTGCCGTAGCGGTCGATGTTTTTGTAAAACTTGGCGGGGTCGGCGTTCAGCTGTTTTATGCAGTGATCAAGGATGCGGCTGTTGGCCTGATGGCAGACCACCCAGTCAAATCATCAAGCGTCTGGTTTGTCTGGTCAAGCACCGTATGCGAGACAGTGCGGCAGGGCCTCCACCGCAAAGCGAAAGACGGCGCGGCCGTCCATCGTAATGGGCGCGGTATCGCGTGCGGACACCCGCCGACGCGGATCGCGTCACTGCCGCGCGCGCCCAGCATAACGGCAAACGGTGCGGTATCAATCAGCTCAGAATAGCGGCACCGGCACCGTCACCGAACAGCACGCAGGTGGAGCGGTCGACAGGGTCTGTCAGCCGGGAGAGTGCCTCGCAGCCGATGACAAGCGCGTACCGCCCGCCCAGTGTAGCCAGCAGCCCATGGGCTGCCGCAGCAGCGTACAGAAAACCGGTGCAGGCAGCATTCACATCAAAGGCCGGGCGGTTTTCCGGCAGGTGCAGCGCCGCCTGTACACGGCATGCCACGCTCGGCGCGGCAGTGGGGGAGGAGAGGGTGGCAGCAACGCAGCAGGCAATATCCTCCGGGGCAAGGCCGCTGCGCGCAAGCGCCTGACGGGCTGCGGCGATGGCCAGTGTGGCCGCGTCCTCCTCGTCCGTGCAGTAACGGCGCTGCCGGATGCCTGTGCGGGTGGTGATCCATGCGTCGCTGGTGTCCACCTGATGGCTCAGTTCCTCATTTGTCACAACGCGGCCGGGCTTGCCCCCGCCGGTCGCAATCAACTGCAGACCTCTCATGCGCCCCCTCATTTCTCCGATGCGGCGATATTTTTTTGTACCGCTGATCGGCCAATGCCTTACCGCTCATGCGGCAGAGCTTTGCCAGATGTGCCTGAATGGCGGTATCCATCCGGGCAAACAATGCCTGCCGCCCGCGCTGTGCGCCGCCCAGCGGCTCGGGAATGATCTCCTCCACGATGCCGTCATCGTACAGATCCTGCGCAGTCAGCCGCATCATGGTGCAGGCCTCACCGCTGCGGGCGGCATCCTTCCAGAGAATGCTGGCAAAGCCCTCAGGGCTGAGCACCGAATAGACGGCATTTTCCAGCATCAAAATATGGTTGGCAACGCCAAGGCCCAGTGCGCCGCCGCTTGAGCCCTCGCCGGTAACGACTGCCAGCACAGGCACGCTCAGGCCGCTCATCTCCATCAGGCAGCGGGCAATCGCCTCGCCCTGACCGCGCTCCTCGGCGTCCTTGCCGGGGTAGGCACCGGGCGTATCAATAAAGGTGATGATTGGGCGGTTGAACTTTTCCGCCTGCTTCATGACGCGTAGGGCCTTGCGGTAGCCCTCCGGCCCCGGCATACCGAAGTTACAGCGCAGGTTTTCCTCCAGTGAGCCACCCTTGCGGTGCCCCAGCACTGTGACCGGCATCCCATGGAACCGGGCAATACCGCAGAGAATGGCGGCATCCTCCTTGCATTGCCGGTCGCCGCATTGCTCAAAAAAGTCGGTGAACAGGTTGTCGATGATCTCATCAATGTGCGGCCGGTCAGGTCGGCGGGCCAGAAACACGCGATCCTCCGGCGTCAATGCCGTGCAGCGCTGCAGAAGAGCGTCCTCCTGCGCGGCAAGCTCTGCCAGCTCGGCTGCGTGGGCAGTCAAATCAAGCATCTCGCCGTCATCTGCACCGCTTAGTGCGTCGATCTTTGCGTCCAGCGGTTCAAGCTGCTGCAAAACCTCTTTGATCAACTGTACTTCCTCCTTTGGGTGTGCAGGCGCAGAATGCGTTCCAGCGTTTCCTTCATCGCAGCGCGTGGTACGACCTGATCGAAAAGCCATGCTCCAGCTGAAACTCACTGCGCTGAAAGCCGTGGGGCAGCTTTTCGCCGATGGTCTGCTCGATGACGCGCGGCCCGGCAAAGCCGATGAGCGCCCCCGGCTCTGCAAGCATGATGTCACCCAGACTGGCAAAGCTGGCGGTCACACCGCCGGTGGTGGGGTGGGTCAGTACGCTGATATACAGTCCGCCGCGGCGGCTGAACCGCTCCAGCGCGGCGCTGGTTTTGGCCATCTGCATCAGGCTGAAGATGCCCTCCTCATGCGCGCCGCCGCTGGCGGAAAAGATGACAAGCGGCAGATGCTTGTCCGCCGCGTATTCAACGGCGCGGGTGATCTTCTCGCCCACGGCGGTGCTCATGCTGCCCATGAAAAACCGGCTGTCCAGCACGGCAACCACCGCCTGCACACCGCCGATTTTGCCTGTGGCCGTGACCGCCGCCTCCTTCAGCCCGGTCTTGGCGGCGGCTGCCGTCAGCTTGTCCGGGTATTGCGGAAAATGCAGCACATCCTGCGGGGTCAGATCAGCGTTCAGCTCCTTGAAGGTGCCGTGATCCAGCACAAAGGCTTAACCGGTAATAGGCACCGATGGGCAGATGCACGCCGCAGTTTGGGCAGACATACAGGCTTTTGGCCCAGACCTGCCGTGTGGCGCGGCGTCCGCACTTTTCACAGTCCACAAACTGGGGGGCGGTGTCCAGTTGGGGGGCTGCTGTACCGGCATCGCGGCGGGCCTTCAGCTGAAAGCAGCGCTCCTGCGGTGTGACCGGGAACAGCTTTTTCAATGGTGCTCATGGCTTTCGGCTCCCTCAGGCGGCGCGGGCGGCCAGATAGTCAAAGATGTCGCCCACGGTTTTGAGATTCACAAGATCCTCATCGGCAATCGAAACACCAATTTATCCTCGAATGCCATATTCAGCTCCACAGCGTCCAGACTGTCCGCCTGCAGATCCTCCGTCAGGCTTGCCTCCGGGGTGACCTTATCGGCATCGCAGCTCAGGGTGTCAACAAATACTTCCTTCAGTTCCTCAAAGCACATGGCATGTACCTCCTGTATATTTACCTAAATTTATTGATGCAAATTTGCAACGAGGTCATTATACCACGGAATTGTTGACATGTCAATAGAATTAGCTAAAATAATTTACCTATAATTTTTTGCAGTAAAAATAAATTCACAGCCGGGCTTGATTTTCTGCAGTGTTTCAAAAAAATGGTTGATTATCTCAAAAATGACTTGATTTACGGGCATACAAGCAGGATTTCAAGCTGAATTTACTACCAATTTACTACTTTTGAGGGAAAGAGCCTTGATATGCCGCCCGGAACCCTGCAAGCCCAGCCACCAGCACACAGCATTGAGAAAGAATAAATGAAAACTGAATACGACGCAGACGCGGCGTTTCTCTATCCCAACACGGGAGAACAGGAACGCCGCTTTTTTTATGCCCTCATGTTACGCAGTAGGGGCAAAAAAGAGCCTTGCTGTATTCACCCTATTACATTTTACTGTTCACCTTTCCTTTTGGATATGTCTACACAGTTCTATTCGATGGCAGGAATAGTTCTCATTTCTGCTATACTGTATTATGCCTTTAACAGAAGAACGCTTTGTGAATTTTGGGTTACGGCTATTGACAATCACGCCAAAACGAATATAATGAGTGTGTGAAGTATGAAAAATATGAAATTCATATTTATAAGGAGGTAGATAAAATGAATTTGCCAAAAGGAAAACACATCTTTGGTACTGGTAAAAGTTGGGGAACGAGGTCAAATCGTTATTCCAAAAGAAGCAAAGGGAGCTTTTTAACATCAAGCCCGGAGACACTTTGTTGGTTTTAGGTGACGAGGAACAGGGTATTGCTATTAAAAGCTGACGTTATGAAAGAACTTGCATTAAAAGATTTTAGGAGGCTTCACCAAAGACAAAAAGGAGAATGAAGAAACAGAATGAAACTATTTAGATTTCACCCTAACAAAAAGCACTATTGTAGCGTTTGGAACAGGGCTATCAATAATTCTTTTTAAGCACAGCAATGATATTGTTTAAGGGTTCTCAAATTGAAACTGTCTTGCACATATTCTTACGGGATTTTTTGATGATATTTGTAGTGGGGTTTTTGTTTTCCGCTTTTTATATGTCCGCGCAAAAGAAGAACACCCCTATGCAACTCTTGGGATTACAAAACACAGATTAAAAACAAGCCTTGTCTTGAATGTGTTTTTTTTGCAATTCTATTATTGCTTAGTTTCCTTTTGGGCAATAGAGAAGTAATAATTATTAACTATAAATCCCTGTTTGCTATTAGTTATATTTTAGTTGCGGGAATATTTGAAATGATTTGCATATATGGCTTTATGCGATATTACTTTGAAAGAGCTTTTGGAATTATCCCAGCAATATTATTGACAGCACTGTTTTATAGCTTACATCACGCAGGATTTCAACCGGAATTTCTAAAACTCTTTTTTGTTGGAATTATGTATTGCTCCGTGTTTTATATAACGCGTAATATTTTTATTATCTTCCCATTTTTTTGGGGAGTTGGCGCAATTGGGACGTTTTAATTAACTCACCCGCAGGGGCAATCTCTTCAAAAATGCAACATCATTTATAGTTGCTATCGTTTTGCTGGTTGCCATGACCATATTCATTATGAAAGGGAAAAAAATTATGGAAGCAAAAATGAAGTCTAAAAACAGCTTTAACAAACAAGCTGAAAAGTATGATACAGTGATTATAGCAAATACCCACGAGAGTGTTACCCTTTTGTCCTAAATGCTATCCAAGCAATGTTTTTGCTGCTGCTTGCGGCTATTGTGTTAGTAATCAATCTGTGCAACAACAGCGCAGGCGATGCTCGAAATTATGTAAAAAACTGCCTTGCCGTCAAATGCGGCAAGGCAGTTTTTGTCAGGATTCTGATCTGGGTTATATTTTTTTCACGCCGAACATAAAATACAAAATATGCGCCAGCCAGATGCCGGCCAGAATGCAGCAGGGGAGAACGAGCCCCGCGCGCAGCATCATACAAAAGCCAAACGCCATCAAAAGCGTGGCCGTGCCCATGATTTTCAGCTTTGCGCGCCGCGTCATGCCCTGCCCTTGTACAAAGGATTCCAGATTATCCCTGTAGAGCTTTGTGCCGGTAAACCAGCTGTGCAGTTTTTCGGACTTTTACCAAAGCTGAACAGCGCCAGCATCAAAAACGGCACAGACGGCAGAAGAGGCAGCACTGCACCCAGTGCGCCAAGCCCCAGCCCGCCAAAGCCGAGCAGCAGCCATACGATCTTTTTAATCTTCATTGTTTTCTTTCTCCAAGCGTTTCTTTTCACGAATACTCTCGATGCCGTGCCGAACGACCAGTACAGGGTGGCTGAACAGCATACGCGGCCCGGAATACCGCATAACAGCACGGATTTTTTCCCGCATGGCGGGCTTATAGCAATGCACCCGGCAGTTGGAGCAAAAGGTCTTTGTTTCGATAAACGGGCAGTGGTCGGCGCGCAGCAGCGCATACTCCTGCAGGGTCTGACATTCCGGGCAAAGCCCCTGCCTTGTGCCGTGGTGCCCCCTGCAGTAGGTGCGTATCATCAGTGAAACGATGCGTTTTTCCTGCTCGCGCTTGGCGGCGATGTTATTTTGATTCATAGCTTCCTCATCAAATTTCGGCCATTCTGCCGTCCCTTTACGCGATAAATGCGGTCGGCAATGGCCATGGTGGATTCGCGGTGCGACACAAGCAAAAATGCTCTTTTTTTGCGCTTCTGCTCTTGCAGGGCCTTCAGAATGATACCCTCGTTGATGCTGTCCACATTGCTGGTCGGCTCATCGAGCAGGATCCATTCACTTCCCCGCAGGAAGGCTCTCGCCAAGCCGATGCGCTGCTTTTCGCCGGCAGACAGATTATCGCCCAGCGCCCCGACCCGCGTCTTGTAGCCATCGGGCAGAGAGAGTATGAACTCATGCACCGAGGCCATCCGGCAGGCCGCCCTCGATTTCCTCCTGCGTGGCGTCAGGCTTGGCGATGCGCAGATTGTCCTCAATGGTTTCGTCAAACAGGTAGGTTGTCTGGCTGACCATCGTTACATTTTTCAAAAAGCTCGTCGGTGTTGATGCTGTCAACATCAACGCCGCCAAATTTGATTTCACCGCCGTCTTTTTTGCCAGAAACGAAGCAGCAATTTGAGGAAGGTCGATTTTCCGCAGCCGGATTCGCCGACTATGCCGATGATCTCGCCCTTCTCGGCGTGCATCGTAATATCCTGCAAAACCTCGGCGTTTTCATTGTAGGAGAAGGAAAGGTTGTTTACGGCAAGGCTTTCAAAAAATCGGTCCGCCTGCCGTTGGTTACAGGTGTTACCGCAGGCTTTTCTGCCAAAAGGTTCAGCACACGATCACCCGAGGCAAAGGTCTGGGTCAGGTTGCCGGGCAGCGCGGAGATCGCAATGACCGGCCCGAATGAGCCAAACACGCCGACAACGCCAATGATCATGCGCCCGGCGGAAAGACGACCGTTTGCTACAAGAAGGATGCCGGCTGCAAGCGTTGCCAGAATAAAAACAGACACGCACAGCTCAGTCGCGGCGGTAGGTTTTTTGTGATGTCGTGCTTCATCTTTTTGGTCTCGGTGAGAAGTGCCTCAGAACGCGCGTTGACCTCCGTTTCCCGCTGCTGACCGGCGTTATTGAGCACGATGTCCTTGATGCCTTTAATGCTGTCCAGAAAAAAGGCGTTGAAGCTTGCAAATTCCGCGCGGTACCGCACACCGGAGGCTTTTAAGCGGCCCGATGCGATGACAGGGACAACGATACCGATGGTGAGATAGCCCAGCAATGCGACCAGAGCGATCGCCCACGAGGAGACTACACCCACAAAGCAGAACACACAGGCGGACACGAGGACGGCAATGCAGACGGGGGATGATGGTGTGGGCGTAGAATACCTCCAGCGTTTCAATGTCGGAGGTAATCATGGCGATGATCGCACCCTTTTGCTTGCTCTCCAGCTTTGCAGGGCAGAGAGCGCGCAGTGCGCCGAAGATTTTATCGCGCAGCACCGCCAGCAGCCGGAATGCAATGTAGTGGTTGCTGTACTGCTCAAAAAACGCAGAATACCGCGCAAAACGCCGCAGCCGATGGCAAGGGCAATGATTGTGCCATAGGACAGGGCGATGCTCTCACCCAAGGCTTTGGCAACGCCGATCGCACCGCACAGCGTTACGCCCATGGCGCAGAGAAAGCCAACAGAGCCGTTTATGACTGCCAAAAGCATAATGTAGGCAAGGCTGCCCAAAAAGCAAAAATAAGGTTCGCCATAATTACGGCGCCGCTTCTGCGAAGCTTGGAATCCTGTTTCATTTCAGCACCTCCGCATAGCCTTCCTCAAGATTTTTCTGTGTGGCGTAGAGTCGGGCATATCCGCCGTTTCGCGCCATAAGCGCGGTGTGCGTGCCGCTTTCGATCAGGCGGCCCGCCTCCATATAATAAATAAGATCTGCCGGGACCACATTGGCCAGCCGGTGGGGAGATCACGATGACGCTTTTTTGGTCTTAGAAAGCTCGCGGATGTTCTCCATAATCACGGCTTCGCTCTCAATATCAATGTTGCTCGTTGCCTCGTCAAAAAATGTAAATGTCCTTGTCGGCAACAAGGCTCACGGCCAGCGCCAGACGCTGCTTCTGCCCGCCGGAGATGTTGGCCGCATCCTCGGTAATAATTTTGTCAAGCCCGCCGTTCTCCTGCAGGAAGGTGAGCAGGTTGACTTTTTCAAGCGCGGCACAGATTTCCCTCATCGGTGACCTGCGGCTTGGCAAGCCGGAAGTTTGCCCGCACCGTTTCGTTGAAGATATAGGTGTTGTAGCTGACAACGGCGAGATGGGAATAGTAAGATGCGCGGGAAAGGCTCTCCAATTTTTTTTTTCCGCCGACTGTGATAACACCGGTATTCGGGCGGAACGCGCCGAACAAAAGGTTCACAACGGTGGATTTGCCGCAGCCGGACTCGCCCACAAGGGCGGTCATGCCGTGGCGGGGAAGGTCATCGTCACATTTTCAAGGACATCCCGCTTGCCATCATAGGAGAAGGTGAGACACCCTCAAGCTTCAGCTCGGTATCCGTCACAGCCTCCTGCCCCCAGACAGGGTCGTCCTGCCCGAGAAGGGAGAGAATTTTCTGCCCCGCAGAGACACCGTTCATGGCAATATGGAACGCTGAACCGAACGCGCAGCGGCAGGAAAAAGTCTACGGCAACCAGAATCAGGAACAGTGCCGCAATGGGGAAAGCCCCCACCTTGTCACGGAGAGCAGTGCCATTGCGATGCCAAGCCCTGCACCGCCGTAGGCAACCAGATCCATAATGGTCGTGCTGGCAAGCTGCATCACAAGGACCTTCATTGTGATTTTGCGGAATTCCTCGCTTGTTTCGTTCATCTTGCAGTGCTGTGCGGCATCGGCACCGAAAATTTTCAGCTCCTTCAAGCCCTGCACGCTGTCCAAAAAGGAGTCGCCCATCGAGGTGTATTTGCCCCAATACTTGGCAAAAATCTTTTTCGCCCATTTGGAAACCGCAATAATGGATAAGGGGATCAGCGGCACACAGCACAAAAGCACCAATGCCACGCGCCACGAAATGCCCACGGTAATGGCAAACAACAAAAGCGGTGCAAGCATGGCGTAAAAAGAACTGCGGCAGGTAGCTGGAATAGTACAGATCTAACTGCTCCACACCCTCCAGAGCGATCTGGGTCAGACCCGCCATGCTCATATCATCGGTAGAACGCACGCCAAGCCGAACGATTTTGTTGTAGACGCGTTCGCGCAGATCTTTCTTGACGCTGCGCCCCAGCGTATCCTTCAAATCTCCGACAAGGCGAGTGGTGGCATAGCGAACCGCCAATCCGATACAAGCACAGACCGCCGGTGCCAGAAAAACACCCGCGCCGCCGTTGTACCGGACGGCAAGCGCAATGGCCCAGCACAGTGGGATGCAGTGATGCCGACATTCGCAAACAGCCCCAGCACCATCAAGCCTACACAGAAGGCGATATACTTTTTGTTGCCGCCGAGCAGGCGGAGAAGATCCTTGTCTATCATGCGATACTCCCTTATAGCTTGTTTGCGCCGTAGCAAGAGCGCAGATTTGCAGATTAGTGTTATCTAACCTGATTGTAAAAATATCAGCCTCGCGCAGCGCGCGGCGTTCATCACATACATAAGAATGAAATGATTTTGCAAGCTGACAAGAATGCGATTATTGCAACCATTTTTGGTGCGCAATGAAATCAAAACGGCGGTTAGAAAAGGCTAACAACCTATTATTTTACAGATTTTTTTTCACATTTGTCAAGCGGAAATATTTGCACTTGCTGCATAATAGACCAGACAGCGGGAAAGAATCGTTGGATATGACAAAATAGTGGTTGGGTGACAAAGAGGTATAAAACGATAGTATAAAGAAGAAACGAAGCAAGAGAAAAATATTCGGCGCCATGAAAGTAGTTCTAACCCCGCCGCTATGGCTATAAAAATTAGGGCTGCAGCATGAACAAATGATACATGCGGTGCAGAAGCGCTAAAAGCATAGGGGCGTGTCCCTGTTATCGACCTGCTTGCATACCGCTGCATCCTGATACCAGCGAAGCGATACGGCATCATTTCGATAGTAGGGAACCAGTCTGATTTGCTCATCAACGATTCGTTCTTTCATATCTGTACACCCGCCAGTGCCAGAAACTTTTTGTCGGACTGGATACCCTGTGTCAGAAATACGCCGTCCCGGAACAATGCGTAGGTCGTGACGGGTGCGGGTACATTCTGTGCGGCTTCTTTGTCGGTGATGTGGATGGCCCGGAACGGGATGCTATGCTCCTGCGCGGCCTGCTGTACCCTTGGCACCCAGTAACAGGTGAAGGGACACTGATCGGTGTAGTAGAGACGAAGCCTTCTCCCTCGGCTTTGGGGTGCCTGGCGCAGTTCTTGAATTTCGGCAGTGCTGTATCGGCGTTGAGCGGGAGGCACATGAGGGTGATTCCACAGTCCGAGACATCTGCGACTTCAAATAGCCCTTGTGGGACAAAAACCTGGGGTCGGCGAGAAATTCCCGCTTGCGTCCCTCGGCGCACAAAAATGCAGATGCCTTTTTTTGCCCTGCGCTTTTTGCATCGCTGAGGCATTTTTCCAGCAGGTCATTTGAGCAGCCGTTCCCTTTCATGGCGCCGGAGACCCACAGGCAGTTGATGTACAGCCAGCCGTCCGCTGTAATGGGCACCCATGCGTTTTCTGCCGGGATGTACTCGATAAAGCACTTGCCGCGCTCAACACTGCGGTAGAAAACAAGTCCCTCAGCAAAGCGTTGCTTGAGCCATTCTTTTTTTTGCAAGGCTCTGCTTTTTGCCGGACATCGCGCAACAGATATGCTCCTTGTCGATGTTCTCTTTGGTGATTTGGATGTAGTCCAAAGGCGGCCTCCCAGAAAAGGCGCAGCATGGCCCAGCCTGCGGGTCACACTGCGTCTTGAGCGTCTGGTGAAATAGTGTTTATATGAATTACTATATGCCAAACAGTTCGTATTGTCAATAGAGCGTTAAAAACTGCGTTACAAAGTGTGATGGCAGTGGGCATTGCTGCAAGCGCAAAAATATTCTGCGCAAGGCGGCACATGTACCAAACTGCGCAGCATGCCCTGTATAATGCTGCATAATTCTTATGCAAAACTGCCTTTGAAAATTTTTCTGGCGTACTGCTATAATAGTCTGGTACAACGAGTACACTCATGCGTAAAAACCGGTTGCATGGGGGTGCTCGTTGTTTTATTTGTCCTAAAATTGAAAGATAAGGTGAATCTCATGGAAGGCTCTTCAATCAATTTCTCGGCACGGAGCGCATCGGAAAGCTGATGCAAAAATATGCGATCCCGTGCATTATTTCACTCTTGGTCGGCGCATTGTATAATATCGTGGATCAGATTTTTTATTGCAAATGCGTCCTATCTTGGCTCCTACGGCAATGCCGCCAACACGGTTGTTTTTCCGCTGACGGTGGTTGCACTGGCCATCGCAGTTATGATCGGTGATGGCTGCTGTGCCTTTGTCAGCATCAGCCTTGGGCAGGATGAGGTCCGCAAGGCAAAGCAGAGCGTTAAGTTGGCAACGCTGTTGTGGTGTGTCTGGTCAGCAGCATTGTGCTGACTGCGATCTATTTGATCTTTGCAGACATCATCCTCGCTATGTTCGGCGGTACAGTCAATGCCGAAACCTATCGTCACTCACAGGAATACTTCTTTTTACATCACATTGGGCGTGCCGTTTTACATGTTCGGTCAGGCCATGAACCCCATCATCCGTGCGGATGGCAGCCCCCGGTTTGCCATGATCTCCACCCGGGGCAGTGCTCAATGTCATTTTGGATCCGATCTTTATTTTTGGGTTTCGGTGGGGCATGATGGGAGCAGCCGTTGCCACTGTCACTGGTCAGGTGGTCACGGCAATTCTCGCCGTGTGGTACTTGCTGCACATGAAGATCATTAAGCCGGCAACGGGGACTTTGCATTGCGCGGAAAGGTCTGCAGCCGGATGCTGACATTGGGCATCACAAGCTTTCTCTCGCAGATCAGCCTGGTAGCGGCCATGGCGGCCATCAACAATATGATTCGTAAATACGGTGCACTGGACGCAGTGTTCGGGCAGGAGCAGTATGCGCAGATCCCCATGGCCGTGGTAGGTATTGTGATGAAATTCTTCCAGATCGTCATCTCCATCGTGGTCGGCATGGCGGCGGGCTGCATTCCCATTGTTGGCTTCAATATGGGCGCAAGGAAGTCTGCCCGCGTAAAAGAGCTGTTCACGAGGCTGCTGGCTGCCGAGGCCGGTGTTGGTGCTGTGGCATTGGTGCTGGTGGAGATTTTCCCGCGTCAGCTTATTGCCCTGTTCGGTGCTGCCAATGAGAGCGTGTATTATACCGACTTCGCGGTGCGCTCGTTCCGTATTTACCTCTGCATGATCATTCTGGCCTGTGTAAAAATAAGGCCTGCTTCATCTTCCTGCAGGCAATGGGAAAAGCGGGGGAATCTACAGCCCTTTCGATGGTGCGCGAGGCGGTGTTTGGCGTTGGGTTTGCGCTGCTGCTGCCGCATTTCTTTGGGCTGGATGGCGTTTTGTACTCGATGCCGCTGTCGGATATTCTGACCTTCCTGATTGCGGCTTATCTGATTGTCAAGACCTATCGCGGCTTGGAGGAAAGCCATACCTGACAGAGAAGCGGCGGAATCTGCAGACCGCACGAACCGTAAACATTTTCGTGAAATTTCGCAACAACAGATTTACTTTGGCGTGAGTTTGTGATACTATAAAAGAAAATATGTGATGCGGAGGATAAGAGGTGAGCCGGCAGGCAGGTTGGCATAGCGTACCCCGCAGACAAACGGTGAAATGGAGTCGTGTTGTGATGAAAATTCGTAAGGCTGAAGAAAAAGACATCCCAAGAATAATGGAGCTGCTGGGTCAGGTGCTGCAGATCCATGCAGAGATACGCCCGGATGTGTTTATCCCCGGCACCACAAAATATACTGACAGTGAACTGAAAGAACTGCTGGAGCAGGAAGATAAGCCCATCTATGTTGCAGCTGGTGAGGATGATGTGTGCATGGGCTATGCTTTCTGCCAGTTGAAGGAGCAACCGTTTTCTACCAATATGGTTCCGTTTAAGGCACTGTTTATTGATGACCTGTGCGTTGACAAGCAGGCACGAGGGCAGCACATTGGGGAAAGTCTGTTTGAATATGTGAAGCAGCAGGCAAAAAAGCTTGGCTGCTATGAGGTGACCTTGAATGTCTGGGCGGGTAAACACATCGGCTGAAAGCTTCTATGAGAAGATGGGTATGAAAACAAAGGAACGGCAGATGGAATATATCCTATAAAGACAGAATGATTTGTAAGCCTTGCTATTGGAGAGATGACCAGACAGAAAAATCTGATTATCACGCAGAGATTCTTTCATAGAGCATTTGTTGGCCGGCAAGCGCAGGCCATAGTAAAAAACATCCGTCTACGGGGCAAGTGTACTTATTTTTACATAAGTGTACTTGCGGCAGACGGATGTTGCTGCTTTTTATTTACAGTACAATAAAGGTGCAGGTGGCAGCAGGCAGGGTGAGAGCTCCCGGCGGGGGCGGTGACAGGGGTGATTTCGGGCGGGGAGTTGTCCTCACCCAGAACCAGCGGTTTGCCGTTGCAGAGCATCGTGCCGGCGCGCAGGGCCTCGGCGGAGAGCTGGTAGACCTCGGCATCCTTGGGCAGGCTGACAGTGGTGGTGTCGGCCTTGCTGTTGTTGATGACAAGGTAATAGGGAAAAAACTGTACGATTTGATGTTTGGCGGCTCCCCTGGCAGTTACGACCGAGGATTTGAAGAACGGCATCATTGCTTGCAGCCCGGCTATTATCTTTATTGTTGTTGTACTGATCGCGGCGCTCATCGTAGTGGCCGCGGCCGGAAAGCTTAAGCAGCCGAAGCGTGCGCTGGTGCGTGCACAGGCCCCGATTGCAATTTTGCTGGCTATCACGCTTTCCGTCAACGGGGTTATTCTCGGCGTAGAATACTCGGTGGTGAACAGTGTTTTTGCTGAGAATGTCAAGGTCTCGGACGAAACAATGGCATCCGGCCGTGCGATTGCAGACCAGATCGCATCCGAGGGCATCGTTCTGCTGAAGAATGATGGCAAGGCGCTGCCGTTGAGTGCCGGCACAAAGCTCAACTTGTTTGGCTGGTCGTGCGTTCGTCCGTTGTATGGCGGCACCGGCTCCGGCGATAGTGATACAAGCAATGCGGTTTCTCTGATTGACGGCCTCAAGCATGCAGGCTTTGAAGTCAATGAGGAGCTTGTGAAATTCTATGAGAATTTCCGTACAGAGCGTCCTGTCGGTACGATCCGTCTGCGTGAGATCGGCAGCAAGCGCGGCGATTTCACCGTTCCGGAGCCTACCATTGCAGGTACGAGAGCGCCAACATTTTTGAGAATGCGGCCGCTTACTCGGATACGGCGGTGGTTGTCGTCAGCCGTACCGGCGGCGAGGGGCTTTGATATTCCGCAGAGCATCACCGGCCCGGATGAATACAATGCACAGTAATCTTCTTTTTCGTCAACAAGGTCATTTTCCCCAAACAGCGATTAAGACGAAGCCCTCTTATCTTCTGCAGAAATCACCTGAGCAATTTCTGAGCGCAGCGATGATGCGTTTGCTCGCTCAGAAAGCGTAAAACACGCCCGGACAGTTTGCAGCTGTCCGGGCGTATTGTTGTTTTTGCAAGATCGCCAAAAGCAAGCGGCTGAAACTGTGCAATACTGCTTGTGTGAGGAAGGCACTCGGCGTGCTGCTGTGCCGGTCACAGGCTGATCATCCAGCTGCGTCTTTTTGAAGATGACAAGCGAGACGGCCAGGCGGAAAATCTCCTCCGTTGTAAGCAGGGCATACACGCCGACAATGCCCCAGTGCAAACCATAGGCGGCCAGCAGGCACAGCGGGATGCCGATGCCCCATGTGCCGATGGTGTCAATGATCATGATTACTCTGGTATTGCCGCCACTCCTCAGGATGCCGCCGCTTAAAATCATGTTTTCCACCTTGACGGGTGCATACAGGGCAAACACGACCAGCAATACTTTGCCCAGCGCCTGTACATCAGCGTCCACACGGTACAAGCCGGTGTATGCGCCTGCAAACAGTACCAGCAGCGAGGCTACGCCTATGGCACCGACCAACCCGGTCAGCATGATGCGTCTGGCATCCCTGTAGGCGTCATCGAAGGCCTTCTTTCCTAGCTGCTTGCCAACCATCACACCGGCTGCCGCCGATAACCCGCTCAACGCGCCTACAATCAGTGACTGAATCGGGCAGGTGAGGGTATAAGCGGCAAGGTTGGCTGTGCCGAGATGCCCATACACCGCAGACTCGACATTTTGCCCCAAACTCCACAAAAAACTCACTGAGCAAAATCGGCAGGATCATGCCGCCGTATGCCCACAGGGTGATTCTTTCAAAATGCAGCGCCCACTGGGGTGACTGCCATCTCGTTCTGAGGCAGACCGCAAAGCCCAGCAAAATCAGCAAGGAATTCAGCAGCTGCGAAACAAGCGTGGCAATCGCAGCACCCTGTACCCCCATGGGGGGCAAACCCGAGCTTGCCGAATATCAGCAGGTAGTTCAGCCCGGTGTTGGCAGCGACCGCGCCAAGGCTGGCCCAAAAGGGAACGGCAGCGTGTTCCTTGCAGCGCAGCCACGCGGACAAGATTGTGCTGAGCGCCATCGGCAGATAAGCGAATGCTACCGTTTTAAAATACACGGCACCGGCTTGCTGAATACGCCCGTCGGCGGTGTAAAGCTGCAAAATCTGCGCAGGAAAGCCCCCCGGCGGCCAGCAAAAACAGCACCGACAGCAAAGCCCCGCAAAGCAGGCTGACATTCAGGCTGCACCATGCCTCCCGCTCGTTGTCTGCGCCGGTGAACTGGGCAATCAGGATCCCGGCAACGGTGCCGACCGAGCCAATCACCACGGAAAAAATCAGCGAAAAATTCCGTACAATCCCACAGCCGCAATATTGACCTCGCCCAACTGCCCGATCATGATCTGATCTATTATGGAAAAGGATGCCTGCAGCATACTTTGCAGGGTAACAGGAATGGCAATTTTGCTCAATGATTTCATAAAGTCCGACATGGCATCTTCCTCGTACTTTCTCTGGGTATCAGTGTGACCGGCAGAACGATTTGCGCCTCGCACTCCCTGCCGCTGCGCATCGCCTCAAGACAGGCCAGCGCAGTTTTTGGCGCGCTGCGCGGCGTCCTGATGCACGGTGGTCAGGGTGGGAACGCTCTCCCGGCTGGCGGCGGTGTCATCAAAGCCGATGATTTGTACATCATCGGGAATGCGGACGCCCTTGGTTTGCAAAAAGCGCATAAAATCCAATGCATAGAAATCAGATGCGGCGAAAACGACGGTGCTGTGCAGATTTAAGAAGCTGCGAAAATGCTCCTCATAATAAGCACTGCGTTCTTTTTGCAGCGCAGGGATCTGCCAAAACAGGGCTTTTTGCCCGGCGCAAAGGCAGCGCGAAAGCCATCCATGCGCTCTTTGTCCATGCAAAGGTCGTTGTCGGCAAGGCACAGCGCCTTTGTGTGTCCCAGTTCCCTTGCATACTGCCCCGCCTGATAGCCGCCGTCATAATGGCCGATGGTGAGGTTCACGACCTTGCTGCAGGCTGCAAAATAGCCGTCATACACTACGAAGGATATTCTCGTTTGGCTGCGCAGCGCTTCATAGTCAGCCTCGCAAAGCCCATCAAAATCAGCCCGTCCATATTCCACGTCGAGGCAAAACCGGGATCTCGCGGATGTCGGCGGTGGTTTTTATCATCAAAAAAAGTAGCCTTTTTCGTTGGCCTCGCGCGAGAGGTGCATTCAGGGACGACATCACGAAGCCGTCCTCCAAGACCCGCCCCTCGTACTTGACATGGTCGTTCATGACAACACCTATGATGCGGGAGTTATTCCGCGCCAGCAGGATACCGGCCATATTGGGGATGTAGCCGGTTTTTTCCAACTCCTGCTCGACACGTTTTACCGTTGCATCGGAAATTTTAGCGGTTTTTCCGTGGATCACATTGGAGACCGTTGCCGTGCTAATACCCAAAGCCTCTGCAATGTCTGCGATCCGAACCCGGTTCTGTTCCATGCAATACCTTCTTTTTTATTCATCTTATTCCATGGTACAACACAAAGAGAAAGATTCTCAATGGTTAAACGCATAACCTATAACAAAAATCGAATCCGATTTTTGTGCGATATTTCTAATAGCAGTGTGCTGAATGATTACAGGCCTGAAAGCTACTGTTGTGGAATTTGGTGGATTTGCGCAGAATAGGACAGTAAAGTTGTGCATTGTGTCAACGGGTAAATTGGTTTGTGCGTGAATTCAAACGGTTTGTGAAAAGGCACATCTATTTTGTTTCAGATGTGGTATAGTACAGGCAGAAGAACGAAAATGCGGTGCTTTTTGCAAAAAGCCTGCATTTCAGATTTCTATACAAAGCAGCGGAAAGTGAGCACTGATCTATGAAAGCAACACCCCTTCTCACCGGCTGGACTTGCCGTCACTTGGGCGATACCGCACCCGGCCGGCCCGTGACCCTGCCCCATGATGCTATGCTGGCGGAGCCGCGCACGGCCCTGAGCGCGGGCGGCGTCAACACCGGCTGGTATGAGGGCTATGACTATGAGTATCAGCGAACCCTGACGGTGCCCGAAAACGAGCTGTCGGACACCCACATTCTGGAATTTGAGGGTGTTTATCACAACGCTGAGGTCTGGCTGAACGGCCAAAAGGCGGCGTTCCGCCCCTATGGGTATACCAATTTTTATGTAGACTGTGCGCCATTTTTTGCGCGCAGGGATAACGAACTGCGGGTGATTGCCCGCAACGCCGATCAGCCCAACAGCCGGTGGTATTCCGGCGCGGGACTGTACCGTCCCGTTCAGCTGTGGACGGCAGGGGGAGAAGCACATTTTGCCTCAACGGTGTGCGCATCCGCACGGTGTCGCTGAACCCCCTGCTGTGGTGGAAATCCGTGTCAGGACCAGTGCGCCCGGCGCGGTTCGGCTGATGGTTGAGGACTCCCCACTGTTCGGAAGAATCTGATGGGGAAACGGTCTTTACGCTGACCATCGACAATGCCCGCCTCTGGACACCGGAAATGCCGAATTTGTACCGATGCCGCGTACAATTTGAAGATGATGAGGTGACCGAGACCTTCGGCGTGCGCACGGTGAGTTGGGGCAAAAACGGCTTCACACTCAACGGCGAGAGGGTCATCATTCAGGGGGGCCTGCATCCACCACGATAACGGCTTGCTGGGCGCTGTCTGCGACCCCGATGCCGTGGCCCGCAAGGTGCGCCTGCTGAAAGAAACGGGCTACAACGCCATCCGCTCGGCGCATAATCCCTGCTCCAAGGCTTTGCTGGCAGAGTGTGACCGCCAGGGTATGCTTGTCATGGACGAGTACATCGACCATTGGTACATCCACAAAACCGAATACGACTATGTACCGTATTTTATGGAGTGGTGGCGGCGGGATCTGACCGATATGGTCAAAAGGACTACAACCACCCTTGTGTGGTTCTCTACTCCACAGGCAACGAGGTCAGCGAGACCGCACAGCCCAGGGCATCGCCCTGACCAAAGAGATGACAGACTTCCTGCACGGGCTGGACGATTCCCGCCCGGTGACCTGCGGCGTGAACATCTTCTTCAACTTTTTAAGCTCCATCGGCTTCGGCGTGTACAGCGATGAAAAGGCCAAAAAAGGAGGCCGAAAAGGCAGAAAAAGCCAAGGCTAAAGGAAAAGCCGTCAAGAAAAAGTCGGTCGGCAGCCAGTTCTTCAACGATCTGGCGGGGCTTTTGGGTGATGAATTCATGAAGCGCGGCGCGACGCTGCACGGCTGTGATGTCAAAACCCGCGATGCCTTTGCGAATATGGATATTGCGGGCTATAACTACGGCATTTATCGCTACAAGCACGACCTGAAAAAGTACCCGCAGCGGCTGATTTTGGGCAGCGAGACCTTCTGTAATGATGCCTATAAGTTCCGCGAGCTGGCGAAGGCTGAGCCGCGTCTGGTCGGTGATTTTGTCTGGGCGGGCATGGATTATCTGGGCGAGGTTATGGTCGGCTCGTGGGAGTATGAGGACTATGCCAAAAAACTTTGACGGCGGCCTTGGCTGGGTTTCGGCAGGATCGGGCCGCATTGATCTGACCGGTAAGCCGCTGGGCGAAGCCCTCATATACCCGCGTGGCGCTCGAAAAGGACAACGGACCGTACATTTGCCGTCTGTCCGGTCAACCATACGGGTGACCGACACAGCCCCAGTGCATGGAAGATGACCAACGCCATGCCAAGCTGGAGCTGGACAGGCTGCGAAGACCAAAAGGCCAGCATCGAGGTGTACGCCCGCGCGGCGCGGGTAGAGCTGCGGCTGAATGGCCGTATCGTCGGCAGAAAAGCATTGAAAAACGACTGCCTTGCGAAGTTTTCCGTTCCCTATGAACCGGGCAGGCTGGAGGCCGTCAGCTATGACGCGCAGGGCTGTGAGCTCGGCCGCTGCACCCTGACGACGGCAGGGCAGCAAACCCAAATCACTGCGGGACTGGAGCAAAGCAGCGTGCAGGCTGGGCATCTTTGCTATATCCGGCTGCGCTACACCGATGAAAAGGGTATCACGAAGCCGCTGGCACGCGGCAATATCAAGGTGGAGGTAGATGGCGGTACACTGGTCGGGCTGGGCAACGCCTGCCCGTATCATGAGCGCAGCTATCTGGACTGTGTGACCGACACCTACTACGGCGAGGCGCTGGCCATCGTGCGCGCAGGGGAGGGAACAGCCTGACCCTGACAGCGGATGACGGTATGTACAGCACAGCCGTGACAGTGCCGGTGACACATTAAAAAAGGCAGACAGAAAGCAATTTTCCAATCAGTAATGGGCTTTACATAAATAACAGGCACCAGACCGAGGCAAGAACGCTTCCGGGTTGGTGCCTGTTTGTATGCAGAGGCTTGTTCATTACGGAGGAAGGCGAGCGGCGGAGAAATACTGCATACAGTGGGAAACTCGGGCATTTGGCACTATGCCTAAATGAACCGCTGTAAAGTTGTGAAACCTCCCGATAGAGACACGGACGAGAAAGGCTGGATACATGAAATATCCAGCTGAATGGTACGATACTCCATAAAAGCGTCTTGCATCTTACGGGGGTTCTTGCTATACTCAGTATTAAACGCAACAATTACTCGCAAACAAGTTGCGCAGGTTGCGCAACCGAAGGAGGAGGATCTGCCATGCAGGGGCGCAAATTACTTCACGGTGGGGACTATAACCCGGAGCAGTGGCTCGACAGGCCGGACATTCTGGCACAGGATATTGAATTGATGAAAAAAGCCCGCGTCAATACCGTGACGCTGGGGGGTGTTTTCATGGTCGGTGCTGGAGCCTGAGGAGGGCGTGTTCAATCTGGACTGGCTGGCGGACATCATCCATAACCTTTACGCCAACGGGATCCGCACGATTTTGGCGACCCCCCAGTGCTGCACGCCCCGCATGGCTGGCACACAAGTACCCGGAGGTGCGCCGTGTGCGGGCTGACCGCGTGCGGGAGCTGTACAACCGGCGTCAGAATTACTGCTATACATCGTCGATTTATCGTGAGAAGGTGCGCGTCATCGACCAAAAGCTGGCGCAGCGATTTGGGGATGATCCGGCAGTCATCCTTTGGCACATCTCCAACGAAATGGGCGGGGACTGCCACTGCGCATTGTGTCAGGCGGAGTTCCGCCGCTGGCTGCAGGCACGGTACGGGACGCTGGAGGCACTGAACAAGGCATGGAACGCCCGCTTCTGGAGCCATGACTACACCGATTGGGAACAAATCGAAAGCCCTGCCCACAGGGTGAAAACGCCGTGCAGGCGCTTGCGCTCGACTGGAAGCGTTTTGTCAGCGACCGACATTATCGATTTTTTGAAATTTGAGCGGGATACCGTCAAAGAAATTGCCCCCAATGCCAAATTTACCGCCAATATGATGTATCGGTTTGATGGCATCGACTATTTTAAAATGGCAAAAGAAATCGATGTCGCCAGCTGGGACAACTATCCGACCTGGCATAAGCCCAGTGAGACGGTAGAGGAAACGGCGCTGGACACTGCCATGATGCACGATCTTTTCTATTCAATGAAGGACGAGCCTTTCCTGCTGATGGAGTCCAGCCCCAGCTTTACCAACTGGCAGCCGTTTCCAAGCAGAAAAAGCCCGGCATTGCAGAGCTTGCCGCGCTGCAGACGGTGGCGCACGGCGCAGACAGTGTGCTCTATTTCCAGTGGCGCGCCAGCCGCGGCGCGGAGGAAAGCTCCATGGCGCTGTCATCGGCCACGATGGGCGGGAGGATGCCCGTTCTTTTACGGAGACTGCGCAGGTTGGGTTAAGGCTGGAGGCTTTGGCCGAAATTACAGCGGTAAAAACGCGAAAAGCAGGCTGCCGTAGTCCATGATTGGCAGAATAAGTGGGCGCTGGAAGGTTCCTGCGGCCCGCGCAATGCCGGTATGGGCTATTGGAATGAGCTGAAGCGGCACTATAATGCTCTTGCCGGGAGGGCATTGCCGTGGAGTTTGTTGACCAGAACGCCGACCTGACAGGCTATGGTTTGGTCGTGGTGCCGATGCTCTACCTGCTGACCGATGCTTTTGCGAAAAAAACTTTGCGCATTTGCGCAAAACGGCGGGCACAGTCATCGTCACCTACTGGTCGGGCGTGGTCGATGAAAGTGATCTCTGCCGCCTGGGGGACACGCCCTATGGCCTGACTGAACTGCTGGGGCTGCGCCGCACCGAGATTGACGGCATGTATGACGGGGAAACCCGCCGCTGCATGCCGACAGCTGGCTGCACACTGCCTGAGGCACAGGCATCCACCCTGTGTGAGGTAGCAGCCCTTGATGAGGAAAATCCGGCCCAGAGCCGCTCAGCCTGTATGCCGAGGACTATTTTGCCGGGCACCCGGCTGCGGCGGTCCACCGATACGGTAAGGGCCGTGCTTACTATCTGGCCAGCCGCTTTGATGAGGCTTTTTATCGGGCGTTTTATCACGATGCTGCAAAGGAAATTGGCTTGAGCCCGGCTTGGCCGGAAACTCTGCCTAAAGGAGTTCTGGCGGTGCGGCGCGGCAGCTTTGTTTTTGTACAGAACTGCACGGAACAGCCTGTCACGGTGGGAAACACTGTGCTTGACCGCTACCGGACTGCAGTCTGGAAGGACATGGATCGTATTTTTTGACAAAATCGGCCTGTTTTAGCGTTCTGCTAAAAAGCAGAACGCTTTTTTGTTGCTTTCGGACATTGACAACGAAAGAATATCCCGTTATGCTGATATGAGATTTGTTGCGCAATGCATTGCAAAGGAGAAGGTTTCCCCAATGGCTGCAAAAGAAAACGAAAAAATGACTATCGAGCAGGTGGCGGAGGCACTCGGCGTTTCCAAAACAACGGTGTCCCGCGCTCTTTCCGGGAAAGGGCGCATCAGCGAGAAAAACCCGAGCCAAGGTGTTCGCCTATATGGGGCATGCCCGCACAGAGCCTGCGCAAAAAAGACCCAAAGGTGCGCACCAACAACATCGCTATGGTTGTGCCGCAGCGCTTTATTACACTGGATCTGCCGTTTTTGCGCAAATGTATGGGCGGCATCTGTACCATGGCTGATCAGCGCGGCTATGACATGCTGCTGTGCTATGCCTCCAGCACAGAGTATACCCAGCGCAGCGTCAGCTGGCGAGCCATAAGGTGGACGGTGTTATTCTGACCTACGCCATGACAGACGACCCCTGTGTTGACCTGCTGCGGCAGTATGATGTGCCGTTTGTGCTGATTGGCCGCAGCGAGGACAAGACAATACCGCAGGCAGACAATGATCAGGTTACCGCCGCCTGCGAGATGACCCGCATCTTGCTGCAGATGGGCGCCAAGCGGATCGCACTGCTGGTCGGCAGCACGATTTACGCCGTCAACACCGACCGCACGCGCGGGTACCTGCGCGGCTTTGCGGAATCCTGCGTGCCGGTGGATCAGCGCCTTGTTCATTCCGGCATTGAATCAGCAGGGCAGACCATTGATGCGCTGGAGGCGGCGCTTGAACAAAAAGGCAGACTGCCTGCTCTGCGGGGACGATGAGATCGCCTATGAGGTCATGCGTGAGTTGCGCAACCGGCATATTCTGGTGCCGCACGATCTGCGCGTTGCCAGCCTGTACGACAGCTCGATGCTGGCCAGTATCACGCCCTCGGTGTCCGCAGTGCAGTACGATGCCGAGCAGCTGGGGCGCACGGCCTGCCGCATGCTGCTTGACCGCCTGCTTGGCAAAAATGGTGCAGCGCCAAATTGAGGGGTATCAGGTTATTTTGCGTGAGTCCACCAAATGGAATAGCCGTACCCACGATGGACGATAGCCTGCGCCCCTCTATGGCATACCCACAGATTGTGCAGCAGGGGAGGTATGCGGCCCTGCAAGCTTCCTGAAAATATAACTTGGGCAACACCGCACAATTCCCGCCTGACGGCTTAAGCGCCGCTCCGGCGGCTGCGGTACGGCATCTGCGTTGCCAAAATGCTCGATAAGACATCCAGTATTATCTGCGCTTTTGGCTTAGCAGCTGCCGCACCTCGCTCGCTGTATCGGCACTTAGAATTATGCGGTATTGCCCGCTTGATCTATAGCGCACCCAGCCCCCGGTTTTACGCCAAAACCGGGGGCTTTTTTGGGCAAATGTATGCTTGTTGCGCAAAAGTTGCGCGAGAAGTGGGCGTTGCCCCAGGTTTTTCCGTCAGAATTTCCAGTTTTCGGGACGCAATACCGTGAATATCACCCATTGACGCAGGCTGAAAAAGGGTGTATCCTTATGCTTGTAAGGAACAAGTTGTTCAAATGTGCGCAACATAAATGCGCAACATTTGGCGACATATAGCTTCCAAAATCGGAAATGAAGGAGAACTCGATCATGAAAAAATGGAATTCCGTCATAACGCTCTCGCTGCGGTGAGCACTGTGACTGCGGCCGCTATGCTGACCGCCTGTGGTGGTGCTGCATCCTCCTCTGCTGCGTCCTCTGCCGCATCTCAGGCCGATTCCGCTGCGTCCTCCGGTGAGGCTTCTTCCGCCGCAGAAAGCTGGGGCGATGTTAAGCTGACCATGTGGGGGTGCTGAGGAAGACCAGACCATGCTGCGTGAGATGGCCGATGCTTTCATCGCGGAGAATGCCGACAAGGGCAACATTACGATCGAGATCGGTGTCCAGTCCGAGTCCAGTGCCAAGGATACCGTTCTGTCTGACCCTGAGGCAGCTGCCGATGTTTTCGCCTTTGCGGATGACCAGCTTAATGAGCTGGTGGCAGCCGGCGCCCTGCAGGAGATCCTGCTGAACCCCGAGGATGTCAAGAGCCGCAACCTGTCTGGTTCCGCCTTGAGGCCGCGACCATGGACGGCAAGCTCTACGCCTACCCCATGACCGCTGACAACGGCTACTTCCTCTACTATGACAAGAGCGTTCTGAGCGAGGACGATGTCAAGAGCATGGATGCCCTGCTGGCCAAGGCTGATGCCTCCGGCAAAAAGTTTATGATGAGCCTGAACGATGCATGGTACGTTTACAGCTTCTACGCCGGTGCCGGCCCTGAAGGCTACCCTCGCCGATGACGGCGTCAACACTGTCTGCAACTGGAACGAGGCCCCCGGTGCCGATGTCACGCAGGCAATTCTGGATATGAGCGCCCAGCCCGCCTTCAAGTCCGGCGCGGATGCAGACATCGTTTCCGGCATCAAGGACGGCAGCTGCTGCGCCGCCATCTCCGGCACATGGAACGCCAATACTGCGCAGAATACTTGGGGCGACAACTACGCCGCCACCAAAGCTGCCTACCTACCCCTGAATGGTGAGCAGGTGCAGATGGCTTCCTTCTCCGGTTACAAGCTGGTCGGCGTCAACCCCACAGCGCCAATGTCGGTGTTGCCATGATGCTGGCTGACTACATCACCAACGAGGACAATCAGGCCAAGCGCTTCAATGACCGTCAGCTCGGACCCTCAACATTGCTGCGAACGAGTCTGAGGCCGTGCAAAGCGCACCTGCCATCGCCGCACTGGCTGAGCAGAGCGACTACGCCACCCCTGCAGCGCGTAGGTGCCAACTACTGGAGCTCCGCCGAGAGCTTGGGCGAGATCTTGGCTTCCGGCGACACGCAGGGGCAAGACCACCCAGCAGTTGGTGGACGATGCCGTAGCCGGTATCACCGCACCCGTAACCCAGTAAAATAATCCAGCGGGCACGCAGCGGCTATGCAGCGTGCCCGCTTTTTTTAAATCCCGCGCATAAGAAGAAAGGAGATGACTTCTGTGGCAGAAATGGTTCTTGCACCATCGCGTGGCGACGGAAAAGAAGAAAATTTCATTCAGAAGTTCAGCCGTGCATTTGTCCGCGGCGATGCCTTCACCAAGCTGTCTCTGCTTGTCTGGGGTCTGGGCTACACATCGGGCATGGGCAGCTCATCAAGGCCCTGCTGGTAACGCTGGTGCAGGGGTTGGGGCTGTATTTTCTGGGTACCTCCGGCATTCCGGCTTTAAAAAAAGTTTGGCACACTCGGCACGGTCCAGATGGAGATGCAGTTTAACCCGGTGACTCTTAAAAACGAGGTCAACAATTACGATAACTCGTTTGCTATTTTGCTGCTCAGCGTCATTGCGCTAGTGGTCATTGTCTCACTGGTCGTGGCGACCATGTTGGTCGTGCAGTCGAATTACCTGCTGCAGCAGCAAAAAGGCTGCCGGTAAAAAAGCCCAACAGCTTCCGTCAGGACATCAACTGCTACCTTAATGAGAAAATTCTATGTCACGCTGCTGACACTGCCGGTGCTGGGCGTGGTGGTGTTTACCATTGTACCGCTTTTCATTTTGATTGCCGTTGCCTTTACGAACTACGACCAGCAGCACATGCCGCCTGCCGCACTGTTCACATGGGTAGGGCTGGCAAACTTTGCTTCGCTGTTTGGCGGCCAGTCGCTGTCGATGACCTTCAGCTATGCATTCGGCAAGGTGCTGAGCTGGACACTGGTCTGGGCGTTCTTTGCGACCTTCACGAACTTCTTCGGCGGCGTGTTTCTGGCAATGTTCATCAACAACAAAAACACGAAGTGCCCCCGGCTCTGGCGCACCCTGTTTATGATTACCATCGCCGTGCCGCAGTTCGTCACGCTGCTGCTGGTGCGCAATTTCTTCTCGGATGCCGGCATCTTCAATACCATGATGAACAATGCGGGCGTCACTGATTTACTCAAAACCATCGGACTTTTGGGGCAGAGCATGGACCATATCCCGTTTCTGACGGATCAGCATTGGGCCAAGTTCATGATCGTTATGATTAACATCTGGTCGGTATACCATACCAGATGCTGATTGCCACCGGTGTGCTGATGAACATCCCCAGCGATATTCTGGAAGCCTCTACCATCGATGGCGCCAGCCCGCTGCAGTGCTTTATTCATATCAAGCTGCCCTACCTGCTCAGTGTGCAGGGGCCCGCGCTGGTGACGGATTTCGTCAAGAATGTCAACAACTTCAATGTCATCTACCTGCTGACGCAGGATGTCTACAAAACTAAGGATCAGGCCATGGCAGCGTCCAGCGCCAAGGAAGTGGACCTGCTGGTCACATGGCTGTTCCGTCTGACGCAGGAGCAGTACAACTATAAGATGGCGGCGGTCATCGGCATTATGGTATTTATCATCTGTGCCATTTTCACACTGGTTTGCTTCCGCTTCATCAATAAAAAAGGAGGCGACGTTCTCTTGACACAGCAAACAGTTTCGCTGCCCAGTAGTTCGCAGGCGCAGCTGCGTCAGGGGCGCATCGTCCGCGGTGTGCGCAGCGTCATTCGCCATCTGGTTCTTGCCCTGCTGGCAGGTGTATCTGGCTGGTGCCCATTGTCTGGCTGGTGGCTACCTCCTTCTCCACCGACCGCGGTATCAATGTGCGGCGGTTTTTCCCGGCTGGTTATACACTGGACAACTACGCCAACATCATGTTCCACCCCGATTCCGTTGCGCAGTTCCCGCGCTGGTTTGTAAACACCTTTGTGGTTGCGTGCTTTACCTGCGTTATCTCCACCTGCTTTGTGCTGATGGTCGCCTATGCATTGAGCTGCTGCCGCTTTTAAGGGACGCAGGCTGCTCCAGAATCTGTCGGTCATTGTCAACCTGTTCCCCGGTGTTCTGGCGATGATTGCAGTTTACTTCGTCTTGAAGTACCTCAACCTGACCAACTCCTACGCCGGTCTTATCATGGTCTATGCCGGTTCGTCTGGACTTGGCTACCTGATCTGTAAGGGCTTTTTTGATACCACGCCTCTTTCCCTGCGTGAGGCCGCCAAGCTGGACGGTGCCTCCGATGCGCGGATATTCTTTCAGGTTGTGCTGCCGATGTCCAAGCCGATTTTGGTGTACACCATCATCAGCTCCTTTATGATACCTTGGACGGACTTCGTCATGGCGAAGATGATTCTGAACTCCGGCCTCTCCGCCGACTGGACGGTCGCCATCGGCCTGTTCAATATGTTGCAGAGAACGCTCATCAACAACTACTTTGCGCTGTTCTGTGCAGGCGGTGTGCTGGTCTCCGTCCCCATCTCGATTTTGTTTATTATCATGCAGAAATTCTATGTCGAGGGCATTACTGCCGGCGCAGATAAGGGCTGATCGTAAATTCGTTTTTTTGCTCCTTCAACAGCAAAGCGGCACCGCCATGTGGCGGTGCCGCTTTGCTGTTGAAATATGCTGAAATATCTTGACTTGATTTATTCTGCGTCCCTATAATATATCAGTAAGAGCAGCACATGCAGTTCCCGCTGTCAAGGGTACGGACAATAAAAACCACCGGGCAGCTTACGGGCTGTCCGGCGGGAAAGGGGGGCTTATTTTATGGGCAGGGCAGGGGAGAGGACGGGAATGCGGGGTTACTTCTCGTAGCCTTTTCCGTCATACTTGTCAGGCTCGGGGGTGCCCAGCAGTACATCGGCATACGGCCCGCCGAGGGTCTGCAGCCCCTTGGCCACCAGTCCTGCAAAGGCAACGGCACCGGGATTGCGCAGGTGGGTGTTGTCGGTCTTGCCTTCAGGGTAGTTCGGGTAGAGTCCGGGAGCAAATATCATGTACAGCTCGCGGCTGGCAGGCTCGCCGAGCTGCTGCACCAGTTGGGCGCTGGCGGCAGTCAGGTCAATGAGAGGCAGCGCCTCCCGCGCAGCAAGCTGACGGACTGCATCGGGGTGGGCACCGTGGGTCGGCGTCAGGCGGTCACCCTCAAAATGACGGCGCACCAGCGGCGTGATAAGCACAGGCAGCGCACCCTTGGCCTGAGCCTCGCGGGCATAGGCCAGCAGATTGGCAGCATACTGCTCAGGCGCAGCGTAGCGGGCAGGGTCCTCCGACTTTTCATCGTTGTGGCCGAACTGCATCAGCAGCAGGTCACCCGGGCGCAATGCAGCCTCGACTGGCGCCCAAAGGCCCTCCGCACGGAAACTTTTTGGTGCTGCGGCCGTTGCGGGCGTGATTGCAAACCGTAATGCCGGGGGCAAGGTAGAGATCAAGAGCCTGCCCCATGCCGCATTGCGGCCAAGTCGAAATATTGTTGTATTGTACGGTGGAGTCACCGATCAGAAAATTGCGCGCGGTGCCATAGGCGCTATGTGACCTCCTTTATGCAGTTACAGAAACGGCCGGCCGCTTGTCGAGGCTTTGGCCTGACTCGGGTGGGGACGGGCGGCATTTTAGTAAACATGGCTTTCAGGGCCAGCGGTGTAGCAACACTGGATACCACGATCAGCAAAATAACGGCTGTGAAATAAACAGGATCGACAACACCGACCTCAAGACCCTTCTGCGCTACGATCAGGGCAACCTCGCCGCGGGTCATCATGCCGACACCGACCTTGAGGGAATCACCCCAGTTGAAACGGCAGATTTTGGCGGCCAGACCGCAGCCGATGATCTTGCACAGCAGCGCAACGACCACAAAGCAGATGCTGAACAGCAAAATTTCAGGTGTCAAGCCGCTGATGTCGGTCTTTAAGCCGATGCTGGCAAAAAGAAGATGGGGGCAAAAATTAGATAATTGCTGATGTCAACGCGGCGCTCCACATAGGAGGCATCGTTCATGGGTGCACAGCACGATACCGGCAATATACGCGCCGGTAATATCGGCAATGCCGAAGTATTTTTCAGCGATATAGGCCATTGCAAAGCAGAATGCAAGGCTGACAATCGTGACGCGCTGGGTGTGCGGATTGCGGGCATCGAGCCACTTCATAATAGAATGGAATATAAAGCCGACGCCGACAGCAACGAGGAAGAAAAGCGCCGTCTGGATCAGCACACCGCCGATGCCGGTCCCTCACCGGAGCTGGCACCCAGCACACAGGTCAGCACGACGATACCGATGACGTCATCAATAACTGCGGCACTGACGATGGTCGTGCCAAGGAAGCTTTTCAGGTGTCCTAATTCCTGCAGCGTGGCTACCGTAATGGAGACGCTGGTGGCTGTCATGATCGTGCCGATGAACAGTGCCCGATAGAACTCCGGGCTGCCCACGGCCGAGAAGCCGTAGAACGCACTGTAAAGCAGGTGCCGCCCACCAAAGGTACCAGCACACCGACACAGGCGATGAGCGTTGCGATGGGGCCTGCGCGCAGCAGCTCCCTCAGGTTGGTGCCAAGGCCGGTCGTGAACATAAGCAGTACCACGCCGATCTCAGCGAAGGTGGAAATGGTATCGTTGGTCTGCACCAGATTCAAAAGGCAGGGACCAATCAACAAGCCGGCGATGATCTCGCCGACTACCTGAGGTGCCCTGCACTTGCGGGCTACAAGACCAAAGAATTTAGCACTTAGTATAATGATTGCCAAATCGCGGAATACGGAATACATAAAATACCACACTCCCTCAAAATCAATAGGGCATAAGCAACACCGTAGGATTCATACTGTAGGAGGGGCCTGAAGGCTCGCAGCGTGGGAATTGTGCGTTGATGCCTGTCGCTTGTTATTGTTATAGCACCATGGAACGCATTTTTCAATCCCTTTTTTGTATTTGTGCGCGGTTTTTCGATGCAGCCTCTTATAAGGGTATACCGGCTTGGGCGGCGTATTGGCAACGGACGCTGCCGTCGGCCGAAAAAATTGCATGAGATATTGCGAGACTATTATTCTTTTGTGAACATTAGCACTCTACACTTGACATTGCTAACAACCAGTGCTATAACGAAGATGTGCTCAGGAGGAAGAGCAAACGAGGAGCTGCAAAGCTTCTCGGGACACTTTTCTGAATGAACGCTTCAAAGTTTTTGCCCCGACCCGAACGCCGGGATTGGAGGTATGTTTTATGTTTATGCCGACTGTTTTTCATGAGAATTTGTTCGATGATTTCTTCGATCCGTTCTGGAATGACGCTTCGATTGAACGTGCATGATGAACCGTGAGGCTCGTGATACGTTTGGAAGCGTGGGTGCAAACATGATGAAGACCGATGTCAAGCAGACGGACAACGGCTACGAAGTGGACGTTGATCTGCCGGGCTGCAAGAAGGACGATGTTCAGATGGATCTGAGCGACGGCTATCTGACCATTCAGGCAGTGCGCAGCCACAGCAACGATGAAAAGGATAAGAAGGGCCGCTATCTGCGGCGCGAATCCTTCTCCGGCACCTGCGCGCGCAGTTTCTACGTGGGTGATGGCGTGAAGAAGGAAGACATCCGCGCTAAGTTCGAGGATGGTATCCTGCACATCTCGCTGCCTGCTCCTCAGCAGACGAAGGCTTTGCCTGAGAACCCGAATCTGATTGCAATCGAGTAAAACGCCGGCCATGTGCGCGCCAGGCACAACGCAAAAATGCCCCGGAGAGCTGTTAAGCCCTCCGGGGCATTTTTTGTTATACAGCGCGCAAAGCCCTGACAGAGATTTTATCTGGATTTGATTGTATCCCTGCAGCAGTTTATTCAAGCAGGTCACCCCTGCGCCTGATAAACCACCTCAAAATATTCGCAAACGCATTTCATGCTCTCGTCAAAGGTGGTGCCGATCTCCGCACAGGCGGTCTCAAACGCCTTACGGGTGAACCTCCCGCCATTGCGCGAGCGTGCCGTCCCCCTCAGCCAAAGCGCAGTCCTGCGTTACCTCCGCAAAGGGGATGATCTCAACCTTGACGGTGCGGGTAATGCAGCGCGGCTGCATCTGGCTGTCAAGCACTACGGTGTGGTCCCCGGTCTTGGGCAAAAGCTGCATCTGGGCCTGAAACAGGCTGTACAGGCCGGTGTTGGCGTGCTTTTGCCGCTTATAATGCTGTCCAGTATCTCATCGGTGCCGTTGCTGTCGTAAAAGCATACCGAATAGGCCGGAATATCCAGCCCGGAATCCCTGATAAACTGTTCGATCTGATCCATAGTACCCCCCAATAATATTATAATGATACAACACCCATACCGGAAAGTCAATCGGACAATGCCCCGATTGTGTAACCGCAGCGGGCCGTGCATGCAATGCGTAAAATTGCGGAAAGCGGAATTATAATCAAGTTGATGTAAACAGATGTATAAAGACCCTTGCCTGGTCAAAAATGCGCAATATTTGCTGGGAAATTTCTATAATACTGCCAAATTTTGGTTGTACAAAATAAAAAAACTGTGCTATTATATAAAAAATAGTTGGTTGGGTGTTGCCCCTAAGAGTAAGTCAAGGATGTAATGAATGACAGGCCCTGCAGCCGATATTTACCTGAAGGGGAATTTGAGTGAAAAAGAAAAGATGGAGCCGCCTGCTTGCCCCTGCTGCTTGTGCTGGGGCTTGGCGTGTCGCTGCTGGCCGGCTGCGGTGCAGAAAGCGCCGAAGCCGCAGCGTCCAAAGAGGATGCCGAGACTATACAGGTCTACCTGTGGACAACAAACCTCTACGATACCTACGCGCCCTATATCCAGTCCCAGCTGCCCGATGTGAATATTGAATTCATCGTGGGGCATAACGATTTGGATTTCTATAAATTCCTGCAGGAAAACGGCGGTCTGCCGGACATTATCACCTGCTGCCGCTTCGCTGCATGATGCCGCGCCGCTCAAGGGCAGCCTGATGAATCTCGCTATGACCAACGAGGCGGGCGCAGTCTACAACAACTATCTCACCAACTTTATGAATGAGGACGGCAGCATTAACTGGCTGCCGGTATGCGCCGATGCGCACGGCTTTGTTGTCAACCGCGGCCTGTTTGAAAAGTACGATATTCCGCTGCCGACCGACTATGACAGCTTTGTCTCTGCCTGTCAGGCGTTTGCGCAGGTGGGTGTGCGCGGCTTTACGGCGGATTATGCCTACGATTACACCTGCATGGAAACACTGCAGGGGCTGTCTGCCTCCGGCGCTTGCCTCCTCCGCAGGGGTGAAGTGGCGCACGGCGTATTCCGACCCGGCCGATACGACCCGTGTGGGGCTGGATGAAACGGTATGGCCGCAGGTGTTTGCGCGGATGGAGCAGTTCATCACCGATACCGGACTGAACCGCAGCGACCTTGAGAATAACTACGATGCGATTGCAGAGTTGTTTGCAAATGAGCAGCTTGCCATGTATTTTGGCAACTCCGCCGGTGTGCAGCAATACCGCGACTAGGGGTTGGACACGGTTTTTATGCCGTTTTTTAATGATAACGGCGAGAAATGGCTGATGACCACGCCGTATTTTCAAATTGCGCTGAACCGCGAGCTGGAAAACGATGAGGCGCGCCGCAATAAAGCCATGCGGGTGCTGAAGGTCATGATGTCGGCCGATGCGCAGAATCTTGTCTGCGCCGGACAGGATACCTTGAGCTACAGTCAGGATGTACCCCCTGCGCTTTACCGATGCGCTGAGCGAGGTGTGCGGCCCGTGGTTGAAGAAAACCATATGTATATCCGCATTGCCTCCAACGACTTCTTTGCCGTCTCTCAGGAGGTCGTTTCCAAAATGATCGCGGGCGAGTATGATGCCGCGCAGGCCTACCGCGCCTTCAATAAGCTGCTTATTGAAGAAGATCCTGCGCCTGATGAAACGGTCTTGACCGTACAGAAGGGCTATTCCGGCATCTTCCACAAAAACGGCGGCAATGCGTCTTATTCAGCTATGGCCAATACGATGCGCGGCATCTATGGCACCGATGTGCTGATTGCCGCTGCCAACAGCTTTACCGGCAGTGTGCGGCAGGCGGAGTATACGAAGAAGGAAGCTGCCGCCATGGTAATGCCGAACGGCCTAAGGTCCTATCGGTGCGAGATGACCGGCGCTGAGCTGAAGGAAACCGTCAAAGCCTTTGTGGAAGGCTATGAGGGCGGGCTGCCGGTATTCAACCGCGGCTCGCTGCCGTTGTCAGCGGCATTGCCATTGTGAGGTACAGGAGAACGGCGGCAGCTATACGCTGACCGGCGTTACAAGAAACGGGCAGCCGGTGCAGGACGACGATACCTTTACCGTGAGCTGCCTTTCCACGCCAAAGTATATGGAACCCCTGCTGGCGGACGGCAGCTGTGCCTTTGAAGAAGAGAAAAACACCGTCAGAAACGCATGGATGGACTATGTTTCCGCAGGCAGCGCACTTCTTGCCGAGCCGGAAAGCTACATCGTTTTGAGGGATGAAAATGGCTGAGCAAAAGAACGGCGTCCAGTTTAGCCCGCGCAGGAACAAGCATAAAAAGCACCGCATCAAAAGCTGGCTTGCCGCAGCGGCCGCCGTGCTGCTTGTGGTGGCTGCACTGGTTATTGCCGGTATCCAGTATTCCAAATTTGTGACGCAGACGATCTATGAGGAGAGCACCGCCCATCTGGTGGAGGTTTTGCACCAGTCCAACAAGATGCTGAATGAAACGGTCAACAAGAATATGACCCCTATCTGCATATCTGGTCCAGCTCTTTACAGCATCTTTCCGATGAGCGAGAAATCCGTAAGTTTATCGAGACCGCTCGGCAGGAAACCGGATTCACCGAGTTTTACTTCCTCTCGCCGGAGGGAAATTATATGACCGTGTCCGGCGAGACGGGCTACCTTGGCCTGCAGGGCGATCTGGAGGAAAATATCTCGCAGGGCAACGATATAGTCATGAGCGCCGTCCTGCCCGGCAAGCCCCAGATGCTTGTATTTGCCTGCCCGGAGATACAGGGGCAGCTATCAGGGCTTTGCATATAATGCGATTGCCGTTGCCTATAATAATGAAGCAATCGTGCAGGTGCTGGATATTTCCGCCTTCCAGGGCAGCGCTATCTGCTATGTGGTCCACTCCGATGGGCGCATTGTCATCAATGGCAAGGCAAACCCGGAGTATGCCATCTACAACCTTTTTGCTGTCCTGCAGGAGTATTTTGACCTGACGCAGGCAGAGACACGAGCGCTGGCAAGGGACTTTGCGCAGGGAAACAGCGGCTCAACGCGGGTGACGCTTGACGGTGTGAACTATTACCTGACCTATGTAAGCGTCAATGTGCAGGATTGGATGTTGGTGAGCCTTGTCCCGGCTGACATCGTAAACGCCGGCATGAATACGCTGCAATCCAGAACCGTTCTGATCGTGACGGCCTTTTTGCGCTCTGCCTTGCGGTGCTGGCCATCCTGCTGATCCTGCAAAAAGCCGTGTCAAGCTGCGCCGGAAAAATACTGAGCTTCTCTACCGGGAGGAGCTGTTTGCAAAAGCTCTCTCTGAATGTGGACGATGTGTTCATGATGGTGGATGCAAAGGCCGCCCGGGTGGATTATGTCAGCCCGAACATTGAGCGGCTGCTGGGCATCCCGGAGCAGAAGGTGCGGCAGGATATTGAGGTGCTGAAAAACCTGCACCAGAAGGATGCCCCGGACCGAGAAATAGATTTCTTGGCGGGCCTTATAAGCCGGGCAGCAGCGCGAATGGAACTTTGATTTTATTCATCAGCAAACAGGGGAACACCGCTGGTTCCACAATATTGCCATGGGCAGTGAGGTCGAGGGCAGGCGCAAGTACATTCTTGTGATGTCGGACCGAACCGCCGACAAGAAGGTGAATCAGGCGCTATCGGAGGCTGTTCATGCAGCGGAAACTGCCAACCGTGCCAAGAGCACCTTCCTTTCCAATATGTCCCACGACATCCGCACCCCGATGAACGCCATCATCGGCTTTACCACGCTGGCTGTCAGCAATGTTGACAACAAAGAAAAGGTGCGGGACTATCTGGGCAAGATCCTCGCATCGAGCAACCACCTGCTTTCCCTTATCAACGATGTGCTGGATATGAGCCGCATTGAGAGCGGCAAGATCCATCTGGACGAGACCGAGGTGAACCTGTCCGATGTGCTGCACGATTTGAAAACCATCGTCAGCGGGCAGATTCACGCCAAGCAGCTTGAGCTGTACATGGACGCAATGGATATTACCGATGAGGATGTCTACTGCGATAAGACCCGGCTGAATCAGGTGCTTTTTGAACCTGCTGTCCAACGCCATCAAGTTTACACCTGCCGGCGGCACGGTCTCAGTGCGGCTCAAGCAGCTTACGAGTAAAAAAGCGCGGCTGCGGGCAGTATGAGATCCGCGTCAAGGATAACGGCATCGGCATGAGCCCGGAGTTTGTCAAAAAGATCTTTGAGCCGTTTGAGCGCGAGCGCACCTCCACGGTGAGCAAGACGCAGGGCACCGGCCTTGGTATGGCCATTACCAAAAACATCGTAGACATGATGGGCGGCACCATAGAGATCCAGACGGAGCAGGGGAAAGGCACGGAATTTATTGTCTGCGTGCCGCTGCGCATCCAGTCGGAGCGCAGACCGGTCGAGAAGATCGCAGCGCTGGAGGGCGTGAAGGCGCTGGTGGTCGATGATGACTTCAACACCTGCGACAGCGTGACCAAAATGCTCATTAAGGTGGGTATGCGCTCGGAATGGACGCTCTCCGGCAAGGAGGCCGTGCTGCGTGCGCGGCAGTCGATGGAGATGGGCGATGCCTTCCATGCGTATATCATCGACTGGCGTCTGCCGGATATGAATGGTATTGAGGTCACTCGCCAGATCCGCAGCCTTGGCGATGATACGCCGATTATTATTCTGACTGCCTACGACTGGTCGGATATTGAGGTGGAGGCCAGAGCCGCCGGTGTTACGGCGTTCTGCTCGAAGCCGATGTTCATGTCCGACCTGCGCCAGACGCTGATGACCGCCCTCGGCCAGAAGGTGACCGGGGAGGAGGAAGAACTGCTCCCCAACAAGAGCGAGGATTTCAAGGGCAAGAAGATTCTGCTGGTAGAGGATAACGAGCTGAACCGTGAGATCGCAATGGAGATTCTGGGCGAGTACGGCTTCCAGATCGATACGGCAGAAAACGGTGCTGTGGCCTTGCAAAAGGTAAGCACCTCCGTGCCGGGCTGCTATGATCTGGTGCTGATGGATGTGCAGATGCCGATCATGGACGGTTATGAGGCCACGCGGCAGATCCGCGCGCTGGAAAACCCGGCCCTTGCCGGCATCCCGATCCTTGCCATGACCGCCAACGCCTTTGAGGAAGATAAAAAGAGCGCCCTCGACTGCGGCATGAACGGCTTCCTGTCCAAGCCAATCATCATGGAAGAATTGGTGCATGAGCTGCAGAAGATTCTGTAAAAAAACAAATAGCAAATAAAATTGCGGCTGTATCGTAAGATACAGCCGCGTCAGACTGTCGATAAACCTAACGGGACGATTGCAACCTTTCGCTTGGTTTGTAGGGAACGGTCTTGACCGTTCCGTGCCGCCGTGCCAAAAGCACGACATTACGAGAAAACCGCGCGCCATTCGGCGCGATTGAATGCGCTGCGCGCGGCCAGCGGTACGGCGCGGTCGAGACACGCGCCCTACATTACTACCCGAAAAAGGGCTTTTTCTACAAGCTGTTGCGGCTGTATCGTAAGATACAGCCGCGTTTTTGTATATGTGCTATTTCGGGCGCTGGGCGTTTTTGCCGGTCAGCGCAGCAATGACCTTTACAAGCAGCTTGCTGTCAATAGGCTTTGTGATATGCTCATCCATACCGGCTTCTTTAGATTTCAACCGATCCTCTGTGAAAGCATTTGCCGTCATGGCGATAATGGGGATCGTTTTTGCGTCCGCCCGGTCAAGCGCGCGAATTTGCCGCGTGGCCTCATAGCCATTCATGACCGGCATCAGGACATCCATAAGGATGGCGTCAAATTCGCCGGGCGCACTTTTTGCAAAGAGGGTGACGGCCTGCTGGCCGTCCCACGCCTTCGTGACCGTGGCACCCTCGTTCTGGATCAGGAACTCGGCAATTTCCATGTTCAGCTCATTATCCTCGACCAGCAGGATATGCAGCCCGCGGATAGACCCCGCCGGGGCGGATGGCTCGGGCGTATGGCTGGCGGCCTGAGTGTCGATCTTAAAGGGAATCGTGATTACAAAGGTCGTGCCTACGCCCTGCGTGCTTTCAAAGCTGATGGTGCCGCCCATTTTCTCGGCAAGGCTCTTTGCGATGGACATGCCAAGACCGGTGCCGCCGAATTTGGACGCGCCGCCCTTCTGCTCCTGCGTAAAGGGCTCGAAGATACGCTGCTGGAATTCCTCGCTCATGCCGATGCCGTTGTCCTCACAGACGAACTGCAGCGTTGCGATGCTGTTGTCAGCCGAGGGCAGCTCGCGGGTGTACAGATAGATATGACCGTGATCCCGGTTGTACTTGACCGCGTTGGACATGATGTTCATCAGCAGCCGCTTGAGATGGACCGGACTGCCGATCAGATTGCGATGCTCAATGGTTCTTCCCTTGTGCGCCACCGTGATATTGCGTTCGTCCGCAAGACGGCCGATTACGCCGGTGACCTCATCAAGGAGGGTTACAACATTAAACGGCTTTTCCTCAAGCTGAATTTCGCCCGATTCCAGCTTGCTCATGTCAAGAACTTCACTGACAAGCTCAAAAAGAATGTCAGAAGCCTCCCGAATTTTCTGGCGGCATTCCGCCTGTTTTTGCAGATCATCGCTGTAATGCTCAGCAACATCAAGCATACCGCTGATGCCGTTGATCGGCGTGCGGATATCGTGGCTCATGCGCTGCAAAAATTCCGTCTTGGCGCGGTTGGCGGCCTCGGCCTTTTGACCTCCTCCAGCAGGCTTTTTCTGGTACTCCCGCTCCTTTTCCTCCTGCTTACGGAGGCTTTTCAGCTTGTCCCTGCGCAGCAGCTGCCAGATCATCAGCAGCACGCTCAAATAGCCAAGTACAAAAACGGCCAAACTCTGGGGCAGTGTGCGGAAGGTGATGGTGTCGGGAATATAAGCGTAGATATAGTGATCGCGCTGGCGCAGCATGATGCCGTAGGAACGCACACCGTCAACATTCAGATGCATCAGGTGCCTGCTGTCGGCATTTTTCTTTAAGGCCTGATCGCATCGTGTGTATTTGAACTTTGCCCAATCAGCGCAGTGTCGTTGGATGCAATGATTGCGCCGCCATCGGTTATAATGATCGTTCCATCCGTGGCCTTCTGGTAGCCGCTCAGCAGGCTCTGCAGTGTCAGGGTATAGCGGTTTTGCAAATTCTGCGGAGGTATAATAGAAGGTGACAATAACGCCGGGCGCATCCCCGCGCGCGCAGGCAGACATATCAATGTGCGAGCCATCATTTTGGTTGATCCGCTGCGAATAGACCTTTTCGTCATGAATGGCGGTATCCAGAATAATATCCCGGTCAAGATTGTCGTGGACCCTCGCCAGCGCGCGGTCATCCGAGCTGTATTCACAAACTGTGTTTCCGTCCGGGTCCAGCACGACAATGCCGGTCAGCCACAGCTGCTCGGTACTCTCCGCAGCAGCTTGCGGGTAAGCCCTGCCCGGCCGCGGTCTCGGCCTCAATATTTGTGCTGACCTGACGGGTGCTTTCGATGGAGCGCAGCAGGCTTTTGGATTCGGACGCTTCATTATAATAGGTATAGGTGGCGCACTGGATCTTGACATAATTTACGATGCCCAAAAAGATCGGCCTGTTCGCGGGCCTTATCACTCTGAAAGAGCGACAGCGCGACAAGGCAGAGCAGACATATTCCCAGCAGCGCCCCGCAGATCCAGAATTTTTTGCCCGGGGCAGCAGATTTAGTTGTCTTTTTTCAAGAGTATCCACCTCAAGGTATTTTTTTTTCCGGCTCGTCAAAGATACTTCCCGATGATTTTCAAGGAAGTGCCGTCCTGCCGCATTTCCTCCAGAGTGCGGTCAAGCTCTTCGCAAAGACCGCGGTCATCGTTGTTTGCAAAGGCAACGCCGATGCCGACCGTCATAAGAGGATCTTCCAAAATGCGGAATTTGGCATCGTAATCCTTCATATACTGCACGACGGATTCCTCGTGCGCGCCCACCGCATCGGCATAGCCTTTTTCCAGAAAGGTGAAGATCAGCTCTCTGTGGCCAAGGCTGATGAGGTTGCCAAGCTTGGGGATACGCTCGTCAGTGCGCTTCAGAAAGATGCCCTCCGGCTTCGTTGTGGACTGAACAGCAAGGTTTTTGCCGGCGAGATCCTGCAGGGTATAGATATCGCTGCTCTCGTTCACGGCAACAACCTGACGGCTTGCTATATATGGACCGGCCCACTGGTAGTCGTCGTCAGCCGTCCCTCCATAGAAAAGCAGCCCATGATGCAGTCGATCGCGCCGCTCTCAACGAGTTCCTTCTTTTTCTCCCAGTCGATCTGTACGATCTCGACCCGGTAGCCCATTCTTGAGAAGGCCTCGGTGGCAAGCTCAACATCAATGCCGGTTGGGTTGCCGTCCTCATCGAGATAGTTGTACGGCGGGTAGCTGTCACTGCCCAGCTTTATGACAGGCAGGTCAGACGCTCTGCTGGTGCTGCTTGCCGTGCCGCAGCCGGTAAGAGCGCGGCTGCCATAAAAAGCGAAATCACAGCAACAAGAATTTTCCTGATTTTCATCACTTGTATCCATTCTGCCCGGTCTATTCAGGGCCTTTGCGCATACCGAAAATGTGTAACCCGGTATGCGGCAGATAAATATTGAGACAGAGTAACAGAATTATTATAGCACACAACCGTGATTTTTTCAAGAGCAGAATGTAGGTGCCGTATCTGTATACAGTAAAGAAAAAAGTAAAATATACCTGTGCGGTGCTGTGCATAGCAATTTGATTAGACACAATGCGGTAAATCGGACAAATGTATTTTACTATTATGCGGTAATTCTGGCTGTAAGAGCAAAAGCAAAATAAATTCCTATAAACATATTGACATAGTAGGTAAATGGGTGTATCATACACCCATCGAATCCAAACAACTACCGCGAAGGGAGAAGTCACTATGTACCATATCAGCAAAAATTGCATCCATCATGTGTTGTCGAATGCCGTGCTGCCGGGCAAACTGTATGGCCGCGGTGCATTCGCTCTGTTCGCGCTGCACCGATGTAGGGCACCCGCATTGCGGGTGAAGCCATATACCGTACCTGCCCGGCCGCTTCTGTTAAGCGCCGGGCATTTTTGTATCCTGATGTAAAAACAAACGATAAGCGACCGATATAAAGGAGAAATTGAGTATGAAACGCATTGTTAAAAACCGCCGCCGCTCTGCTGGCCTTCACCTTGACCGCCGCTGTTTTTCCGGGTGCGGCAGTACCGCCTCCTCCGCTGCATCGGCAGACGCAACGGCTGAAAGCACCTTTGCTGCGAGCGCAGAGGGCGGGGAACTGGAAAGGTTAAGGCCGCCGGCAAGCGGTCATCGGCGTCGGGGTACCTACCGCCGTTCACCTACCACGATGACAGCGGCGAGCTGACGGGGGCTTGACATCGAGCTGGGCAAGGCATTGGCCGAAAAGCTTGGTGTCGAGGCAGAGTTTCAGGAGGCTGCGTGGGATTCGCTGCTCATCGGCATCGACTCTCGGCCGGTTTGATACGGTTATCAACAGCGTCAGCATCACCGATGAGCGCGCCGAAAATACGATTTTTCTGACCCCTATTATTATGAAGCGCGCCGCGTTGTCGTGCGGGCCGATGATGACAGCATTCAGACGCCGGAGGACTTAAAGGGCAAGAGGATCGCCACAAACGCTACGAACGCCTTCATCCCGTGGTATGAGGCGCGGGGCGCAGATCGTCGGCGTCGACACCAGCTCTGAGGCTATCGACCTTGTGCTTTCCGGCCACGCAGACTTCCTCGGCACCAGCGTACCGGTGCTGAACGCCTATCTGGACGAGCATCCCGATGCAAAGGATAAGCTGAAGGAGGCCTTCGTCATCCCGGATTCCGAGGATGTCATTGCCATTCCCTCCGCAAGGGAGACCGAATATCTGGATGCCATCAACGCCGCACTTGCAGAGCTGCGCGAGGAGGGCAAGCTGAAGGAGATCTCTGAAAAGTATTGGGCGGCGACTATACCGAGCCCGCGTATCAATAACTGTATTACAGGCAAGGTGAAACACAATGACGGAAAGATTGGCGGAGATCCTGATCTCCTCGTTCCCGCGGCTGGTGCTCTCTACTGCTTTAAGGCCACCATCCCGCTGACGGTATGCATCTACGCGCTGAGCCTTGTGCTGGCGTTTGCACTGGCACTGATCCAGGTGCAGAATGTCCGCATCCTCAAGCAACTGGCCCGCGTCTATGTTTGGGTGTTCCGCGGCACACCGCTTATCGTCCAGATGTATATCATCTTCTTCGGTCTGCCGTCACTGGGTATCACGCTGGATGCGTTTCCCTCAGCGGTCATCGCATTCTCGCTGAATTACGCCGCCTATATGTCCGAAACGATACGCGCTGCGATCCAGTCCGTGCCGGAGGGACAGTGGGAGGCCGGGTATATGATCGGCCTGAGTTCCGGTCAGATCATGATGCGGGTCATTCTGCCGCAGGCGGCGCGGGTCGCGTTCCCTACGCTGTTCAGCTCGCTGATCGGCCTGACGAAGGACAGCTCGCTGGCGGCGAGCATCACGGTGGTTGAGATGTTCAAGACCGCCCAGCAGATCGCAGCCCGCACATTTGAGCCGTTTGCGCTTTACTGCGAGGTAGCCCTTGTCTACCTGCTCTTAAACACCGTACTTACCTTACTGCAGGGCGTGCTGGAAAAACGCCTTGCGTGGAATACACCAAAACAAATTGCACAGCTTGGAAAGGAGCCTGCTTAATTATGGCTATTATCAGTGAGATCAACCCCGAGACTGCCCCCGCAAGCATTCAGAAGATTATTGCCGACCATCTGGCCGAGGGTCACGCGCTGACCGCAGAAAAGCGCACGCTGCTGCACAATGCAGCTGCGTTCAACGCCGTGGAGGCCGGTTCTTATGCGCTGGATGATGAGCTGCAGCGGCCGATCGGCAAGCGTGCAGCAGACTTTTTGAATATGCCATCTCCCAGACGAACGGCTGCCTTGTGTGCAGCATCTATTTCCGCAACCTGCTCAAGAAAAACGGCATCGACTTTTGATACTTTTGAGTTTACCGAGAAGGAGCAAATTCTGATCGATTACGGGCAGGCCATTGCGGAGAATCCCAAGCATGTGCCGCAGGAGCTGTTTGATAAGCTGAAAGCAAACTTTACCGAGGAGGAGATCGTAGTGATCACCGCCATGGGTGTGATGATGATCGCCAACAACTATTTTAACGATATTCTCGGCGTGACGCCGGATAAACTGGTCTGACAATAAAAAAGGAGCCTGCTCATGTTGGAAGTAAAGGATCTGCATTGCAGCTACGGCACGACCCATGTGCTGAAGGGCGTTGACATTCGTGTCAACAACGGGGAGGTCATCTCGATACTGGGCAGCAGCGGGTCCGGCAAGACCACCCTGCTGCGGTGCATCAGCTTTTTGCAAAAGGCCGACAGCGGCACCATCCGGTTTGATGACTTTGAAAAGGATATTACAAAGCTTCGCCATAATGAGATCCGTGCCCTGCGGATGAAGATGGGCTATGTGTTCCAGAACTTTAACCTTTTCCGCAACATGACGGTCAGGCAGAAATGTGCTGGAGGGGCTGATTACCGCCCGCGGCGTAGACCGTGCCGAAGCAGAGCAGACTGCGGACGAGATGCTTGAAAAGGTCGGGATGCTACACCGGAAGGATTTTTACCCGGATCAGCTTTCCGGCGGGCAGCAGCAGCGCGTGGCCATCGCCCGGGCCATCGCATTCCGGCCGGAGGTACTGCTTTTCGATGAGCCTACCTCGGCGCTGGACCCCGAGCTGACCCGCGAGGTGCTGAATACCATTACCCAACTGGCTGCCGATGGACTTACGCTGGTGGTCGTCACCCATGAGATGGGTTTTGCCCGCAATGTGTCCGACCGCATCATCTTTATGGAAAACGGCATTGTGGCGGAGGAAGCCCCCCGCCAAGGAGTTCTTCCCTGCATCCTAAGCAGGAGGCAAGCAAGCGCTTTTCTGCGCACGGTCACGGATGATTTCGATTACAGCATCTGACAGGGGAGGAAAGGCAGTATGGCAGGGGCGGTACATTCCATTGATGAGCTGGTGGGTCATACGCCGCTGATGGAGCTTGACCGTTTTGAACGGCAGCAGCACTGTGGGGCGCATATCCTCGCAAAGCTGGAATTTTTTAACCCGACCGGCAGCGTTAAGGATCGCGCGGCGCTGGCGATGATTCAAGCGGCCGAACAAAGCGGGGCGCTGAAGCCGGGCGGGACCATTGTGGAGCAGACCAGCGGAAACACCGGCATCGGGCTGGCGGCATTTGCCGCTGCACGCGGCTACAGGATGGAGATCTTTCTTGAGCGCGGTGCCTCGCTGGAGCGCCGATTGATCCTGCAGGCCTACGGCGCACGGCTGCTGGACTATAAGGATGCAATCGGCCTGCGCCCCGAAGCAGAGCGCAGCCACCCCTGGCAGGAGCCGGAGCGCGAGGCAACCCTGGCGGAGATTGCCGCCTACTGCAGACGCACGGGGGCGTATTTCAACAATCAGGCAGCCAACCCGGCCAACCCGGAGGCGCATTTCCGCACAACAGGGCCGGAGATCTGGCAGGATGCCGGCGGCAATGTGGATGTGCTGGTCTGCATGGCAGGCACAGGCGGTACAGGCAGCGGCACGGCGCGATATCTGCGCAGCCGCAACCCCGGGCTGCGTGTCGTGCTGGTGCAGCCCCATCCAGACTCCCGCCTGACGCCGGAGCATCCGGATGTGCAGATCATCGACGGTGTTCTGCCGGCCTACGGCGTACCGGAAGAAGAACTGTCGGAGTATCTGACACCGGATTGGAGCGATGAATACATCAATGTCCGCACGGCCGAGGCCTACGCCACGGCCCATGATGTTCTGCATACGGAGGGACTGTTTCTCGGCACATCAGCGGCGGCTGCACTGCATGCCGCCGTACAGGTCGGGCAGCGCGCGGAATATGCAGGCAAAAAGCATCGCAGTCATTCTGCCGGACAACGGTATGAAATATCTGTCCACACCCATGTATCAACAGACTATATAAAGGGGGATACAACCATGAGAATCGGCAATGTGGGTATTTTTTTGTAAAGGATTTAGCGGGTGCACGAAAATTCTTTTGAGGATTACTTCGGCGCAACGCTGCTGAAAACCTATAACGAGGAGGAAAACGACTACTACTCCGACATCCTGCAGCTGGATGAGGGTGCATGGATCGAGCTGATGACAAAGCCTGAGATCGTAGATGCCCCCAAGAATCCCAACCGCACGGGGCTTGCACATATCTGCATCAAGGTGAACAGTCGGCCGGAGTTGGACCGCATCATCCAAAAATTCAAGCAGGATGGCTATAAGATCCAGTATGAGCCGTCCAACCCGACCGGCGGCGGTGAGGTGCGTGCCGTGACCTTTGAGGACATTGTGCTGGAAGTCAACTACACGCCGGAGGCGTAAAGCAGACAGGGCGGGGGGACCGCCCGGGATACCGAGCAGGGAGAGTGGTACCATGAGTTTATCTATCGAGAGCCGATGTATCCATCTGGAGGGGGACGACCCGCCCCAGAACGCTGCCTTTCTGGCGGCGCTTTCGGCCAAGAGCGCCAAGGCCGAGACCACGGATAAGATCGGCGCCTATGTAAAAAGCATGAAGGATGCGCTTTAATGCCGGGACGATTGCAATCCGCAGCCTAAAGCGGTATAATGTGGCACAAGCTTTGATGAAAATACAGGCACAAAGACCGTGTGTCGAAAGCTTGGCAAAAGGAGACTTGAGATGGACCGCCGCATTGTGACTGCCGCACAGATGAAAGAAATTGAACGGGCTGCAAATGAACGGGGAATCCCATACCTGCAGATGATGGAGAATGCGGGCCTTGCTGTCTACGCGCAGCTGCGGGCGCGATTCCCGCAAGCGGCATCACTGCTTGTTGTTTGCGGTAAGGGAAACAACGGCGGAGACGGCTTTGTGCTTGCCCGCGCGGCTGCCTTAGACGGTTGGCGGGTGACGGTCCTGCTGGTGGAGGGGCGAGCCGAAAAACACCTGATGCCATAACAAATTATGCACGCCTGGAGGGCCTTCGGATCGCCGTCTGCCGCGATGCTGCAGCTCTGGAGCCGCAGCACTTCAGGGTGGTGGCGGATGCCTTGTACGGCACCGATTCCATGGCAGTCTGCGCCCGGCCGGACGCGCCGCCTGCGCATTGATGAACCGCGAGCATAAGGCAGGAGCGTTTATGTTGGCCCTCGATCTGCCAAGCGGTATTGCCACCGATACCGGCGAGGTTGCCGGGGGGCTGTCAGTGCTGATCTGACTGTGACATTCGACAGCTATAAACCGCTGCATGCTGCCAAAAATTCTGCCGTGCCGTGTACTGCGGTGAGATCGTATGTGCAGATATTGGCATTAGATGTTTGACGATGCAGGGGCATAAGTAAATTACGAAGATAATGGACTTGCATCTGGTACAGTGTATTTTTCTTTCATTATTTTCGTGTGCGCGTGAAGCAACTCCAGTGCCTTTGTCTGTATGCAGGAAAGGTCTGCTTGGTTTGTATGTGCGAATGCAAGTTTGATTTGCGCACAGGCCAGTGCATGACTATCCTTGCTCTTTCGTTCATCTGCTGCCAATAGAAATTTTTGCAGCAATCCTAAATTGCTACAGTAATGCAGCTCCACCAGCTTTGCCCGGTATTCTAACTCTGCGGGAGTGATTCCCGGGAATCGCTTTCATGTCAACGGTGTGCTGTGCCTCGTGCTTTAAAAGAGATACAAGAAAGCGTTCGCTTTCAAAATCATACGCCTGCTCAATGCAGTTTATCGTGCCGTCGGGAGAAGCCCAGCCTCCCGTACCCTGCTTGCCGAAGGTCAGATAATCCAGCCAACTCGGAACACGAAGCCTTTCAGAATGTAGACGGTGTATTCGGCTGCACCATCCGGCAATTCGACACGGTAGACGGTCGGAACCGTGTCACGCCAGATATACGGGCCGTAATAGCCCTGTGTTTTTCCCGAAAAGCGCATGATAGCCGTTTTCTTCAAACACAGACTGAAACTGTTCGACTAAAAGTATCTTCATCGGCATCCGGCATATTCAGAAGATGCTTCAGCCCGGTCAACAGCTTGTCTGCGGCCTCCGCCTCCGGTAAGCCGCAATAAAAAAGGTGTCCCGGAAATATACCTGATACAATCGCAAAACAGAGTTGAGCATGTCCGGTATTTCATAGGTGCGGTATTTACAATCCTCAAAGATGGCGGTATAGGCGGGAAGAATGTCCTGAACGCCTCATGGCTGCGCATATAGGCAAGAGCGCCTTTCATGTCTCCGCTGAGAAAAACTGGCTGATCTGCATAGCTGCTCCCTTTAAAGGCAATCGGCGGTCTTTATGGCTGGCTGCCGTCATATAAGTTGATTTTCTTTTTATAATACACAAATCCCACAAAATCGGCAAGCGCCCAGCCGATGGGAACAGACCACCAGATGCCGGTCACGCCGATGGAGGGCAGGGAGGACAACAGGTAGGCGAGGGCAACACGGGTGCCCAGCGAGATGACGGTAAGTACAACGCTCATGCCCGGCTTACCCAATGCGCGGTACAGACCGTACAGCAAAAACAGGCAGCCGATACCGCAGTAAAATGCCCCCTCAATATGCAGATACCGCACACCCTCCCGCAGAATTTCAGTTTCCCCGGCATCGACAAAAAGCAGCATCAGTGGTTTGGCAAATGCGCAAACAAGGGCGGACAGCACCACGCAGAAGGCAGCCGAAATCAAGACAGCGCTTTTTAGACCCGAGCGTATGCGGTCGTTTTGCTTTTTGCACCGTAGTTCTGCGCAATAAAGGTGGAAAAGGCGTTTCCGAAGTCCTGAACGGGCATGTAAGCGAAAGCATCAATTTTCACGGCGGCGGCAAAGGCTGCCATCACAACGGGGCCAAAGCTGTTCACAAGCCCCTGCACCATAAGAATACCGAGGTTCATCACCGACTGCTGGACACAGGTCAGCGAGGAATAGGAGAATATTTCCCGGACCCTCTGTGCGCGTAAGGTGCGCGGTCTTGCAACCGAGCGCACCTGCGGAAAGCGCACCCAAGTGTAGACGGCAATACCCACACCGGAAATATACTGCGCAATCACGGTGGCCTGTGCAGCCCCGGCAACCGCCTTGTTTAACCCTACGACAAACCAGAGATCCAGTACGATGTTCAGCACCGAGGAAACCGCCAAAAAAGACCAGCGGGATCACTGAATTGCCGATGGCCCTTAAATACGAAGCAAAAAAGTTGTACAGGAAAATGGCGGGTATCCCTAAAAAGACTAAGAACAGGTAGACGCGCATATCGCCCCAAACTTCGGCAGGGACCCGCAGAAAAATACGAAGCCCGTCAAGGCATGCAAAGGCGATAAGGTTCAAAAGCACGGTGATAAGCGCAATGCAATAAAACGATGCGCAGAGGCTTTCCTGCAGGGCAGTTTCTGTCCCCGCTGTCCGAAACGCATGGAAAAACAGCGCGCCGCTGCCCATGCAAAGAATGACCGAGGTCAAAAAGGTCATCAGCGTAAAGGCAGACCCGACTGCCGCCAAGGCGTTTCGTCCCAAAAATTGCCCGACGATCAGCGTGTCAGCGATGTTATAGCACTGCTGCAGCAGGTCACCCAAAATCATGGGGATGGCAAACAGAAGCATTGACCGCACGACAGGACCCTTTGTTAAATCTCGGTTCATAGCGAATCCTCACAAAAACGAAAGTTGATAATTACGGATCGCAACCATTATAGCGCGGGCAAAGACGGCGCGTCAACGGCATATTTACTTTTGGAAAGAATGGTGCTATGATACGCATAGAAAGTTTACAGACGGAGGGAACGCTATGTATCTGACGGGCTGGACACACTGGATCAGAAAATCGTACGGCTGCTCATAGAAAATGCGCGTATTTCCTACTCGGACATCGGGGAGAAAATCGGCATATCCAGAGTCGCGGTGAAGGCAAGGATCCAGACACTGGAGCAAAAGGGCATCATTGAGGAGTATACGACCGTCATAAACCCGCAGAAAATCAGCGGCGCGGTGTCCTGCTTATTTCGAGATCGAGACAGCGCCCGACTGTCTGGCACAGGTCACGCAGATTTTGACCGGCACGATACGGTCACGCAGATCTACCGTGTGACCGGCAGGGATAAGCTGCATGTTCACGCTGTTGCGGCCTCTGCAAAGGAAATGGAAACCTTCTTGCACACAGTCATCGACACCCCTGCCCGGTGCAGAGCTGCAGCTGTAATATGATTTTGTCGCGCATCAAGGATATAAAAAGGGCTGCGCTTATAAAGGGGTGTCTTGCACCATGCGGCGCAAAAGGCCGCATGCCGAGCTGATATGCTTGATCCGCAGAATATTCTAAATGTATCTCATTTTTTAGGGAGGCAACTGCCTATGCAGCCGTTATCTGACCGTACTGCCGGTTTTACGGATTCTGTCATCCGCCGAATGACCCGTATCTCCAATAAATATGGAGCGGTAAATCTTTCACAGGGGTTTCCGGATTTTGACCCGCCGAAGGAAATTTTGGACCGTCTGGCCGAGGTCGCCCATGAGGATTACCACCAGTATTCCATCACTTGGGGCGCACAGAATTTCCGCGAGGCGCTGGCTGCAAAGCAGACGCACTACATGGGCCGCGCCATCGACCCGGACAGTGAGATCGTCGTAACCTGCGGCAGTACCGAGGCGATGATGACCGCTATGATGACGGTAACGAACCCGGGGGATAAGGTTGTCATCTTCTCGCCGTTTTATGAGAACTACGGTGCGGACACGATCTTGAGCGGTGCGGAGCCGATTTATGTACCACTGACACCGCCTGCTTTCAACTTTGATCCGGAGATGCTGGAGGATGCTTTCCGCCAGCATCCCAAGGCGCTTATTTTATGCAATCCATCAAACCCCTGCGGAAAGGTGTTCACTCGTGCGGAATTGGTGAAACCATCGCTGCACTGGCGAATAAATATGATGTCTATGTCATCACCGATGAAGTTTATGAACATATCGTCTATGCGCCGCACACCCACACCTATTTTGCCGCGCTGCCCGGTATGTGGGAGCGGACGATCTCCTGCTCATCGCTGTCCAAAACATATTCTGTTACAGGCTGGCGGCTGGGCTATGTCATCGCACCCGCGCCCATCATCGAACGCGCAAAAAAGGTACACGACTTTTTGACGGTCGGCGCTGCAGCCCCATTACAGGAGGCCGTTATTCCTGGCTTGAAATTCGGGCAGGACTATTACGATGATTTGCTGCAAAAATATACGCATAAGCGTGATCTGTTTTGCAAGGGTCTGGACGATTTGGGCCTTGTCCACAACATCCCGCAGGGCGCGTATTATGTGATGCTGGACATCTCTGCGTTCGGTTATGACAGTGACCTGCAATTCTGTGAGGATCTGGCTGCCAAGGTCGGCGTAGGCGCTGTACCGGGATCCAGCTTTTTCCGGGAGCCGGTCAACCATTTGATCCGTTTCCACTTTGCCAAGAAAGATGATACTCTGAACGAGGCACTCAACCGTTTGGAAACGCTGCGAGGAAAAAAATCCCTGAAAAAAGGAACAAAGTAAAAACAAGAGGAAATGAAAGTGCCTCTGCCGATACCCAACCGGCAGAGGCTTTTTGCATCTGCAAGGATAACCGCGCGCTTTGCAAGTATCTTTGCCCCATCACGGTGTTTCTCAAGCCGATGAGTTACTTTTCGCTTCTTCGTGTCCAAAGGTATGGCCCACTAAAAAGCATTGCATTGACATGCTTTTTCGGCACTATTTGGCAGAGCTTTCTGCTTGATGCCGGCGCCATTCCTGCGGGTCATGCCGTACTTTTTTGCGGAACAGATAGTAAAAGTGCGTCCGATTCGTGAATTTTAGCTGCGGCGCAATTTCGCTGACCGAGAGACGTTGTTTCCTCTTCAGCACCGGCCTTTTAAAGCATAAGGTCATATTTACTGCACCCTATTTAGGATGGCGCTTTTTACGACCAGCCTGAAGAAACCAATGTCCGTCTTTTGGCAGCAGAAATGATTATAGTACGGGAGGTTTATCCGCGTCATCCTGTTTCTGCGGGGGGGTACAGGTGTATTTTTATAACTGTGATTACAATTCCATAGGAGCAGGGGCAAGGTCAGTGGGTCAGCAGTTCGTTCGAAAAGTGATTTCGATTCGTGATCGTGCCGCTCCTTTTTGCAGCTTTGACAGCTCAATCCGGACATGGCAGCGCGCTCCACACAGAGGAAATCCGCCAGCTGCTGCCGGTTAAAGGGGAATGTCAAGGAAAGGGACCTGCCGAAGCGACTCGGCCGGAAAGATAGGAGAGCAGCTTTTCCCGGTGGTTCGTTTAAGGATATGCGTAACCTTATCATTGAAAGCAGTATCTTTGTTTGCAAGGACGCTGACGAGATTGCGAATGAGGTTTTGGTGATGGTTTGGCGGTGGGGCAGGCGGTAAGCAGCCGCTTGATATTGAGCAAAAGAATTTCGGCAATCCTCCTGCGCCACCACGCTGATGTTCAGAATAGCCCGGGGTGGCAGCGTAGGCTCCCCAAAAAGTCTCCGGTATTGCACTTGGACAGGATGTTGCGGTGCCCCCAAGGGTCCTCCTGAATCACAAGGGTGGAGCCGGACAGCAATAAGCGCCCATGACCTCGGTGGAACTTCTCGGCGCGGAAAATATAGGAGCCCCGCGCTGGCGGGCTCTTTCGACTGCCTGAATACAGTGCAGAATGGACAAAATCTCATCCTCATTTAAACCGGTAAAGAAAAAGGACAACAGCTCCGCAGGACGGAAAGATGATTTTGCATAAAGAAATCTCCTTGTTGGAAATCAAACATACAGGTTTGTTTTTATTATACTATAATAGTGTTGCAAAAAGCAAAACGATGTAAACTGGGAGGTAAGAATATGATCCGCAAAATCATCCATATTGACGAGGACAAGTGCAACGGTTGCGGTCTGTGCGCAACTGCGTGCCATGAGGGGCGCGCATTGACATCATTGACGGCAAGGCAAAGCTGGTGCGGGAGAATTCTCATGCATTTAAGTTTTGTGATTGTCTGCCTGGCTGCCCCACAGGAGCCATCACCTTTGGTTAAACGAGAGGCACCTGCATGGCGATGAGGCGGCCGCAGGAAAGCAAGAAGAAAAAGGAATTACAGGAAAAGATGAAGCACCTGCATGAGGGCGGATGTCCCCGGCTCCCCGGATGCGTATGCTGGAGCAGCCGGGGGAGGCTGGCAGCAATATCGCAGAGCCGATGCGTCAGCCTCCCCAATCCTTGTAAATTGGCCGGTGCAGACTGCTGGCCCTCATCAACGCGCCATACTTCAACAAGGCAAAGCTTTTTGATTGCGGCGGACTGTACTGCCTACGCATACGCGAATTTTCATCAGGAATTTATGCGCGGCAGCAGCTACTTTTGGTCGGCTGCCCGAGCTTGACGCCGGATTACAGCGAGAAGCTGACCGAAAATCATCCTCGCAGCAACGAGATCTGCGAGCGACCATCGTTCGACGGGAGGTGCGTTTGCGCTGCGGTGCGGCAGCGAAAAGCACTGGTGGGCAAGCGGAAAGCTTGTCCCGTGGCAGGTCGTGACGATCTCCTATTGACTTCCTGAAAGCCCTGGATTAAAATCTGTTTCTGCATAGCCGGTCAAACAAAGAGGGGCCGCCTGAGCGGCCCCTTTCGGAGGATATATGCCCCTCTTTCATAAAAAACCTTATTACGCTCGGTTTCAGCGCTGGCTGGCATTTGCGGCCGTGCGATATGATTAGAGATACGGTTTGGAGCTACAGCACCGCGCAGACAACAGGCACATCGAACAGCATTCTCAAAACGCCGAACGCCTCACCGCCCAGTGTGACGGGCCATCAGCGCCAGCAAAACCGGGCAGACCAACGGATTTGCTCAACACCTTGCAAATCAGACACCGACCTGCTGCAAAAAAATCAGCAGAATACCACAAACCACACCGCCTTGAGTGGTCGGCCAGCAGAATCAAAAACGCACCAAGACCGCCGCCGATCACGCGCCGAACACCGGAATCAGCGCCGTGGCAGCGCCGACAAAGGCAGAAACTGCCCGGCATACGGGATGCCCAAAAATCACATACCAAAAGCACAGAATGATGATAACAGCCTCGGTAAGCTGACCGGTCATTGAAAATCTGGTAAAAGCTCTGTTCATCAACGATATGCAGTACCCGCTGCGCACTTTGTGGCAGCACCGTCACAGCAAGCGTTTTCAGGTGCGCGAAACGACCTCCTTGGCAAGCAAGATACAAAAAGCAAACACCAGAGCCAGCAGCACATTTATGCTGGAAAAACCGAGGTTGCCGCCCCCAAGAGTCACGGTGATGATACTGCTACCCTCATCGAAAGCAACGTCAAAACATTTTTTATCCATCAACAGATCGGTATCCATCGGTTCCGGTAAATACCCCGGGTATTTGCAGCAACTGCACCGTTCCTGCCCACCAATGCCCCAGTTGGCGTAGTTTTCTGGCAGAGCCAGCACAACGGCAGACAGATTCCTGTACGCTCGGCAGCATCATAAACACTACCGCAAATAAAATGCCCAGCACCAACAGTGCTCAGGGTCAGGCATACCGGGCATGTCAGCGTCGGGCGCTTTTGCAGATGATGCCGTTAAATGCGCTCTAACGGCAGAGCAAAACAAACATTTATTGAAAGGCAATGGCGCCACCCATAAGAAACGGTGAAACACTGCCAGCACCCGGCCCAAAAAACTGCAGTACAGCTCGCAGATTTATCAGCGCCCACGCAAAATACTATCGTCAGCAGCAGCGCACGGAATATATAGCGGGCAGTTTCTTTATCCAGAATAATACTGGGCGGGACGCGGGGGATTTGGCCTGTCCGTTGAAGGGGTGTTTTTGTCATGGGTTCCTCCATAAGTAGAAAAGTTTATACATCTATTGGTTAAGCATAGCAAAGCCGGACAGGTCAAGAAATTGCGGCAAAAATTCATAGCTGCCAAAAACCGGCTGCCGTTGAGGGGAAAGCAAACGCCCGGGGCAAAATAAGCTTCTGAAAACGGCTTGTTTACCCGGGCGTTATCTTTATGAGTAGTAACCCCCTGGATCTGGCGCTGTTCCCGGCAGGCGGCCGTACAGCTTCGTCAAATGCAGCTTGACGCCAGATTTGTCATTGCGGCCGCGCTTGGCACGCCAGCACCAGTTGCCGCCTGCGTCGAGGCAAACATGGGCTTTCATGGGCTCAGACCGTCCCGGCGCCTGCACGATGCTCAGTCGGCAGCGCTGGCCCAGATACCGCGCAGGGTCATGCCCCAGTAGCCTCCTGCCGGTCGTTGAGGTAACGGCACCGCGCGGGCCACATCTTCAGGAGCGGCCGTAGCTATCCAGCCGTTGACCGGCTCGTTGTCATAGCAATACGTAACCGAACGAAGTACTGAG
>VOFK01001264.1_pt1 | contig 57853 bp, 83 predicted proteins | sample 5384121 | NCBI WGS metagenome assembly VOFK01 (sample SAMN12384730, study PRJNA508395) | human gut metagenome | isolation source: healthy gut J | host: Homo sapiens | reverse complement strand
TCTGCGTACTTCGTTCAGTTACATGTGCTCTCATCCTCCTTGAAGACCGGTGGAGCAGATGACGCAGGAGCGGGCGTGCTCCAGCACCGTACTGCGCGGCTGTGACCGCCCCGGCGGGAGAGGAAAAATCAATGATTACGCCCTTGCAGGGGCAGTGCGTCAAACCCGGCGTAGACAGGGATTTCGCCAATCTTTCCGGGCTTCACGGTCCACACCCGCGACAATGCGGCAATCGTTGCGCACGGCGATTTTTTTTCCAGCAGAGCACGGCCCATACGGCCATAAATGCCCCTGAATGATGATATCCGTCATTGTTACAGTTCCTTTCGTGTCAAAAAGCAAAAGCCGACCCGCCGGTTGCAGTGGGTCGGCTGTGAAATTATTTCAGCAGGCCGAATTCCTGCATTGCATTCTCCAACTGTGCCTGCACAGCGGCAGACGGCGCTACCAGCGGCAGGCGGCAGTCGCCAGCCTGCCAGCCCAAACGGTTCATTGCCCACTTGACGGGGATGGGGTTCACATCGGCAAACAGGGGCCTTGATGAGCTTGAGCGCCCGGAGCTGCATGGACAGGCTCTCGGCGGTCTCACCGGCAAACCACTTGGCGCAGATGTCATGGGTATACTGCGGCGCTACGTTGGAAAGTACGCTGATAACCCCCTTGCCGCCCAGCGCCAGCAGGGGAACAATCTGGTCATCGTTGCCGGAAGTAGATGTTCAGGCTGTCACCGCAGGCGGCGGCAATCTCGGCCACCTGACTGATGTTGCCGCTGGCCTCTTTACGGCGTTGATGTTCAGGTGTTTGGCAAGCTCCGCCAGAGTGGCGGGGTCAGGTTGCAGCCGGTGCGGCTGGGCACATTGTAGAGGATGCAGGGCAGATGCACCGCGTCCGCAATGGCCGTGTAATGGGCAATCAGGCCCGCCTGACTGGTTTTGTTGTAGTAGGGCGTCACCAGCAACAGCGCGTCAGCACCGTCAGCCTCGGCCTGCTGGGACAGCCAGATGGCATACTTGGTATCGTTGGAGCCAGTGCCTGCAATGACAGGAACGCGCCCCGCTGTTTTTTTCGACTGCGTAGCGGATGCACGCGGTGTGCTCCTCGTCCGTCAATGTCGGGGACTCGCCGGTGGTGCCGCAGATGACAATGGCATCGGTGCTGTGGGCAATCTGGTCCTCAATGATGCGACCCAGCTCGTCAAAATTGACACTGCCGTCCGCGTTCATGGGGGTAATGATGGCCACGGCGGCGCCGGTAAATACAGGCTTCTTCATAAGAAATTCTCCTTACACCAAGCTGCACTTTGCAGCAAATCAGTCAAAATAGCCCTTCGCGGCCAGCAGCTCTGCAAGCAGAACGGCACCGCCGGCGGCACCGCGCAGCGTGTTGTGGGACAGACAGACGAACTTGTAATCGTACTGGTTATCCTCACGCAGACGGCCGATGCTGACGGCCATACCGTTTTCCAGCATACGGTCCAGCTTGGGCTGCGGGCGGTCGTTCTCCTCAAAATAGTGCAGGAACTGCTTCGGGGCGCTGGGCAGGTTCAAATCCTGCGCGGGGCCGTGGAACTCCTTCCACGCCTGCAGAATTTCCTCTTTGCTGGGTTTATGCTCAAACCGCACAAAGACGGCGCCCATATGACCGTCCGAGACAGGCACACGCAGGCACTGCGCCGTAAAGAGAGGGAGTTGGCGGAAAACAATCTTGTCGCCCCTCAATGTGGCCCCACAGCTTCAGCGGCTCGTTTTCGCTCTTTTCGTCCTCGCCGCCGATGTAGGGAATCACGTTATCCAGAATGTCGGGGAAGGTTTCAAACGTCTTACCGGCGCCGGAAATGGCCTGATAGGTGCAGACCAGCACGTCGGAGATGCCGTACTTGCGCAGGGGATGCAGGGCGGGCACATAGCTCTGCAGGCTGCAGTTGGACTTGACGGCCACAAAGCCGCGCTTGGTGCCCAGACGCTTGCGCTGTGCGGGGATGATCTCAATATGGTCGGCGTTGATTTCGGGCACAACCATCGGCACGTCAGGAGTGAAGCGGTGGGCGCTGTTGTTGGAGACAACCGGGCACTCGGCCTTGGCGTAGGCCTCCTCCAGAGCCTTGATTTCGTCCTTCTTCATATTGACTGCGCAGAAAACGAAATCAACCTTGGCGGCAACCTCCTCCACGTTGGCGGCATCCAGCACAACCATTTTCTTGACGCTCTCGGGCATGGGGGTTTTCATCAGCCAGCGGCTGCCGATGGCTTCCTCATAGGTTTTGCCTGCACTGCGTGCGCTGGCTGCAAGGGCAACCAGATTGAACCAGGGGTGATTTTCCAGCAGCGTGATAAAGCGCTGGCCGACCATACCGGTTGCACCGATGACACCAACATTGTACTGTTTCATCCTGACTAAGACCTTCCTTTCACGATACCCTTCCTCATATCTATGCGACTTTGGCAGAAATTTGCACAGATAATAAAAAAACCGGCTTGAAAACCGGCACAAAATGCAATATAATATCATATTGCATATAACACAGCGCAACACACTGGTTTACAGTGTGACAGTCCCGCACCTGTTCGGCTGCGGACCCAGGCAGATGCGTGCCGCGCATCCCCTTCGGCGAAGAACCCTTTCCCGGCCTCCGCCCTTGGCGGGGAATAAGGAAGCCGGTACTGATGCGCTTCGCGCCTCTGTGTTTGGATTCATTATAGTATTCCTGCGTAAGAATGTCAAGATAATATCACTTTAAAGTGAAAAAGGATGATACAAGATGCTGAAAAAAGATTTCTGGTATGACCTGCCCAAGGAGCTGATTGCTCAGGAGCCTGCCGACCCCCGCGATGCTGCCCGCCTGATGGTGCTGGACCGCAAGAGCGATAAGATTCTGCACTCGGTCTTTCATGAACTACCGCATTATCTGGAAAAGGGCGATTTGCTGGTGGTCAACAACTCCAAGGTGCTGCCCGCCCGCCTGATGGGCACAAAGGTTCCCACCGGTGCGGTCTGTGAGCTGCTGCTGCTGCGTCAGGTCAAGGGGGACACGTGGGAGTGTCTGGCCCGCCCCGGCAAGCGGATGCAGCCCGGCACAAAGGTGGAATTTGGCGACGGAAGCCTGACCGCAGTGGTGGATGAGACACTGCCCGACGGCAACAAATATGTGACCTTCACCTATGACACCGAGACGCTGTACGAAAAGCTGGACGAGTTCGGTAAAATGCCGCTGCCGCCCTATATCACCAAGCAGCTGGAGGATCAGAGCCAGTACCAGACAGTTTACGCAAAAGAACTGGGCAGCGCCGCAGCGCCACCGCGGGCCTGCACTTCACGCCGCAGCTGATGGACACTATCCGTTCCCGCGGCGTCAATATTGCGGAGGTTACGCTGCACGGGGTCTGGGTACCTTCCGCCCTGTGAATGAAGAATCCATTGAGGACCACCAGATGCACAGCGAGTGGTATTCCGTCAGCGAAGAAACTGCCAGACTTATTAACGAGACCCGCGCTGCCGGGCACCGCGTGATTGCCGTTGGCACGACCAGCTGCCGCACGCTGGAATCCGTCTGGGCCAAGTACGGCAAAATTTGCCGTGCAGCGGCAATACCAGCATCTTTATCTACCCCGGCATTGAGCTGCATGCCATTGACGGCCTGATTACAAACTTCCACCTGCCGGAGAGCACCCTCATTATGCTGATTGCCGCCTTCTACGGCTACGATAAGACCATGGCCGCCTACAAGGTCGCGGTTGAGGAACGGTATAGATTTTTCAGTTTTGGCGATGCTATGTTTATTCGATAAAAAATATTGACGAAACGATAAAAACCTTTTATAATAGTTTATTGGGCGGTGCAGGGAAAAGCCCCTGCGCCGCTTTTTGGATAACTTTTAAAATGGAGATAGAATCTATGCCTTACCGCCTTATCAAACAGGAGGGGACTGCCCGCCGTGGTGAGTTTACCACGGTGCACGGTACGGTGCAGACCCCGGCTTTCCAGAATGTTGCTACGGCCGCCGCCATCAAGGGCGGTCTGTCGGCGCTGGACCTCAAGGACATCCGCGCACAGGTCATGCTGTGCAATACCTATCATCTGCATCTGCGCCCGGGTGACAAGCTGGTGGCAGAGATGGGGGGCCTGCACAAGTTCACCAAGTGGGACGGCCCCATCCTGACGGACAGCGGCGGCTTTCAGGTGTTCAGCCTTGCCAAGCTGCGCCATATCACCGAGGAGGGCGTGACCTTTAACTCTCATCTGGATGGGCACCGGATTTTTATGGGCCCGGAGCAGAGTATGCAGATTCAGGCAAACCTTGGCTCGACCATTGCAATGGCCTTTGATGAGTGCGTGGAAAACCCCGCAACCTATGAATATGCCAAGAACAGCTGCGCCCGTACAGCTCGCTGGCTGCTGCGCTGCAAGAACGAGATGAACCGCCTGAAGCACGAGGAAAAGGCGGTCAACCCGGATCAGCTCCTGTTCGGCATCAATCAGGGCTGCACTTTTGCTGATTTGCGCGTGGAGCATATGAAGCAGATTGCTGAGTATGATCTGGACGGCTACGCCATTGGTGGACTGGCCGTGGGTGAGCCCGCAGAGGTTATGTATGACATAATCTCGGCTGTGGAGCCGTTTGCACCCAAGGACAAAATCCGCTATCTGATGGGTGTCGGCACGCCGGGCAACATCATTGAGGGCGTTTTACCGCGGTGTAGACCTGTTTGACTGTGTGATGCCAAGCCGAAACGCCCGCCACGGACACCTTTTCACGTGGGACGGCATCATCAACATCAAAAACCTCAAGTATGAGCGCGATGAATCGCCCATTGACCCGCACTGCGACTGCCCGGTTTGCCGCAATTTCTCCCGCGCCTACATCCGCCATCTGCAGAAGGCAGATGAGCTTCTGGGTATGCGTCTGGCGGTTATGCACAACCTGTATTTCTACAACCACCTGATGGAGTGCATCCGCGAGGCACTGGATAACGGCACCTTCCAGCAGTTCCACGATACCTATGTGCACAAGCTGGATACTCGTATCTGATTTTTTGTACAAAATGCTTGCATAATGTGCTTTTATTCGATATAATAAAAGAAATCGTTGTTTTTAAGGAGTATACGTATTATGATTCAGTTTCTGAATGCCGCTTCCGGCACGGCCAGCACCACCGAAATGCTGCTCATCTTCCTGCCGATGATTCTCCTCATCCTCGTATTTATGGTTGTTCTGATTTATCTGCCGCAGAAGCGTCAGGACAAGAAGGACGCGGCAATGCGCGGCTCCATCGAGATTGGTGATAAGGTTACCACCATCGGCGGTATTGTCGGCATCGTCTGCGCCATTGCGGACAAGGATGACACCCTCGTTATCGAGACCGGCAGCGACCGCACGAAGATTCGCTTCCGCCGTTCCGCTATCTCCGCTGTGGAGAAGTTGGACACCGGCAAGGACAGCAAGGCTACCCCTGTCAAGAAGTAATTGACATAAAACACACGCCCTCCTGCATAGTGTTGACTGTGCAAGGGGGCGTTTTGTTATGTCAGGAAAGAATCTGCGCAAAACCAAAATCAAGGCGGGAAATCCGGCGGCTGTGGCGCTGCTGCTGGCCTTCGGCTGTGGTGTGGGAGTGTGTATGCTGCTGCTGGCACTGGCGGCGTTGCTGCTGACCCGCACCAATCTGCCACTTTCTGCGGTGCGTCCAATGGCCTGTATGGCGGCCTCCATCGGGGTGGCGGTCTCTGGCTTTGTGCTAGCAAGACGCCTAAAGGAAAAGCTGCTGCTGTGTGGTCTGGGGTGCGGCGCATTTTACACGGTCTGCCTGTTGGCGGCTACACTGCTGGCGGGCGGTATGCCGGACTGGCAGGGGGGCAACGCAATGCTGCCGTTGGCGCTGATGCTTGGGGGGCTGCTGGGCGGTGCTGCGGCGGCTCTGCAGGAGGGTCGCTGATGAGGGCGGCACAGACGGCACTGCGACGGCCTATGCTGCCGCGCAGACAGGCGGCAGAACGCCCGCGGAAAGAGTCCGGCGAGAAAACGTTTGACGTTGCCTGGCTGCTGGGAATGTTGTTTCTGGCTGGTTATCTGCCGGGCGTATGGCTGGGCAGGGGCAGTACCTCGGCGCTGGGGCAGCAGCTGGCGGCCTACTACGAAAAAAGCCCGGAGGAAGCGGCCTTTGTGCAGCTCCTTCGGGCGCAGCTTGCGATTGATTTTTTGCAGCTGACGGCGGTGTTTTTGTGCGGCTTCTGTGTGTGGGGTGCTGGTCTGCTGGCGCTCTTGTTTGCGGCACGCGGCACCTTTTTGGGGTACTGCGCGGCCTCGGTAGCAGCTGCAAACGGCGCGGCGGGGCTGGTGCAGTACAGGGCCGGAACGGTGGTTTCGGACGTGGCAACACTCTTTTTGTGCCTGTGGCTGGCGGGATGGTCGGTACGCTTGGCACGGGAGTTGTTCCGTACTGTGCAGGGACGCGCCACGCGGGAAACACCCGGAACCGTGCGGCGGCTGACAGTGCGTTTTGCCGCAGCGCTGGTGACAGCGGCGGTGCTGACGGCGACAGAAACGTTTTTACGTCTCGTCATCCTCCAGCTTGGGCACTGACGGCTTTTCCTCGATATAACTCTGCTCCGCCAGCGGGAAGCCGCGACGGCCTGCCGCAGCTGCTCGCGGTTGATGTGTGTGTAAATCTGCGTTGTGGAGACGTTTTCGTGCCCTAGAATTTCTTTGAGCGCCAGCATATCCACGCCGCCCTGATACATAAACGTGGCGGCTGTGTGGCGCAGCTTGTGGGGTGAAAAGCCGCGACCACTCAGGCCTGCACTTTGCAGACAGCGTGCGACAATCTGCTCGACCCGGCGTGCCGTAAGGCGCTTTCCGGTGCGTTTGGAGACAAACAAAGCATCCTTATCAACAAGGTTCGGTAGGGAAGCGCGGGCTTTTTTGTAGCGCTGCAGTGCGTCCAGACAGGCCGTGTTCAGGTAGACAAGGCGTTCTTTGTTGCCCTTGCCGATAATGCGGATGGTATCATCGCGAAAATCGCCCAAATCAATGGTGACCAGCTCCGCTAGACGCATACCACAGTTCAAAAACAACGTTATAATGCAATAATCGCGCTCGTAAAAATCACTTTGTATATTATTTAACAAATCTACAGCTTCGTTTACGGTCAGATATTTCGGCAACGCTTTTTGCGGCGTGCCCAGGCTGATGTTTTCCGTAGGATTCACCGTCAGCTTGTTGACCTGCGTGCACATATAATGAAAGAAGCCTTTCAGGGCGCTGAGCTTGCGGGCACGCGCTTTGGGACCGTTATCAGCATTGCGGGCATAGTCCAGATAATCAAAGATGTCTTTCTTGGTGACAGTCTTGATGTCATCGGTGGTGATGCCGGTCAGGCTGATTTCCTCGGGTGGTGTGGCATCGTCCACACGCTGCCAGCGCTGCTGCATCATGTAGCGGAAGAACCCGCGCAAATCCAGATAATAGCCGTTGACTGTGCGCGGGGAACGCAGCTTTACAAAATCCAGATAATGCAGATATTCAATTACGTCATCAGGAATGTCCAGATACGGTGCGTGACGCTCCGGATGGGCCACATCAATATAACTGCTCACAATCAACCCTCGACTTATCAATCATATTGCAGAAGCGCACATAAACAGCGTTTCTGCTTTTTATTGTACCACAGCAGGCAAGCACACGTCAATTTCACAAGATTATAAGAAACGCGAACAGTTTAAAACAATACAAGGTGTAGTATTTCTGTATAAGCGTGTATATCCATACAAACGAAGGCAAACAGGCTGAAGTGGCCCCGGGGGAGGCGCTGAAAAGGATTATATACTATTTCGCTAAATGTAAATTTAGCGAAATACAGGGAGTGAAAAAACGAGGATACTCGGGCTAAGAGGCTTCAGCCTTCCGCCGCGCTGATGCTGTTATGACGCTGTTATTTGGTCTCGCTGCTCAGCGCTCCGCCGCGAATGGCGTGAATAGTGTAATGTGACTGCACTGGCGCTTGCTGCTGCTGCTGGATTTTACCTTTGTTTTTCTCCAAATAAAAACCACCAGCAAAAGCTGCAGAAGCCTTTGCGGGTGGATGCTGCATTAAAACTTATCGATTGACCGATTGTGCCATTTTGTGGTAGGTATGGCGCTCGCCGCGGATAGCAATGGAATATGCCATAATATTCTGCGGCAGTGCCATGCCGGGCACGCCGGTATCACCAATGTGGTGAATGTCCGCGCCTGCCATTTTGCACATCAGTGCAATCTGGCGGATGGTTGCGGTGTCGGCGCCTTCCTGAGAAGTGCCAATGGCGGTCAGGGCCAGCTTGCCATGGCTGTGAATGACTTTAATCAGGCTGTGCGCGTACTCCTGCGTAATGCCGGGCACAGTGCCGGGCGCGGGCAGCAGAATGATATCTGCACCGGCGGCCATAAATGCTTCGGCGTCGGCGGGTGTCATAATATTCTCCCCGCCTTCCCCTGCTACGCCAGAAGCATGCATCTTTCCGGCGGCCAGAATGACACGGTCACCGACGGCGTCCGAAATCTGCCGTAAGGATTCCACAATAAGCTCATTGCTGACACCGTTTCCGGGATTGCCGGTCAGCACAATCAAATCTACGCCCATATCGGCGGCACGACGTGCATTTTCTACCGTGGCAAGGCGGCCATTGCTCATTTTCCACAACGTACCATCGTTGCTTTTTGCAGATTCCGGGTCGCATGGCTCCAGATTGATGCCCACAACACGGCCCGTCAGGCGCTTGATTTCCCGAACAGTCTCTTCCTCGGGAACCTTCGGCAGAGCGTTGATAACCGGGTGCTGAACGTCAAACATATTCAGCAGCAGAATGTCGGCGCTGAGGGAGGCTGCGTACTCGGCGTTGGTCACGTCCACCAGCAGAGGCGGCGTCAGGCCAATGGTCTCACAGGCAAGAACGCGGCCCTCGCTGCCTGCAATAGCGGCCAGTAAATCGGCCTTGCTGTAAGCGGCCAAATCACTGGGGGCGCAGTCCAACAGGCGTTTTACGCTCATTCGTCATCATCCTCCTCGATAACGCGGCCAATGCCCTTGCGGTAGAACGGCTCACTGCCGCGCATACCCTGCTGGCCCATCGGGGTAACCGAGGTGGTAATGTTCAAATCCATCTTTTTTCTCGCGGCTGAGCAGATACGGCCGGGCAGCCTGCGCCACCGCGGCAAACAGCTTATCATCCTTGGGACCGTCCAGAACCAGCAAGTAGCTGCGGGCCTCGCCGTTGACAATCATCACGGAAAGGTACGCGGAGCCCACGCCGGGGGGCACCGGCCAGAAGCTCACAGATGGGGTCAATCATGGCATCGGGCAGGATGCTCGGCTCAACCAGCGTGACCTTATCACCGGGATGGATGCGGTGTGCTTCGCGCTGGGCCATGGCATCGGCGATTTTGTGGGCAACCTCGTCCTTCTGCTTCTTGACAGACTCAATCAGCAGGGGCGCTCCAGACGCAGGCTGTTGTCACCGGGGTTAATGACCAGACCAGACGCACTCTCGTTCTTGGCCAGCATATTGGCGTAGTCATCAAAGCGCAGCAACACAATCTGCTGGGCAGCCTTGGGCTGCTTGGCCTGCCATTCATGCACAGCGTCCCAATCGCTGAAGCCCAGATAATAGTGCTTGCCCTCCGGGCTGTTGACCAAAACAAGGCTGATTTTGGTGTCCTTGGGCAGCTGCACGCGGCCATCGGCCTCCGGCTTAGGCGCGGGCTGACCCTGCAGATCAAACACGGCGGGAGCCAGCAGCGGCGAGCGCACAAGCTCATTCAGGATATCGTTCAGATTTTTGGGGCTGTTTTCCTCTTTGAAGACCGCAATCGTCTCCTTGAGCTTCGGGTTGAATTGAGGTGCTTTGGGGCATTTTTTTTCTCATTCTGTTCGGGCATGGGTTCGTTCCTCACTTTAATTTTATTGCATTGATGGCTTCCCGCAGGTAGGACACGCCTACCAGCTTCAGGCCGGGAAATTGCGAGCTGTCAATCATTTTCAGATTGTGCTTGGGGTACAATGGCTGTGTCGAAGCCGACGCGCTGGGCTTCCCGCAGGCGCGTTTCCAGATGGGTCACGCTGCGCACCTCGCCGCCGAGGCCAACCTCGCCGATGGCGATGGTTTTCTCGCTTACCGGCAAATCCAGCAGGCTGGAAGCAAGCGCAATGGCAGACTGGTAAATCACAGGCGGTTTCGTCCAGCTTCAGGCCGCCGATGATGTTGACATAGACGTCCTGATTGTAAAAGGCGTATCCGGCGCGCTTTTCCAGCACGGCCAGCAGCAGGTACATACGGTTGTAGTCAAAGCCGCTTGCGGTGCGCCGCGGGCTGGGAAAGCTCGTCTTGGTGGCCAGCGCCTGTATTTCGCTGAGCACCGGGCGGGTACCCTCCATAACACAGGCCACGCAGGTACCGCTGATGCCGATGGGCCGCCCCTCCAGCATAACCTGAGAGGGGTTTTCAATCTGGGCAAGTCCCCTGCCGGTCATATCGAACATACCGATTTCATTCGTGGAGCCGTAGCGGTTTTTCACGGCCCGCAGCACGCGGTACGGCAGGGTTTTGTCGCCCTCAAAGTAAAGCACGGTGTCCACAATGTGTTCCATGACCTTAGGGCCGGCAATCGCGCCGTCCTTGTTGACATGGCCGACGATGAAGGTCGGGATTTCCAGTGTTTTAGCCACATTTAAAAAGCGTGCGGCGCTCTCCTTGACCTGACTGACCGTGCCGGAGGAGGAAGAAATGTCGGTGCAGCGCATGGTCTGAATGGAATCGATGACCACCAGATCCGGCTTCATGGACTCTATCAGGCCGCATATCTCGTCAACATCGCTTTCCGCAACCAGAGAAATGTTATCCTGCGGCACATCCAGCCGGACGGCCCGCAGCTTAATCTGGCGTGCGGATTCCTCACCCGTAACGTATAGGACATTCCGGGTTTTGCTGACCTCGCCGCAGAGCTGCAGCAAAATGGTGGATTTTCGATGCCTGGCTCACCGCCGATGAGCGTTACGCTGCCGATGACAATACCGCCGCCCAACACCCGGTCCAGCTCACTGATACCGGTAATGATGCGGCTCTTTTCCTCGGTGGTGCTGATGGCCTTCAGCTTCTGCGGCACTAGGCTTGTCTGCCCGGTAACGTGCTGCACGGCACCGGCCTTGCCACCGGTGGTTTTGTGGGCTCGGCCACAACATCCTCGGTCATAGTATTCCACGCGCCGCAGGACGGACACCGCCCCAGCCAGCGGGGCTTGTCTCACCGCATTGGGTGCAGACGTAGATGGTTTTCAGTTTATCTTTGGGCATGGATGCCTCCCTGACAAAGCTATACTTTCTCTATTATAGCCCAAAATGGCCGTGGGGGCAAGTATGCGCTGCAGAAAAACATTTGTAGCTGCAAAACGACTTTTTCTATTGCTATTTTTTGAACATTGTGTTAAAGTTAGGAAAACGCTTTAATTTATCGCGTTAAAGTATGAAATTGGGAAGGTGTGATGTTAGCGCCGTATCTGATGGTGCAATGCTCGGACAACCGCCACTACGGCCGTATCAGCGACTATGTGTACCGTTTCTCGGCCATGGATCTGACCGCCGAGGAGCGCGGCACCCTGCATGGAAACAACGAACGCATCCGCGTTGAGACCGTTGGCCGTGCGGTGGAGTTTTATGTCCGCCTGATGCGTCAGTGCTGAGAAAGTAAGCATACAAAGAGGTGCAGCCCATTTGAAGTGCTGCACCTTTTACTGTTTATATCCCGAAATTATAGAGGGTGGCATTCTCGATGCTCAATCATATAAACTGGAATTTGTAATTACATTCCATACATATTGGCATTTTTTACAATTACTTTATCGCCTTTTTCTAATTGTTCCTTGGAAATTCCTCGTAACCCAAGTCCAACATGCTCTGTTTTATATCCACAACCATTTGCTTTTCGTTCTTTTGTATGTACATCGACAGTAGTAATTCTGGATTCTAAGATATCTCCATTTGCTTTATAAATACACGCATTTTCCCCTTCTCTGCACATCCCTATTAATATGTTTCCTGTGGCAACTGTTCCAACCCCCATAATTGTAAATACATCATCAATAATCAATTCAAAATTTTCTTTTAAACACGATGGAACATCTAATTTGTTCATGTATTCTTTTTCTCGTTCTTTTTTGCTTTTACCAAATAATCCCATAGTATTTCTCCTTTAAAACTTCCGATTTGTTTACTTTCAAGATTGCTGGCGGCGGACGGTTTGTCAAAACCGTTTGCGGACGGCAAGTCCACAAGGGATAGCCGCTTTAGCGGCGCAAGGGGGTGTAGACACCTCAACGGAACGAAGTGACGCTACATTCGTTGTTTATTTCTTCTTTTTCGGTTTTGGGGTTGGCAGTTCCTCATACATTGCATGAAACAAGCCTGTCAAAAATTCCTTATTATCAACTTCATCTACCAACAACATCTCTTTTGCTCCCTCATAAGGTAATTCATACGGAGCTGTCGGCATATAACGAATTGCTGCTTTTACTGGTTTTTACAAGGAATCTATCATCATAGATACCGCCTACAATCTTGCCGCGCTAATAAATAATAAATTCTCCCATCATAGCTCGATAAGTAATTTCTTCTAACTCAGATAGCTGCCCTAAAATAAACTCAGTATTCCTTGCTTGATGCCATATTTCCACCTCGAATCCCGATTTGCTCCATTATACTACACAAAAGCCCCCGTCCAGCAGCGTGCGGACAGGGGGCTTTCGATTATGGTATGTGCCGAAAACAACTGTGAAGCAATTCTGCTTTACAGTGTGACCTTGTGATAAACTTTCTTACCCTTCTTGATGACAACGCCATTGTTCAGCGCGTCAACGGTCAGAACTGCCTTCGGGTCGGTGACCTTCTCACCGTCAACAAGGACGCCGCCCTGCTGTACCAGCTGGCGTGCCTCGCGGTTGGAGCCGCACAGACCGGCGGCAACCATTGCAGCCAGCAGGCCGACAGCACCGTCCTTGACAAGGTCGGCGCTCAGGGTAGTGGCAGGCATATTCTCATGGTCGGCGGCGCCGCTGAACAGGCCGCGTGCGGTAGCCTGTGCCTTCTCGGCTTCCTCGTCGCCGTGGACCATCTTGGTCAGCTCGTAGGCAAGGACCTCCTTGGCGGCCTTGTTCAGCTGCTCACCCTCCCAGTGATCCATCTCGTCGATCTGCTCCAGCGGCAGGAAGGTCAGCATACGGATGCACTTAAGGACATCAGCATCGCCGACATTGCGCCAGTACTGGTAGAACTCAAACGGGCTGGTTTTGTTGGGGTCAAGCCAGACAGCGTTGCCGGCAGTCTTGCCCATTTTTTTGCCCTGAGAATCGGTCAGCAGCGTGATGGTCATGGCGTAGGCATCCTTGCCCAGCTTGCGGCGGATCAGCTCGGTGCCGCCCAGCATGTTGCTCCACTGGTCATCGCCGCCAAACTCCATGTTGCAGCCGTACTCCTGGAACATATGGTAGAAGTCATAGCTCTGCATAATCATGTAGTTGAACTCAAGGAAGGACAGGCCCTTTTCCATACGCTGCTTGTAGCACTCGGCGCGCAGCATATTGTTCACGCTGAAGCAGGCACCGACCTCGCGCAGCAAATCAACGTAGTTGAGGTTGAGCAGCCAATCGGCGTTGTTCAGCATCATGGCCTTGCCCTCGCCAAAGTCGATGAAGCGCTCCATCTGGCGCTTGAAGCACTCGGCGTTGTGGTCAATGTCCTCTTTGGTCAGCATCTTGCGCATATCGGTACGGCCGGAGGGGTCGCCAATCATCGTTGTGCCACCGCCAATCAGGGCAATGGGGCGGTGGCCGGCCTGCTGCAGGCGCTTCATCAGCGTAAGAGCCATAAAGTGGCCGGCAGTCAGGCTGTCAGCTGTGCAGTCAAAGCCAATGTAGAAGGTGGCCTTGCCGTTGTTAATCAGCTCCTTGATTTCCTCTTCGTCCGTCACCTGTGCAATCAGGCCGCGGGCCTTCAGCTCGTCATAAATTGTCATAGGGTTTTTACCTCCGTTTGTTGCGGCAAGGGCAAAAAAAAGCCCCTGCCAAATGTGAATTTGGCAGAGGGCGAAAATTGCGGTACCACCTCTGTTTGCCCGTCCCTCACGGCGGCGGGCCTTCGCGGGTGCGGCAGACCAAAGGGTAAGACTGCGACACCCAAACGCTGTAACGTGCGCACACGGCACAGCCTACTTGCTGTTACGCTTTCAGCCTGCTGCTCCGGGCTGTATTCGCCGCCTGCCGCTGCTGACCCCTTTGCACCAACCGGGGCTTCTCTGTAGCGTGGCAGACGGGTACTGGTTCCCATCACTGCATTTAACAAAAAGTAACTGTATCATATCCCGCGCCGGTTGTCAAGGGCGGCGCGGGTCTTATTGCGCTTTTTTGCGGCTGTCACCGGGATTTTTTCAATCAGCTCACGCGCACTGGCAAGGCTCAGCTCGCTGACCTTGTCGCCGGAAATCATCCGGGCCAGCACCTGCACGCGGCCGTCCATATCAAGGGTGTGAATCTCGGTGAAGGTGCGGCCGCTGCGGACATTCTTCTGAATGAGCAGCTGATTGTCGGCAAAGGCGGCTACCTGTGGCGTGTGGGTGATGCAGAGCACCTGATGCCCCTTGGCAGTCTGGTGCAGCAGCTGGCCGATACGCCCGGCAGCAAGACCGGAAACGCCGGTATCAATCTCGTCATAAATGACAGTGGGAAGTGCATCCCGGTCGGCCAGTGCGCTCTTGAAGGCCAGCATAATGCGGGAAAGTTCACCGCCGGAGGCAATCTTGGCAAGTGGCTTGGGCTCCTCGCCGGGGTTTGTGGAGATTAAAAATTCCACGGTATCCTGCCCATGGGAGGACAGCGGCCCCCGCGAATGTTTGAGCGCAAAGCGGATGCCGGGCATATTCAGAAATTCCAGCGCTGCCTTCATTTCCTTGTTCATGGCGGCAAAGCCTTTAAGGCGGCTCTGGGTCAGCTTTTTCGGCAGCCTCCTTTGGCGGCGGCGTACAGCGTCTGCATCTGAGCCTTCAGCTCGGCAATTTTCTGACCCGATGACTGGAAGCTCTCCAGCTCTGCGGCGGCAGTCTCGCGTCGGGCCAGCAGCTCGTCCACCTCCATGCCAAACTTCTGCTTGATGCGGTAAATTGTATCAAGACGAGATTCGATCTGGTCCAGCTCCCCGGCGTCAAAGCCGTAGGCGTCCAGCCGGTCGGCTAAATCGGTGGCAAGGTCGCGGGCAGTATAGTACAGCTCGTTCAGACGCTCACTCATGGCGGACAGCGAATCATCCAGCCGTGCACTGTTCTGAAGGCCGTCTACGGCGCTGCCCAGCAGGTCCGCCGCGCCGGACTGCTCGCCGTCCTCATCACCCGCCAGCGCCAGATGGGCGGCTGTAATGCCCTCCAGAATGGTCTGTGCGTGGGTGATGACATTCTTGCGCTCCTGCAGGGTCTTTTCCTCGCCTGGCTGCAGCGCTGCGGCGTCAATGGCGTCTATCTCCGCGGTCAGCGCTTCAATCCGGCGCTGCTTGTCGGCCTCGCTGGCATTCAGCGCGTCCAGCTGCCGTTTGACGGCAACTAGCTCACGGTAACGGCGGTAGTATTCCGCAAACAGGCTGCGGTTCTGGGCGTACTGGTCAAGAAGGCCCAGATGCAGCGCTGGGTTTGTCAGGCCCTGGCTGTCATGCTGGCCGTGGATGGAAAGCAGCCCAGCGGAGATATCCCGCACAACCGCTGCCGTGGCGGGCATACCGTTCACGCGGCAGCTGCCCTTTCCCTCGGCATTGATTTCGCGGTAGAGAAGCAAATCATCGCTGACCTCATAGCCGCATTTTTCCAGCTGAGCCTTTACGGAATCAGGAATATTCTCAAATGTTGCCCAGATGCAGGCCTTCTGCGCACCGCTGCGCACCAGATCACGCGAGGTACGGTTGCCCAGAATGGCGTTGATGGAATCAATCAGGATGGACTTTCCGGCACCGGTCTCACCTGTCAGCACGTTAAAACCGGAGGTGAAATTCACCTCGGCTTTTTCAATAACGGCCACATTTTCAATTTTCAGGCTTGCCAGCATAGAGGTGGCTCCTCCCTGTCATTTACTTTTTTACCCGCGGCGGGTGTACTGCTGCAGCTGCTTGCAGATTTCGGCGGCAGCCTCCGGGGTGCGCATCAAAATAAAGAACGTGTCATCGCCAGAAAGCGTGCCAACCACATTATCCCACTGCTTGGCGTCGAACACCTCACAGGCGGCATTGGCCATGCCGGAGAAGCACTTGACCAACACGGTGTTGCCCGCGTAGTCCACCTTCAGGACAGACTCACGGAACAGCATTTCAAACCGGCTGGGCGAATGAGTGACCTTGCCGGAAGCGGAGGCCGGCACATAACGGTAACGGCCGTCTGCCGTGGCCGTCTTGACCAGCTGCAGCTCGCGGATATCGCGGGACACGGTGGCCTGGGTCACGTCAAAGCCCTCTTCCCGCAGATGGGCCAGCAGATCCTCCTGCCGGTCAATAGGGTGCTGCTCAATCAAATCCAGAATTGCCTGATGGCGTGCACTTTTCACAGGAATCATCTCCTCATCAATTTGTTCTCTATCGCGTGGAATTGCTCCGCGTCATCAAATGTAATCAGCTGCAGGCGCTGCCGGCCGCCGGTAATCTGCAGGCTTTCTCCGGGCAGTAGGTCGCATTGGTTACTGCTGTCGGCGCAGGCAAAGCTGGCGTCGCGGTTCTCTGCGTCCGCAATGATTTCCAGCTGGCGCCCTGCCGCAAACACCAGCGGCGCTACCTGCAGGTTGTGGGCGCAGACCGGCGTCAAGACCATCACCTCGGCACAGGCGTCCAGAATGGGCCCGCCAGCCGAGAAGGAATAGGCGGTCGAGCCTGTCGGAGTGGCCAGAATCATACCATCGCTGCGGTAGCTGCCCACAAACGCGCCGTCACAATAGACCTTGTAGTCCATCGGGTGCAGCCGCGTCTGGCCGAACACCACCACGATATCATTGATGGCATCCGCCTGCCAGCCGTGCGCGGGAATCCCGGCATGGAGCAGGCCGCGGCTGGTCAGGGTGAAGTCCCCCGCCGCCAGTCGGGTCAGCTTGGCAGTCAGCTCGCCTACCTCACAGGTGGCCAGAAAGCGCCCATACGGCCCAGATTTACGCCCAGAACAGGCTTGCCGTTTGCCATGCAGGAAAGCCCGGAGCGCAGCAGTGTGCCGTCACCGCCGATGGTGACAACCTGATTGGCCTCGCGGTACGCCTCTGCCTCCGGCAGAAAACGCACCCCTGCAAAACCGGCCTCCCCCGCAAAGCTCTGCGGCATAAGGACGGACACACCCAGTCCGGCCAGCACGGCAGCAGCCTGCCGCGTCACAGCAAGCCCGGTGTCCTTGGTCGGGTTGGGAATCAGTAAAACGGCCATCGGCAGCAAGAGTCCTTTCTCAATGCAGATTCGGCGCCTTGTCCAGCGTCTCATGGGAGGCGGCCACAACCTTTTCGATCAGGCCCTCCGGCAGCGGCTGCGGTTCCTCGCAGTGCTGCACGTACATCAGATATTCAATGTTGCCCTCGGGGCCCTTGATGGGCGAAAAATCCAGACCCGCGGGGGTAAAGTGGTTGGCCATTGCGTAGCCTTCGGCCATTTGCAGCACCTCGCGGTGAGTGGCGGGGTCACGCACAACGCCTTTTTGCCTACCTTTTCGCGTCCGGCCTCAAACTGCGGCTTGACCAGGCAGACGCCGACGGCATCCGGCGTGGTGATGGCATCTGCCACCGGGAAAATATGTTTGAGCGAGATAAAGGAAACATCGACGCTGAAAAACGCCACCGGCTCTGACAAGTCCTCAGGATTTACATTGCGGATGTTCGTTCTCTCCATATTGATAACGCGCTCATCGGTGCGCAGGCTCCACGCCAGCTGGCCATAGCCCACATCCACGGCGTACACTTTGACTGCGCCATTTTTGAGCATACAGTCGGTAAAGCCGCCTGTCGATGCGCCAATATCCATGCAGACCTTGCCATCCGGCCGCATGGGAAAGACCTGCATCGCCTTCTCCAGCTTGAGGCCGCCGCGGCTGACATAGCCGATGTCGTGTCCGCGCACCTCAACTTTGGCATCGGGGGCAATCATCTCACCGGCCTTGTCCACCTTCTGCTCGTTCACAAAGACAATACCGGACATAATCAGCGCCTTGGCGCGCTCCCGGCTCTGCACCAGACCATTCTGGCACAGGTACTGATCCAGGCGAATCTTGCTCATGCCTGTTTCTCCTTTAAATAGTTCAGAATATCCCCGCAGAGGGCCGCTGCATCCAGCTGCTGGTCCTTGCGCAGCTCCGGCACATTGGCGTGGAGCAGATGGGAGTTGTCCACTGCGTGGAGCAGATACTTGCCCTGCCAGCCGCACTGCTGCATGGCAAAGCCGAGCTGCTCACCGATGCTGCCGGTGCGCACGGAATCCTCTGCAAAGAGAATCGTATCATACGCCTTCAGCGTATCGCACAGCCCCTCCGGCAGCGGATAAATCTGGGTCAGCTTGATGCAGTCAGACTGCAGGCCGCGCTGGGCTAGCAAGTCCTTGGCGGCAATAATCTCCTCCGTCTCGGCACCATAGCTGACAAGGGCAATTTTGGCACCCTCTGCAGGCTCCAGAACGTCATAGCGTGCACCAGTGCAGGGCAGCGCCGCAAGGGCAGGCTTTTCCTCGCCGCGTGCATAGCGGATGGCACGGGGGCCGCGAGCCTCGCGTACAAGATAGGTCAGCCAGTAGCGCAGTTCTGCATAGTTGGACGGTGCAAAAACCGGAATGTTGACGTTGGAGAAGAAGGCTACATCGTAGATGCCCTGATGGGTTGCACCGTCACCGGGCACAAGGCCCGCACGATCCACAGCAAACAGAACATCCAGCTGCATCAGGTTTACATCGTGGATGATCTGATCATAGGCGCGCTGGAAGAAGGTCGAATAGATAGCTACGACCGGCAGCAGGCCCTGACTGGCAAGACCTGCCGCAAAGCTGACGGCATGCTCCTCCGCCATACCGACATCAAAGAAGCGGGCGGGATGGCGGTGCTTGAAGAAGTTCAGGCCGGTGCCGTATTTCATGGCGGCGGTGATGCCGCACAGACGCGGTTCATCATCGCCCAGATCGGCCAGCGCACAGCCGAAGGTCGAGGAAAAGGAGTCCTTCGGCGAAAGCTCGGGGTCAGTCAGATGGTTCAGATCGATGGACGATACCGCGTGGAACTCGCCGGGGTTTTCCTCGGCCGGCTTCAGGCCGCGGCCCTTCTGGGTTACAATGTGCAGGAACACAGGGGCATACTGCTCCCGCAGGTTCGTGAGCGTGTGGGTCAGCATATCCACATCATGGCCGTTCACCGGCCCGATGTACTGGAAGCCCATCTCCTCAAACATCGTGGATTTGTAGATGCCGCGGCGGATCAGCTGCTTGCCACCCTGCAACGCCTTGACCATGGCGTTGCCGGCCACCGGGATACGCTCAGCGCGGTTTCCATCTGGGCTTTAACGTGGGAGTATTTCGGGTCGGTGCGCAGCTTGGTCAGATAGTTGGCCATCTGGCCGACATTTTTGGAGATCGACATCTTGTTGTCGTTCAAAATGACGATCAGATTGTTCAACTTGCTGACATTGTTCATGCCCTCATAGACCATGCCGCCCGTAAAGGCACCGTCGCCAACAATGACCACGACCTTGCCCGGCTCATTCTTGAGCTTTTTGGCGCGGGCCACGCCGATAGCGGTAGACAGCGCCGCGCTGCCGTGACCGGCAATGAAGGCGTCGCAGTCGCTCTCCTTCGGGCTGGGAAAGCCCGAGATACCGTTCTTGCGGCGCAACTGCGCAAAACCGTCCCGGCGGCCGGTCAGCAGCTTGTGGGTGTAGCATTGGTGGCCTACATCAAACAGCAGCTTGTCCTGCGGAAAATCCAGCACACGGTGCAAAGCGACCGTCAATTCCACAACACCCAGGTTCGACGACAGATGGCCGCCGGTCTCGGAAACGCTCTTGATCAGGAACTGCCGGATTTCCTCGCACAGGGCGGGCATATCGGACATCGGCAGATTTTTTATTTCTCCGGGCGCATTGATACGCTCCAGCAAGGGATAGCTCATATACGCACCTCGTTTTATACCATCGGCATGACAAAGCCCAGCACAATGCCGAGCGCCGCGCCGGTCAGAACTTCGATCGGCGTATGGCCGACCATTTCCTTCAGCTTTTTGCCGTGGGGGAACTGCGCAAAGCCCTGATCCATCCACTCGGTGAACATACGGTTCAGAACCTTTGCCTGCTCGCCGGTCTCATAGCGCACACCCATGGCATCGTACATAACGATGATGGACAGCACAGCCGCAATGGCGAAGGTGGGCGAGCTTACACCGCAGTACCGCCCGGTGGCAACAACCATGGCGCAGACGGTGGCCGAGTGGAGCTGGGCATGCCGCCCGCCCCCCACATACGCTCGGCGATGAAGCGGTGGAAGATAAAAAGATTCAACAGTACTTTGATAAGCTGTGCCAGCAGCGATGCACAGACCGCTGTTACCAGCACAAAATTCCAACTCAGCGCAGCGCGCAGCAGTGGCATAGGAATCACATCCTTATTTCTTACGTTCCAGCAACTCCGCAGCCAGCAGGCGCAGAAAGTCTGCTTTGGGGCCGAGCGCATCCAGCGCGGCCAGCGCTGCGGCGTTGTGGCGCTCCGCCTTTTCGTGGGCGCCCTGCAGACCGTACAGCGTGATAAAGGTGGTTTTGTCATTGTCGGCATCGCTGCCAACGGGCTTGCCCAGCTCCTCCGTTGTAGAGGTGACGTCCAGAATGTCATCCACAATCTGGAAAACCAGACCTACCTCGGCCGCATAGCGCACCAGTGCCCGGCGTGCTTCATCATCGGGGCGAACACCCGCGGCGGCACAACCAAGCTCCACGGCGGCAATGATGAGCGCACCGGTCTTGTGGGCGTGCAGGGCCATCAGTTCCTGCTCACTTGCGCGCACCGTCTCAAAATGCTTGTCCAGCTCCTGGCCGTAGAGCATGCCGCGGTCACCGCCGCCCTTGGCCAGCAGCTGTACAGCCTCCACCCGGCTCTCGGCGCTGCAGGTAGCGCGTTGGCAATCGTCTCAAAAGCCGCCGTGACAAGGGCATCGGCAGCCAGCAGCGCGGTGGCCTCGCCAAACTGCTTGTGGCAGCTGGGGCGGCCGCGGCGGAAATCATCGTTGTCCATGCAGGGCATGTCATCGTGAATGAGTGAGTAGCAGTGCAGCATCTCGAGCGCACAGGCATAGTCGAGCGCATCGGCGGCATCGGCACCGCACAGCTGGCAGGCAGCCAGCGTCAGCACGGCGCGGATGCGTTTGCCGCCGCCCAGCAGGCTGTAACGGGCAGCCTGCCCCAGCTCGGACTGCGCGGGCAGGTAGGCGTCGCACAGCTCGGCCAAGGCGCTGCTCTGTCAGCTGTGCCCAGGCAGAAAAAACTGATGCTTATAGTCCTCAGACTTCATGGGAAACCTCCGCATCCGGGGCAAGGCTGGCGTCAATTTCCTCAACCTGCAGCTTGGCCTTGTCCAGCGCTGTATTGCAGTAGTGGATCAGCCCGGCGGCCTCCGCATACAGCTTGACGGAATCCGCCAGCGGCGTGGACTCGTCCTGCAGTTGCCCTAAAAGGCTCTGCAGGCGCTCCATGCCCTCCTCAAAGGATTTTGGCTGCTTCATCGGGCATCACTCCCCTGTCTGTTTTTCCAAATTATGCACCGCTTCTATGCGGCATTCGGCGGCGGCCTTTGCACCGCGCAGGGTGACGGCCTCGCCGGGGCGCAGTGTCTCCACCGCGCAGGGCACGCCGCCCTTTTTCCGCCAGCGTATAGCCGCGGGCCAGAACCGCGTAGGGACTCAGTGAGTCCGCCACAGACGCTGCGTGCTGCAGGCTGCGCTCGGCATCCTGCACGCGCTGCTGTGCCGCACGGCAGACGGCCTCCTGCATCCGGGCGAGCTCCTGCTCCCGGCGGGCCATCTGCTGGTGCTGGCGTTGCAAAATTTCCACAGCGGCCAGCTGGTTAAACCTATTATAGCATAAACTGCAGCGGTTCTGTATATTTTTTTGAATATTTTGCTGTAAAATGAATATTTTCTGCCGCACCTGTGCCTGATCCGGCACGCAGAGTTCCGCCGCTGCAGAAGGTGTGGGTGCACGCAGGTCAGCCACATAATCGAGAATTGAGGTGTCGATCTCATGCCCGACCGCAGAGACCACCGGCTTGCGGCAGGCTGCTGCAGCGCGGGCGATGCGCTCGGAGTTAAAGACCCACAAATCCTCCTTGCTGCCGCCGCCGCGGGTGATGAGAATCAGGTCGGGCCGGGGGTCACGGTCAAGTCGACGGATGCCCTCGGTAATGCTCTGCTCGGCTTCAATGCCCTGCACGTTCACCGGGGCCAGCAGCAGGCGCACCATCGGCCAGCGGCGGGCAATGACATTCTGCACATCCTGCCACGCGGCACCGGTCTTGCTGGTGACAACGCCGATGCACCGCGGCACGGCAGGCAGCGGGCGCTTGCGCTCCGGCGCAAACAGCCCTTCGGCGTCCAGCTTTTTATACAGTGCGTCAAAAGCCATCTGCGCCGCACCGGCGCCAAACGGCTTCATATAATCGGCATACAGCTGGAACGCGCCGTCGCGCTCGTAAATCGTGGCGCGACCATAGACAAGCACCAACATACCGTTCTGAGGTGCAAAGTTCAAAAGCTGCGCCTGGGAACGGAACATAACGGTCTTGATGGATGCGTTTTCATCCTTGAGCGTAAAATACAGATGGCCGCTTTTGTAATGGCGGGTGAAGCCGGAAATTTCGCCGCAGACAATCAGATCATTCAGCGGGTCGCACTGCGCCAGCACCTGCCTGGCCAGTCGGTTAAGGCTGGTTACATTGATGTAGTCGGCCATGCGCCACACTCCCTTGCCGCCAGAATCGAAATGCCAATGGCGTTGTCGCTGGCAAATTTGCCCGGTACAAAGTGGGCACCGGGTACACGGTTCGTCACATAGGTGCGGATCAGATCACTGCTCATAACGCCGCCCGCAAAGACTACGGGTAGACCGGGGTGCTCGGTCAGGGCGTTGTTTGCCATCCGCACCAGCGTTTCGCCTACACAGAGCAGGCAATATTTGCAGACGTAGGCGGCGGATTTTCCCTCGGCCAGCAGCCTCGTGCACTGGTTCTCCAGCCCGGACAGGCTGCAGGTAAGGCCGTGCACGCTGACTTTGGGGCGGACCTTCTCGGTACAGAGCGCCGCCTGCTCACTGACATAGACGCCCGCCGGGAAGGAATAGCCAAGCTTTACGCCCAACCGGTCCACGGCCTGCCCTGCATAGAGGTCGCTGCTGGTGCCCAGCGGCGTGATGCTGGCACCGCGGCATAGCAGCAAATCGGTTGTGCCGCCGGAAACATGAAAAACCAGTGTCTCCTGCGCGAAAAATTCCGGCCTCCCGGTGGCGTACAGCGCGGCGGCAATGTGCCCTTGTTGGTGGGTCAGCTGGACAAGTGGCAGTCCGCGGGACAGCGCAAACGCGGTGGCAGCGCTGACGCCCGCCAGAAAACACGGCATATAGGAGCCCTCCACCGGGCGCGGCTTAGCGGAAACGCCGACCGCCGCCAACCTTTGTCAGGTCTGCCTTGCCGCTCAGCTCCTCCAGCATAGCGGGCAGAGCTGCCGTGTGGTGAAAAGGGCGTCACTCTGGCGCAGACCGAGCTGACCTCTTGACGGGCAAAAACTTTTTGCAATCGCAAACAACCTCTCCGGCGTCTGTGTCAAACACTGCCAGAGAGGTTGCGTAATTGCTGGTGTCAATGCCCAGCGTCAGCATTGGGGTCATCGGTCTCGCCGCACTCACGTGCGACAGCACCCAGGCCGTTGACGAACTGGTAGTCATCCTCAGCGCCGTATTTCTTCACAAGCTCCACAGCCTCATTGATGGCAACGCCGGTCTGCTCCTTGCCGTAGAGCATCTCGGCCAGCGCAAGGCGCAGGGCACAAGCTCACACGGGGCACGCGGGGCAGAGTCCAGCCCTTCAGGTGGGCGGTGATAATTTCGTCCAGCTCGGCGGCGTGGTCGTTCATGGCGGCCAGTAGCTGGTTTGCAAAGGCATCGGTGGCGGCGATGCTCCTCCGCAGGGAGGGTGGGCTCCTCGGGCTCAAAGGTAGCGGCGAAGGCCGTCAGAAAGGCCGTCTCGCGGGATTCGCGGCGGGTCAGCTTTTTCTCCATACGTTCTGTTCCTGTCTTTCCTTGATTCTCTTGGGTTTATTCCTTCTCAGCGGTGGCTTCGGTCAGGCCGACAACCAACACATCCACGCGGGCTACGGTAATGCCGGTCATATTCTGGATCGCCTGCTTGACATTCTCCTGCACTTTCTCGCACAACGGCATAACCTTGCTGCCGTACACAACGGTGATATGCACCGTCACGGTGGCAATGCCGTCCTCCATGACAACGGCGACTGGCTTCTGCAGACCGGTGCGGCCCAGAAGCGAGCGGACATTCTGGCTGGTGCCGGTGGCTACATCAGCAACACCGTCAACCTCCAGCGCGGCCAGCCGCGCAATTTTTGCGATAACCTCAGTCGAGATCTGTAAGCTGCCGCCGATGGTATTGTGTACATCCATAGTGTGTACCCTCCCGTTGCAAACGGCCATATGGCCATAGTTCTACCAATATGCTTTAGTGTACCACAAAACGGCACTGTTTGCAACAGAATGTTCAGTTATTTTACCTCTACAATGGTAATCCCCTGCGCGGTCAGCCCCTTGCACTGGCCCAAAAGGACATCGCGTATCCGGGTGACCTCCTCGGCGGTCAGGGCGTCGCTCTCGGTCATAACGGTCACGTTGGCCTTGCTGTCCTCCAGATTGACCACACAGTCTGCAAAGCCCTTGGCCTTGATGAGCGTTTCCAGTTTTGTTTCCAGTGTGATGTTATTGATGCGGGTGCTGAGCTCCTCCGTCAGCTGGGTTTTCTCCTCGGCGGTCAGCTTTGCATCCTTCAGGGATTTCTTCAATGTGTCCAGTGCCTCGTCCCGGGCCTTGCTGCGCGTCAAGCGGGCGGCTTCAAAAAACTCTGTGCCGGAGTCCTTGTTCACGCTGACAAGCTGCGCTTCGCCGTAGTTCTTGTCGGCGGTGTCGTCAGCGGCAGCCTCCGCATCGTCCGCTTCGGCAACGGTCTCCACGGCCAGCGGGTCGGTGATGGGAACGGCAGCTCCGGCGGAGGTTTCCACCGTGTCCGGCATCGTCAGCTCCGCCGGGGCATTGCGGGAAAAAAAGACCAGTTCAGGCAGATGGCGGCCCCCAGCGCCAGTGTCAGAACGGCGGCAGTCGCGCCGCGGCTTTTTCAGATGGGCAGAGACTTGCTTCATTGGGTGTTCCTCCTCTTACTTGGTCGATGCCATTTTTGCAACGGTAATGTGGCTGGCGCCCAGACCGGTCAGCGCTTCCAGCAAGGCGGTCACCCGGCGTTGCACAGCGGCGTGCTTCCGCCACCCTCACAGACAACCGCTACGCCTAAGATGCGGGGCGTCTGCACAGTCTCCACAAGGCCGTCCGCCCTGCCACTGCCCAGCAACACATGGGTAGAGGAACCGTCACTATCGGTATCGGTGGCGTAGACGCTCTCACTGCCGGATTCCAGCGTGACCATGACCACGGCTTTGCCTGCCCCCTCCACGCGGGAAATCAGCGCGGTGAGGCGCTGCTCGAGCTGTGCGGCGTAGTCGGCGGTGCTCTCGCCCTGTACGGCGGGTGGCGCGGTGCTTTCCGCCGGAAGCCACGCGGAGACAGCCAGCAGAGCCAGCCCGGCCAGCCCCATCAGAACAAGCAGCTTTACCCGCTTTTGCTCATCCGCCAGCACAGCGCGCAGCCTTGCCGCCAGCGGGGTCCAGAACGCCCGGCCGGTCATGGGATTTCTCCTGCAAAGCACCACGGCAGAGTGCCTGCATTGACGGCAAGCAGGGCTTCGATGGCAGATTTGTCGCGGATATCCACCGGTGTGATGACGCATCTGCCGTCCTGCCAGCTGACAGCGGCGTTTATACCGGCGCTCTGCAGATTCTCGCGCACCGCCTCCACCGAGGCCGTCAGCGCCAGCTCACGGCGGTAGGAAGAATAATCCGGGAGGTCTTGTGCATCGGTGGGCAGACTGCGCAGCTCCTGTGCTACACCGGCCCAGTCAAGGCCGCGCACCATCTGCACACCTGCTGTTAAAATATACAGCACCAGCACGGCATTTATGACAGGCTTGAAGCTGTTGTCTGGCCAGAAAAGTCGCACCATGCCTGCCAGAGCTGACAGAACACAGCACCCAAGTGCCAGATGACGCAGTGAAGTCATGCAAAGCCTCCGTTTCCTGCCAACAGCAGCAGCGCCGTGGACAGAAAGGTGATGAAAAAATAGAGCGCCAGCACCGACCCGCAGAGCCGCGTGCCCTCAAAATAGAGGCGGCAGAGCCGTGCGCAGGGCGTCTTGCCCCACCGCCGCGGCCAGCAGCCCCGCCGCCGCAAAGCCGAGCGCATAGGCCATGCTCTGCACAAACACCGGGACAAACATAGCTGCCAGCGCCAGCAGTGCCGCCAGCGCAAGGGAGCCCTTCAGCAGCTGCAGGGCTGCCGCGGCGCCGGTCAGGGCGGCTGCGGCAGCATCCCCCACCACCGGGATAGCCCCCCTGCAGAAGGCTTTTCCCAGTGCGCAGGGCGGCATTATCCACAGTGGCGGCCAGCGTATCTGCAGCCCCAGCACAAGGCTGAACAGCGCGGCACAGAGCTTTAACAGCCAGCTTATACAGCGGGCAAACAAGCGACGCGGCGTCCGAAAGCCCGGCACCGCCCCACAGACACGCACAGACGGAAATGCAAAAGTAAATCTGCAAAATGGGCAGAAGGACGTTTTGTGCCAGCGCTGCCAGAAAGCCGGACATGGCAAAAAACATCCCGCTGTAGACCAGCGCCCCGGAGGTCTGCCCGCCTGCCGCGGCCAGGCCGCTGAACACCGGCACAAAGCTGGTCAGATAGGTGCGGCAGTCCTGCGCCGTCTGCCCACAAGGGTGGTCAGCTGCATCGCGGTGGAAAGACTGAGCGAGCCGAAGCCCAGCACGGCAAGGATCTCAACATAGGCGCCGTAGGGTCTGCCTGCCAGCAGCCCCAGCAGCCCTGCCAACAGCAAGATACCCGGCGGACTGCGCCGCAAAGTGCAGCGCGGGCCGGAAACCGCTGACGGCCCACTCCCCCAGCCTGTCCAGCACGTCAGTCAGCGTCCACCCGGCGGCATCGGCGGCAGAAAAGCCACTTTCGTCGATGAGCTCCTGCGCGGCCTTGGGAAGCTCGTCCGCAAGGGCAGGGCGGCGGCACCGCTACCAGGAAGCATTACTGCAAGTAGTCCGCAAAGGAGCCGAGCAGCGTTTGCAGCAGCGGCAGAGCCTGCAAAAGCACCAGCACACGGCCGCAGAGCTCTACCGCACCGGCCGCGGCGGTCAGCCCGGCCTCCTTGCAGGTATCGGCGGCAAACTGCGCGACCAGCGCAATGCCGAGAGCGCGCAGCAGAGCCGCCGGGCTCTGCCCTTTGAAAATAACCGTCCAGCGTGCGCAGCCAGTCCAACAGGGGCTGCTGCTGGCGCACCACCACAGCCAGCAGCCCGGCCGCGGTGCAGACGGAAACCAAAAATGCGAAAGCGGGCTGGTCCTTTTTTAAAATCAGCATCAGCACGGCGGCCACAAACACCGCCGCCGCGAGCTTGCACAGCAAGATCATGGCTCATAGCTCAAACAGCGCTTTGATAAGCACAAACAGGTCGCTGATCTGCCGCACAAGCATCGTCAGCACTACGATCAGCCCGGCCAGGGTCGTCATCATGGCCTGATCCTCCCGGCCGGAACGGATGAGCAGCTGGTTCAAAACAGCCACAATGATGCCGGTGGCGGCAATTTTAAAAACAAGGTCGATGTCCATGCGGCACTCCTTACCACAGCAGAATGGCGGCCATTGCGCCTAGGCAGCCGCCCAGCCGCGGCCACAGCTGGCGGGCTTTGCGGCAGTGCGCGGCCTGAACGGCTGCTTCCTCCTCACACAGGGCGGACAGGCGGCGCAGGGCGGCACAGGCGGTCTGGCGCGGGGATTCCTCTGCCGCAGCCAGCGCAGAGCAAAGCTCGCCCTGCAGTGTGCGCGGCAGACTGGACGGCAGTGCCAGCTGGGAGAGTGCCTCCGTCCCCGCCGGGCAGAACGGCGCAAAGGCTGTGCAGCGTGCCGCCCGGTACAGTAGCTCCGGCCCGGCCAATGCCTGCGCTTCCAGCAGGTCGGCCAGATAGCCGAGCAGCCGCGCAAAGCTATGCGCCTGCTGCTGCCTTTTGGCAAATGCCGGCTGCTGCCGCCCAGCCACCGCCGGCCCGGCCAGCGCCAGAAGAAGCTGCCGATCGCACGCAGCATCACAGCGCTACCCACTCGGCCACCTTGCCCGGCTGGGCACGCCCGGCAAGGAACGCCGCTCTGCCAAAGGCACCGGTGTCCAGCAGAGCCGCCAACTGCGGCTTTTTGCGTAGCCCCGCCGGGGTGTCACAGTGTGCTGTGGCAAAAAAGACAACCCCCGAGGCTAGCCCCCGGGCCACAGCTTGCGCATCACCGGGGGTGCCCAGCTCGTCACAGAAAATATACTGCGGGTTCATACAGCGCAGGGCCATGGCGATGCCCTCCGCCTTGGTGCAGCGGGCGTAGATGTCGCAGCGTATCTGCGCAGCGCGGGGCAGGCTGCCGGTTTCGCAGGCCATCAGCTCCCCACGCTCGTCTATGACGCTGACGAGTGCATCACTCTCGCACAGGTGTTGTATCATCGAACGCAGTAAGGTGGTCTTGCCGCTGCCCGGCGGGCCTGCCAGCAAAAGACCGCCCGCGGAGGTATGTAGTGCGCTTTCCAATTCGGGCGGCAGCGGGCAGGTCAGCCAGCGGGCAACGCGCAGATTCAGCGAGGTAACTGCCGCAAAGCCGCCCGGCCCGCGGCAGCCCGCCACCCCAACGCGGCAGCCGCCCTGTATGGTAAAGTAGCCCTGCTTCAGTTCCTCCTCATAGGCATAGACCGAACGGCGGCAGAGCTGCAAAAAACAGCTGCGCAGCGCTTCGCTGTCAACAACGGTGGGTAGCCCCGCGCCGGGCAGTAACTTTGCGGCGGGGCACAGCCGCCCGCCAACCGTAAACTGCACCGGCTGGCCCAGCCGCAGGCGTATTTCCTGAACGTGCGGCGCATAGTGCGCATTCAGCTTTGCCAGCGGCGTGCGCAGGGCGGGCGGCAGACTATCCAGAATGTGGTAATACTCGTCCATCGTTTCTTCACCTCACACTGCCACTGTATGCCGTCAGTATGGCGGGTAGAACAAAAAACAGGAACACCCCGGTGAAAGGGTGTTCCTGTTGAAAACATACTGTCAGTTTTGTGCGCTGTTGTCCGCAATCAGCTTATACAGTCCGGCCTCGTCCAGCACAGGGATGCCGAGGGTCTGCGCCTTGGTCAGCTTGGAGCCGGCAGCCTCACCGGCCACCACATAGCTTGTCTTTTTGCTGACAGATCCTGCCGCCTTGCCGCCGTTCTGGGTGATAAGCGCCTCGGCCTCCTGACGGGAAAGCGTCGGCAACGTGCCGGTCACAACCAGCGTCATACCGGCTAGCGCCGTGCCCTTTTTCTCGCCGGTCCACTGCATATTCACGCCATCGCGCTCCAGACGCTGCAACAGGTCGGTGGTGCCGTCCTTGGCGAAAAATTCCAGCACACTCTGCGCCATGACCTCGCCGAAGCCGTCGATCTCGCACATCTGCTCGGCCGTGGCCTGGCGCAGGGCGTCCATACTGCCGAAATGCTCACCCAGCAGGGCGGCGGCCTTGTCGCCGATGTTGCGGATGCCAAGGCCGAAAATCAGCTTATCCAGATTGTTGCGCTTGGAGCGCTCGATGGCGTTGAGCAGATTCTGGGCGCTCTTCTTTTTGAATTTATCCAGCGTGCAGCTGCTCCTCGGTCAAGGTGTACAGGTCTGCCACCGTGTTGACAAGCCCCTTGTCGATGAGCTGCACAGCCACGGCCTCGCCCAGACCATCGATGGCCATGGCATTGCGGGAGGCAAAATGGATAAGGTTGCGCAGGCTCTGCGCCGGGCACTCGGGGTTGACGCAGCGCAGGGCGGTCTCGTCCTGCAAATGCACCACCGGCGCACCGCAGCTGGGGCAGACGGTGGGCATGGTAAAGGGCTTGCTGCCCGGCAGATGGGCCGACACGCCGATGACCTCCGGGATGATATCACCGGCCTTGCGGACCTTGATGGTATCGCCGATACCGACGCCTAAGCTGGCAATGATATCGCCGTTGTGCAGGCTGGCGCGGGCAACGCTGGTGCCTGCCAGAAAAATCGGGTCAAATACGGCGGTCGGGGTCAGCACGCCAGTGCGGCCGACCGTGACTTCGATGTCGCGCACAACGCTCTCCTTGACCTCCGGCGGATATTTGAACGCAATGGCCCACCGTGGAAACTTGTTTGTGCTGCCCAGCGTGCGGCGCGCGGCCAGATCGTTGACCTTGATGACAGCGCCGTCAATGTCAAATTCCAGCGTGCCGCGTGCCTCGCCGATGGCTTGAATCTCCTGAATGGCGTCCTCAATGTTCTCAAATACGCTGTACCGCGGCGAGACCGGGAAACCCAGCGACTTGATGTAATCCAGTGTTTCGTGGTGCGTCTTGAAGGTGCGGCCCTCGCACTGCTGCAGGTTGAATACAAAGATAGACAGCCCGCGCCCGGCGGTGATTTTGGCGTCCTTCTGGCGCAGCGAGCCGGCCGCCGCGTTGCGGGGGTTTTTAAAAGGCGTTTTGTCCTCAAGCTCCTGCTGCTCCTTCAGCTTGAAGAAGGCGGAGTGCGGCATATAGACCTCACCGCGCACCTCGAGAAAATCCGGCGCATCGGGCAGCTCGTGGGGAATATCCCGTATGGTCAGAATATTCTCGGTCACATCCTCACCCACTACGCCGTCACCGCGGGTGGAGCCGCGCACAAGCTGGCCCATGCGGTATTCAAGGCTGACCGACAGGCCGTCAATTTTTGCCTCGACCACATATTCCGGTTTGATGCCTGCCTCCCGCACACGTGCATCAAACTCCCGCAGCTCCTCAAAGGAGAAGGCGTCCTGCAGGCTTTCCATCTTGACGGCGTGGGTCACCTTGGTAAATTTGCTGCTGGCCGTGCCGCCAACGTGCTGTGTGGGCGAAGATGCCGTGACCAGCTCGGGGTATTCGGCTTCGATGGCCTTCAGCTCACGGTTCAGGGCGTCGTACTCGAAATCCTCCAGCTCGGGGGCGTCCTGGTCGTAATAAAGGCGGTTGTTTTTTTCTATGATGACGCGCAGTTCCTCCGCGCGTTTGCGTGCCTGTTCTAATTCCATTTTGGTCCACTCCGTTTATTGGATTCATTTCAGTATACCACACTCGGGGGTAAAAATTCAATCAAAATCCGCAGCGTAGGCGTTCGGCGTGCCGCCGCGGATGAAAAGGCTGGCCAGCGGGTACTCGGTTTCAACGGTCAGCGTAGCGGTGCTGCCGTCCAGAATCATATTGACTGTGACCGAAAGCTGTAAAACGGCGCTGTAGCGGGTTGTGTTGATGGAGAGTGACTCTGTGTATTCGCGGATACTTCCCTGTACATACCCGCGTGGTTGGATTGAAACCCTCCAGCCGGGGCCCAGACCGCTGAGCAGAGAGTTGTTTGTCAGGCTGCCGAAGGGCACACGGTAGGCAGTCTCCGGCAGGGCGTTCATCTGTGCCTGCACGGCACTGACAAGCTGTGTCTGCACAGCCCCGGCGGCTGCGGCGTTCAGGCTGACAAGCTGGTCAGTCTGAACGAACAGCTCCGCGCAGAGGGATGGCGAACGCTGAAGCTCTGCCGCTACAGCCTGATTGACGGCCTGCACGGTGGCGGCACGCGCTTCGTACTCTGCCAGCTGGTGCAGTGTGGGCTTGACCGTGGTGTTGACATAGCGGTTCAGTGCAAGACCGCCCGCCAGCACCGCCGCGGCCAGCAGCAGCGCAAGGGCGCGCAGCCGGGCCCGGTGCCTGCCCGCAACTGTACAGCGCCGCATACAACCACCCCCGGCGCATACTATGCAAAACCGCCCCGGAGCGTTAAGCTCCGGGGCGGTGAAGGCTTTAGGTGTAATTATTTGAAGTAGCGGTCGAGCAGGCCCTGCATGCCGCGGCCGTGGCGGGCCTCATCCTTAGCCATCTCATGTACGGTATCGTGGATAGCGTCAAGGTTCAGCTCCTTGGCCTTCTTGGCCAGATCCATCTTGCCGGCGCAGGCGCCGCACTCAGCGTCAACACGCATCTGCAGATTCTTCTTGGTGCTGTCGGTCAGGACCTCACCCAGCAGCTCTGCAAACTTGGAAGCGTGCTCAGCCTCCTCAAATGCGTAGCGCTTCCATGCCTCGGCGATCTCGGGATAGCCCTCGCGGTCAGCAACGCGGCTCATGGCCAGATACATACCGACCTCGCTGCACTCGCCGTTGAAGTTCTCGCGCAGACCCTGCTTGATTTCCTCGGGAACATCCTTTGCGATGCCGACAACGTGCTCAGTCACGTAGGTGTTGTCCTTCTTCTCAATGAACTTGGATGCCGGGGCCTTGCAGACCGGGCAGAACTCGGGGATGGAACCCTCTGCGATATAACCACAAACGGTGCAAACATACTTAGCCATAAGAATTGCCTCCTGTTATTTTGTAATTGCTCCTAGGACACATTCCTGTGTCGATGGCTATATTATACGGCATACAAATGCAAATGTCAATAGGGAAAATAAAATTTTTAAGAAAGAATCTTATTTTTTGAAAGGACTGCCCGGGCGCTGCTCTCCTGCTGTGCCCGGTAGGGCTGCAAACAGTGCTTTCGCCAGCGTACAGCTGATCCCGCCCACAAGCAGCCCGGCGGCCAGCAGAATGGGCGCATAGGCCAAAGCCATTCTGCTGGACAGGATAACCGCCGCCCCGGCCAGCTGGCCAAGGTTGTGCGCCAGCGCAGAGCAGGCACAGAAGATATAGCTGCTGACCGGCAGATGGAGCAGCACCAGCATAACGGCCAGTGAAAGCGCACCGCCACACAGTGAGAGAAAGCCTGCGGTCGCGCCGCGGGTCAGAAAGGCGAACAGTGCCTTCAGCACCACCAGCAGCAGCGCGGTGCGGGTGCGCAGGAACAACAGCGCGTACATGACAACAATATTGGAAAGCCCCAGCTTTATGGCGGGCATAAGCCCCAGCAAGGGCGATACCAGCGATTCGAGATAGCTAAACGCAATGGCCAGTGCAAAAAGCATCCCGGTCAAGGCGGTTTCCCGCGCCTTTTTACTGCGCATGGATGAACTCCTCCCCTTTGAATGGATTGCTTTGAGTGTACCTACCGGGGCGGGCGTTTGTCAAGGCATAAAAAATTAACATATTTCCCAGCGGAAAATACACGCCGTCGACTTGAAAAAGCGGGCAAAATAGTGTATTCTAATACTGTATCAGGCAAGAGGGAAACCTATGCCCGTGCGTGAGGATAAGTACGATTCATGTAAGAATATATAATAAGGAGAACATCAACCATGAAAAAACTGATTCCTGTTATTTTGAGCTGCGCTCTGCTGCTGGCCGCCTGTGGTTCCTCCAACAGCAGCTCTACGGCTGCAAGCGAAAGCACCGCAGCCTCCGAGAGCTCCTCCGCATCGGAAGCCGAGGCCATCGGCGGTGCGGACGGCACAACCGATATCGTCATCAGCGACAGCGCTGAGGAGGCCAACACCGCCAATCTGGATGCAGCTGTTGCTGCTATTGAGGCGGTCAACCCCATCGCCAACCCGCGTGCACTGGATGATTTCTCTGTTGAGAATGAGCTGATGCTGACGATGGACAACCTTGTCGCCTACAAGGGCGATGTGACCAACGATCAGGCGGACTGCGGCCTTGTCTTTGTGGCACAGGCCAAGGACGGTCAGGTCGATGCTGTGAAGAGCGAGCTGGAGGCCTACAAGCAAGCCTGTCTGCCAATGACCTGTATGCTGAGTTTGCCGATAAGATCGCGCTGGCCAAGGATGCCCGCATCGTGACCAACGGCAACTATGTGGCTATTGTCATTGCCGGTATCGCAAACCCTGACTACGCTGCTATCGACACGGCACTGGAGACGGCGCTGAACTTCTGATTTTTCCTGTACTAGCAGGCCGCTGCCGTTCGGCAACGGCCTTTTTGTTGAAAAATTTCAAAGAAAGGGAGTCCGCAATGGTTTTTAACAGCGTGGTGTTCCTGTTCTGCTTCTGTCGCTTTCCCTGCTGCTGTATTATCTGGTACCCGGCCGTGCCAAAAATGCAGTGCTGCTGGCAGAGAGCCTGTTGTTCTACTGCTGGACCGGCGTAGCATTTCTGCCGTTGATTGCGGTTCTGATAGTCTTTAACTATCTGTGCGCACTGGTGACGGCAAAGGCTAGGGGCAGACTGCGCGGGCTGCTTCCGGTGGTGTCTGTGGTGGTCAATCTGGGGGTGCTGGTGTATTTCAAGTACGCCAACTTCCTGATTGACACGCTGAACCAGATTGGACATTTCGGCATCGCATCGCTGAGCCTTGGCGCGGTGCTGCCGCTGGGAATAAGCTACTACATCTTTAAAATCATCAGCTATGAGGTCGATGTGTATACCGGCAAAATTGCGCCGGAGAAAAACTTTGTGACCTTTGCGGTGTATGTCCTTTTCTTCCCGCAGCTGATTGTGGGTCCTATTGTCAAATACCGTGAAATGGCCGACCAGCTGCATGATGCGGCAAACCGCTGCACGCTGGCAAGGGCCGAGCGCGGTGCAGAAATGTTTGTGTTCGGTCTGGCCAAAAAGGTCATATTGGCGGATTCCATCGGCGCACTGTGGACGGATATCATCGGTGCGGGCGGCGTAGGGCTGGTCAACGCCTCTACCCCGCTGGCGTGGCTGGGCATTATCGCATACAGCCTGCAGCTCTACTTTGACTTTGCCGGTTACAGTGAGATGAGCAACGGTCTGGCGGCCATGCTTGGCTTTGACTGCCCGGCCAACTTTGATCTGCCGTATATTTCTGCCAGCATTACAGAGTTCTGGCGGCGCTGGCATATGACCCTCTCCGGCTGGTTCCGAGACTATATTTATATCCCAATGGGCGGCAACCGCAAGGGCCCGGCACGCCAGCTGTTCAATATGTTTCTGGTCTGGGCGGCTACCGGTATCTGGCACGGTGCCAGCTGGAACTTCATCGCGTGGGGGCTTTACTACTTTGTGCTGCTCACGATCGAAAAGACCTTCCTGATGAAGTACCTGAAGAAAGGCAAGGTCTGGCCGCATCTTTACACCTTGTTCTTTGTCGTGCTGGGCTGGGGCATTTTTACGGCCAACCAGCCCGGTGCACCGCTGGGGCTGCTTGCTGCAAAAGCTGTTTGTGCTGCAGGGCGGTATCTCCGCTGTGTATAATCTGCGCAACTACGGCGTGCTGCTGGCGCTGGGCTGTGTCTGCTCGTCCACCCTGCCGCGCTGGCTGTGGGAAAAAATCAGCCGTAATACCGCAGCAAAAAAACTGATAGTATTCGCTGGCACAATAGTAATCTCTGTCTGCTATGTGGTGGCAGCCACCAACGCAACGGCACTGTATGCCAATTTCTGAGAGGGGGCGTGCTTGTATGGAAAAAAAGGTCGTGTACCGCAAAAATGGCGGCAAGCGCCGTGCGGGCTATCCGCTGCTGCTCCTCTGCGCGGTGCTGCTGTTCGGCTTTTCGGCGGTGAATATCCTGTGGCCCAAGCGTGAGCAGCTTGAGCTGGAAAACCGCAAGGCTGCCCAGCTCCCGGCGTTCAGTGTGCAGGCGCTGCTGGACGGCAGCTGGCAGAGTGGCTTTTCCCGCTGGATGCAGGATCAGTTCTCCTTCCGCGATGCGGCGGTCAACGCCGAGCGCGCTATGGATGAGGTGCTGTTCCGCAAGGCTGAGGAGGGCGGCATCCTGCTGGGCAAGGACCGCTGGATGTTTACAAAGCTGTTCACAGTGGACGATGCAACGGAAAAGCAGCTGGACAAAAACATCGCGGCCGTCAGTGAGTTTGCTGCCAATCACCCCGGCAAGGTGACCTTCCTGCTGGCTCCGTCGGCCAGCGTCATCTACCCGGAGGAGCTGCCCGCGGGGCCCCGATGGTGGATGAAAACGCGATGCTGGATGATATTTTTGCCAAGGTCGGCCAGACCGCCGCTGTGATTGACTTGCGGGAGGACTTTACAAACCGGAAGGACGAGTACCTCTACTTCAAGACGGATCACCACTGGACAACCAACGGTGCCTACCGTGCGTACGAGCAGTTCTGCGCCCTGAAGGGGCTGACGCTCTTTGACCGCGACGCCCATGAGAGTGCGACTGTGACGGATTTTGAGGGTACGCATTACTCAGCAACGCGGCTGTGGAATGTGGCAAAGGATACCATCACCTATTACCCGCTGGACAGCCTGATGACGGTTTACAAAATCACTGGCGAGGCACAGTATGAGCCGGAGAAAACCGAAAATCTGGTAAATGCCGATAAATTCGCAACCCGCGATAAATATGCCGCTTTTCTGGACGGAAACAACGGCTATTCAACCATCGAGGGCCGCGGCACAGGCAGTATTTTGGTTGTGAAGGACAGCTACGCGAACAGCTTTGTGCCCTACCTGACCGAGAACTACGCGAAAATCGGTGTGGTGGATTTCCGCAACTTCAAGTACGGCCTTGATTCTACGATTGAAAAAGAGGGCTATGATGAGGTGCTGGTGCTCTACAACTTCCAGACCTTTATCGCCGATACGAACCTGATTTATATTTCCCGACCGTCAACGCTATAAGTGCTGTAAAAATGCCGGAGTGCGCATCTGCTCGCTCCGGCGTTTTTATTATTCAAACAATATTTCCAACAACCGTGGGTGCGGGCGGCGCGGCGGCGGGGCCGTACAGGTTTTCATAAAAGAAATGGAAATGGAAAAAATCGGCGGTCTGCTTTGCGGTGAGCAGAGAAAAGCCCTGCTGCAGCTCGGCACAGAGGAGTACCTGCGGGTCATTGGCGGCTGCGGACAGGGTCTCCCATTTTGCATCCCGCAGATGAAGTTGTACGTTGCTCCCCTCCACGGTGACACCGGCCGCGGCTTCACAGAGCGCGGTACCGTCCGCATAACTGGTACAAAAACGATTTGTCTGCCCGCAAAGCACGGCGGCAAGCTGTGCGGGCATGCCCGCAAGGAAAAGCATGTCCGCATTCCGCGGCATCAGATAGAAATTGTACCCGCTGTCGGCGCGGTAGCCCGGTACAGCACAGCCGTCTGCCTGCGTAAAGAGCTGCTGCAGACCGCAGTGCAGGGCATATTCACGCTCTACTGCCTTCATATCCTCATACAGGGCGGCAGCGTCCTGCGCCCAGCTGTGGTCGGCACTGTCCAGTACAAAGACTGAAAGCTCCGGCGCAGGCTGGGCTTTGTCATACAGCAGCTCACCAAGCTCCTGCGCGGTAGCCCAGTCACAACCCGGCGGCAGGGCGGCCAGCTCGAGAAGTCCGTAGTAAAGCTGACCGGGCAGCGCCATCTCAGCGCGGTGCAGAGCCTGAGCGGGTGTTACGCCCAAGGCGGAGGCCGTTTTATAGTGTGTACCATCCTCGCCAGCGTTTTGGTCTGCCAGCAGCAGGCAGGCGGAATAGCTTCCCTGCTGCTGTACAAAGAATACGGCGCGGACGATTTCCCGTTCCGAAAGTGCCTGCCCGCAGCCGCTGAGAAGCAGTGCGGCCAGCACAACAATCACAAACGCCTTAGCCTTTTGTAAAGACACGCGGCAGCACCTCCTATCCAAGTCAGCAGAACAAAGCCCCAGGTCAGCGCACTGCGCAGCGGCAAGGCAGCGTCAAGGTTGAGCTTGCGCAAAACGGAGCACAAAAAAGCCAGATGCCGCCCACGTACAATGGAAAGGGAATTCAACCCGGCGGCGCTGTTCTCGGCCCGGCTCTGCCCGCCCAGCAGCCGCACAAGGGCGTAGAGATACAGCGCCAATTTGACTGTGACGGCCATAACCCACAAAATAAATTGCAGCCACTCCAGCCGATTGAAGATGGACAGTGCCCCACACCGGGCGGCGGCGTGCAAGGGGTCTACCCGCAGTGGCATGGCCGCACCATAGAACAGCTCCAGCACCAGGTGGATGCCCACATCAAACCCCAGTGCCCACCCGGCCAGCCGCAGCAGCGTATGGCGGCCGCATTTGTCCTGCTCCGGCCAGAGGGCGGGCAGAAGATACTCCGGATAGAGCGTCAGATGACTGCGGGCAGCGGCAAGCAAATCTTCCCGCCCAAGAGCTGTGATTTGCAGATTCGTGACGTGCAGGCGCGGAAAAACCGTAAGCAGCATAAAGACCGTTGCCGCAATCAGCAGCCCGAGCACGGCGTGCGCCGTTTGGGATAAGGCGGATACCCGCCGCAGGTACACCACCGGCAGCACAACCAGTAGGCAGATGGAGGTCAGTGTCACCGCGTCGGGGTACAGCCGGTCGGCTAGCTGCCACAGGCGCAGCAATTCCAGCACTGAGGTGTAGAGCAGTAGGGCACCGAACAGGAGCTTTAAAACCGGGTCGGCGGTCAGCCGCCAGCAGCGGGCAAACAGCCAGCCGACACCAGCCAGCCCGGGCACGCAGAGCACCATGGCCGCCATTCCGGCCCGCGGGTGGTAGGCTGTCTGGCTGCGCAGCAGCACGTTGACCAGCAGGCTGACGAGCAGCGCAGCAAACAGGCTGGGACATTCACGCTTCATGGCGGCCAATCACCTCCCCAGATTGGGCAAGACGGCTCCATATACTGCGCACAAAGCCGTCCCGCAGGCTGGCGCGGCTCAGTGGCAGCAGCGGGTAGAGATAGTCGTATCCAAAAGGTTCACTGCCGCAGGCCATTGCCAAAATCGTCAGTGCGGCGCAGGCCAGCCCCGGTACGCCGAAGCACCCTGCCAGCAGGATCACCGCGAAGCGGAACAGAATGGACTGCTCATACAGTGATGGAACGGCCAGCGTAGCGATGGTGGCTGCAGCAGCCATCGTCAGAACCGGCACGCTGACAATGCCTGCGCTGACTGCGGTTTCTCCGATGATGAGTGCCCCCACCAGACTGACAGTGTGGCTGATGGACTGGGGTGCGCGCAGCCCGGCCTCCCGCACGATTTCCAGCAGAAGTGAGACGGCCAGCATTTCAAGCATGGGCGGCAGCGGCGTGGCAGCCTCCCCGCGGGCCAGCTTGTCAGGAGCTGTATGGGGATGATCTCCGGCGCAAAAGCAACGGCCATAACATACAGCCCCGGCCCGAAGACCGAGAGCAGAAAGGCCAGATATTTTAAAATGCGGATGAGCCCGGCGAACACAGCCCCGGAGGCGTAGTCATCCAGACACTCAAAATGCTCGGCAAAAAAGCTGGGTACAATCAGCGCATAGGGGCACCCTGCTACCAGCACAACCGCCTTGCCTTCACACAGGCGGGCGCAGGCTGTGGCGGGGCGTTCGGTATAGGCGGCAGCCGGAAACAGATTCAGCTTGTCCTGCTTGAGGAAGGAGGCAAAATAGGCACTGTCGAGCAGGACCGGGATCTCTACCGCTTCCAGCCGTGCGCGCAGTGCGTCAATGGTCTCCTGCGGGGCAAGGGCTTTGTCATAGCACAGGCAGTATTCAGTTTTGGCGCGGGTATGGGCGGTTGTGATCTCCGCTACAAGGGTACCGGTGCGGAACTGCCGCCGCAGCAGGGAAATATTATTGCGCAGAAGCTCGGTGAAGGCCTCCTGCGAGCCGCGCAGATTGCCCTCCCCGGTCGGCGTTGAAATGGAACGCTGGGGCATTTCCTGCGTGGAAAAAGCAACCGCCCGGCTCACATCATCGATCAGCAGCACGGACAACCCATTGCAGAGCAGCTCCACAAGGGCGGTCCTGTCGGTAACGGCCTCGGCCTCGGCGGGAATGCGGCTCTGGGTCAAAAGATAATCGCACAGTCCTGCCCCCGCCGCCCAGCATGGCAGGGTCACGGTCCAGCATGTCCAGCGCCATACGGCAGAGCTTTTCCGGGGAGGAAAGCCCTGTAAACATGGCAATGGCACAGGGAATCCCTGCAATCATCAGGTGCTTGGTATAAAAGTCATCGGAACGGCCAAAGCTCTTCCAGAAACGCAAGGTTCTCGTCCAGCGTGCGGTACAGCGGCTTCTGTGTCATCGGTGTTCCCCCTCTCACGCAGAATAGTGTGAGCCGCTCAGGGGTAATTTATAAGGAGGCGGCAGGATGATTTCTACGGTGGTGCGCACGGTGCTGGTGTATCTGGCGGTGGTGGTGGCCATGCGCCTGATGGGAAAGCGCCAGCTGGGTGAGCTGCAGCCGGCCGAGCTTGTGACGACATTGCTGATCTCCAATGTGGCATCGATCTGCATTGATGAGCCGGATTTGCCGCTTTCCGCAAGCCTTGTGCCGATTTTTCTGATAACCGCTTTGGAAATCCTGAACTCCACGCTGGTTTGGTTTTGCCCGCGCTATGCGCAGCTGCTGTTGGGAAAGCCGGTGACCATCATCCGCAACGGAGAAATTCTGCAGGAAGAGCTGGCCCGGCTGCGCATTACCGCGGCAGATCTGGCAGAGGCACTGCGCGGCAGGGATATATTCTCCCCGCAGGAGGTTTACTGGGGCGTGGTGGAGCCGAACGGCAGTATTACCACCGCAGTGATGCCCGCGGGCGATGAGGATACTCCCCTGCCGCTACTGATTGACAGGACCGTCTACCGGGATAATCTTGCCTTTTTTGGGCTGGATGAGACCGCGCTGGACAGGATGCTGGAAATGCAGAATACAACGTAAGGGATGTGCTGCTTTTACTCTATAACGGCGAAAAAACCGTGCCGTATGATACCAAAAAAGACCGCCCCCCGAAGGGACGGTCTGAAAAAGGATGCTTATGAAACGAAACTGGTATGCCGTGGTGATCCTGTTGATGCTGTGTTACCCTGCTGCTGGCCGCAGGGCGGGCGATATGTGGAGAACACAACCGAGGCATATTGCAGAACAGGATAGAAGCTGCCTACGCACTGGCGGTACAGGGGGATTACCCTGCCGCACGCCAGACCTATGAGCAGGCAGCTGCACAGGCCCGGAAGGGCGGCTGGGCTTTGAGCCTGCTGGTGCGCCGCAACCTGCTTGACCAGCTGAACCAGACGCTGGCGGTGCTGCCACCCTGCGCGGAGGCTGACAGCCTGGCAGATTTAGAGATGGAGACACAGCGTGCCTGCACGCAAATCAGTCAGCTGCGGCAGTCATTTTTCGGCGGGCTTTGAACGGCTGTCCAGCATATCCTTCAGCTCTTCCATGAAGGTGTTGACATCGCTAAATTGACGATAGACGGAAGCAAACCGCACATAGGCCACATCGTCCATCTGCTTGAGCTCCTGCATAGCCAGATCGCCGATGTGGATGGAGGAAACCTCGCGGTCGTAGGAGTTGAGCAGCTGCTGCTCAATGCGGTCAACGGCAGCATCCAACTGGGTGTAGCTGACAGGGCGCTTTTCACAGGCGCGCAGCATACCGTTCAGCAGCTTCTGGCGGTCAAAGACCTCGCGGGAGCGGTCCTTCTTTACCACCATCAGCGGGACGGTCTCCACAATCTCATAGGTGGTAAAGCGCTTCTTGCAGTTCAGGCACTCACGGCGGCGGCGAATCTTCTCGCCGTCCTCTGTCGGGCGGGAATCAATGACCTTGGAATCCACCTCGCCGCAATAGGGACACTTCATATCGGTTTACCTCCTTGTGTGGACTTCAAGCCTTCTTGGCAGCCTTTTTCTTGCTCTTCCAATCAACCCACAGCGGCGTGGCAATGCAGATGGTGCTGTAGACACCGCTGACCATACCGAACAGTAGCGGGAATGCGAAGGAGTAGATGCTGTCCAGACGATAGATGACCGAGATCATGCAGACAACACCCAGCGCCAGACAGGTGGTGATGGAGGTCATCAGGGAGCGGGCAAAGCTCTGGTTGATGGACAGATTGACCAGTTCAGCCAGACTCATCTGCTTCTTGCTGTACAGGGCACTGTTCTCGCGGATACGGTCATAGATAACAACGGTATCGTTGATGGAGTAGCCCAGAATCGTAAGCAGGGCGGCGATGAAGTTGCCGTTCAGAGGAATGCGCAGGATAACAAAACGCCAAAGACAACAAGCATGTCGTGCAGCAGGGCCACAATAGCGGTGGAGCCGGCCTTGAGACCGCCGATCCTGCGGAAACGATAGGCTACATACAGCAGGATCAGCACGCAGGCGGCGATTAGAGCCACAATACTCTTGAGTATGAACTCCTTGCCGATGGTGGCATCGACATTGCTGACCCTCGTTCTGAACGAAGGCGTTATCGGGATACTGCTCGTTCAAGGTGGCCAGCAGGCTGTTCAGCTCCTCAGTGGTCAGGGTATCGCTGCCGGGCAGGGTGACCGTCAGGGTCTGGTTGCCCGAAATATCAGAGCCGGTCTGCAGGGTCAGGCTGCTCTTGTTCAGCTCGGTGCTGATGGTGGACTTCAGGCGTTCAGATCGGCATCGCCCTCATAGGCCAGCGTGATCATAGAGCCGCCCTTGAACTCGACATCCATCTTGACGCCGAACACGGCGCAGAACACGAGGACGATAGCAATCAGTGCGCAGGAGAAGGTGTAGAACTTCTTGCGGTTGCCGATGAAGTTGATGGAAGGCGTTTTGAAGTCGGCACCGCCCTCCTTCTTGCCGCCGAACAGCCATGCCTTGCGCAGAGGCTTGAAGTGGACGGCGCCGCGGATCATAACGCGGGTAGCCCAGACGCCGAAGACGAAGTTGAGCAGAACGCTGGTCAACAGGGTGAAGCCGAAGGAATAAATCGTGCCGGCGGTGGAGGGTCCGAACCAGAAGAAAATCGGGTTGAACACCTTAGCCCAGAAGCCGTCCGTGGGGCCGAAGGCACCCATCAGGATGGCTGCGACAATCACGATGGTCACGTTGCCGTCGATGATGGGGGTCAGGCCCATCTTGAAGCCGCTCTTGACAGCGCCGTCAAGGGTCTTGTTCTTGGACAGCTCCTCCTTGATGCGCTCGGCCGTGATGACGTTGGCGTCAACGCCCATGCCGATGCCCAGGATGATACCGGCAATGCCGGGCAGCGTCAGCGTGGAGCCGGGGAACACCGTGAAGTAGCCGGAAACAACGGCCAGCGTAGCGGCAACCTGACCCATCAGAGAGATAACGGCAATCGTGCCAGGCAGGCGATAGCGCACAATCATCATGACGGCAACCAGCAGGAAGGCGATAATACCGGCCTGCACCATGACGTCAAGGCTCTTGGCACCCAGAGACGGGCTGATGGTGGAGTAGCTCTCGGCAGACAGAGCAAAGGGCAGAGAACCGGAGTTAATCTGGTTGGCCAGCGTGGAGGCGCTATCCTGATCAAACTTGCCCTTGATGATGGCCTCCCCGCCGGTGATGGGCTCGTCGACGGAAGCGGTGGAGATATTGTTATCGTCCAGCCAGATGGAGATGGTGCCTTTGCTGGCAGCCAGCTCGGTGGTGGCGGAGGCAAGGCGGAGGCGCCGGTGGAGTTGAACTTCAGCTGTACGACCCAGCCCTCAGTCTCATTGTAGGCGGCGTTGGCGGAAGCCACATCGTCACCACTCAGGATCTCCTCGCCGGTGGCAGAGGAGCCCTTGCGGAATACCATCTTGGCGGTGGTGCCAATCTCGTCAATAGCGGTCTGCGGGTTGAAGTCCGCTTCATCGCTCTTCCACGGGAAACGCACGATGATACGATCCTTGTTGTTGTCAACGTAGCTCTCGTAGTCGGTGATGCCGAGGCCGACAAGGCGATCCTCGATAACCGTTTTGCTGCAGCAAGCTGCTCATCGGTGGCATCCACATCGTCTGCCGGCATGAACGTAACGTCCACACCGCCGCGGATATCAATGCCGAAGCGGATGTCAGATGCACCCTTGATGTAGACATTCTTGGTATCGCCGTAGGTATAGCTTACACCGAGAATGGCCGTCAGGGAAAACAGCACGATCAAAATTGCCACGACAAACAACGGCCATGACTTCCCTTTTCTGTTCATAGAAACCTCCAAAAAACTGCCCACACCGGTGGGCGGGATTATTTTACTGCTTGTCAGCAAGCAGTCTTTCAACAACTGCCAGACGCACACAGACGCAGAGCAGTGCAGAAGCTGTTTCGACCTCGGTCAGACTCGGGTAGGTCGGCGCGATGCGCAGATGCGAGTCATCGGGGTCCTTGTGGTACGGGTAGGCGGAGCCGGCACCCGTCAGGGTCAGGCCACAGTCCTTGCAGAGCTGGGCCACACGCTTGGCGCAGCCGGGCATAACATACAGGCTGATGAAGTAGCCGCCCTTGGGGTTGGTCCAATGGGCAATATCACCGCAGGGGGTCAGCTCGGCGGCAAAGGTGGTCTTTACAGCGTCAAAGCAGGGCACCAGACGGCGGCGATGCTTGGCCATGTGTGCCAGCACACCGGCCTTGTTCTTCAGGAAGCGGACATGGCGCAGCTGGTTCATCTTGTCATAGCTGATATCATCGTCGAGAAGCGCTTGCACATGTACTTCATCGAGTTCTCGCTGCAGGCAATGGCAGACATACCGGCACCCGGGAAGGTGATTTTGCTGGTGGAGGTGAACATAAAGACGCGGTCCTCATTGCCGTACTTTTTGGCCTCATTCAGCAGGACCGGGGTCTCAATGATCTCCTCGGTCAGGTGATGGACGATATACGCTTCATCCCAGAAAATCTTGAAATCGGGGGCAGCGGTCTTGAGGGCAGCAAAGCGGCGGATCGTCTCATCGCTGTAGGTGTAGCCGTCGGGGTTGGAATACTGCGGCACGCACCAGATACCCTTGATGGTGTCATCCTCGGCAACCAGCTTCTCGATCATGTCCATATCGGGACCGTCGGGGCTCATGGGGATGCTGATCAGCTCAAAGCCCATCTCCTCGGTGATGGCAAAGTGGCGGTCATAGCCGGGCACCGGGCAGAGGAACTTGCGGTTCTCGACCTGGCTCCACGGCTTGGGAGAATCCTGAAAGCCGAACATCATGCCGATTGCGACCAGATTGTACATCAGCTGCAGGCTGGAGTTGCCGCCCACAAAGACCTCGTTTGCTTTGACGCCGAACACATCGGCAAACAGGGCGCGGGCCTCGGGAAGGCCCTCCAACTCGCCGTAGTTGCGGGTGTCAAAGCCGTTGTCGGTGATGTAGTTGTCCATCTTGAGCAGGTCCATGGCCAGATCCATCTGGTGCGGGCCGGGCTTGCCGCGGGCCATGTTCAGCTTCAGGCCCAGGTCCTGAAACTTTTTGTACTGTGCCTCGAGCGCGGCTTTTCAGCGGTGAGCTCGTCATGATTCATTGCAAAATAATCTGCCATAATACGATCCCCCCATATAATATAGTATACTTTTTTCCCCTACAATCTGTGGCTGTGCCATCCTCTATCTTGGCACAATCACAGGCGTACACTACATTATATACGATTTATCCGAAATAAACAAGCGCTTTTTGGCTCAATTTGCGTTTTTTTATGCAGAAAAACATAAAAAAGCACATCTGCCCCAAAAACAGATGTGCTTTTGCGAAAATCCAAAGAAAAACGACTGGACCGTAAGCCGGGTTCTGTATCAAACGACGATCTATCTTGTCCTTGCGTTGCCGCAAGGCTCACGCCATCACCGGGACGCGCGAGACTCCGCATAATGTCCCATACGGATGTTGCTTCGAGCAGGGTTTACATAGCCGCAAAGTCGCCAGTGCGCTGGTGAGCTCTTACCTCGCCTTTCCATCCTTACCGCTTTCAACGGCGGTTTCTTTCTGTTGCACTTTCCCTGGAGTCGCCTCCGGCTGCCGTTAGCAGTTACTATGCCTCTGTGAAGCCCGGACTTTCCTCAGGCAGCCCTTGCGGGCTGTCCCGCCGCCGTATGTTCCACTCGTTTTCCCAAAGAGTATACCATATTTCTGCGCCTTTGGCAAGAAATTTTATAAAAGCAGCCGCAAAAGCAGCAGCATGGTTACGCCGGGAAGGCCCAATACCCCGGCACAGAAGCCGGTAAAGCGGTTCAGCGGCAGGCTGATCCCGGTCACAGGCTCCAGTAGACCCAGCAGTGCAACCAGTCCCAGGCCGCATACTGCCCCTGCCAGCAGGCTGCGCACACCGTGCCGCTGTGCCGCCGCGCTGCGCACCACAAGCAGAGCACAGCCGAGAGCGAGCAGATACGGCAGATACCCGGTCATACGTCCTCCCTGTCTGCCCGCAGCAGGCGCAGCAGCGCGCGGCACCGGCACATTAGCGCTGCATGCTGGTAGGTCAGCTGCTCGATGGAAAAGGGGTCCTGTGCCTCCCGGAAGGCGCTGTCATTGGCGTGCAGCGCCTGCATTGTGCCTCCAGCTCCGCCTTGGCGGCGCGGCGCTCCCGTTCCTCTGCGGTAATGCGTCTGAACATAACCCCTCCGTCACAGCAGAATACAGATCAGCCCGTCACAGCCCTCGTTGATGATACGCTCAAGGGTCTGCTGCAGACGGGCGCGCGCCTCCTGCGGCATGTGCAGCAGCTTGGCCTGTACGCCCTCGCTGACAAGCTCATTCAGGCTCTTGCCGAAGATGTTCGTGCTCCACAGCTTGCCGGGGTCGGTCTCAAAATCCGAAAGCAGGCTTTTGATAAGCTCCTCTCCCTGCTGCTCACTGCCCACTGTGGGGGAAAGCTCGGTGTGGATGTTGGCGCGCATGATGTGCAGGCTGGGGGCACTGGCAGACAGCCGCACGCCGTACTGCCCGCCCTGACGCACAATCTCCGGCTCCTCCAGCGTCAGTTCGTCAATGCCCGGCATAACAATGCCGTAGCCGGTAGCCTCCACCTGCTCAAGTGCCGACTTGATTTTATCGTAGGCGCGCTTGGCGCGGGCAAGGCTGACAACGCAGGGCAGCAGGCTGGCTTCATCCACAATGTCCAGCCCGGCCTGCTCACCCAGAATTTTATAGAAGATATCCGGGGCTACCACTACGATGATACCGACACTGCCGCTGGCCAAATCCATACCGGTAAGCGAGGCGGATGTGATATATTCACACCCCAGCTGCGGCCGCCTGCCCGCAAAGGTCAGCCATGCGGCGCACCGAAGCGGCAAAGTCCAGCATGGCTGTGTAGACGGCGCTTTGCAACCAGTGGCCGCTTTCCAGCATAGTGACCCAGCCGGGCATCCGCACGGCAATCTCCCGGATGGGAAACTCGTACAAAAGCGTTTGCAGGAGCTTGTCGAGCGTTTCCACTGTCATGGTTGTGCAATTCAGAGGTAGAACGGCGCGGCCGTACTGCTCGGTAAGCTCGGCGGCAAGGCGTCGGGCGTCCTCACTGTCGGGGTCGGCACAGTTCAGCAGGATGATGTAGGGCTTGCCAATGTCATTGAGCTCGGCAATAATGCGCTGCTCTGCATCCACATAGGCGGAGCGCGGCAAATCGGCCACGGAACCGTCGGTTGTCACAACCAGCCCGACGGTGGCGTGCTCCCGGATAACCTGGCGCGTGCCGGTTTCGGCGGCAAGGTCAAAGGGGGACCTCCTGCGCGAACCAGGGGCTTTTGACCAGCCGCGGAGCCTCGTTCTCCTCATGCCCGAGAGCGCCGTCCACCATATAGCCAACGCAGTCGATAAGCCGTGCCCGGAAGCTGCCGCCGCCCGAAAGCTCAATTTTGACAGCTTTTTCCGGGATAAACTTTGGCTCTGTGGTCATAATGGTGCGCCCGGCGGCAGACTGGGGTAGCTCATCCCGGGCGCGGGCGCGGCGGGCCTCGTTTTTGATGCGCGGCAGTAACATCAGCTCGGCAAAGCGCTTGATGAAGGTGCTTTTGCCGCTGCGCACCGGGCCGACAACCCCCAAATAAATGTCCCCGCCGGTGCGCTGGGCAATGTTCTGGTAGATTTGATCCTGTGTCACGGATGTCCCCTCCTTTACAGCGCTGCGGGAATCAGCAGGCAGGCAGTCTCGGCGGTGGTCTCCGGCGGTGCGCCGTTGGCATCGAGGTGATTGGCCGCAGCCAGATCCCGGGCGCGGGCGTGGTAGCGCTTGGCAATGTCAAAGATGCGCTCCCCCTGTTGTGCATAATAAATGTACAGTGCGGGTTCATCACTGTCATCGTACTCCTCGCCAAGCTCCACACCGCACAGGGCATCACAACTGTGCGCCTGCAAAAGTGCGCCGGTCAGCTCGATTTCTAAATCCACCCGCAGCCGTGCACCGTTTTTGCTGCTGGCAACCCGCACCACCGCGGCACCAACACTGGGCCATGCGCTGTCCGGTGTGCCGGGCCATACGGCATCGGGCTGCCACGTGAAGGGCTTGTCATAGCATGTCAGCGCACCGCGTGCGTCACTCAGAAACACATGGGCGGTGCCTTTGCCCTGCAGCTTCAGATGCGTTTCGGCTGCGTCGCCGTCGGCGGGCAGAACGCAAGGCGCACCCAGCGTCACAAAGCAGCCCATGACCGTTCCCTCCGCATCCGGCAAATCGTCCTCAATGCTCACCGGGATACGCCCTGCCAGCGACGCGGTCTTTTGCAGCAGACGGCAGGCGGTCTGTACGGTTTGCAGCTTACAGAGCGTGGAGTAGGCATCTGCCACCACGCTGTACTGAACCTCACGCCAGAGCTCAATGCGCAATCGCCATGTCACCGAAAGCTGCGCCTCCCCTGCGCCGTCCGCAGCGCTCAGGGTGCAGGCCAGTACCTCGCCACGGACAAGGGCGGTGTCCTCCTCGGCCGCGCCGGGCAGCTCAAAGGTCTGCTGAACCGGAATTTCCCGGCTGCGGACCGTCAGCTCACCATTGTCGGCGTTCTGGCTGCAAAGCTGAAGCTGCAGGGTGCCCTGCACGCTGGCCTGACCGGTGGCGGCGGTGCCCCCGCCCGGAACAAAGCTGCCGGTGATATCCAGCACAGTCTCCCCCTGCGCCGGGCAGCGTGGCGGAGGTCTCGGCAGTCAGAGTTCTTTCCTCGGTCACGGCACACTGCAGGCCCTGCATAATGCGGGTGTACTGCTCGACGCCGCAGTCAGCCAGCGAGGTGAGCAGCTCGAGCTCTCTGCGCACGGCTACCGCGGCACAGAGAATGTACGCGCCGCGCAAATCAATGCGGTGCTCGCTGACGGCACGGCAGTTGCAGTATTCCGGTTCACCCCAGACCTGCGCAGGGCCCTCGGCATACTGCCCGGCGGGCAGCTCAACAGATTTTTCAAAGGCAAATTTCTGCTCGGTGCGCTGCAACCTTGCGCCGGGCTCCTCGCTCTGGTAGTAGACCGTGCAGCGCAGATAGCCCTCGCTCTGCCAGCGCCCGCCCGAAACGCGGTTCTGCAGCACAACAGGCGTTATCAGGCATTTGACAATTTTGAACACTGCAGGCAGATAGTCGGGTATCAGTATCTCGGTCTCCACCGGCAGCTCCAACCGCGTTTCCCAGCGGCCGCCATACGATGCGATGGTGTCCTTGAACACCTTGAGTTCCATATTGCTTGCCCCTTTCCGATTACGTTCTTGGGGCAGTATATGCGCCAGAGCAAAAAAATAGCCCCTGCCCGGGTAAGGCAGGGGTAAATTTCAAACCTTGAAGGCTGTGCGAAGAAGCCAGCGAAAGACGCGCGGACAGCGAACCACAACAATGTGCATGGCGTACACCTCACTTTCTGTGTAGGCCATATTATGCGGCGGCGGGGCTGTGTGTTACACATCATCGCATGTCAGCACCACCACACCGCAGCCGCCTGTGCAGGAAAGCTGTGCGGCTTCGGAGGTGAACTCATTGCTGACGCCTAAGGGATAATCCGCGGTCAGGTTGGCACCCTCCAACGGGTAGTACGCGCCGCGGATGCAGACACCGGTCAGCGTGCCCTCCATCGGGAATACGGAAAGATACTTCCAGCTTCCCTGATGAAGAACCAGCTCACGCCACGGCACAAGGAAGCGGATTTCGCTGCGCTCATCGGCCAGCAGGACATTCACACCGTTTTTGGCCAGATACAGTCCGGTGGCCAGATTGGCCAGTGTGTGCTCAGTCGTGCACCGCCCAGAGCACCCAGCATGGTGATTTCGTCATAGCCATGCTCCAGCAGCCAGCGGGCGGCGTATTGGGTATCGGTATCGTCCTTCACATGGGGCAGCACGATGGTGTCGCGCTCGGTGGGGCTGCGGGGCGGAGTCAAAATCGCCCACAATCAAATCTGCTGTCAGATCCAGCCGTTCGGCGTTGCGGTAGCCAGCGTCACAGGCCACCACAAAATCTTCCGGCTGAACATACCGCACCATAGCGGTGGATACAGGCACGGCTGAAAGCAGGACGGCACGCTTGCTCATTTTTCCCCACTCCTTCCGGGCGCTGGCTTCCTCATACATGGCAAGGTAGCTGGCGTAGCGTGTTTTGCTGATGGTTCCGGCCTCCACAGCCTCCCGCACAGCGCAGCCGGTTTCGCTGCGGTGCGAGCAGCCGGTAAATCGGCATTGCCCGAAATAAGGGGCAAATTCCGGGAAAGTGTGCTGCAAATCCTCCTTCGGGATGCGGCAGAGCTTCTGCGCCTCCAGACTGGCAAAGCCCGGGGTGTCGGCCAGACGGCCGCCGCAGATTTCAAAAAATCTCGACCTCGCGGGTGGTATGGCGGCCGCGACCCAGCTTCTGGCTGATTTGCCCGGTCTCGCGCTTGAGCCCGGGGCCAGTGCTTGAGCAGGGTGGATTTGCCCACACCGGAGTTGCCGCAGAAGGCGCAGAGATGACCCGCAATATGGCGGCGCACCTCGTCCAGTCCTTCGCCGGTCGCATAGTTCAGCTGCACCAGCGGTATCCCGCTGCCCGCGTAGGCGGTGCGCAGCATATCAGCAGCGGCCAGATCAGCCTTGGTCACAACCAGCACAGGCTGCACATCCTTGTAGATAGCGGCGGCGGCCAGCTGATCCAGCACCAGTGTGCTGGGCACAGGCTGGGTTGTGCTGGTAACGATAAACAGAATATCCAGATTGGCAATCGGCGGGCGGATAAAGACATTTTTGCGCGGCAGAATCTCGTCAATCATCGTACCATCGGCGGAAAGGACAACGTTATCCCCCGCCACCGGCGTGATGCCGCGCTTGCGAAAGATGCCGCGGGCTTTACATTCCACAATGTCGTCCGGCGTTTTTACATAGTAAAAGCCGCCGATGCCTTTTGTAATATAGGCCATTGCGTCCCTCACCTATCAGCCGAGGGGGTTGCCCTGAGAGTCGCACTGCTGACCCAACTCGTTCCACATTGTGCCGTCAGTGTGCTGGGTAATTTCGTGTTTGCCGTCCAGGCTCGTCCAGGAACTCTCCGGCACGTAGATGGTACCATCCTCATATATAATGGCAGTCGGGTTGGGTGTGGGCGTCTCCACAACCTCCGGCACACCGGTGGAGACCACCAGCGTGATGGAGCTGGATTTTGCGCACGCTGGCGCCGGCCTCGGGCGACTGCGCCAGAACGGTGCCGGCAGGCTGCTCACTGGCCTGCTCCACCGTGCGGATGGAGAGGTTCAGGCCCTTGACCTCGTTGCGGGCCTCCTCTATGGTCTTGCCTGTCAGGCTGGGTACAGAGCTCTGATTGGAGATTTCCGAACGACTGACGTAGAGGATGACGGTGGTATCACCCTCCACAGTCTCTCCGGCGGCGGGCTGAGAATAGATAACCGCGCCGTTTGCGACGGAGTTGTCCACCATCGGCTTCTTGGTCACACGCAGCCCCATATCCTTCAGCGTCTGCTCGGCGTCCTCGGCCACCATATTTTTCATTTCGGGGAATTGTTACGTACTGGGTGCCGAGGCTTACGGTCAGTACAATGCGCTGCTTTTCCTTGACGGTACGCCCGGCCTTGGGGGTCTGGCGGATGATGGTGCCCGCGGGCTCACTGGAATACTCCTCCGGAAACTCTGCACGCAGAAGGTTGTTGTAGTCGGAGGCAATGAACTCGTCCTTCGTCATGCCCACAAAGCTGATAATCTGCACATCGGCGCGGTTGGAGAACAAAAAGGTTGCTGGAATTTGTGAAAATCAGATAAATCAGGATGGCTGCGCCGATGACAAACGCCACGGCCATACCAAAGAAAATCGGCAGCAGAGAGAAGCCTTTGGCGGCCTTCTTTTTCTTCTTCTTGCCGGAGCTGCTGCGGCTCGGGTTGGAGGTGCCCACACGGCGGGCATCCCCGGTGCGGATGCTTGCGGACTTTGCGCCCGGCTTAGAACTATTTACCACGCGATTGATATTCCTTTCGGGGTTGTCCTCCGAGGCACGGTATTCGTACTCGAAGCGGATAGAGGGATTGCGCTTGAACTCCTCGATGGCGTCCAGCATTTCCTGGGCACTCTGGTAGCGCTTGTCAGGATCCTTTTCCATGGCCTTTTCGGTGATCTGGCGCAGACCGGCCGGGGTGTTGGGGGACAATTTCCGCCAGCGGCTTCGGCTTCTCGGAAATTTGCATGATTGCGATGGAAACCGCACCGTCACCATCAAAGGGCAGGCGGCCGGACAGCATCTCATACAGCATAACGCCCACGGAGTAAATATCGGTGCGGGCATCGGTGCGCTCGCCCCCTTTGGCCTGCTCCGGGCTGATGTAATGCACCGAGCCGATGGCCTTGTCGCTGACGGTCTGGCTCTGTGCGCGGGAGAAGCGGGCAATGCCGAAATCCATCATCTTGATGGAGCCGTCAGCCAGCAGCATAATGTTCTGCGGCTTGACATCGCGGTGGATGATACCCTTGGAATGGGCGTGCTGCAGCGCACTGAGAATCTGCGTGGCAAAGTGCACGGTCTCCTTCCACGTCAACGCACCGCCGCGCTGCTTGAGGTACTCCTTCAGCGTGATGCCGTCCACGTACTCCATGACGATGTACTGCAGCTTGTCGGTGACAGAGACGTCATAGACCCTGACAATATTCGGGTGGTTGAGGATGGAGATGGCCTTGGACTCGTTTTTGAAGCGGCGAACCAGCTCCTCATTATCCAGAAATTCTTCCTTTAAAACCTTGACGGCGATGGCGTTGCCGGTTTTTAAATCGGTGCCGCGGTAGACGTTGGCCATGCCGCCCACGCCCACCAGACTTTCAATCGAATATCGGCCGTCCAGCCGTTTGCCAATCAGATTATCCATTGTTGACCTCCGTAGTTTCCACGCCCATCAGCAGGACCGTAATGTTATCCTGACCGCCCGCCTGCAGGGCGCGGTCCACCAGAATATTTGTCGCCTCAAAGAAAGGCACCTCCCGCAGAACCTGCGCAATATCGGCGTCCGGGACCATATTGGTCAGGCCGTCTGTGCACAGCAGCAGGGTATCTCCGGCCTCAATCTCGCAGCGGTTGTATTCGGGCACAATGTTGGCCGATACCCCCAGTGCGCGGGTGATGAGGTTTTTCTGCGGGTGGACGGCGGCCTGCTCGCGGGTAATCTGGCCGCTGTCCACCAGTTGCTGCACCATCGAGTGGTCGCGGGTAATCTGCCGCAGCTCCCCTGCGTGGAACAGATAAGCGCGGGAATCTCCGGCATGCACTACATGGGCAAGCCCGCTACTTGCGTAGGCGCAGACGCCGGTGGTGCCCATGCCCTGCATTTCCGGGTCGGAGGTGGACTTTTTTCATACACGGCGCGGTTGGTGATATCAAAGCCGCGCATGATGAAGCTCTTTTCCAGCCCCGGCTGCAAATCCTTGCGGTGGCGGGCAAAATACTGCTGCATGGTGTCCGTAGCAATGCGGGCAGCAATGCGCCCCACCGTTGACACCGCCCATGCCATCGCAGACGATGCCCCAGGCGGTGCCGCCTGCCAGCTGCTGCGCACAGTAGTTATCCTGGTTTTCCTGGCGGCAGCTGCCGATATCCGTGATTGCGGCAATCTTCATTCAGGTTGGTTCCTTTCCGTTACACTCATTTTCCCTGTGCATCCTCGCGGCGCAGCTGGCCACAGGCGGCGCTGATATCCGTACCCAGACGGCGGCGCACTGTGGCGTTGACGCCAAGGGCCTCCAGCTCTTTCTGGAAGCGGTGCACATTCGCGTCATCCGTGGCGGAGTAGGGGCTGCCATCCACCGGGTTGATAGGAATCAGATTCACGTGCGCACCCATGCCCCTGATAAGGTCGGCCAGTTTGTGCGCCATCTCGCTGCTGTCGTTGACGCCGCGCACCATCGAATACTCAAAGCTGATGCGGCGTCCGGTTTCCTTCTGGTAACGGCGGCAGGCCGGAATCAGCTGCTCCAGCGGGAACGCATCGTTGACCGGCATCATACCGGAGCGTGTTGCGTTGTCTGGCGCGTGCAGAGACACCGACAGCGTCAGCTGCAGATGGCGCTTGGCCAGCTCGTCTATTTTTCGGTACAAGGCCGCAGGTGGACAGGCTGATATTGCGCATACCGATGTTGACGCCCTCCGGGCAGGAGATGATTTCCAGAAAGTCCATCACATTGTTGAAATTGTGCAGCGGCTCCCCGATGCCCATCAGGACAATGTGCGAGACGCGCTCCCCGGAGTCCTTCTGGGCGGTATAAATTTCCGAGGCAATCTCCCCCGCTGTCAGGTCGCGCACCCGCCCGGCCTGCGTGGATGCACAGAAGCGGCAGCCCATCGCACAGCCCACCTGCGTAGACACACAGACAGTATTGCCGTATTTGTAGCGCATCAGAACGGTTTCAATACAGTTTCCGTCGGCAAGCTCCAACAGATATTTGACGGTGCCATCCTTGGACTGCTGGCGGCGGCGGATGGATGGCGCTGCAATCGTACACTGCTCCGAAAGAGCCGCCAGCAGGGTTTTGGGCTGGTCGGTCATCTGGGAAAACTCCGTCACGAGCTTCTGATGCAGCCACTTGAAAATCTGCTTGGCACGGAACTTCGGCTGGCCCAGCCCGACGATGTACGCCGTCAGGGTGTCCAGCGTCATATCCGAGATACAGATTCTTTCACCCATGCGGGGGAACCTCCCTTATATAATAACGAGTTTTACTTTACTTTCGTTCCAGAATGGCGGCAAAAAAACCATCCGTTCCGGTTTTGTGGGGCAGAAATACCGTGCCCAGCGGCGTGACATCTACGCCAGACAAGGTTATTTCCGGTGTCACAACACGAAAATCCGGGTTCGCGGAAAGAAATTTTTGCACCTGTGCTTGATTTTCCTGCATTTTCCTGAATACATTCACTGTACAGGTAGAAATACACCAAACGGCCGTTTTCGGCAAGTCGAGAATCCGCGCCGTTTTGCAGAATTTTTTTGCTGCGTGGCGAGAAGATTCTCTATCCCGTCCAAATCCTTGTAACGAATATCCGGCTTTTTGGCAATAACGCCCAAGCCTGAACAGGGTACGTCGCAGAGGACGCGGTCGAATCTCGGCCAATCCGTATTGTGCAGGGCGGCGTCATTTTCAACGGCCACGGCACAGGTGATGCCACAACGGTCAAACGCCTTCTGCAGCAGCGGCACGCGGGCGGGTACAAACTCGCCGCTGACAAGCTGGCCCTTGTTCTGCATCGCTTCGGCAAGGGTCAGGCTTTTTGCCGCCCGGCGCTGCACACAAATCTAGTACCTGCTGGCCGGGCTGTGCATCCACACAAAGCGCGGCAAACTGGCTGGCCAGACCCTGTACATGGAAAAAACCTTTCTGAAAGGCGGCACTTGCGGCGGGCGAACCGGAAAATTCCACCGTCAGCGCGTGCGGCAGGGGCGCGGGCGTTACCGTATGCCCCTCGCTTTGCAGGCGGGCGGTCAGGGCGGCGTCACTTGTGCGCAGGGTGTTCACGCGGATGGTGGTTCTGGGCTTGTTGTAAAACGAAGCCGCCAAAGAGAAGGCTTCCTCCCCGAACTGCGCATAGAAGAGCTCGGCCACCGGACGTGAAAGGCAGTAATAGGTTGCCAGACGCTCCAGCGGGTCGGTAAAATCGTCCTCACAGACGCTGGACGCGGCGGCGCGGCGCAGCACAGCGTTGACCATGCCGGCAGCGCTGGATTTGCCCAGTGCACGGGTCAGCTTGACCGACTCATTCACGGCGGCGGGCAGCGGCACATTCATATATCTTGCCTGCGCAAGCCCTGCCCGCAGCACGGCGCGGACAGGTGCGTCCAATTTGGCAACCGGCTTTTTTGTGAATTGGTTTAAGATATAGTCCAGCAGGGGCAGGCGCTCAAGCGTGGTATAAAAGATGCGTGCGGCAAAGGCGGCATCGCGGCTGTCCAGCGGCGGGGCGCACTTTTTCAGCTCAGCATCCAGCACCAGATTGGGTAGCCGGCCTGCTCTTGATGGACCAATGCCTTGACGGCCAGACGGCGCGGCGTCACAGGTTGTCCCCCGCTTTCAGGCGGCGGCCTGCCGCCCATGCCGTGCCTGCCATCGGCTTACCGCCCTCCGGCGTGACGGTCAGCAGCGAAACCGCGCCGCCTGCGGCGGCAATCGTCAGAGGCTTGAGTGAAAGTACCGTGCCGGGCACAGCGTTCTGCTCGTTGGGAGCAAGATGACATTCCAGCACCTTGATGCGCTTGCCGTCCTGCTCAAACCACGCCATGGGCCACGGGTTCATACCGCGCACCCAGTTGTGGATGTGGGCGGCATCCTGCGTGAAATCAAACCGGGCCATATCCTTCGTCAGCGGCGGGGCCAGCGTGGCGGCGGCATCGTCCTGCTTCTGCGGAACGAACTCCCTTGCCTCGATTTTTTCCAGCGCAGTGACCAGCGTCCTGGCACCCACGGCGCTGACGCGGTCAAACAGGGAACCACTCGTCTCCTCCGGGTCAATGGCAATCGGCTCCACCAGCAGGATATCACCGGTGTCCAGTCCCTCGTCCAGCTGCATAATAGTGACCCCGGTACCGGCGTCACCGTTCAGAACGGACCACTGGATGGGGGCGGAGCCGCGGTATTTCGGCAGCAGTGAGACATGCAAATTGATGCAGCCGTATTTGGCAACGTGCAGCAACTGCGGCGGGATGATGCAGCCGTAGGCCACCACAACGATGATATCTGGGGCAAGCTCCTTGATGATGTCATCAGAGGAGCCGTCCCGTAGGGTGCGGGGCTGGTAGACCGGCAGACCATGCTCGACAGCCAGCTGCTTGACCGGCGGTGCGGTCAGTATCTGCTTGCGGCCTACAGGCTTATCACGGCGGGTGAATACAGCGCAGACCTCATGCCCGGCGTCCAGCAGGGCGGCAAGGCTTTCGGCGGCTATATCAGGGGTTCCCATGAACAGGATGCGCATAAATCAGTCCTCGTTTTCCTCGGGGTAATCGTCCTCATAGAAATGCTCGGCAAGATCCATGATGGTAATGCCGTCCAGATGGTTGTTCTCGTGCTGGATGCAGCGGGCCAGCATATCATCGGCCTCCATCTCAAACCACTCACCGTGGCGGTCCTGCGCCTTGACCTTGACATGCTTCGAGCGCTTGATCGCGCCGTTGTGCCCCGGGAAGGACAGGCAGCCCTCGTACAGCTCGACCTGCTCATCGCTCAGCTCAAGAATCTCGGGGTTGATGAACTCAATAAACTTGTATTCGTAGTTCTCGGGGGACTTCCTCGGGCAGGTCGCGGTCGTCCAGGCAGATGAACAGGCGGCGCATCATGCCTACCTGCGGGCCGGCCAGGCCGAGGCCGTTTGCGTCGAGCAGCGTCTCCCTTCATATCGTCGAGCAGCGTGCCCAGACGGTCATCAAACTTGGTAACAGGGGCGG
>VOFK01000372.1_pt1 | contig 58000 bp, 74 predicted proteins | sample 5384121 | NCBI WGS metagenome assembly VOFK01 (sample SAMN12384730, study PRJNA508395) | human gut metagenome | isolation source: healthy gut J | host: Homo sapiens | reverse complement strand
TTGGCCGGGTTGGAGATGGATAGGGTAGTGTTTAATTTGCCAGAGCCTTTCAGGTCGGCAGTTGCTACACTGTTACCTTGAGTATCTGTCAAGTCCAAGGCAACTGTGCCGCTTCCTTTCAGATCAACGGCTATGTTCAGCGTACCGTCTTTATATTGGCTATCCAAATCTGGAGTGAGGCGAATATCCGGATGTATTTCTTGTCACGTGCGTAAAGATAGCAGTCACGTCCTACGCCAGAGTAGCGGGGAAGAAGTCCTGATCTTCCAGATAACTGCCGTCACACCAGCGGAATACCTGGAAAGCAATCACGTTTTTACCCGGTTTCAGGTAGTTGGTCAGGTTGAACTCGGCTTCCAGTTTGCTGTCCTCGCTATATCCTACGTAACGTCCGTTCACCCAAAGGTACATGTTGGAAGTTACCGAGCCGAAATGTGCAAAAATCTCTTTGCCTTTCCAGTCAGCAGGAAGGATGATTTCTTTCCGGTAAGAGCCTACGTGATTGTTTTCTGTCGGTACTAGCGGGGGTTGTTTTTGAATTGGCTTCTCCAGGCATATCCTACGTTGACATAGATAGGATCACCGTAACCGTTCAACTCCCAAACGCCAGGCACCTGAAGGTCATCCCAACCTTTGTCGTTGAAATTAGTTTGATAAAAATCGGTCGGTCGTGCATCTGCATGTCTTACCCAGTTGAATTTCCACGGACCGTTCAGGGTCATGAAATTCGTTGAATTTTCTTTAATGCCGGCTTTAGCTTCATCAGCCGATGCGTAAGCAAAGTAATTAGTGTGCATAGCGGAGCGGTTTACGGAATTCACTTCCGGGTCTTTCCACTCATTGAAGCTTTGTGCTTGAATTGCTGTCAGTCCCAATGCAGCCAAGCAGCAAGAGAGTAGTTGTTTCTTCATGGGTTTTTTGTATTAGGTTTGAATTTCGGGAGTCAAAGATAGGGAATAATTTGATTAATAAAGGAGAATAATAAGTCTAATAGGTATGTCAATAGTTCAATTTTAATTTATTTATGAACTATTCAATGGAGTCTGGTAATGGTATGTGGAGTTGGCATAGATTTACGGTGAAAGAAGAACTTGGTAAATTAACTTTTTGAGTATCACCTCTCGAGTATGGTAAAGTCAAGAAGAAACGATGAATAGGCTGTATTTTTCTAGCGTGACATCCTGATACTATGAGTAATACAGCTAATTTTAATGCTTTTTATTTCTTATTTTGTACTATTTTGTCCCTTTTTTAGTATGATAATTGTATCTTAAAAACTATTACAATCACTTAATTTGTGGCGAGTGTTTTTAACAAACCTATTTCAAATTCTTAAATTTATTATTATGAACAAACTGACGAGACTAAAAAAGATGCAAGAGGTGCATCAGTACGTTAATGCTTATGTGTTGTTCGCTCTTGGCATGGGCGCAAAAATACAGTAACGGGAACTGTATTGGATGAATCTAACTTAGAGGTGATTGGTGCCAATGTAAAGGAAAAAGGCACGGCCAACGGTGCTATTACTGACATGAATGGTGTTTTCCATTTAAAAAGTAAGCAATCTTCAAAAAGCAGTTCTGCAAATTTCGTTCATGGGATATGAACCTCAAGAAGTGCCATTAAATGGACGCAAACAACTGAAAATTATTTTAAAAGAAACGGCCAATGAACTTCAGGAAGTTACAGTTGTGGCCTATGGTACACAAAAGGAAAAAGAAACTCTGACAGGAGCTATTTCTGCTGTAAACAATGAAGCGTTGGATACGTTCGCCGAATGCAAGTGTGGCCAATTCCCTGGCGGGTCAGATTACAGGACTCTCATCCGTCCAGACTAGCGGTCAGCCGGGACAGGAAGACCCTAAGGTGTTTATTCGCGGAGTGGGGTCCTTGACAGAAAGTGCTTCCTCTCCTTTGATTTTGGTGGATGGTATAGAACGTTCGTTTTATCAAATGGACCCGAATGAAATAGAGAGCGTGACGGTTCTGAAAGACGCTTCTGCTACTGCCGTGTTCGGTGTGCGTGGTGCAAATGGCGTAATTTTTGGTGACTACACGTCGTGGTAAGGAAGGCAAAGCGAAAATTTCCGTAAATTCTTCAGTTGGTATCCAGATGCCCACCCGTATGCTTGAAATGGCAGACAGCTATACGTATGCTACTTTAAGAAACGAGATTATAACAAATGACAAACCAAATGCTACCGAGAACGATTTGGTGTTCAATAATTATGCAGTTGAACGGTTCCAGATTGAATGATGAACCTATTATGTATCCCAGTATCGACTGGAGAAAGTATCTGCTTAATAAAAACATCTATGCAGACACAGCATAACCTGAATATTTCCGGAGGAACAAAGGATATACGTTACTTCATATCTTTAGGTTTCTTATATCAGAATGGTCTGTTGAAACAGTTTGAAGGAGTGGGGTATGATAATAATTATAAATACAAAAGATACAATTATCGTGCGAATTTAGACTTTAATGTAACTAAGACTACCACGCTGAAGATTGGTATCGGCGGCATTGTAGGTAACCGGAATGAGCCGATGATTAATGATGCGACTAATTCGATCTGGACACTGATTAATCAGACAACTCCGTTCAGTAGTCCGGGTGTAATTGACGGACAACTCATAGTTACCCCCGAGGAACGTTTTTTGATAATAAAATAAATCTGGGCAACAGTGCTTTGCCTAAATGTTATGGAACGGGTTACTCAACTGCTATTAATAATACGATGAATCTGGACCTTCTGTTAAATCAGAAGTTGGACTTCATAACCAAAGGATTGTCGGCGGAAATAAAAGGTGCTTATAATACGAGTTATGGTTTTACCAAAAAGCGTAAAGGGCAAGTGGAACAATTTATGCCTTTCTATCAATCTTCTTTGGAAGATCCGTCACTTGGTTCTGATTCGCCAGATTTCAACAAGAATATTGTTTATAAGATCAAAGGGAGAAAATAAGAGCTTGCAATATGAGGAAACTTCCTCGCGGGCACGAGACTGGTATCTGGAAGCAAGCTTGAGATATAACCGTAAGTTTGGTTTTCATAATGTCGGGGGATTGTTCTTGTACAATCAGAGTAAGAAATACTATCCCGCTCAATGGGTGGGAGTACCGTCTGCTTACATCGGTTTTGTAGGCCGTCTGACGTATGATTACAAATCCCGCTATATGGCAGAAGTTAACTTCGGTTATAATGGTTCTGAGAATTTTGCTCCGGGTAAGAGATTCGAAGTGCGTTTCCTGCCGGTTCCATCGGTTATATCCTGTCGGAAGAGGCCTTCATGAAAAAAACAGAAGGTGGTTGATTATCTGAAATTCCGTGCTTCTGTCGGCTTGGTCGGAAATGACAATCTTGGAAATAACCGCTTCTTATTCCTGCCGGATTCTTATGATGTGAATCTGAGCGGAGTAGACGGGTGGAATAACAATAAGTATGGATTCAACTTTGGTTATAACAGCAAGGCGTTAATTCTGGGTGCATTGGAGAAGCGTCTGGGCAATCCGAACGTGACTTGGGAAACTGCGCTGAAACAGAACTATGGATTGGACGTTCATTTCTTGAAGAGCCGTCTGAAAATCTCTTTGGACTATTTCCTCGAAGAACGTAAGGATATTCTCATCAATCGTAAGACAGTACCTTTATTAACGGGGTTGACTTCATCAATTCTACCTGCTGTAAATATGGGTAAAGTGAAAAACCGTGGATATGAGGTAGAAGTGAGGTGGAATTTGACAAGATCGGGCAGGTTCAGTATAATGTTCAGGCAAACGTTTCCTATTCAAAGAATAAGATTATTTTCCAAGACGAAGTTGAGCCTAATGAACCTTATATGTGGCGGACAGGAAATCCGGTCGGGACACTCTTCGGGTATGTGGCGGACGGTTTCTATACAGAAGCGGACTTCGGAGAGAACGGCAAACTGGTGGCAGGTCTGCCCGATCCGGGTGTCCGTGAAGCCGGGTGATGTGAAATACCGGGATTTGAACGGTGATGAGGAAATTACTTCCGACGACCAGACTATCATTGGAAACCCGACTCGTCCGGCTTATACATTCGGATTGAATTATGGTATCAATTACAAAGGCTTTTTCCTGACGATGAACTGGACTGGTGCTGCACAACGCTCTTTTGTTGCTGGACGGAGCTTTCAGAGAACCTTTTGGTAATGGTAAAATCCGTGGTTTGATGCAGTTCCATGCAGATACGCGCTGGACACCGGAAACGGCTAATACAGCTACTACACCGCGGTTTACAGAGACAAATGCAGTCTATAATATGCGTTCCTCCTCTTTGTGGGTGCGAGACGGTTCTTATTTGAAGCTGAAGAATGTGACAATAGGGATATAACTTCACAGATAAGAAGATGTTGAAGAAACTGGGTATCCAGCAGTTAGGTATAAAACTGACAGGCTATAATCTGCTGACTTTTGATAAGTTTGACATCATGGACCCTGAATGTAATCCGAATAATGCGGATTCTTACCCTATCATTAAAATATATAATTTAGGTATTAATCTAACCTTTTAATAGTGCTGACAATGAAAAACTATAAAAAATATATAGGCTGTCTTTCTCTCTCTTTGTATTGACACTGATAGGGTGCGAAGACCTTAAATTTGGAGAGAAATTTCTGGATAAGCCGATAAGTAACGAACAGAATATCGATTCTGTTTTTAACAAAAAGTATATGCTGAGCAGGCACTGGCGGAAACTTATCATTCCCTGCCGGATTATCTGCCGATGCAAGGACGTCTGGGATATGGCGTGCTGGAAATGCTAACCGATCTGGGTGACTGGACGAAAAAGGGAGCGCCTAAGTTCTATACAGGAACGGTAGACGGAACAAATACCTATCTGGAACATCTTCCATATCGGTTGGATGTTGATAATAGAACCATTGGTGTCGGTCCGATTTATGGTATCCGGAGAGAGCTTATATCTATATTGAAAATGTGGATAGAGTGCCGGATATGACTGCGGATGAGAAGCGATAGGAAAAGCGGAAGCGCAAGTAATCATTGCCTATCATTATTCTCAAATGCTCCGTTATTATGGTGGTATGCCGTGGATAGACCATGCATATACGGCAGAAGATGCGATGAAATTTCCTCGTATGACAGTGGAAGAAACCGTACAGAAAATCGTTGGATTACTGGATGCGGCAGCCTCTGTACTGCCTTGGCAGGTGAATGCAGATAATGACGGACGAATGACGGCTGCTTCTGCTTTAGCGTTAAAGTCCAGGGTGCTTCAGTTTGTGGCGAGTCCTTTATTTAATGCTGAAAAACCCTATCTGGAAGGAGATGCTTCGTCTCAATTCCTTACTTGGTATGGTAACTATTCACCAGACAGGTGGCAGAAGGCGTTGGATGCCGGATTAGAATTTATGCGGGCTAATAAAAAGAACTCGGACGCTTATCAACTGGTGAATACAGGTAATCCCCGCGATGATTTTGCAGCAGGATATTTCAATCGTCATAATGGAGAGGTTCTGATTTCTTCCAGAAGATTTACCACTTATGCTACGGGAAAGCTTCCGTTTGCCCAAGTACGCTACGGAGTTGCTTCTCCTACATTGACTTATGTCGATATGTTTCAGATGAAAGACGGAACAGAATTCGACTGGAACAATCCGGACCATAATAAATTCCCTTTCTTTGATAAGGACGGAAATCCCCAGAAGAGACATCCGCTTATATGAAACGGTTGCTGTGAATGGAGATAAAGTTTAAGGGCGCCCAGAAAGTGCAGATTTATGAAGGAGCCACCCAGGCGCCTTATAAAGACGGACGAATGAGTTACAATGGGGTTGCCATGAGAAAATTCATACGGAACTTCAATGACGAAGTGAATGGCAAATTCTATTCTTGTCCGTTGATTCGCCTTCCGGAGGTTTATTTGAATATGGCCGAAGCGATGAACGAATTGAATAAGGCGGAAGTTCGTGATGAGTTTGGCAATACGGCCTATGATTATCTGAACAAAACCAGACTGCGTGCGGGTATGCCTGCGATTTCGGCGGCAGATGTTCCGGCCGGAAAACCGTTGCGTGAAGCAATATTACGCGAAAGAGCCATTGAATTCGGCTATGAAGAAGTACGTTATTTCGATCTGATACGTTGGAAACGCGCAGATATATTTACCGGACAATTGTCACGTCTGATTATTAAAAAAGCGGCCGGTGAGCCAAGCGGCTTTTCTTATGTATCTCATGCAATGGCGGAAACACGTCAGTATGCGAAACCTGAGAAGTGGAATGACAAGTATTTCCTGTTGCCTCTACCGGTAGACGAGATAAACAAGAAATATGGATTGATTCAGAATCCGGGTTGGTAATAATCAAATCGTTGAATAATAAGAAGAATGATTATGAATAAATCACTTTATATCGTAGCTTTCTCGTTGGCGTTTGCCACTACAGGGTATAGCGCAAAATAATGAAGGACAAGATAAGACAGTCGATCTGGGCACACAGACGACCACCGAGTTACGGAAGACACAGGCGGTATCTACCATTTATTCGGATGAATTAGATAAAAAAAATGCTACCACTAGTCCTTACAATGCCATATATGGCCTGTTGCCGGGACTGAGTGTGATGCAAAATACTAGTTGGGGCACAGATAAATCTCGTCTCAATGTGTACGGGGTCGTGGCTCTTGAATGGAGATACACCTTTATTTGTAGTAGACGGTTTTGCACGCCCTCTCGAATATATTAACCTTTCGGAAATAGAATCAATATCCGTATTGAAAGACGGTGCTGCTACTGCTCTTTGGGGAGGTAGAGGCGCCAACGGCGTGGTGCTGATAACTACCAAACGCGGTATGTACAGTAAAAAAGAGATCAAGGTAGATTACAAGTTTGGTTTAGGTCTGCCCGTAAATCAGCCGGAATTTGCCGATGCTTATACCTATGCCAAAGCCCGTAATGAAGCATTGAGATATGATGGCCTGCAACCGGACATGGATGAAGCTTCTTTCCTGGCCGGAGGCAATAGAGATCTTTATCCGAATGTGGACTGGCAGAAGAAGCGTTGCGCAATCATACGACCAGTCATCAACTGGATATTACTTTCCGCGGAGGTGGCAAGCGGCTTCGTTATTTCAGTGTCTTCAATTACAAGAACGATATGGGACTGCTGAATAGCAAGTACACTGATTATACTGATCGCTATAACTCCCAGATGAAAAAGTATTTTTCCTCAATCTTCGCATGAATCTGGATGTAGATATCACAGACGCAACGAAATTGAAACTGAATATGCTTGGTATGCTGCGTGAAACGAAGACGCCCTACCACATCGGAGGCTACTTTGTTTGAACAGATATTCAATACTCCATCTGCCGCATTCCCTGTACAGACTCAGAATGGACTCTGGGGTAGTAATAATGTGCTGAAAACAAACCCGATAGCCAATCTGGCGGACGTAGGCTATTATAAGCTGAATCAGCGTATGCTGCAAGCAGATCTGCGATTGATACAAGACCTGTCTGTATTGACTCGCGGACTGAGCGCTGAACTTGCTATTGCCTATGATAATAATGCAACTTATCAGGAAACAGCCAAGAAAAGCTTTATGTATCAGACCATTGAGAAAGGTACCGACGGAGAACCGGTTTACACGAATTACGGAAATCCTAACGATGAATTGGAAATCAGCAACAAAGGATTGGCCAATCAATACATACATGCCAACTTTGAAGCGAAAGTCAATTATCACCGGACATGGGATAAACATGATTTTACGGCCAGTGCTATGTTTCGTCAAGAATCAATGACGTTGACAGGGGCTAATAATAGCCGTTACCGTCAGTACATCATCGGAACCGTAGGTTATAATTTTGATAATCGTTATATGGTGGATGTTGTTGCTAACTGTTTCGGCAGTAGCGTATTGGGAAAGAACGATAAGTATCGTGCATATCCTGCCATATCCGCAGCCTGGATACTCTCGAACGAGAATTTCATGAAAGGAATCTCCGCTTTTGATTATTTGAAACTCCGCGCTTCTTACGGGCGTTCCGGATATGATATTTATGATTATGACATGGATAAGCAATATTGGATAGGAAGCGGTTCCTATTATTTTCAGGCTGGGAATACCTCTGCCGGAAGCAGTTTGAAGGAGGGAATGCTGGCAATGGAGCAACTCGACTTGGAAGTGGCAGATAAATATAATATCGGTTTGGATATGAGTTTGCTCAAAGGGTTGACTTTTTCTATTGATGGTTTCTATGACAAGCGCACTAATATCCTGATTGACGGAAGTGGGTCTGATCTCATCGGCAATCGGAGTTACTATTCCGCAGATGAATGCAGGAAAGTGGAAACAAAAGGAACAGAACTCTCTGCCATGTGGAAAAAGGAATACAAGGACTTCAACTATTATATCGGAGCCAACTTCTCCTATGCCAAAAGTAAAGTCGTAGAAAATGGTGAGGGATATCAGCCGTATGGCTATTTGTCTAAAAAAGGTTACCCTGTCGGGCAGTGTTTTGGCTGGGAGGCTATCGGTTATTTTAGAGATGAGGAGGACATTAAGAACAGCCCTGTACAGAAATTCTCGGAGGTACGTCCGGGGGATGTCAAGTATAGGGATCTGAATGGTGATAAAGTAATTGACAGTAATGATCAGAAAGCGATAGGATATTCTACTGCCATACCGGAGATTTACTATGGTATCAACCTAGGATTTGAGTATAAAGGTTTTGGGGTAGACGCTCTCTTCCAAGGGGTAGGGCATTATAGCGTGATGTTGAATACTGCAAGCGTGTACTGGCCGTTGAGAAACAACACGAATATTTCCAACTGGTATCTGAACGACAAATCCGTTGGACGGAAGATACGAAAGACATTGCCAATGTTCCTCGTTTGACCACGCTGGATAATGCCAATAATTTCAGAAATAGTACACAATGGTTGGAGAACGGAAGTTACTTTAAACTTCGTAACCTGAATGTTTATTATAATTTTCCTTCTTCTTGGGCGAAGAAGGTGAAGATGGAGAAGATTCAGGTATATGCGAGAGCTAATAATCTTTTCTCGCTGGATCATGTGAAGTATATGAACTGTGAGGATCTGAAAATCAATTATCCGGATATGACTTCCGTTTATTTCGGATTGAATATTAACTTCTAAAATGTGAGATAACCATGAGAAAATGTATCATATTATATACAGGTTTGCTACTATCCGTTTCTCGGGGTGTAGCTTGCTCGAACTGGACGAATCGACAGGCTTGGACAGGGAAGAGGCCTATTCCTACTTTAGCAATGTGAAAGGCTTGGCTACTTATGTTTATAGCCAGTTGCCCGGAGATCTCGGAGTACTCGACGGGGCTTTGAGAGAGTCTGCAACGGATAATTCTGTTTATATTTGAGTGATAATAGTGTTCACGACTTTTATAATAATGCCTGGAGTCCCAATAATGCAGTCGACAATATGTGGTCGAAGTGCTATGGAGCTATCCGTTCCGTTAATTCATTTCTCGAAAACTATTCACAGGAAAAACTGGAGCGTTTCCGCTGGAACGACACGTATGAAGAAGACATTGCCAAAGCTACCATGTATCGTGAAGAATTACGGGTGTTGCGAGCTTTCTACTTGTTCGAACTGGCTAAACGATACGGAGATATTCCACTTTTGACACGTACGTATGCTTTGGATGAAATCAACGGCGTGGAAAAGACTTCTTTCAATGAAGTGATAAAATATATCTGTGACGAATGTAGTGACGCGGCCAAAACAACTCTGCCTGTCAGTCATCAAGACTTTTGGGCGGAGACGGGACGTGTAACTAAAGGTACTGCGTTGGCATTGAAATCTCGTGCTCTTCTTTATGCGGCGAGTATGTTACATAATCCCAGTCAGGATGCTGATAAGTGGAAAGCTGCTGCCGATGCGGCTTATGCTATCATAAAAGAGAACTGGTACAGTCTGCCGAAAACGAATGCCGATCCTCTGTATGACAAGAACGGTGGAAACGATGTATTGAAATCTCCGCAATTAATCTTTGAGCGTAGAAATGGAGAAAGCTTTGACTTTGAAGCAAACAATCTGCCTATCAGTTATGAAAAGGGAGAAACCGGCAATGTACCTACCCAAAATCTGGTGGATGCTTTTCAGCTGACTAATGGAAAAGACTTTGACTGGGAACAGCTTGCGCCAGGGCAGAACCCGTATGAGGGCAGAGACCCACGGTTTTACAAAACAGTACTTTGCAACGGAGATACATGGATGAATTCAACTATTCAGTCTTATGAAGGCGGTAAAGATGGTGCCGGAACAGCCGGAGCGACTACCACTGGCTATTATTTGAAGAAGTATATGAACGAGACCGTTTCTCTTACTCCTTCTAACGAGAAAAAGAAACCTCATCATTTCATTATATTCCGTTATGCAGAGATTCTTCTGAACTATGCAGAAGCGATGGATGCCTGGAAGGGTGCTGATTATACGGATAATGATCATCCATTGTCTGCACGTGCAGCACTGAATCAAGTACGTAGTGCAGCTGATATGCCTGCCATTACAACAAGCGGCGACGCGTTTACTGAAAGTATCCGTCGTGAAAGACGCGTGGAACTGGCGTTTGAAGACCATCGGTTCTGGGACATCCGTCGTTGGAAGATAGGTGATAAAACCAAAGCCATTTATTGCATCAAGATTACTCTGGAAAATGGCTCGCCTGTTTATAAGAAGGAGTTGCTTGAAACACGTAACTGGGATGATAAGATGTATCTGTATCCTATACCACAGACAGAATATTATAAGAATCCTAATTTAGGCCAAAATACAGGCTGGTAACTATGACTAAGCGAACCCTAAAAAGTTTTTGTCTAACTTTTTAGGGTTCATTTTTATGGGAAGAAGCCCTTTTCTATGTGTGGTCCCTTGTTCGAGTTTTATGCTGCAGGATCCGGGGCCTCACCGCTACCGCCTTCGTCCGGATTTTCCGGTTTATTTCCCCCTCCATTTCCGGAAGAGGTGCCGCCGTTTCCTTCCGTCTTGTAGATACTTACATTATCCAGCATATCCTTAAATTTATATCCCGGAGTAAATACGATTTTCACTCGTCGAACGGTATCGGCATCTACATCTTTTTCTCTTTCTGGCTTTTGTACAACTCATGCCCGGACGGAAACATCCGAAGTCACCTAATTGCACAGACAATCCTTTGTTTAGGTTCGTGTTCAACGCATCAATCAGTGCGTCAATCACGTGTTTCACTGCGCCTTCGGGAATCATACCGAACATGGATACTTCCTTGCATAAATCTCTGAAATTTACCGTATTGGTAATTACATTCTGTGCTACATACTTTTCAGTCTTTGTTTTGTCAAAGCCGAAAACTCTTTTCTTGACAACATACTTTAATGCCATAGTCTTTCTTCTTTTAATAGTTAGTTAATCTGTTTTATTGTTGTTTTGTGATCACGACGCAAAGATATGGTTTCCGAAATTCATGACCAAGCTGAAAAAGAATTGTGCGTTAATAAATTAGTTAATAAGTAGAATGCTGCTGTATTGGGGTGTTTTATGTAAAAAAGATTTGGCAGAAAGATAGAAGAAGAGGATGCCGATCAAGATATTGGAGTATCAAGTGTGGGGAAGGCATCCTCTTCGAAGATAGAACGAAAGGACTACTTGCACAAGCAATCTTTTTCGCTTTGTTTTCTATCTTCTATATATATTGGTAAGGGTTATGATTCTGAATTATTCCGTGTCTTCTTTGGTTCGCAGGCTGACTAACTCTGTCCACTTGCTTATACTTAAGTCGAACCCTCCTTTCTCCAGATGTTGGAGGGCGGTTCTAAAATGTCGTATTACTTTTTCTGTATCATTGGTTGTTTTATACTCAAGCTCTCCAAGTGCATATTCAAGACGTGCCATTTGGATGTAATCTAACAAGGTATAGTTTTCGTCAACGGATAAAGTTGAAAGATAGTTCAACAAGTCAAATGCTTTTTCTCGTTCTTCATCTGATAAGTTGGAGATGGGGCGGCGCGCGATAGGGTGCTGCATTAATAGAATAATGTTTTCTTTCAGGTCGTCGTACATATCTTTGTTATGTTTGTCGCATCATTTCCCTGTGGTGCGCGGTTTAAAAAAAGAGAGCGTGGGAAACTACCAACTGTACGCCAACCATAGGCTCGGCAAAAGACCCTCCGCGACATAAGTGATAGTCCCACGCCCATTGGGTATATAAACAAATTATATACAGAAGTGTGCACGAGACCTGACATCACTTATTGCCATTCGCGGTAAATTTTTGCCGAATTTATGGTTGAATGCAATAAATAATCGTTCTCTATAAAAAATAAAATGTTCCTCTCTACGTATGAAAGGAAACCGCTACAAAAGTAGCAATAAATATTGATAAAGCAAGTAATCTTGTTTTATAATTTCATAGATAGTTCTGATTTACTAAAAGTCAGTATAAATATGATTAATATAAAAAGAACCCTACACTGAATTATTGTTTTTTTTTTGTTCAGTTCAGAATTGGAATTCTAGGTAATTCTGCTAGATGATTTTAACTTAACTTTCTGTTTTCTTTTTGCATAAACCACCTGTTTGCCTGTTCCATAACGGATTAAGAGTCCACGTTCGATAAAAGCATTCAGTTCTTTCAAAGCACGTTTTTTGTCGTGTCCTGTCAATCGGCTATAGTCGGTGCCGGGTCAGGCAGGGATATTTGTTCAGATGCTGGTTGATTATTGTCAAACATTCTTCTTCACTGCGCCCTTTCCCGTGGTGACGAGTCATCGATTCTCCACGTTCCAGTCTCATTTGCTGGCCTACTTCTTTCTTAAACTGGCTACTTACCCGGAAATTGACATTCTTCAGTTCTATGGATTGTGCGTGTACATCTTTTTTTCTTCATTACACGAGGTCCCTTCAAAGACACTGAAAAATATCCGATATCTCCCAGTTCCACAATCCATCCGTTGGCAATCAGGTCTCTCAACTCGTTTTGGAAAGACTGCATAGCACCTGCCAGTAAACTGCGACTTATTCCTGTGAATTTGTGTACACGGTCTAGAAATTCTTCCTGATCGACGGTTCCTTTGAATACTACGCGGGGATGAAGCGGTTGTGCGTCGCCTGTTTGTTGAATGTCAGGCGTGTCGTAAAGGTCATATTGTATACTCATATTCGTTTTTATTTAGTGTAGGCACATTGATAAATCCGTTTGCCTATCCGGATTTACTTCACTTGCTACTTTTATTTCGTTCCACTATAGTTTCTCTTTCGTCCCACTATAGTGCTCCGCAAGGGAAACTATAGTGTTCTTTGCGGAACACTATAGTGGAACGAAAAAAGATTAGGCAACAAAGGTAATCTCTTTAGGCAATAAAACTAATTATATTAGCAGGAAAGAAATAAAAACGTCGCAAATATTGTTTATTACCTTAAGTCACCCTTTCCTTTTTTAATAAATTAGCTAGAAAGTGTGGTGTTTATTGGATAAGAACCCTTATTTTTGCAGCATGTTACAATTTGAGAATCAAAAGATAAAGCAAATCGTTCGCAAGGTGCTTCCGGTAGTAACGCTGGTTGTTATGCTATATTCCTGCGCCAGTATTGGACGGCCGGACGGAGGCCCTTATGATGAGACGCCGCCCCGTTTCATCGGTAGTACTCCTGCTGCGGGCGCTCTGAATAATGAAAGGACTAAAATTTCTTTGATGTTTGATGAGTTTATTAAGCTAGAGAAAGCGACCGAGAAGGTGGTTGTTTCTCCTCCTCAGATACAGCAACCGGAAATCAAGGCATCAGGAAAGAGAATACAGGTGAATCTACTTGATTCGCTGAAGCCTAATACTACCTATACTATAGATTTCTCGGATGCTATCGTTGACAATAATGAAGGTAACCCGCTAGGTAATTTTGCATTTACGTTTTCTACCGGTACGGAAATCGATACGATGGAAGTAGCAGGAACAATGCTCGACGCCTCTAACCTGGAACCTATTAAAAGGTATGCTTGTCGGACTACATTCCAACCTGAATGATTCGGCTTTCAACAAATTGCCTTTCGACCGTGTGGCACGTACAGACAGCCGTGGACGTTTCTCCATCCGTGGTGTAGCTCCCGGCAAATATCGCATCTATGGATTGATGGATGCCGACCAAAACTTTACTTTTAATCAGAAGAGCGAGATGATCGCTTTCCATGATTCGTTGATTATCCCCGCATGGAAGAACGTATCCGCATGGATACTGCTTGGGTGGACTCATTGACCTACGACACGATTGTTGAGAAGAAATATATGCATTATCTGCCGGATGATGTCATCCTCCGTGCCTTTAAAGAGCTTAATTATTCGCAATATCTTATCAAGTCGGAAAGACTGGTTCCTCAGAAGTTTACGTTCTATTTTGCTGGTAAGGCGGACACTTTGCCAGTCTTGAAAGGCTTAAACTTCGATGAAAAGGATGCTTTTGTCATCGAAAAGAATCAGCGGAACGATACAATCCATTATTGGGTGAAAGATTCTTTGCTCTTCAAACAGGATACTCTTGCCATGAGTCTGACTTATCTTTATACAGATACTTTAAACCAATTAGTACCCGTACAGATACGCTGAATCTTGTTTCGAAGCAGAAATATAAGAAAGAGGAGTCGGATAAGGACAAAAAGAAAAAGAAGAAAAAGAAAGGGGAAGAGGATGAACCCGAACCGACGAAATTCTTGCCGGTGAATGTCGGTGCTCCTTCGTCAATGGATGTATATGGATATATTTCTTTGAATTTTGAAGAACCGATAGCCAGTTTCGATACTGCGGCCATCCATCTGCGGCAAAAAGGTGGATACGCTCTGGAAGGATATACCGTTTGAATTTGAGCAGGATTCCGTAAATCTGAAGAAGTTTAATGTGTATTATGATTGGGAACCGACGCTGGAATATGAATTTTCGGTGGATTCGACCGCATTTCATGGTATATACGGATTGTTTACAGACAAAATAAAAAACAAGGGTTCAAGGTGCGTAGTTTGGAAGAATATGCCAAAATCACGTTTGTGGTGACGGGAGCGGAACCTAATGCTTTCGTAGAATTGTTGGCTGCTCAGGATAAAGTGGTACGCCGAAGAAGAGTAGAGGAAGGAGGTTATGCCGACTTTTATTACTTAAATCCCGGTAAGTACTCCGCCCGGTTTGATTAACGACCGGAATGGAAACGGTGAATGGGATACCGGCAATTTTGAAAAAGGGGTGCAGCCCGAAGAGGTGTATTATTATAATCAGATTTTAGAGCCGAAAGCCAACTGGGATCTAGAACAAAGTTGGGATATTCACGCAATTCCGCTAGATAAGCAGAAACTGGACGAACTTAAAAAACAAAAACCGGATGAAGACAAGAAGAAAAAGGATCGGGAACGAAATAGTCAGAACCGCCGTCGTTAGCGTTCGACGCAATTTTATTATCGGATTAGTGGCCTTACTGATGGGAGCTTTCGCCCTCCCCAGCCAGTGCTCAATGTGAAGCGAAGAATGATGCGTTTCAATCCGGCGAACACGTAATGTATGATTTATATTTTAACTGGAAGTTTGTCTGGGTGAAAGCCGGACTTGCCAGTCTGACAACGAATGTGACTACTTATCATGCGCAGCCAGCCTACCGGATCAATCTGCTTGCTTTGGGCAGTAAACGGGCAGACTTCTTTTTCAAGATGCGCGATACGCTGACTTGTGTAATCGGTGAAAAACTCGAACCGCACTATTTCCGCAAAGGTGCCGAGGAAGGAAAACGCTATACGGTAGATGAGGCTTGGTTCTCTTATAAAGATGGTCTTTGCCTCGTAAACCAGAAACGTACTTATCGGGTTGGAGCGTTTGATGAATCTGAAGCTAGCGATAGCCGTTGTATATACGATATGTTAAGCATCTTGGCGCAGGCACGTTCTTACGACCCTGCAGATTATAAGGTAGGAGATAAAATCAAATTCCCGATGGCTACCGGACGTAAAGTGGAGGAGCAAACGCTTATCTATCGTGGAAAAGAAAATGTGAAAGCTGAGAACGGGGTTACTTATCGTTGCCTGATCTTTTCGTTAGTCGAGTATGATAAGAAAGGGAAAGAAAAGGAGGTGATTACTTTCTTCGTGACGGACGACTTGAACCATCTTCCTGTCCGTCTGGATTTATTCCTGAACTTCGGTTCGGCAAAAGCATTCCTGAATAATGTGACGGGTAACCGGCATCCGCTGACTTCTATCGTTAAATAGATATAGAGAAAAAACGAAGGCATATCAGAAGTAAATGGCCCTGCCAACCTGTTATTTTTTAGACGCGGATAACGCGGATGACACGGATTTATTATCTTTTTATCCGTATCATCCGCGTTATCTGTTTCTAAAAGGTATACTTTTAAAAGTGTTGATGCGCTTTCCTGTTTTATTCCTGAACTTCGAAAGGCACTTTCTGATCCTTTCGGAATACGCTAGATTCAAAAGTTGCAATCAACTCTCCGTCTTGGTTTGTTATATCTACCTGATAGCAACCGGTACTTCGACCGATATAGCGTTCGCGTGCTTCGGCAAAGAGAGTATCTCCGGGGCCGCTGGCACGCAGAAAAAGTAATAGTGGACGAGAGAGAGAAAGCTAGTGTGCCGTGTGAGTTGGCTGCTGCGGCAAGCGCAAGGTCTGCTAGTGTAAAGATAGCTCCTCCCTGAGTCCGTGCGCCTGCATTAAGATGCTCCGGCTTTATTTCTAATTTGGCTTTACTATACCCTTGGCGTACTTCCAGCAGCACTACTCCTGCATTTTCGGCAAACAGATCGTTCTTAAAAAACTCTTGTGCGGTCATGATATTATTTTTTTGAAGATTCTTTAATCGTTTCTTATTTTTTCAATGAATGGATATATACCTTATCTTTTTCAATTGAGTAGCTAAATTTATTTGTTTCAGACATAATATCCAATATTTTCTCTAAGTTATTTGTTTCTATAATAAAACTTCCATGGAAAATCAAATTCTTGAGTTGCTCTGACTCAAATGCGAATGTCACATCAAACTGGCGCTCCAACTCTTTAGAAATGATCGACATAGGAATTTCATCCCAGAATACTTTGCAGTTGATCCACTGTTCAGCATAGTCAGCACTCTCGGTCAGCTTATAAGTTTGGTCAAGCTTATTAACTGTCATCGTTTGATTAGGCTTCATTATAAACTCTTGGTTGATGCACAATAAGACAATGGAACCTTCTAGGAGTGATACCTTTATATAATTCTCATCACCATAATTTTTAACGTTAAACTTAGTACCCAGTACCTTGATCTGTGCGGAGTCTGTTTGTATAACAAATGGATGCTCTCCATGCTCTACCTCAAAATACCCTTCGCCTTCCAGCCGGACATTGCGATTCTTTCGACTAAAACTCTCGGAGTAAGAAAGCTTGGAATCTGCGTTTAACCACACTATAGAACCGTCAGGAAGCTTCATTTTTAATTTCGATTTTCTTGGAGCGTATACTTCGGAAATCAAAGAATCATCAGGTGTTGTAAAATTATAAATTATAAAAGGAGTGGTAAACAGTAATATAATGATTGCCGCTGCGTAACCTGCATACTTCACAAATAAGGCTCTTCTCATCTTTCCTGCCGGAGCACTCTTATGTTTGCGGATTCGTTTCGCAAATCTGTTGATAGGCTTGTTCTTCGTGTACAGATACATTTTTATACTCGGCAGACAGAAGCCAGATTCGTTTCTGCTGTTCAAAAATATTTCTGATTCTCCGGATCGGAGTATATCCATTCGTTCAACTTATGCAAGTCCTCTTTGGTGATACTTCCCGAGAGGAAATCATATATCAGTCTGTCAAATTCTTCTTTCATACCATCTTAAACTTAATATCTATTGAAAATCATATACCTGCGCTATCATCAGGACAGTTTGTCAATAGAAGAAGTATAGTGAATTACTTTGCTTTTTAATATTAATTAAATATATTCGTAATAAACATTACAATCAGGGCAAGATAAGATCTTTGCTGCTTCCTTCAGCTTATCCAGTGCACTTCGCATGTGATATTTCACTGTATGAATAGTGATTCCCATGATTTCGGCAATTTCTTCTTGTCTTTTGTTCTCAAAACGACTCAATAAAAATACCTTCCGGGTTTCCGGAGATAAGCCGTCAATCGTCTTCTGGATAATAGAATGTAGCTCTTTACCCTCTAAATGCTCAACCGGTTTTCGCCCAAGGACCATAAATCGCTGTAAATGACCAGGTCTTCTGACGAGCAGGCCGTTTCCCTTCTCACATATTCAAGCTGAAGATAATTGATACACTTATTGGCTACACTTCTGAAAAGGTAGTTCTTCAATGAGGTGTTAATTGTTATTTTAGAGCGGTTTTCCCATAGACTATACACCAAATCTTCTACTATAGATTCTGATAGATAAGAGTCTGTCAAATACCCTCTCGCTATCCGGCAAAGATCTGTATAGTAAGTTTTATAGATGTATCGGAATGCCTCCTCTTTACCCGATTTCAGGGCCTCGATAATCTCTGTTTCCAGGTTTTTTTCCATTATGTCTTTCAGAAATCGTATATTTGATTTATTAGTTAATATATTAAGGTGAATACTCACAGGTTCTGTTTCTCCGATGGATAATTCGGGGGGGCAAGGTATTGAAAAAATGTAAGATGACCAAACTCACTAATAAAAAGATGAGTTGAAGGGCTGAACGAATAAAAAAATCATTTCTCACTATACTTTTTATTAATCTGGCTGTCATATTAATGAATAGGCCAATAAAGCATATTTTAACCTGAATCTCTATGAATGGTAAAAAGAAGGATTGTAAAAGAGCATAGCGCGACACTCTTTTTTAAGTTATAAGGTATACAAACAGCTGTTTTAGTTTAGTCATGCAGGATAAAGATTGTTTTCAGGAATAACAGAAAATAAGCTATTTCTTATTTAAATAATATTGTATGAAGAAACTACATTTTCTATTAAGCACATTCCTTGTGTTTATATTCACGTCATGCGGAGAAGATGAACTGAAAGGTGTTGTCTTATCCGAAGATCCGGGGTACGTAAAAGAACCATTGGTAGCCATACAGGCAGAAGATGGCACAGGGAACTGGATAAATGGTCTTATTGACCAGAACAGTAGGGTCATAGCCTTAGATTTTCGCATTTTGGACGACCAAAGTGCGGTGAATGTGAAACTCAAACTGGCGGATGAATGGGCAAAGCCCATTGATCCGCTCACTACTGATGCTGTACTGGACTTGAGCAGCGGTATCACCCGTATTAAAGTGAATGATGGAGCAGATGATATCGAATATACCATTTTCAGCACTTCTACTCAGCTACTTCGAGGCGTAACGGCTACTTGTAACACAGAGCAGGTTAGTGCTAACTTTATTAATGGCATCGCTTCGTTACGTTTCAAACAAAACACTGTATTTGCAAACGTTGTGTTGATGCCGACTTTGGCAGATAACGCAGAAATCATCTCTACGGATCCCGTCAGTCAAAAGGATGAAAACGGAAACCTGATTGTTGACCTAAGTAGCACACTTACTATTACTGTAAAAGACAATACGAACAACATGACTAAAAAATATCAGTTGAGTGCTGTAAATGGAATTATTGACGCAGGGGTAAACTGGAAAAATATTACTGCTGATCTAAAAAGCCAACACAGTAGTATTTGTATTCCTGATTTCATGATTGTCTATGAAAATAAAAACTTGCATGGAAGGAGCGGTAATACGGGATGGTTGATAACTATTCCTGCCGGTAGAATAAATATGAAGGTTAGCTGGGATATGAATAAAGACAATGTAACATGGGCTGAACCCACTGCTCAACATCGTACAACAGCTATCATGAATAATAATATGGATTATTCACTGTTTGTTCCGGGATTGTCCGGGCAATTCTGGGTACCGATATTTTATAGCCTCGGGTGGAATGATAGTGGGCTGCTATCCGCACCGCGTCTCGGATATAACCTATCTACTTCTTTGAAGTATTGTCCGGGAACTCTGGGAATTACAGCTGATGGAAAAGCGGAGATTTCGTATGCAGAAGTGATAGATAATAACTTGTATAAGTTTACCAGCGGCGGAGCCGGCAAACAAGCTGCCAATGGGGTACAGTGGTCCCCAACCAGTGCTGTCAGTGGATATTCCTATCCGTTGCAAAAAGGGCAGATCATGATTGCCGGAGAAAATGCAGAACTTTACAAGCCATTTGCCACTAATGAAGGAAGAAATACTTTCGACCCGTAACAGAGGAATGGATGGAGCATTGTCAGGAAGTAATTCATGGGCTGCTAATCCGGTAAGCATCTGGACTTTTTGATGGCAAGCCTGTAGGACGCCGGGCTGTCGGTATCACGGAAGAAGGAGACTTGGTCATTTTTGATAAGTAATCGTTTTACAAATTCTTATAACTCGGTAAAAGCGGCTTGGAATGTCTTTAGTGATGGTTCCTCTTTACGAGAAGTAGCGGTGGCGTTACAGGAAGTTGGTTGTACGGATGCCATTGTGTTTGGTGAGAACTATCATAGTCCTGTTGTTATTCGGGATGATAGTAGAGGGGTGCCTTTAGGAAAGGTAGCCGGTAGATACGACTGGGAAACGAACGGCAATGTTAAAAATGCGGATAATGAGGCTAGTTCGCAATCCTGGATAATGTTTAAATAAGAATATTGTAAAACAATGAGTTAGTAACAAAAGATATACACATAAAAACTTAAATCAATGAGTAAAATCATCAAATGCATGTTCTTCGTGCTATTAGCTGCAGTTCTTCCACTGTCGGTTCATGCACAACAGGTGACCTTACATTTGCAAGACGTAACGGTGCGCAAAGCGTTCCGGGAGTTGGAGGTCAAAGGAAATGTATCCTTAGTATATGAGAAAAATGATGTGGACCTGACCCGTAAAGTAACCGTGAAGGTAGATAATCAACCAATAAGCAAGGCACTGGATCAGATTCTGAAAGGGCAGGAATTAATTTATAAAATAAAAGATAATCATATTATCATCACCCGGCCTGTCATTCAGAAATCAGATAAGAAACGGCGTATCAATGGTGTCATCAGCGATGTCAATGATGAATTGTTAATTGGAGTATCGGTATCAATTCCCCGGTACTAATATTGGCACGGTGAGTAATATGGAAGGGAAATTTGAACTGGAAATACCGGAGGACGCTAAGAAATTGCAAGTGTCTTATATCGGTTTTGACACGCAGGAAATTTCATTGTCGCCCGGCAAGACGACATTCAACATTGTAATGGGAGAGAATGTGAAAATGCTTTCAGAAGTAGTAGTGGTTGGTTATGGCACGCAAAAGAAGGTGAACCTGACCGGTTCGGTTGCTACGGTAAATTTGGAAAAGGAATCACTTTCCGTCCTTTGGTCAGTGCTTCGCAGGCGTTGAGCGGTATGACAGCCGGTTTGCAGGTGATGCAAAGCTCCGGGACTCCATATAATGAAGGCTTTTCTTTCAATATCCGGGGGGTGGGTACCTTGAACAGCTCTTCACCACTCGTGTTGGTGGATGGGATGGAACAAAGCTTGAATAATGTAGATCCCAATGATATTGCTTCTATTTCTATCTTGAAAGATGCGGCCTCGTGTGCTATTTATGGTAACCGGGGGGCAAATGGGGTTATTCTGGTTACTACCAAAAAAACCGGACAAACAGGAAAGGTCAGCGTATCTTACAATGCTACTTTTTCACTGAATCAACCTACCAAACTGATAAAAACGGTATCTAACTACGCCAAGTATATGGAATTGATGAACGAAGCTGCTACTAATATAGGAGAATCTGCTCCTTTCAGCGACATTACCATCAATAAATGGCGTGAGGCGGAAAAAGATCCGAATGGCATTTCGGCTTCCGGCTATCCTAATTATGTAGCTTATCCTAATACAGATTGGTACGATGAGATCTATAGTAACGACTGGATGATGAAACATTCGCTTTCCGTCACTGGACAGGAGGGACGTACCGGATATAATCTTTCTATATCTTATACTGACAATCCGATTAATCAAGGATACCGGATACCAACGCTATTTTTCTGCGTGCCAATGTTTATTCGGATATTACTAAGTGGTTACGTATTGGTACTCGCGTATGGGGGTATCACACCGACCAGAAGAAAAGCGATACCGGTTCACTCACCAATATCAATACCCAAAAAATGATACCGGGCGTATATCCATATTATGACGGAAAATATGGTGCGCCGGAAGCGAACGAGGAAGATCCGCAATCTCACAATCCTCTGTGGGACATGGCACAATCGGAAGGGCATATCAAGAACACGCAGTTCTTCACTACTTTCTATGCCAACGTGAAGTTTCTGAAACACTTTCATACGATGTTAATCTGAACTATAAAGGATTACCGTTATGAATCGATGTCCGTGAATACGGATTATGGAAAATATAGTTTTAGTACAGATCAGTGGATAGCTGCCCCCAAAGATCCTGCTGAGTTGTATACCCGTATGGCGTATGTCCGTGAAAACCATTGGAAATTAACGCACTTGCTCAACTATAACCAGACTTTTTATAAGCATGATATTGGTATGTTATTGGGCTTTGAAGAAGAACGTTTTGTCAAACGGACTACCGACACTGCCAAACTTGGATTAATAGATTCGTCTGTGGGTGATTCAAGTTCTGCTACTACTCCTTCTTCCATAGGTGGTACAGGTGAGGAATTTACATCCCGTTCTTACTTCGGTCGTATTAACTATGCTTTCGACAGCCGTTATTTATTCGAGGTTAATATGCGTTATGACGGTTCCTCCCGTTTTGCTCCGGATAATCGCTGGGGACTTTTTCCATCTTTCTCTGCCGGGTGGAGAATCAGTGAAGAGAGATTTATGAAAGGACTTCCTATCGACAATCTGAAATTACGTGCTTCGTGGGGTAAGTTAGGGGAACAATGCGATTGGTAACTACGAATGGCAGGCTGTGTACAACTCGGCAAAGTACGCGTTTGGAGGTAGCCTTAATAATGGTTTGGCAATTACTTCTATTTCCAACAACCTGTTGGAGTGGGAAAGTACTGCCATTACGAATATTGGTATCGACTTTGCAACTTTAAGAAACCGTCTGACGTTTGAGGCTGAATTTTATAATAAAGTAACGGATGGAATCTTATATCGCCCTGATATGTATATGTCTCTCGACAGCCAGTGGCCCTCGTCAGAACATTGCGGAAGTGACTAACCGCGGTATTGAAATGACCCTGAATTGGCAAGACCGTATCGGTAAAGTAGAATATCGTGTATCCGGTAACTTTGCCTATAACCAGAACAAGGTCAGTAAATACAAAGGAGAGTTGCAGCGTGGCTGGGTGACAGATGAAAACGGGAACCGTGTTTATCAAACCAATATCGGTGATGTCTCTACCGGAGGATCTACCCGTGTAATAGAGGGTAAAATGATTAATGAATACTATATGTTGCAACCATATAAAGGCAGTGGAAACGGTTTTAACGCAGATGGAACAGTCAATATCAACGGTGGTCCGAGAGACGGAATGATCCGTACAGTAGACGACATGAAATGGCTGAATGCTATGGTAGGGGCAGGGTATAAGTTCTATCCGCGTCAGAACGTCAGTAAGAGTGGCATTTGGTATGGTGATTACATCTATGCTGACTTAAATGGCGACGGTGTATATGGTAATGACGCTGATAATGAGTTTCAGGGATGCTCCAATGTGCCCAAGTATAACTTCGGTCTGCAGGCAAGCGCTAATTGGAAAGGCTTCGATTTCTCCATGAACTGGTCCGGTGCGGCAGGTTTCAAGATTTACTACTATCGTTTGGCATTGAACAGCAGTGCTACCATCAAAGGATATGCTATTGGGGAAGCAATAGCAAACGATCACTATTTCTTTGATCCCAAAAATCCCAATGATCCGCGCACGAACTTGAGTTCAAAGAATCCTCGCTTGACAAATAACTCCGGTAACGACCAAAGTGGTATGACACAGTCATCAGTACATTTGCAAAAAGGGGATTATATTAAACTGAAGAACCTGACTATCGGATATACATTGCCTGCTGTCCTGTCGAAAAAAGTATATGCACAGAATATCCGTTTCTTTGCTTCCGGTGAAAATTTATTTACCATTACCGGGTATGAAGGAATGGATCCGAAATGCGTACCGCAGTGGGATATTCTACTATGAGACAATATGCATTCGGTGTAAATATCACTTTCTAAACTTACTCTAAAACGATTTTATGATGAAAAACAAAATAAAAATATTTCGGAAATTAGTAAGATGTGCATCTATTGCCTTGCTGTCTTTCTCTATGGCTGGATGCGGTGCGGACTTTTTAGATACTACTCCTACCAATAACATAAGCGGTAGTAGTATCTGGACGAAAGCAACTTTGGCCGAACAGGCTGTTATCGGCGTATATAATGTCTTTCTGGATCAATATTGTCCTAACTCCGGCATTTTGGATTCGCACCGGATTCCATGGGATGCTTATTCTTCTGTGATGGATACAGACAAGAACTGGATTAAGCGAATGCCTAATTGTACAGGAGCAGCTACTCCCTCAAGTGGCCTGTTCAGTGATATTTATAAACGTTTTTATACTTTTATACATCGTGCTAATGATGTGATAGATAATATTGGTCAGGTTCCTGATATGTCGACCGGAGAGAAGCAACGGGCTATCGCCGAATGTAAATTCTTGCGTGCATTTGCTTATATGCGCTTGAATATCTTGTATAAAGGAGTGCCGTTATATATGAATGCAATCACGAGTCCTGAAAACGGTAACAAAGCCCGTTCTTCAGAAGCGGATGTTTGGGCGGCTATACCCAGGATCTGACAGATTGTGTGAATGAACCCAATCTACCGGGTAAATATAATTCGGGTGACTCTAACTATGGACGGGTAACCAAAGGAGCTGCTTATGCATTACGCGGACAAGTATATATGTGGCAGAAGAATTGGGAGGCGGCGGTTGATGATTTTAATTCTGTGGCTGACTGTGGCTTCGGGTTATATACTAAGGCCGGTGCTACCAGTTATAAGCAGTTGTTGAAAATAGCAAATGAACAATGTGAAGAAATGATATTCTCTGTGCAATGCATCAAGCAATACGGCTACTCCAATACAAGGAACATCACTTACGGCAACCGTTGTACAGCAGGTTCTATGTGGAATAACTATTTGCCTAATCCGCATTTTTGTAGAATCTTTTGAGACGGCGACCGGAGAAAAGTTTAATTGGGATAACTACTTGCCGGGCTATAGTGCGATGAAAGAAAAAAAAGAACGTGTGGTGTTTTTTTCTACGCGATGGACTGTCTGCGGCGGAAAAGGAACGTATGGCTGCCTATGGGGCAGATATGAACAAATATCTGGATAGTGGCAATGAAGCACGTATCAAGAAAGCTTACGAGAGCCGTGATCCACGTCTGCAAATGGCTGTCATTACCCCTTACGCACAATACAATGGTGCTTCTTCTGGAATAGCTCATACTTATACATTGCGTTGGCCTTATCGTGGCTCCGACAGTGCAGAGCCTTTTGATATCCGTACTGATACAAACGATAAGTTTTACTATCTATGGAGAAAGTTTGTTCCTGAAGGTCTGGAACAGACAGAACGTGATACTTATGGATTGGATATTCCATTAATACGCTATGCGGAAGTATTGCTCCTGAAAGCAGAAGCGCTAAATGAATGGGGAAGTACCCATGAAAGCGAAGCAATCAGATGTGTTAATGAAGTAAGACGTCGTGCAGGGCATGTCGAATTGAATAATGCAACTTATCCTGCTACGAAAGTTAACGGGCAGAGTGATTTGCGTGAACGTATCCGGAATGAGTATTACTGGGAAATCGGTGGCGAAGATTCCATGTATTTCCATGAATTGCGTTGGGGAACGTGGAAAAGATAAGAAGTTTGATAATAATCGTAACGGTCTGATGCAGATGTGGGGTGAAACGACTTATACCTGGTACTGGTTGGGAGATCAGTGCTGGAGCTGGCCTATTCCTGCTAAAGAAATGGAAATGAACTCGAATTTGGAACAGAATGAAGGTTGGATAAATTAATCTTAGTTTTAACTAATAAAGTATATATGAAAAAATTATCTTTTTTAATTGCAACAGCATTGTGTATCATGGCATGTTCCGGTGGCTCTGACGAACAACCGGATGGGCCGGGTAACGGTAATGGAAATGGGGGTGGGGGGGTACACCTAACCCTGTTTCATTCTCCAATCCTATAGTCGGCAAACAGTTGCCTGATCCGACAATAATTCATGCGGCAGACGGGAACCTTTTTATTTGTATGTTACCCAACAGGATAATATCTATATTCCGATTTACAAATCTACTAATATGACACAGTGGACTTATGCTGGGGCAGCCTTTCTGCAAAAACCGAACTGGCAGCCGGACACTCGCTTATGGGCTCCGGACATTAACTATATCAATGGCAAATATGTGCTCTATTATACTCTCGGGCACTGGGACTTGCCTAAGAATAGTTGTATCGGGGGGTGGCGGTCAGCGACTCTCCTGTAGGACCTTTTTACGGATCACGGAAAACTTCTTGACTACAATTCTGGTACTATGCAGTGCATCGACCCTTGTTATTTTGAAGATAATGGTAAGAAGTATCTTTTCTGGGGAAGTTATAATAGTACTTCTAAAGGCTATGAAGGAGGTATCCGTTATGTAGAGTTAAGTGCTGACGGTCTATCCATTAAAGGGGCTGTTTCCGAAAAGATAGCGGGTCCTTCAATAGAAGGCATCATGGTTCATAAACGCGGGAATTATTATTATCTATTTGGCTCTACGGGTAGTTGTTGTGAAGAGGAAAGAAGTACGTATCGTGTAGTGGTGGGGCGTTCTAAAAATATCGAAGGTCCTTATGTGGGTAAAAACGGTACTGTGATGAAAGAAAATAGTAGTTATAATGAAGTAATTCTACAGGGTAATAACCTGTTTGCCGGAACCGGACACAATTCCGAAATTATCACGGATGACGAGGGTAATGACTGGTTCTTCTATCATGCCTGGCAGAAAGCGAAAATAGATAATGGTCGTCAATTGATGTGTGACCGCATACAATGGAGCAGTGATGGCTGGCCTTATATTACTAATGGCACACCGGCATCCGTATCTCGTGCACCTGTATTTAAAAACGAAGAAGAAAAAGAGTAATCTATGAAACTATTCAACTATTTATTGGCCGGGATATTGTGTGCTTCTGTCACTTGTCTCCCGGCGCAGCATCGGGCTGATCCCCAGAAATTGGTCAATCCGGAATCCTTTTCTATGATTTTGCTCGGTGATCCACAGGGATATACCAAGTATGATATTAACCAGCCGCTTTTTTTGATCTTTGTACCGCATGGATTGCGGACAATATAGAGTCGCTTAAAATTAAAGCTGTCCTTTGTACAGGCGATTTGGTGGAGCAGAATGATAATAATGTATTAAACCGTAAGATGCTGAACCAGACCAGTCGTGAAATGTGGGAGGCAGCATCGCAGGCTTTGAAAAGACTGGATAACAAAGTACCTTATATTATTGCCGCAGGCAATCATGATTATGGATACAAAGCCGCAGAAAACGGTCGTACTTATTTTCCTGATTATGATATTCCTTTTGAACGAAATTCTACCTGGCGGAATATCTGTGTCAGTGAATTTCTAATCGTGAAGGCAGGGCGTCTTTAGAGAATTCGGCTTTTGAGTTTGATGAGCCGGGATGGGGAAAGATTTTGGTTATAGCAGTAGAGTTTGTGCCTCGTGATGAAGTTTTGCAATGGGCGAAAGATTTGGTAAACAAGCCGAAATACAAGAATCATAAGGTGATTTTTATCACTCATTCTTATCTTGATATAGGTAATAAGCGTGTTACGAAAGATGGGTATAAGATTTCTCCACAAAACTCGGGGCAGGCTATTTGGGAGAAACTTATTTATCCTTCTTCCAATATCCGTCTCGTACTTTGCGGACATGTGGGAAGAGGCACCGGTGAATATGAGAATAATGTGGCTTATCGGGTGGATAAGAACAGTGCCGGGAAAGATGTATCACAAATGACGTTTAATGTACAATATGTAGGAGGCGGTCCGGAAGGGAACGGAGGGGATGGTTGGCTTCGCATTCTGGAATTTATGCCGGATGGTAAAACGATCAAAGTACGTACTTATTCTCCCTTGTTTGGGATTTCAAAATTGACTAAGCATTTGGCGCATCGTACGGCACCGTACGATCAGTTTGATATTATATTGGAATAACTTGACCTAGTAAAAATACTCTTAATAGAAATAATGTAGATGAGAAAAGTTGTATGTTCTTTAGTGATACTTATTAATAGTGTTTATCTATTTGCACAGTGGAAACCGGTTGGCGGTCGAATTATGACGGAATGGGCGGCGAAAATAGATGTTGAAAACGTGTTGCCCGAATATCCCCGCCCAATTATGGAACGTGCTGACTGGATAAATCTGAACGGATTGTGGAATTATGCTATTTCTCCGGTAGGTCAAGCTATGCCACAAAGTTATGATGGTCGGATTTTAGTTCCTTTTGCTGTAGAATCAAGCTTGTCCGGAGTGGGGGAAAAGTCTTGGGGAGAAGAATGAAACTTTGGTATCAGCGTCAATTCTCGGTTCCCTCAAATGGAAAGGACATAGGATCTTATTGCATTTTGGGGCTGTTGACTGGAAAGCGGATGTTTGGGTAAATAAGGTAAAGGTGGGACAACATACAGGAGGATTTACTCCTTTTTCTTTTGATATCACGCCTGCCTTGCTGAATGGGGAAAATGAATTGATCGTGAAAGTGTGGGACCCGACTGATAAAGGTCCTCAACCTAGAGGAAAACAGGTTAGTAAGCCGGGAGGTATCTGGTATACTCCTGTCAGTGGTATTTGGCAAACAGTTTGGCTAGAACCTGTGCCAATCCGGTCGATTGGCAATATCAAAACGACTCCTGATATTGACAGGAATAAGTTGACAGTAGAGGTTATGACAGATCATCAGATGCTTTCAGATAAATTGGAGGTGAAGGTATTAGAAGGAAAGCAGTTGGTGGCTGTAGGAAGTTCCGTAAATGGTATTCCGGTTGAAATTGCTATGCCGTCTGATGTAAAGTGGTGGTCACCGGATTCTCCGTTTTTATATGATATGGAAATTTGTCTGTATTCAGAAAATAAGTTGATCGATAAGGTTAAGAGCTATACTGCCATGCGTAAATATTCAACGAAACGCGATAAAAAAATGGAATTGTACGTCTACAATTGAATAATAAGGACTTGTTTCAATTTGGTCTTTTAGATCAGGGATGGTGGCCTGATGGATTGTATACCGCTCCTACTGATGAGGCTTTAGTATATGATATTCAAAAGACAAAAGATTTTGGATATAATATGATTCGCAAACATATAAAAAGTAGAGCCTGCCCGTTGGTATACGTATTGTGATCGTTTAGGGGTTATTGTGTGGCAGGACATGCCGAGTGGTGATAAGAATCCCGAGTGGCAGAATCGGAAGTATTTTGAGGGAACAGAATTTAAACGGTCTGCTGAATCAGAGGCTATTTATCGTAAAGAATGGAAAGAAATTATGGATTGCTTGTATTCTTATCCTTGTATCGGCACATGGGTACCGTTCAATGAGGCTTGGGGGCAGTTTAAAACCCCTGAAATAGCAGAATGGACAAAGCAATATGATCCTTCCCGTTTAGTGAATCCTGCCAGTGGAGGTAATCATTATACCTGTGGTGATATGCTCGATTTGCATAATTATCCCGGTCGGAGATGTATTTATATGACGCACAGCGTGCAACTGTACTCGGAGAGTATGGAGGAATTGGTTTAGTGCTGAAGGAGCATCTTTGGGAGCCGAATCGTAATTGGGGGTATGTTCAGTTTAGTACTTCCAAAGAAGCTACTGATGAGTATCTGAAGTATGCTAATATGCTGAAGGATATGATTGCACGCGGATTCTCGGCTGCTGTTTATACACAGACTACAGATGTTGAGATCGAAGTGAACGGATTGATGACATACGACCGCAAAGTAATAAAACTGGATGAACAGAAATTGAAGAGGGCAAATACGGAAATTTGTGAAAGTTTAAAGTAAGAAGCCGGATTAGCCATTTGGCTGAACAAGGCAACTCATCTGTAGCCATTCGAATTATAGATATAGTTTGCAATATTATATAATTGAGAAAACAGAATTCAGATACTTTCTTTGTATCTGGACTCTGTTTTTTTTGAATATATAATTCTATCCATTCCTTCATTTTTCAGTGAAATGTACCAAAATTGTCCTTCATTTGGATTATTTAGGTCGGTCAATTCTATTTAAATGCACTACTTTTGCCATCAGGAAAATTAATCACTTAACAAATAATCCGTGTATTATGAAAACAATTCTTAGCGCATTAGGACTTTCCCTTCTGATCTTTACGAGTTGCGGTGGACAAAAAAAGGTTGAAGTAGACTTTATTCAGGACAACATCGACAACGCTGTGGCACAGAACACAATCCAGACGGACATTATCGAGAAGTCCGGTAAAATCTTGAATCCGAGAACAATCAACGAAGATGGGAGTATCTCTTACATACCGATGGAAGACTGGTGCTCCGGTTTCTTTCCCGGTAGTATATGGTTGACTTATAATCTGACGGGTGATAAGAAATGGTTGCCGCTGGCTGAGAAATACACAGAAGCTCTTGATTCTGTGAAATATCTGAAATGGCATCATGATGTAGGTTTCATGATCGGTTGCAGTTATTTGAACGGCTATCGCATGGCAGATAAGAAAGAGTACAAAGACGTCATTATAGAAGCTGCCAAATCATTGTCCACTCGTTTTCGTCCGAATGCAGGTGTTATTCAGTCATGGGATGCTGATAGGGGCTGGCAAGGTACGCGCGGATGGAAATGTCCGGTAATTATCGATAATATGATGAATCTCGAATTGTTATTTGAAGCGACAGCTCTTTCCGGAGATTCTACTTTCTATAATATTGCAGTGAAACATGCGGATACGACGATGGCTCATCACTTCCGTCCGGACAACAGTTGTTATCATGTTGTGGATTATGATCCCGAAACAGGCGAAGTGCGTAAGAGACAAACAGCGCAGGGATATGCGGACGAATCCGCCTGGGCTCGCGGACAGGCCTGGGCCTTGTATGGATATACTACCTGCTATCGCTATACTAAAGATAAGAAGTATCTCGACCAGGCGCAAAAAGTATATAACTTCATCTTTACGAATAAGAACCTGCCGGAAGATCTCGTTCCTTACTGGGATTATGATGCTCCGAACATCCCGAATGAACCGCGTGATGCTTCTGCCGCTGCTTGTACGGCTTCCGCCCTTTACGAACTGGACGGTTATCTGCCGGGCAATCATTACAAGGAAACTGCTGATAAGATCATGGAAAGCTTGGGCTCACCCGCTTATCGTGCTAAAGTTGGAACAAATGGAAACTTTATCCTGATGCACTCGGTAGGCAGTATCCCTCACGGACAGGAGATTGATGTTCCTTTGAATTATGCCGACTATTACTTCTTGGAAGGACTGATGCGCAAAAGAGATTTGGAAAAGAAATAAGAAATAGACAATGAACGGTAAACAGTGAACGGTGAATGCTTAGCGGATTCTGACGGAACATGTTTACCGTTTATCATTCGCTACTTATTATCTATAACTTTCTATTGACCGTTTGTCATTTACCTGTTTTAATTATTTATCATAAACTATCATGAATAAACCTATAAACCTTCTTGTAGGAGGCTTGACGCTCTTTTGCCGCACAAGGTTGCAAGGCTCCGAAACAAGCGTCCCAACAAGCGGAGCATCCTAATATAATCTATGTATTTCCGGACCAGTACCGTAATCAGGCAATGGGCTTCTGGAGTCAGGATGGATTCCGGGATAAAGTAAATTTGAGGGAGATCCCGTACATACTCCCAATCTGGATGCATTTGCACGGGAGTCTATGGTCTTGTCGTTCTGCACAGAGTAACTGCCCGTTGAGCAGCCCTCATCGTGGAATGTTACTGACCGGTATGTACCCGAACAAAAGTGGTGTACCATTGAATTGCAACTCTACACGTCCGATCAGCTCCTTGCGTGAGGATGCGGAGTGCATCGGTGATGTATTTAGCAAAGCTGGTTATGATTGTGCTTATTTCGGTAAACTTCATGCAGATTTTCCCACTCCGAATGATCCCGAACATCCGGGACAATATGTAGAATCCAAACGTCCTGTGTGGGATGCTTATACACCGAAAGAGCGTCGTCACGGATTTAATTATTGGTATTCTTATGGTACGTTCGATGAGCACAAGAATCCGCATTATTGGGATACGGACGGTAAAAGGCATGATCCGAAAGAATGGTCGCCTCTCCATGAATCCGGAAAGTTGTATCTTATTTGAAAAACGAAGGTAATGTACGTGATACAAAGAAGCCTTTCTTTATCATGGTAGGCATGAATCCTCCTCACAGCCCGTATCGCTCCTTGGATGACTGTGAAGAGCAGGACTTTGATCTTTATAAAGACCAACCTTTAGACAGTCTGTTGATTCGTCCTAATGTCGACTTGAAAATGAAGAAAGCCGAGTCTGCACGTTATTATTTCGCTTCCGTGACCGGAGTAGACCGTGCTTTCGGACAGATTTTGACGACACTGAAAGAGATGGGGCTGGATAAGAATACAGTCGTTATTTTTGCCTCCGATCATGGTGAGACGATGTGTAGCCAACGCACTGATGATCCGAAGAATTCGCCTTACTCAGAGTCAATGAATATCCCGTTCCTGGTTCGCTTTCCTCGGATAAGATTCAGCCTAGGGTGGATGACCTATGCTTTCTGCTCCTGATATTATGCCTACTGTACTGGGATTGTGCGGACTGGGTGATTCTATTCCGGCAGAAGTACAGGGACGTAATTTTGCACCTCTTTTCTTCGATGAAAAGGCGGAAATTGTTCGTCCTACCGGTGCTTTGTATATTCAGAATATAGATGGTGATAAAGATGAAAATGGATTGGTGCAGACTTACTTCCCTTCTTCAAGAGGTATCAAGACGGCTCAATATACATTGGCGTTATATATCGACCGTGATACGAAGCAATTGAAGAAAAAGCCTCTTATTCGATGATGTAAAAGATCCATATCAACTGCATAACCTGCCTTTGGAAGAAAATAAGGAGATTGTGGCACAACTTTGCCGTGAAATGGGTGCTATGTTGAAAGAGATCAACGATCCTTGGTATACGGAGAAGATTCTGTCGGATCGGATTCCTTATTAGCGATTAGTAATTTATAAAACGCTGATTAACGCAAATAAGTGCCAATTTTAGGAGTAAATCTCTGCGACAATAATAGGTGTTAATCCGCATCCGCGTTTAAATTGAAAATAGTAATGAAAAACAGTTGTTTTATAGTATTATTCCTTTTGGGAATCATTCCTTCAGCTTTCGCTCAACTCATCGGATTTGAAGAAGAAGTGCCCGAAGCATTTACAGTTTCCGGAAAGGGAGAAGTGAAAATCTCTTCTCTTTTTTACAAGGAGGGTGAAAGTAGTCTGGAATGGGACTTTCAGCTTGGTTCTACGCTGGACATTCAAATTGCTCCTTTATCGTTGAATGCGAGAAATGAGAAGCAATTCGGCATTACCTTGTGGATTTATAATGAGAAACCGCAGCAGGATTCTATTCGTTTTGAGTTTCTGAATAAGGCGGGAGAAGTCTCTTATTGGTTCTCTTATCGTTTACAGGCAGCAGGTTGGCGGGCTTGCTGGATCTCTTTTGAGTATATGCAGGGCGACAAGAAAGATAAGAAAATCGTAGCCTATCGGCTGGTTGCCCCGCAACGGAAGGGACGTATCTTTCTTGACCGTCTGATTTTTCCCGAAAAGAAAATGAATCTTCGTACCACTCCCGACCAACAGTTGCCTACCAATAATGGGCTGTCTAATCGTGACCTGTGGCATTGGTGTCTCGTGTGGAAATGGGAACAACAGTCGTATGATATCCCTCTGCCTTCTAAATTGTCAAGCGAACAAAAGAAAGAATTGAAGACTATCGAACAACGTTTGACTGACTTTCTGGAAGTGAAAAAGGCTCCGCAAGGACCGATTAATGCTGGCTATAAAACATTTGAGAAAGCGGCTATCAGTCCATCCATCGCTGGGACGGGATTTATAGGAACTCCTATTGTTGCTCCTGATGAACAGGACAAGAAGAAAGGAGAAATGTCATGGAACGATATTGAAACGATGCTTTCCGGTTTGCCTATGATGCTTATTATAATCAGAACGAGACATCAAAGAAAAACTACTTTACGGTATTCGACTATGCTATAGACCAGGGATTTGCCTTTGGTAGCGGGATGGGAACTAATCATCATTATGGTTATCAGATACGTAAGATCTATACTACAGCATGGTTGATGCGTAATGAAATCTACAAACATCCCCACAGGGATGCTTATCTCTCCACATTGCGTTTTTGGGCGGCTCTGCAAGAAACTCGTCAGCCATGCTCTCCAACACGTGACGAATTGTTGGATTCCTGGCACACGTTATTGATGGCGAAATTTATTTCCGCTATGATGTTTCCCGATGCAAGAGAACAGGCGCAAGCGTTGAGTGGTTTGTCACGTTGGCTATCTTCTTCTTTGCGTTATACTCCGGGAACGATCGGTGGTATAAAGGTAGACGGTACGACTTTCCATCATGGCGGTTTCTATCCGGGATATACCACTGGAGTACTTGCGACTGTAGGAGAATATATTGCATTTACCAATGGTACAAGCTTTGAACTGACCGAAGATGCGCGCAAACACATGAAATCAGCCTTTATTGCTATGCGCAATTATTGTAATTTTTATGAATGGGGAATCGGAATCAGCGGCCGTCATCCTTTTGGAGGGAAGATGGGAAGCGATGATATCGAAGCATTTGCCAATATCGCTTTATCCGGCGATTTGTCCGGTCAGGGAAATACGTTTGATCGTGGTCTGGCTGCTGACTATTTACGTCTGATACGCAATAGTGATACTCGAATGCGCGTTTCTTTAAGAAAGAAGGCATCAAGCCAGCACAAGCTCCACAAGGATTCTTTTGTTTATAATTACGGTTCGGCAGGTATTTTCCGCCGTGCAGATTGGATGGTGACGCTAAAAGGATATACTACTGATGTTTGGGGGGCTGAAATCTATACAAAAGATAATCGTTACGGGCGTTATCAGAGTTATGGTTCGGTGCAGATCATGGGGAAAGGAAATCCCGTGTCACGTGCCGGAAGCGGCTTTGTACAGGAGGGTTGGGATTGGAACCGCCTGCCGGGTACGACTACTATTCATTTGCCCTTCGAGTTGCTGGATAGCCCATTGAAAGGAACGACTATGGCACGCTCCAAAGAGAATTTCTCCGGAAGCAGTTCTTTAGATGGTAAAAATGGAATGTTCGCTATGAAATTGGCAGAACGGGATTATGAGAATTTCACACCAGACTTTGTGGCCCGTAAATCCGTATTCTGTTTTGATAACCGGATGGTTTGCCTGGGAACAGGTATTTCGAACTCCAATGTAGATTATCCTACGGAAACAACTCTTTTCCAGACAAAATATAATGGTAAGGAGCACCAAGGTAGGAGAGGATAACTATTGGCTACATGACGGTTATGACAATTACTATCATGTAGTAGACGGAACCGTTCGCTCACAGGTGGCAGAACAGGAATCACGGCACGAAAAGACGCGTGAAGTTACTAAGGGAAAATTCTCTTCTGCCTGGATAGAATATGGCAAGGCACCGAAAGAGGGGACTTATGAATATATGGTATTGATACAGCCTTCTGCTTCCGATCTCGACGAGCTGCGTAAAACTCCTGCATACGAGGTGTTGCAACGGGATCAGACTGCTCACGTTGTTTATGATAAAAAGAACAGGTATTACGGCGTATGCGGCTTTTGAGGCTTATCAGCCGGTCAACTGATAAGGTGATTGCTTCTATTCCTGCTGAAACAATGGTGATGTATGCGAAAGAAACCGGTAAAGGAGTTCCGTTTGAGCGTCTTGTGACCCAAACTTGAATATAGAAGAGAAGACGTATACAACGAAAGAGCCCAGTCGTCCTATTACTAAGGAGATACGGCTTAAAGGGCATTGGACATTGACAAGCCCGATGGAAAATGTCCGGTTGGAACAGCAGGGAGACCAGACCGTACTGACGGTAACCTGTCAGCATGGACAGCCGGTTGAAATGCTCATGGAAAATAAATAATTAGTGAATAAGATAAGAGAAAATAAGAATTTAAAGAGAGGGTATTAGTTATTATGTTTCTATGAAAAAGAGAGAAGACCGGTTCGTAATGAGCCGGTCTTTTGCATACGGTGCGGGATTGGGCCCTTTTTAATTTCTTTTATTTATTCAGTCTCCATTCGAAACCGTCTTTGTATCTTTGATTTCAAATCCGAGTGCTGTCAGTGTGTTGCGGATTTCATCGGAAGTAGCCCAGTCTTTGTTGGCTTTCGCTTTCATACGTTGTTCCAGTAGCATATCTACTACCTTACCGTAGGCTGTTCACGGCCATCAGAAGAGCCTTTTTCTTCTTTCAATCCCATGATGTCGAAGCTGAACAGATGGAATGTTTCTTTCAACTCTTTCAGGTCTTCGGCGGAGATGGTGGCATTGCCGGCAATGATATTGTTTATAATGCGGGCACCTTCGAAAAGCTGTGCGATGACAATTGGTGTATTCAAGTCGTCATTCATCGCTTCGTAGCATTTAGCGCGCAGTTCTTTCACGTTGATTCCCTCTGAAGTTGTCGATGAGGGAGTTATCTTATCCAATGCGTCAATGGCTTCCATCAGACGCTGCAGGCCTTTTTCGGATGCTTGCAGTGCTTCATTGCTAAAGTCTACCGTACTGCGGTAGTGGGCTTGCAGGATGAAGAAACGGATTGTCATTGGAGTATAGGCTTGGGCCAGCAACTTATGTGTACCGTTGAAGAACTCGTCCAATGTGATGAAGTTGCCGAGTGATTTACCCATCTTCGTTCCGTTAATGGTAATCATGTTGTTGTGCATCCAGTAATGAACCATGTCGTCACCTTGTGAGGCTACTGACTGTGCAATTTCGCATTCGTGGTGCGGGAAAATCAGGTCCATTCCTCCGCCGTGAATGTCGAAATGCTCACCCAGATACTTGCGTCCCATAGCAGTACATTCGGCATGCCATCCCGGGAAACCGTCACTCCAAGGCGAAGGCCAGCGCATGATATGCTCCGGTTGTGCTTTCTTCCAGAGGGCGAAGTCGGCAGGATTACGCTTTTCACTTTGTCCGTCAAGGTCGCGGGTTGTGTTCAGTACATCATCGAGGTTGCGACCGGAAAGTTTTCCGTAGTGATAATCCTTGTTATATTTGGCTACGTCGAAATAAACGGAGCCTTCACTTTCGTAAGCGTATCCGGCGTCCAGAATCTTCTGTACCAGTTGGATTTGTTCGATGATATGGCCCGAAGCATGAGGTTCAATGCTTGGAGAGAGTACGTTCAGGGCTTCCATTGCTTTATGATAGCGGTTCAGATAGTACTGAACGACTTCCATTGGTTCCAGTTCTTCCAGACGGGCTTTCTTGGCAATTTTATCTTCTCCTTCGTCGGCATCATGTTCCAAATGACCTACATCAGTGATATTGCGTACATAACGTACTTTATATCCTAGGTGGGTGAGATAGCGGAATAACACATCGAAGGTTATAGCCGGACGGGCGTGTCCTAAATGGGCATCTCCGTAAACAGTCGGTCCGCACACATACATGCCTACATGAGGTGCGTGAAGCGGTACGAACAACTCTTTTTTTCTATCTAAGGTGTTGTAAATGGTAAGTTGATGTTCCATAACATTTTATATTTGTTTTATTGGAACTGCAAAGTTAGTATAAAATCTGAATATGCGCCCTATCTTTAATCGGTTGATTTTAAGTGTCGGATCGTTTTTACCGGTAATTTGATTTGTTTCCCGGTATGAAACTAACAGTTTCACACCGAGGAACCAATAGTTTCATTCCTTGAAACCAAAGGTTTCTCACCGAGAAACTAAAACTCTGCCGGCATGTCAGTAGATGTTTGGCTATTGTTGATTGCAAAACTTATTGATTGCTTCTGCTACACCGTCCTCTTCGTTACTCAGGGTGATGTAATCTGCTGCTTTTTTTATAGGTTCTTGAGCATTTCCCATGGCAATCCCCAATCCTGCAAACTTAATCATGGATAGGTCATTATAGCCATCTCCTATGGCTATAACTTCTTCACGTGCTACTCCTATTTCTTTTAACAGGACGGCCAAAGAAAGAGCCTTGTCAATTCCTTGCGGAACTAATTCGAGGAAATAGGGTTCTGAACGGAAAAAACATTAATACGTCCTTGTAGCCGGAGACAAAGTTCGGCTTCAAGTGGAATCAGTTTATCGGAATCTCCTACGATGAGGCATTTAGCTACCGGAAGCGTGATGTCTGTCAGGAAGTCGTTTGTTTCCCGGACTGCCATTTTATTCAGGAAAGCCTCTTTTAATACGTATGGGTCTTGAGAGTTTTCTGTTATTATATCTGCTCCGTCATAGGTTAATATACTTAGTTGATGGGTACGGGCACATTCGTAGAGCACTGGAACAACTTCATTAGGCAACACATTTTCATATACCATCTCTTGTGTTTCCCAATTAATGATTTCTCCTCCGTTATAGGACAGGATGAATCCACCGAATTCATTCATACGTAACTCATTAGCTAATGGCACAATACCATAAGTAGGTCGACCGGAAGCTAATACGAGTCGTATTCCTTGCTCTTGTATACGTATTAGAGTTTCCCTGTTGCGGGGAGTGATTTCTTTTTTAGAATTGGTGAGTGTGCCGTCAAGGTCGAGCACGATAAGTTTGTATTTCATGTAGCGTTGTTTTGGGTGCAAAGATAGATTAAAAAAGTTTTTCTGCAAGGTGGTGGGGGAAAAAGATGTGGTTTTTAGCTGAAATTGCACTGTGAAAGTGCAATTTGTTTTTGTTATTTGCACTATTATAGTGCAAATAATCGTATCTAAGCCAGCCATCGTTTGTTCAACTTGGCAGATGTTTTTGTAAAGATGGGAGGCAAGTACTTGTTTATTGATGAAATTTATAAAAAATAAAGATTGGTCGAAAGAGCTTAATTTGATTTACGATTATCATTCAAAGTTGGATATTGTTTTTTACAGGTTCATCTGTATTAGATATATTCGAGTCCTCGCGCTGTCATGCATCAGATGCAGGGACTTTCTTTTTGAACCAGACTCGTATTTTTCGGATGTAGTAGCTTCTCCTGTTTCTGATTTCTTGATTGATGATATGACATTTAGATAAATAAAAGCCGCATAACTTTCGTTATGCGGCTTTTATTATTAAACTGGTAAAAGAGTTTTATTCAATTGTTGCTCCATAACCAGCTACATCGCTAGCTAATGTAAATATTCCATTTACATAATCATATTGAGTAATAGGAGCTGTTGCGTTGCTTGGTTATGTTATTACCGCTTGCTGGTTCTTTAACTAAAGAACTTGTATGATAATAATTCCAATTTTTGGTTAAGCCATATACGATATTATCGGTTACATCTATTTGAGGCGTGCAACTTTCTAAGAAAGAATAATAGTAGGAGCCGAATTTCTGCTTCTGGACTTACGTCAAAAGATATTCTTTGCTTATAGTCAATGATGTTCCTTTTTGGTATCTGAAGAATATATTGCTACCTACCATGTTGACAAAAGTATTATTTAGAATTTCGGCAGAAAGTACACCATCTGATTGAGGAGTATTGCCTGCAGCCCAATTTAATATTTGTACGCCTTCTTGAGGTGTCTGGCTATACACAATATTGTTCTTGAAGTTGAAAGTTTTATAATCTCCTAAATTGAAACCTTTATATATATTTATCAAGGCAATTTTTTATAGCATTAACTTCAATACGAGTGTCTTGAACAGAAATGTTATTTATACCAAAATATCCCTTTTGTGCTGCATCGTAATAAATTGGTTTCAAGACATTCGCAATCAGACAGTTGTCAAAGCATATGTCAGTGAAGTCTCCACTGTTGGTAATACCTGCATTGTTTATGAAGTAACCTGCATTGCTACCTCCATTGAGATCACTTAAATCTATTTTTATATTCTTAAAAAGTAGCTTTCCTTTGCATGATTTCCAGCAATTAATAGGACGAAGTGTTACTTGCTCGTCATCATATCGACCGATGATAATAACATCATTGCTGATTGATTTTACTCCGGTTGTGGTAAAATTGTGTGCTGTACCTGTGAGGAACAGTATAACAGGTTTACTCATTGTAGCACTAAAGTAAGTATCAAGTGCCACATCGGCATCTGTTGCATCCAATATTTGTATGTCAGCATCTGAATAAATTTGGTTGTTGATGGTGATGCCGCCGATAGTAATGTCTTTACCATTATCAAAATCAGCCTTATAATCCGTACGATTCTTGATACTAACCTGAATCTTTGCAATCATAGCATACTTTCCACTTGTTGCCAATACCGCAATATCAGTACTGTTATCAGCTGTTGCACGAGTCATCATCTTTGCGCTTGATGCAGGAGCAGTAACAACCAATACATTTTCTTTTCCAGCTTCCTTAGAGAATTTAGCACTCCAGCCTTCGGGAGCAGTAATCATTGTATTTTCTACTCCTCTCACGGTCATGGTAAACTCTTTCACTTCACCTGCAGAAAACTCTTGTATTTGTTCTAAATCTTCGGCTGCAAAACTACATTCAAAGTCGCTGATGATAGGGATACGTATGGTTGGAGCATCTTCACCTGCAAGTACTAAGACCAGTTCGTTGTTTTCTACTGTTACACTCTTGAAGTTTTTGTCTTCTGCCGGAGCGGAACCGTCACCAGTTGCGCTGACTTTGTCGTTAGTTCCTTCTTTGTATATATAACTATAATTCTTTCCTCCATCATAGCTAACCTGCCAGTAACCTTCACTATCTACATTAAATGTAGGAGTCTTGCCACTCTCTCCATTAGCTTTCACAGGTTGTCCGTTTACAGTCAGACGCTCCGGAGTTTCATTTTTGTTGTAAAGAACAGTCCAGTAGCCTTCTGAATCAATACCGATAATAGGGCATAACAGGTTATTATCGTTTTTCATATATAGATTTACTGTTTTTCCATTGCTCAAAGTGAGTGTGTAGGAATCAGACTTTTCCTCTATATTAGTAATAAATGTTCCTTCATTATAAAGTTCGCGAAGAGCTTCTGTATTACTATTTATATCACGTACTTGTGTTTCGAGTGCGGTAACGCGCTTTTTCAGTGCGTCTACATCATCTTCCAAATCGTCAATGTTGGTACATGCTACCAGGCATACAGCCAATAACATGAACATACTCCATACTTTTTTCATGATTATATTGTTTTAAAGTTATTATTTTAAAGAGGATAGCCTGGAAGGAACATATCCCAAACGTTTACGTAATTGAGCCTCATAGAGTGAATATGGTTCCACAGCAGTTCCGTTACTTTCGAGCCGCTTCATTTGAGTATCATCAAAATCTAAAGGACTTCCGTGGAAACCGACAATGATAGGAGGCATAAATTTCCACCAAAAGCCGTTACCATCCCACCAGGTAAATTTACCTCCTGTATCGATGTCCTGGTCTGTTTGTGCATTTGTTGCGTAGAAATTCCATATTGTCAGATTCTCCATGTGATTAGGCATTTGAGCAGAGTCTCCTCCTTGTCTCCAATGCATGAAACCACCGGAACAGCAGTCGATTAGTGTTGCACGTGGCTGTGTGGCATGTGATTCAAAAGCAAGAATCATCTCCCCATCTAACATTCCATATTACAGCACCCATACTTTGCTTTGAAACACCGCAAGCGTGATATTGGCCAACGTTTGTTTTATATTCCATCAATGTGCTTTCACCTTCTCCTTTTCTAAGTGTGTAGCCATTGCTGTTTTCAGTTACTTTTCCAATAAAGATACGGGAAGAAGCTTGCGAGCGGATAGAAGCATGTCCACGATTACCACCAATAGTGATGTCATAAGCAGAACAATTGGCAGAACTTGTGATTGACATGGCTTCACTAACACTTTCAAAATTAACCCGGCGCATCCATGAATTGGTCAGACGTACAAAATCGATAAGCTTAAAACCACCGTCATCTATGTCAGAGCCGTGATGGATAAACTTCTCTTTTGGCATGTCCTTTAAATGTAAGGTCTTCTACGCCAACATTGGCATAATTGGCGAATTTATGTACATTCCATCCCCAATCTTTATTGATGGCGTGCATGATCGGCTCTTTGAAGGTGACACTATTACCACTGATTTTCTCAATCTGATGATATTCGTATATCTGAATCCCTTTTTGTCTTGATATTGGGAGTACCGCCTTGCTGTATCTTAATATCTTCCCATTTGTGTGGATATAATTCGGAGTTAATTACATTGTCATCCGTATTTTCCAATACAAGGCATACCCAACTGCCTGCGCTTACTCCGGTTAAACTGGCTGTTATGGTTCTGCTGCCTATGGGAGCATCTTCAGTGATAGCACCAATTGATTCTCTTTAATCCTGTATTGTGTTTGAACTCCATCATGACAGGAGCATTCCACATTTCTTCTGTTGGTTTCGGAGAATTATTTGCAGCAGTCATTTCGAGTGTTGTTTTGTTTCTTCCGGCTCCTTTTAAAAACAATATCACTCATTGATATACGAATTCTGCGATCTTTAGAATCCTCATCTTGCAGGATATAATTTCCTTCGGGGAAGTAGATAATAGCTTTAGCATTTTCCTTGATATATCGGTCGGTCATATTGAGGTCTTCTTGCTTTGTTTCACTTGCTATTTCTTCCAATACCTTCATGAAAGCTGCTCTGTCAGATTTGCCGTCGTTGGGGATAGCCCCATATTGGGGATCTGTAACATCGTATACTTTATATCCTTGTGCTATTAATGTTTCTATTTCAGGAGGAGCTATTTCACCATGTTTATATCCGGCGTATGAAAAGTCCAATAATACATTCTGTTGGTCAGCGTTAACAAACTGCTGCCAGGCTTCTGCTCCGGCTTCGCTGGAAAGTTGTTTAACTTCAATAGATACAATACGGATATAATTCTTTGATGAAGTCAGTACAATTTTAATAGTTTCTTCCATATCCTTTGTCGCAGTTGCTTGTGGTGTGATAGTTAACAAGTTCTCGGATAAAAGAACATTCCATCCTTTGGGAGCTTGTACTACGGCTTGTTGTACGTCATTCTGTTCTACTTTATATTCCTTATGATTCTCATTGGGGGCGAAAACCTGCACAGTTTGTTCGCTGTCGGCATCATTGAGACCATAAATTATCAGTCCAAAGGTGTCATCTACCGGAAAGGTATATGTTTTTCCTCCATCGGATAATGTGAATGAGAAAGTATGGTTTGCTTCATTATATTCTACCTTACTGAATATACTGGTTCCTCCCTGACTTCCACCTTCGGCCTTAGTTCCTAAGCTTGTATACGTTTGTCCATTATCGTAGCTCACTTGCCAATATCCACTGGAAGATACGCTGATTAATGGAGTTGCCACCACATTGCCTTCTTCATCACGGGGCCATGCTGATACTTTCTCTCCATCGGCTCCTGGCAGATATTTGAAATCTGTATTATTACTTGTTTTATATATCCAGTAGCCTTCTTCGTCTACGGAAAATTCAGGGACAGACGCTTGTACTGCTTCACTTTCCATGACTTTAATGCTTGTTCCGTCACTAAGTTCCAGCAAATATCCCAGACCATCTTTAGTCGGAGTAATTCCGATAATGACTTTGTTTTTTTTGCATAAGGGCTTGCAGACTGGCAAATGAAGTATTCAGTCCTTCCGTTGCTTTTTCCAAAGCAGCGACACGGTCTTTCAGAGAATTGATGTCTGCTTCCAGGTCGTCTGTTTTCTGGCACGATTGCATGATTGCCAACATGCTGCAAATACCAAATAGTAATAGGTAGGTAATGCTCCTGTTTTTCATACGTTTATTATTTCGGGTTATTTATAATTTTCACAATGGCAAAGATAACCGGATAAAATAAGAGTATATGGATAAAAAAATTCAGGAATACGATGAAATAATACATTTTACACGCCTCTGTGATAGATTGCGACTTTATGTATTATTAGAGCAGGTCTACCCATTGCTCGTTGCTTAATATAGGTAATGGCTCACTATCAGTAACAAATGTTTCTGCCAGTTTCCGTTTCTCATCTTGTAGGTGAAGAATCTTTTCTTCGATACTGTTTTGGGTAATGAAGCGGTAAGCAATTACTTGCTTATCCTGACCGATACGATGGGCACGGGCGATGGCTTGCGATTCGGCGGCAGGATTCCACCAGGGATCTATGATAAATACATAGTCGGCTTGAGTCAGATTAAGTCCCACGCCTCCTGCTTTTAGTGAAATCAGGAATGCCTGAACGTCTTTTTGCTCGGTGAAATGGGCGATTTCGGAAGGACGGTTGTTGGTCGATCCTGTTAATAGGGCATATTTCCAGCCTCGTTCTTGGAAAGCTTCGGCGAGCACCTCCAGATGTCTGACGAATGAGGAGAAAATTAAAACTTTGTGGCCTTCGCTCTGTAGCGTATCGAATGTTTCGATTATCTGTGCCGTTTTTCCGGATGTTCCGGTATAGTCGGGAAGGATAAGTTGCGGGTGGCAAGATAGTTGTCGTAAACGTAAGATGCCATTTAATACACTAAACGAATGAAGCCTGTCGGTACTTTGAGGATGCTGGAGAAGTATGTTTCGCAGGCTGTTTTTCTCCTGTTCGTAACACGTGTTCTGCTCTTCAGTCATGTCGCAGTAGATTGTTTCTTCCGTAAGTGCCGGAAGTTCCGGAGCTACCTCTTTCTTGCTTCTACGGAGGATAAATGGGGCTGTCAGTTGTTGCAATAATACTTTTGCACGGGCATTCCCCTGGCGAATCGGCATTATGAACTGCTTTTGGAAAGCACTTTCCGTGCCCAGTAAGTCCGGTTGTATAAAATGAAATTGAGCCCACAGGTCCTTTAATGAGTTTTCGATGGGAGTGCCAGTAAGTACAAGCCGGTGTTTACTTTGTAGTCGAATGGCTGACCGGAAGGTGAGCGATTCGCTATTTTTGATATTCTGGCTTTCATCGAGCACGATGTATTCGAAACGGTATGAACAGAGTATATCAATGTTATTCCTCATCATGCCATACGTAGTAAAGATCAAGTGAAAATGACCGAAGAATTTTTCCGGTTGTTCCTTGTCTATAGCCATGGTGTTGTTGTATTCCGCCATCGAGAGTGCTGTAAAGCGTTTGGCTTCCCGTCGCCAGTTATGAAGTAGCGATGTGGGGACTACAATTAGGGTAGCGGGTTGTTTGGGAGCGGATGGCTTATATATGTACTGTAGTAGGGTAAGAGTCTGGAGAGTCTTCCCAAGCCCCATGTCATCTGCCAGGCATCCGCCAAATCCTTGTTTATGCAAATGTACCATCCATGAGAATCCTTTCTGCTGATAGGGACGTAACGTTGCTTTGAGGTTTTTGGGTACGGCAATATTTTGTATCTGTTGCTTCACCGGAAATTTCTTTAATTCCTCTTCACCTAAGGCGGTCTGTGCGGCACCTACAAATGTATGTTTCAAGCGGATTCCTTTTTCCGTTTGAATTCCCATCTCTAGTAAATTCGCATATTTGCTGAACCATTCCTCTGGCAGGAGAATCATGCGGCCATCAGGTAGCAGATATTCTCTCTTTTCTTCGAGGATATGTTTGCGGAAGCGTGAAAAAGGAATACGTAGATTGCCGATAACAACGGTGATGTGCAATTCAAACCAGTCGACCTCATCGTCACAACTTTGCTCGATGCGTATCTCGTCCAGGCAATAAGGTGTGTTTCCCATATTGCTGGTGAGATGGAAGGACTGCTGCAACATCTCCCGATGGCTGTTGATCCATTCGACGATCGTTTTCTCCGGAGCTTCAGGGGATAGGCTGAAATGTGTATTATTGAGTTGTTGCAGGCCTGCATCCGTTAAGAGCTGAACGACTTGTTCTTCAGCAGTAATGTTCCGGCGAAAAAGAAGATTTCACCGGATGTTTTCCGATAAATGATTTTTTTCATTTCAAGGGCACTATCCGATGTAAATGTCTGATCTCCATAACGGAAACCAAGCTGCAATGCTTGTCCGTTGTACGTGGTATCTTCGAATGAGAGAATTGCTTCACAGGGGCATTTCTCTTCCATTATACTCAAACCGTGAGTCTCGATTTCATGATAACGAGCAATCGGGATAACAATGTTATCTATGTATTTTTTTTCAATTTGGGAAGCGTCTACGCTGATCGATCTTTTCTTTGTAAAGGTAAGATGCGTGCGCTTTCAATGTGCGGAAAGAAGTATAGCTCCATTCCCAATAATAGCGTGGCTGGTGCGGATGTCAGTACAACCACAGGTTTCAAACTCACTTAAAGAGAATGGCTGTCCTTCATAATAGCACTGCAACTGATAACGAAACGTTTTATTGTCAACATGAAACGTTACACGAATTTCTGCATTATGAGGATTTATGTGATAGGCATGATGGGCGTATAGTATTTTACTGCCGGCTTGTTTCTGATAAAAAGGCAGTCCGTTGTCCCGTATCAGTATCAGCATTTCCAACAGTTTCTTTTCGATAGATGGACGGATATCATTCTTTTATTCGTTCCGGATCTTCGGATAATTTATGTAAAAAACGCGATACTGTTTTTTTCGCGGGAGTAGACTCTCATTAGATGCTTCTCTGTATAATAAGAGGCGATATGAATAGCTTGTCTTTCTGACTCACTCATCTTGCTCATAGCTTCGGGAGAGGCGTGAAATGCTTGTTCTACCAATTGCAAGGTACCATCGTCCAGCTTTTCCGCAATATAGGGGAATCAGCAATATGCCGAGTATCGGATGGTCTGTGAAAACGATTATAACTTGTCCGTTAGTTGGTCTCTCTTTCATTCTCTTTTAGGCTTTAACAAACAAAGATACGGGAAAATACTTAATTTTGCAGCATGATAGAGGAAAACAAACGCGTATTGCTTGGAATGAGTGGCGGTACAGATAGTTCTGTTGCTGCTATGCGATTGCTGGAAGCCGGTTATGAGGTGATCGGAGTGACTTTTCGTTTTTATGAATTAAATGGCTCGACCGAATATCTGGAAGATGCCCGTAGTTTGGCGGAGCATTTGGGAATCCGTCATATAACGTACGATGCCCGTGAAGTATTCAATAAGCAGATCATTGAGTATTTCGTGCAGGAGTATCTGGCAGGACGGACTCCGGTCCCTTGTACATTGTGCAATAATTACCTGAAATGGCCTCTGCTTGCTAAAATTGCCGATGAAATGGGTGTTTTCTATATCGCTACCGGGCATTATGCACAGAATATACAACTAAATAATACCTTTTTATATAACATACGCTGCCGACTCGGATAAGGATCAAACCTTCTTTCTATGGGGATTGAAACAAGATATTCTCCGCAGAATGTTATTGCCAATGGGAGATATCACGAAAGTGGAAGCTCGTGTCTGGGCTGCGGAACATGGGTTCCAGAAGGTGGCAACTAAAAAAGGATAGTATAGGCGTTTGTTTTTTTGCCCAATGGACTATCGAACTTTTCTGAAAAACTGGTTGGCTCAAAATAATGAGGCATTGGCAGAAGAAGAGCAGATGATGGGGGAGAATCAAGCATTGGTTGGAAGCAATCAGGCAGGACTCAATAAAGTGAAACGAGGAAGGTTTGTCGATGAAAAGGGAGATTTTATTGCCTGGCATGAGGGTTATCCTTTTTATACCATTGGACAGAGACGTGGCTTGGGCATTCATTTGAACCGTCCCGTATTTGTGAAAGAGATTAATCCTGAAAAAGAACGAAGTAGTATTAGCTTCTCTTTCAGCTCTGGAGAAAACAGAAATGTGGTTGAAAGACTGGAATCTTGTCAATCAGGAGCGTACTTTAGGGCATTCTGACATCATTGTGAAAATACGGTATCGCAAACAGGAAAACCATGCTACGATTACCATTACACCAGATCATCTACTGCATGTGCAACTTCATGAGCCTTTAACCGCCATTGCTCCGGGACAAGCTGCTGCATTCTATAAAGATGGCTTATTATTGGGAGGAGGGATAATAGTCAACGCCCGGTAATTAGCCGACATAATTTAGGCACGGATTACACGGATAAACACGGAAAGAGAATAAACTTTATCCATGTAATTCGCATAATCCGTGCCTGGAAGAAATTGGAGAGGTGCTTCGAAACGCTCTCCTTGTACAAGTAATCTCTGTAATAAAGAAAACTAGTGTCGGTTATGTCTTGGTTTTTGGTTATTCTTCCGAAAGAATGCTGTCATTCAGCGCTAACATTGCTTCTATATATTCGCGTGTATTGCTTAATCTGGGTACTTTGTGCTGTCCTCCCAGTTTCCCTTTCTGTGCCAGCCAGTCATGGAATAGTCCCTGTCGGGCAACGATTACTTCCAATGGTTGCAGAGCTATATCTTTCCATCGTTTCGCCTCATAATCGGAGTTGACCTCCTTCAGTGTGGCATCAAGTATCGCTGCAAATTTTTCTACTGAATCCGGCATCTTAGCGAACTCTATTAACCACTGGTGCCGGCATTTGGCATTCTCATCCATAAATACAGGTGCCGCGGTGTATTCACTAACTTGTGCTCCGGTTTCGGCACAAGCCTTTGCCAATCCTTTTTCAGCGTTATCGACAATCAGCTCTTCGCCAAAAGCATTGATGAAATGTTTGGTTCGTCCGGTAATGACAAATTTATAAGGGTTCTTGCCGGTAAATTTCACTGTATCCCCAATCATATACCTCCACAAGCCGCAAGAGGTCGAAATGACCATTGCGTAATTCTTGTTAAGCTCCACTTCCTCAAGGCAATAAGCCCGTGGATTCTCTTTTCCCACTTCTTCTAGCGGAACAAATTCGTAGAAGATTCCGTAGTCGATCATCAGTAACATTGCAGGATCTGAGAGGTCGTTCTGTGTGCCAAAATATCCCTCGGAAGCATTGTAGGTCTCTACATAGTGCATCTTCGGTGAATGAATCACTTGCTTGTATTGCTCACGGTAAGGAGTAAAGCAACTCCTCCGTGGAAGAAAACTTCCAGATTGGGCCATACTTCTTCCAACGCCTGTTTGCCTGTCTTTTCAAGGATCCGTTTGATAAGCACCAACATCCACGACGGTACGCCGGATAAGCTTGTGACGTTGACCGGAATAGTACTGTTGGCTATCGCCTCTATCTTGGTCTCCCATTCGCTCATTAGTGCGATTTTCTTGCTGGGCACACGGACAAAATTGATAAGCGGATTGACATTTTGAATCAAAATAGCAGATAAATCTCCTACTAAACTATGATTGGAGTTGAGGTTCGGGCTATGGCTCCCTCCGAGAATCAGTCCCTTGCCGGAGAAAAAATGGCTGTCCGGGTTGATGCGGAAGTAAAGTGCGGCAGCGTCTTTTCCTCCTCTGTAATGAATGTCTTGCAGTGCTTCCTTACTGACAGGGAGGAATTTACTTTTATCATTTGTCGTTCCGGAAGATTTGGCGAACCAACGTATTTCCGATGGCCAAAGCAGATTCTGTTCCCCGGCTCGCAAACGTTCTACATAAGGCTTGATTTCTTCGTATGTTTGGATAGGAACACGTTTTCTGAAGTCTTCATAGCTGCGGATCGAGGAATAGTCGTACTTTTTCCCCCATTCTGTCTGAGCAGCCTGATGTACTAAGCGGCTTAGTACACTATGCTGTATCTCACTAGCCTGAGTAGCATATAGGTCTATCTGTTTTAAACGGGAATCAAAGTCTTACTAATAATTTTTGTAATATTCATTTCTGCTTTAACATAATAATGTTTAGTCGTGCAAAAGTAACTTATTTATCTTTTTTTTCTATCTTTACGACGGAAATAATCGTTAAAAATTGACGGCTTTCATATAATCTCCGAGTTTTAGACTAAAAAATGCGACAATGAGAATTGGAATCTTAACATCAGGGGGAGATTGCCCCGGTATAAATGCCACTATTCGTGGCGTGTGCAAAACTGCCATTAACTACTACGGTATGGAAGTAGTAGGTATTCATAGCGGCTTTCAGGGGTTGCTCACAAAAGATGTAGAATCCTTTACAGATAAGTCTTTATCGGGTTTGCTCAATCTTGGTGGAACGATGTTAGGACCTCTCGTGAGAAGCCTTTCAAAAAAGGAGGCGTTGTCTCTGATGTTGACAAACCGTCTTTAATTCTTCAGAATATCCGGGAAATTGAGCTCGACTGTGTCGTTTGTATCGGCGGAAATGGAACGCAGAAGACAGCGGCCAAGTTTGCTGCGATGGGAGTGAATATCGTATCTGTTCCTAAAACCATTGATAATGATATTTGGGGGACGGATATCTCTTTTGGTTTCGACTCGGCTGTAAGTATTGCTACGGACGCTATTGACCGGTTGCATTCTACTGCAAGTTCTCATAAAAGGGTGATGGTGATTGAAGTCATGGGACATAAGGCGGGTTGGATTGCTTTGTATTCCGGTATGGCAGGAGGAGGGGATGTGATTCTCGTTCCTGAAATCGCTTATAACATTAAAAATATTGGCAATACGATTCTGGAAAGACTAAAGAAAGGCAAACCCTATTCTATTGTAGTAGTAGCTGAAGGAATTAGGACAGACGGTCGCAAACGGGCTGCGGAATACATTGCACAGGAGATAGAGTATGAGACGGGTATAGAAACTCGTGAAACAGTTCTGGGGTATATTCAACGTGGTGGTTCGCCTACTCCTTATGACCGTAATCTCTCTACCCGAATGGGCGGGGCATGCAACAGAATTGATAGCCAATGGCCAATTCGGGCGTATGGTGACTTTAAAAGGAGACGATATAGCATCTATTCCTCTTGAAGAAGTTGCAGGAAAACTGAAATTGGTTAGTGAAGATCACGATCTGGTGATTCAGGGACGTCGCATGGGGATTTGCTTTGGTTAGTTGCCGGAGCTTCTGTGTCCTGTACTGTGGAAATTCATCGACGAGGATGTTTTCTTCTGAAACATTCTCTGGTTTTATCTCGGGATTTGCATTCAGTTCGGCTTCGAGTTCATTCTCAAGCTCGGTTGCCAATTCAGTATCAGAACCTGTCGTCAAGTTCAACTTCCATTTCTGTTTCCGTTTCAGTTGCCGAATGTTGTATTTTAATCTCCTCGATGGTTGACATAAATGTCGGGTCCTTTACTTTCTTTATAGCCATCTGGGCGGCATTCTGTTGGGATTCTTTCTTGGAATACCCTGTACCTGTTCCTGCAGGAAGTCCTTCAATGCGTACTTCTGTCTGGAAAACAGGATTACTGTCATGATCGAGAAACTGCTCGATTAATTCAAAGGAAACCTCCAGTTTGCTCTTTTGGCTCCATTCGATCAGTTTTGACTTGAAGTTTACTTCTTTATCGGGAGATTTTATCCAGATCGATATAACGATTGATAATCCGTTGTTCCATAAACTGTTTGCAACGTTCATATCCCTGATCCAGATAAATAGCTCCGATAAACGCTTCAAAAAGCATTTCCGTACATGTAGCTGTTGTGAGAAGAAGAACGGGTTGAATATTTAATAAGTTTGTCCAGTCCGATCTCAACGGCAAGTTGTTCAACGTCTCTCGTTGTACAATCTTAGAACGTGTATTGGTCAGGAAACCTTCCCGTTTCCCTTCGAAACGTTTATAGACAATATCTCCTACGATAGCGTCGAGAATGGCATCACCTAAAAACTCCAGACGCTCATTGTTGAGAGGACGCCCCTTGTCCGAGCGGACAGATGAGGATTTATGTAAGAGAGCCTGCTCATAGAGCTGGATATTGCGCGGGTAGAACCCGAGTATCCGGTAAAAACAAAGATAAGACTCTCTATCCTGCGGAACAAGAGCCTTATCTTATCTATTTCGTTACGTAACACGATATTACTCTGCGTATTTCTTGAAGATAACGCACGCATTGTGACCACCAAATCCGAATGTATTGGACAAGGCAACATTAACTTCGCGTTTCTGTGCTTTATTGAACGTGAAATTAAGGTTGTAGTCGATGTTCTCGTCGTCGTCACCTTCTTCGTGGTTGATAGTCGGAGGAACAATGCCGTTCTTAATGGCAAGGATGCTTGCAATAGATTCTACCGCACCGGCAGCTCCCAGCAAGTGACCTGTCATTGATTTGGTTGAACTGATGTTCAACTCGAACGCATGATCACCGAATACTTCTTTAATCGCTTTTGCTTCCGAAATGTCACCAACCGGAGTAGATGTACCGTGTACATTGATATAATCCACTTCTTTCGGGTCCATTTCCGCATCTTCCAATGCATTCATCATCACAAGTTTGGCTCCAAGACCTTCCGGATGAGAAGCTGTCAGGTGATGTGCATCAGCAGACATGCCTACACCGGCAACTTCTGCATAGATTTTAGCACCACGGGCTTTCGCATGTTCTAGTTCTTCCAGAATCAAGCAACCGCCACCTTCGCCCATGATGAAGCCGTCACGGCTTGCACTGAACGGACGTGAAGCCTTTTCGGGCTCGTCGTTGCGGGTTGACAGAGCATGCATAGCATTGAAACCACCTACACCTGCGGGGAAGATAGCCGCTTCCGAACCACCGGATACAATCACATTTGCTTTGCCCAGACGAATCAGGTTAAACGCATCTGCAATGGCATTGGTAGAAGTAGCACATGCCGAACAAGTCGCGTAGTTAGGACCATGGAAGCCATACATGATAGAAATCTGTCCGGCAGCGATATCCGAGATCATCTTCGGGATGAAGAACGGATTAAACTTCGGACCCATTTCCTGACGAGTGTAGTAGTTGCCTACTTCCTCTTCAAATGTATGTATACCACCGATACCGGCGCCAAAAATAACACCGATTCTGTTCAAGTCTTCTTTTTCTACATCAAGACCGGAGTCTGCTACCGCTTCTTTGGCAACTGCAATGGCGTACTGAGTGTACAGATCCATTTTCCTTGCCTCTTTACGATCGATATATTTCGTTACATCGAAGTTTTTCACTTCGCATGCGAATTGGGTCTTGAATAGCGACGCATCAAAATGAGTAATAGGCCCTGCTCCACTAACCCCGTTCACAATATTCTCCCAAAATTCGGGAACGTCATTGCCAACAGGAGTAATGGCGCCAAGGCCTGTTACTACCACTCTTTTTAATTCCATATTGATGAAATCGAATTACTTAGCGTGTTCTTCGATATAAGATACAGCATCACCTACAGTACCAATCTTTTCTGCTTGGTCATCAGGAATAGAGATACCGAATTCTTTTTCGAATTCCATGATAAGTTCTACAGTGTCAAGAGAATCTGCTCCCAGGTCGTTAGTGAAGCTTGCTTCGTTTGTAACTTCTGATTCCTCTACGCCTAATTTATCAACGATAATCGCTTTTACTCTTGATGCAATTTCAGACATAACTTTAAGTTTTTAATTAATAATTAGTTTTATTTCTTTAAATTTGCGGTGCAAAGGAATGAATATTTATCGTTTTGCGCAAATATTTGACTAAATAAATGCAATGTTTTGCACATTTTTCACTGTTTCGTGCATTGAAATCGAGAGTTATGAAGAAAAACATCGCTATTTTCGCTTCCGGTTCCGGCTCTAATGCCGAGAATATTATCCGGTATTTCCAAAAGAATGACTCTGCTCAGGTGTCATTGGTGCTTTCCAACAAAAGTGATGCCTATGTTTTGGAGCGTGCACACCGTCTAGGAGTGCCCTGTAACGTGTTCCCAAAGGAGGACTGGATTGCCGGAGATGAGATTCTGGCTATTTTGCAGGAATATCGTATTGACTTTATTGTGCTGGCAGGATTCCTTGTCCGCGTGCCGGATTTACTTTTGCATGCTTATCCCGATAAAATCATAAATATACATCCTGCACTTCTTCCGAAGTTCGGCGGGAAGGGGATGTATGGAGATCGTGTTCACCAGGCTGTGGTTGCTGCCGGTGAAAAAAGAAAGCGGTATTACTATACATTATATTAATGAACACTATGATGAAGGAGATACGATCTTTCGGGCGACCTGTCCCGTTCTTCCGACAGATTCTCCTGGGGATGTCGCTGAGAAGGTACACGCTTTAGAGTACGAACATTTCCCCACGAGTAATAGAACAGATTATAACGACGTTATAATCCCCACACTAAATTAGCCTTCTAAACTGTTATGTTGTTCAATTCAATAGAATATGTAATATTCTTGCCATTGTTTTTTATCGGATACTGGTTTATTTTTAAACGTTTGAAATTACAAAATATATTTGTTGTAATCAGTAGTTATATCTTTTATGGTTGGTGGGACTGGCGTTTTCTAATTTTAATAGCATTTACTACTTTGTGTAGTTATGTTAGCGGAATCCTGATAGAGCGGCAAGAACGTCGTTTGATTCAACGATGGATATGTGCGGCTAATATTACATTGAATTTGTTGGTGTTATGCATATTTAAGTACTTTAATTTCTTTTCTGAGAACTTTGTGTCCTTATTTGAGACTTTCGGGATTAAGTTGGATTGGGTAACATTAGATATTCTGCTTCCTGTTGGAATCAGCTTTTACACTTTTCAGGCTCTCAGCTATACTATTGATATATATCAGCATAAAAATGAAACCGACACATGATATGGTGGCATTTTTTGCTTTTATCAGTTTCTTTCCTCAATTAGTGGCAGGTCCTATCGAAAGGGCTACTAACTTGTTGCCGCAGTTCTTGAAAGTTCGCACGTTCGATTATGGACAGGCAGTAGACGGAATGCAGCAGATACTGTACGGGTTATTTAAGAAAATGGTGATAGCCGATAATTGTAGCCGATTGGTCGATATCGTTTTTAGCAATTACCAACAGTTGGGAAGCATACAACTATTTTTAGGAGCTGTCTTCTTCACCTTTCAAATCTACTGTGATTTTTCCGGTTATTCGGATATAGCTATCGGTACAGCCAAGTTGCTCGGGATTAAATTAATGAAGAATTTCGATTATCCGTATATCTCGCGTAATATAGCGGAGTTTTGGAGAAGATGGCATATTTCGCTAACGACATGGTTTAGAGATTACATTTATATTCCTTTAGGCGGAAGCCGGGTAGGGAAGTGGAAAAGTGTGCGGAATACTTTTATTATATTTCTCGTAAGCGGCTTCTGGCATGGAGCTAACTGGACATTTATTTGCTGGGGACTTTTCCATGCTTTATTATTCCTGCCTTTATTACTGACTTCTTCCAATAGAAAATATCGTGGCATTGTGGCAGAAGGAAAACTTCTTCCTTCCTGGAAGGAGGCTATTCAGATAGGAACAACATTTTTTCTGGTAGTAATCGGCTGGATACTGTTCCGGGCAGAAAATATGGAACAAGCTATCGGCTATATCGGACGACTTTTTTCTATGCAACAGTCTACCGGCAATATGCCTTCCCACTCTTTGGAGGTAGGATTGTATATTCTGCTTTTCTGGATTCTGGAATGGTTTCAGCGAGATAAGCCATATGCGTTGCAGATTCAGTTTCTAAAAAGTAAATCATTGCGCGTTGCTATCCTGACGTTTGTAATCTTATTCATAGAGATAACCATGGGTAAGTCCTCGGAGTTCATTTATTTTCAATTCTAAATAAGGAATATGAGAAAGTTCTTAAGAAATCTTCTTTTAGCATTAATTCCCGTAGCTGTTATTAATGCATTGTGTTGGGGAACGTTGGTCTTTTTAGCATGGCAAGATGATTTGACATATGTGAATTATGCGTCTGCACTGGATAAAGAAAAGCGTTTGGAAGAATTGGGAAATCAGTCCCGCTTGCTAATAATAGGTGGTTCTAACGCCCGCTTTGGCTTTGATTCTTCCATTCTGAGAGATACATTACATCTGGAACCTGTGAATATGGGAATACATATCGGGTTGGGATTGAATTATATGTTTGAGGAGGTTTACGACCATTTACGAAAAGGAGATGTGTTGCTCGTTTCTGCAGAATATAATCATTTTCTTAAGGAGGGCAGTTATTATGGGGATGAAGGTCTGACTGATATGTATCTGATAAAGCATGAATGGGGAAAGGCCTTATATAATATGGTAAATACACATAATTTTTTTTCGATGTATCGCTTGATTCGTAAACGTGTAAAAAACGGATAGGTATGGATATAGAAGATATACCGGAGAATATGGAAGTTCGTACTAAATATAATGAATATGGTGATTATACCGGACATTATAATCTATCTTCTGCCGGACATTGGGACAGTGCCCCATTACCTATGGTATCACCCGATGAAAAAGTTTTTATAGATTTGAAAGAGAAAATATCTACTTTAAGTGAGCGGGGGGTGACTATTTTCTTCTTGCCTCCTCCATATTGTCGTTCTTCTTTTCAAAATGATTCTTTGGCCATTAACCGTATCTCGGAGAGTTTGAAGGCTATAGGCTTTCCTTATTATTTGGAACCTTCCGGTTGTGTTTATCCTGATAGTATGTTCTATGACTCGCGTTATCATCTGATTAGGGAAGGTGTGGTGATGCATTCTCGGAAGATAGCAGGTGAGTTGAAAAGAACTTTATAAATATATGTGAGAAATTGTTTTATTCAATTTTTATTATGTAGGCTTTTTCTTCTCTTCGTAACGGATAGTTTCCCCGTAATTCTTCAAACAGTTCCGGTTGAGCTTTCAGCCAGTCGCTGTCTTCGACAGGGTTATATATTTGGAGCAATGCTTCTTCCTGACTTTGTGCATGAATGATAGGAGAGGTGGGTGCGGGAGCGTTAATTTCATACTTTCCCTCTATAATGGAAGAACTTACAGATTGCATCCAGCGACATTCGCGTTGCGTTAGCCTTGCCGTCAGCGGAATATCCGGCAATGTGTGGAGTGCCGATAATCACTTTCTCTAATAATTCACGATTGATTTCCGGTTCGTGTTCCCATACATCAATAATAGCGTCTGAGATAGAACCATTGTTCAATGCCTTCAAGAGAGTGCCCGTGTCGATAATAACTTCTCCTCGTGAAGTATTAATGATAACAGGTTTGCGTTTTTAGCGAATTGAAGAAATCTTCATCTGCCAGGTGGAATGTTTTGTATTTGCCTTCTTTATATAAAAGGTACATGAAAAGTGATGATGTCACATTCTTCCGCTATCTTATTTAAAGAGGTAAAGGATTCTTTTCCTTCTTTTTCTTCCCGTGGCAGATCGTTCAGTAGAACGCGTATGCCGGAAGTCTTCGGCGACTTTGGCAACTTTACTCCCCACATTTCCTACTCCTACGATTCCAATAGTCAGTTCGTCCAGTTTCTTATTTCTGAGAGACTTCCATATCAGGAGTGAAGATTGAATATATTGGGCAACAGAAGCTGAGTTGCAACCGGGTGCATTTGTCCATTCGATACCTGCCCGCTTACAATATTCAGTATCGATATGGTCGAACCCTATGGTTGCCGTAGCTATAAACTTTTACCCGGCTGCCTTCCAGTAATTCCTGATTGCAGTAGTACGGGTCGGATAATCAGCGCATCTGCGTCTTGTACCAGTTTCGGAGTAAAATCCTTTCCGGGGGCGTAGATTATTTCGTCGGCTATTGTCTGGACAGCCTCTTTTATATAAGGTATCTTATTATCTATAATAATTTTCATATACAATCTGTATTTAGTTCCCACAAAGGTAGGAAATAAAAAAAGAAAGGGTTGCTTGTCTGAAAAATATTACATAGATTTTGCCCTATTATATATCTATAAGCTAGTTAAGATTATGACATTTAGTAACCTCTTTGCAAACGGATTTTCTTTTTA
>VOFK01000313.1_pt1 | contig 58000 bp, 92 predicted proteins | sample 5384121 | NCBI WGS metagenome assembly VOFK01 (sample SAMN12384730, study PRJNA508395) | human gut metagenome | isolation source: healthy gut J | host: Homo sapiens | reverse complement strand
GCTGTCCTTGTAGGCTGGCATCCTATCACTCCTCCCCTGCCCCGTAGATTTTCTCCTGATAGTACCTCCTGCTTACCCGGCCTCCTACGGTCGTGTAGCCTTTGGCCCTCAGTTCCTCGTTCCACTGGGCAATCATCTTGTACGCCAGACCCTGCGAGATGTCCAGCTCCTTTGCCAGCTCGTCTGCCTTGATAAAAATGCTATTTGCCATTTTTGTCCTTTCCATTGTCGATTTCGTTTCGGTGCCGCTTCATCCTCGCTGACTTCCGGCAGGCATACCCCCTTTGCGGTGCTGTGCCGTCCCCTTACGGAGCGCTCGCTTCCTTTCGGAAGGTCTTGGCGGTTTGGGTCAGTTTGGCGGTCATTAAATTTTACTAAGCATTTTTGCTTATCTTTTTTGCATTCTCATTATACTAAACATATTTCGTTAAGTCAAGAGGCTTTTGGGTAAAATCTTAAACTTTTTTGTTTATTTTCTATTGCACCTCCTGTTTTTCTGTGCTATACTGGGTTCAACAAATATGTTTAAGTCAGGAGGCAATCGCATGGCAGTCGGTGACCGCATCAAACGTGCCCGCAACCTCCGAGGTATGACCCAGAAAGAACTGGGCATCGCCATCGGGTTTGAGGAGAAGAGCGCAGACATCCGCATCGCACAATACGAAAGCAACACCCGCACTCCCAAGGAAGAGCTGCTCCGCAAGATTGCGGAGGTACTGGACGTGAACTACCGTTCCCTCTATGCGAGCCGACCTTGTACGCCGCAGAGGATGTGATGTACACCCTGTTCGAACTGGACGAGCACTATCCGGCACCCGGCTCTACGAGGTCACAGACACCACCGACCCGGATTTCCCTGAAAAGCACATGGCAGTCAGCTTCCGCCATCGTCTGCTGGATGATTTCTTAAAGGAGTGGCAGCTCCGTAAGAAGCAGCTCCGGGAGGGCGAGATCACCAAGGAAGAGTATCTGGAATGGAAGCTCAACTGGCCTCAGACCGCCGACGGCTGCGGCCGGTACGAGCCGAAGAAAAAGTGGCGTAAAGTAATAAAAGACACAAAAATGCCCTCTGAAAAAACTTACCGTTTCTCAGAGGGCATTTTCATGTCTCTTTTATGAATAATCGCCTGATAGTATCAAAGCAGTATCAGAAAGCCTTTCGACTCTCAAAATATCGCATTGTATCAATACTTTTCAGGTTTTGCAGATTACTCGAGCTCAATGGTTGCCGGCGGTTTACCGGTGCAGTCGTAGAACACGCGGTTGACGTGCTTGACCTCGTTGACGATGCGGCTGGTGACAGTGCCCAGAACATTCCAGGGCATATCGTAGCTTTCGGCGGTCATGAAGTCGGTGGTGGTGACAGCGCGCAGAGCCACGGCATAGTCGTAGGTGCGCTCGTCGCCCATGACGCCCACACTGTGCATGTTGGTCAGCGCTGCATAATACTGGCTGATCTCCTTATCCAGACCGGCCTTAGGCAATTTCTTCGCGCCAGATGGCGTCAGCGTCCTGCACAATGGTGACCTTTTCGGGGGTCACCTCGCCGATGATGCGGATGCCCAGACCCGGGCCGGGGAACGGCTGGCGGCTGACCAGATACTCAGGCAGGCCCAGCTCACGGCCGGCCTGACGCACCTCGTCCTTAAACAGGTTCCGCAGGGGCTCCACCAACTCCTCATGAAGTCCACGGTGTCAGGCAGGCCGCCGACGTTGTGGTGGCTCTTGATAACAGTGGACTCACCGCCCAGACCGCTCTCACCAACATCGGGGTAAATGGTACCCTGTGCCAGAAAATCCACCTTGCCGATCTTCTTGGCCTCTTCTTCGAACACACGGATGAACTCGTCGCCGATGATCTTGCGCTTGCGCTCGGGCTCGGTAACCCCGGCCAGCTTTGCTGAAATAGCGCTCGCGGGCGTCCACGCAGACGAAGTTGATGTCAAAGCCGTTCGGGTTGCCCGGACCAAAGACCGCAGCAGACCTCTTCCTTCTCGTTCTTGCGCAGCAGACCGTGATCCACGAACACGCAGGTGAGCTGCTTTGCCGATGGCCTTGGCCAGCATGGCTGCCAGAACGGAGGAATCGACGCCGCCGGACAGGGCGCAGAGCACCTTCGCCCTCGCCGATGCGCTTCCGCAGGGCCTCGACATTGTTCTCCACGAAGGAATCCATCTTCCAGTCGCCGGAGCAGCCGCAAACATTGTACACGAAGTTGTGCAGCATCTTCTTGCCCTCAGCAGTGTGCAGCACTTCCGGGTGGAACTGGACCGCATACAGGCCCTTTTCCTGCGTTCTCGCCGCAGCTACCGGGCAGTTGACCGTGTGGCAGTGATTTTAAAGCCGGGCGCTGCCTGCTCAATGTAGTCGTTATGGCTCATCCAGCAGGCGGTGGAGGGCTGCACATCGGTGAACATCTTGCTGCTGTTGTCCACGAAGACCTCGGTCTTGCCGTATTCGCGCTCGGGAGCGCGCGGCAGACATGACCGCCCAGCAGATGCATCATCAGCTGGCTGCCGTAGCAGATGCCCAGCACAGGGATACCCCAGTTGAAGATCTCGGGGTCGATGGTGGGCGAATCTTCCAGATAGACACTGTTGGGGCCGCCGGTGAAGATGATACCCTTGGGATTCTTCGCCTTGATGACCGAAAGGTCGGTTTTGTAGGAATAGATCTCGCAGTAGACATTATTTTCTCGGACACGGCGGGCAATCAGCTGATTGTACTGTCCGCCAAAGTCCAGCACGATGACAGTTTCATGCTGCATGAAGTTTCTCCTCCCTTATCCATTCAATGTGTTTTACAGATAGAATCAGTATATCACATCTGCCAAATAAAAGCGACATCATTTTTGTGAATTTTCCCGTTTTTTTATTTTTCACGTATGGGATGCCGCAGAACTGTTTTCAGTGTTCCCGGTGCAGCGCGGCGAGGATCACCCAGATAAATCTCGTGGTGGAAGCGTGTCTCTGAAAAAATCAAAGCCTATACCCCTGCTCTACGGCAAAGGCATCCATCTGCGCCAGCGTTTTCGGTTCTTCATCATAAGGGCCGATATGCAGGCACTGAACGCAAAGTCCCTCGTCATAGGTCAGGAATTCCGCCTTGAAAAATCCTTTTTCTTTTTTGCCGTTGCTTCCTGTACGGCCCAATCAAACGCTTCCGACGTCACGAATTCCGGCAGGCGGATCATGGATGTCCACTCAAATAATTCTTTATGCGCATAGTCAACGCCATCCACGCCCCTTCTGATGCCACAAGCCCTCCAACGGTGGAACCACATATTCAAAATAGCCGTCCATCTTGTGGCTGCCCTTATAGCTCATTTTGATGGTGAAAGCAATGCCGTACAGCACTCCCATAGCCTCCTGATAGGCTCCACCCGGGCATTCGGGTCGCCCTTGCCGTGCACTGCCACAAAAATTCATACGAGGTATCGTAATCAGCTGCGGCTTTTTCGGCGGAGATAAAATTCCCTGTACTCTTTCTTATAATCAAACGGCATTGCCCTTCACCTCTTCCAGAAGTTCACGCTGTTTCTTTTTTGCTGAATCCTCTCAGCACCAGCCGATAGGACTTTTCCAGTATTTCCTGCAGTAGTTCATCCGGCACATTCCCCTCCGCTTTGACAGAGCTCCAGTGCGTTTTTGTTCATATAATAACCCGGGATGATATCCTCATACTGCTGACGCAGAAATTCGCTTTCTGTGGGATCGAGCTTCATAGTAATATAGACCGGCTTTCCGCTGGAATCATCCAGACAGACCGCAGCAAACATTTTGTCTCCGATCTGGTAACGCACCCAGTTCCACTTGCCTGTAAGTTCTATGTCACACCGGGCTTTGACAGCAGATATTCATCGATCCATGGATATTTCATCCATCCACCCTCCATTCTGATTCAGATGCACATCCTCTTTCTGCTTTTCAGTATACCAGAACAACCTTGTTTTGTAAACAAAGAGTTGTGACATGCCGCAAAAAAATCCCCTGCCCCTTACAGACAGAGGATCTAAAACAAAAAGAGACCTTCCCACTCTCCGGAATGGGAAGGTCTCTTTTAAGTTTAACCTTTTGCCTTAGAACAGGCGCGAAGGGTCAAAATCACTCAATGATCTTGCCAACAACGCCGGAACCAACGGTACGGCCACCCTCACGGATAGCGAAACGCAGGCCCTCTTCCATAGCAACAGGGGTCAGCAGCTCAACGTGCATCATGACGTTATCGCCGGGCATGCACATCTCAGTGCCTTCGGGCAGAGTGATGATACCGGTCACGTCAGTGGTACGGAAGTAGAACTGAGGACGGTAGTTGGAGAAGAAGGGAGTGTGACGGCCGCCTTCGTCCTTGGTCAGGACGTAGACCTGAGCCTCAAAGACGTTGTGGGGTGCACAGGAACCGGGCTTAGCCAGAACCTGACCACGCTCGATCTGGGTACGATCAACACCACGCAGCAGAGCGCCGATGTTATCGCCAGCCTCAGCGAAGTCCAGAGACTTACGGAACATCTCCAGGCCGGTGATGGTGGTGCTCAGACGATCGGGCTTGATGCCGACGATCTCCATTGCATCGCCAACCTTGGCAATACCACGCTCAACACGGCCGGTTGCAACAGTACCACGGCCAGAAATGGTCATGACATCCTCGATGGGCATCAGGAAGGGGCTTATCCTCCTCACGATCCGGGTTGGGGATGTAGGAGTCAACAGCGTCCATCAGCTCCTTGATGCAAGCATACTCCTAGGGAGTCATTGGGATCAGTGGAGGTAGACTCCAGAGCCTTCAGAGCGGAACCACGAATGATCGGGGGTATCATCGCCCGGGGAAGTCGTACTCGCTCAGCAGCTCACGGATCTCCATCTCGACCAGCTCGAGCAGCTCCTCGTCGTCGACCATGTCGCACTTGTTCATGAACACAACGATATAAGGCACGCCGACCTGACGAGAGAGCAGGATGTGCTCACGGGTCTGGGGCATCGGACCATCGGAAGCAGCAACGACCAGAATCGCACCATCCATCTGCGCAGCACCGGTGATCATGTTCTTGACATAGTCAGCGTGACCTGGGCAGTCAACGTGAGCATAGTGACGAGCGTCGGTCTGATACTCAACGTGAGCGGAGTTGATCGTGATACCACGAGCACGCTCCTCAGGAGCCTTATCGATGTTGGCGTAGTCCATGAAATCTGCGTCGCCCTTCAGAGCCAGGTACTTGGTGATGGCGGCAGTCAGAGTAGTTTTGCCGTGGTCGACGTGGCCGATGGTACCGATATTCACATGCGGCTTAGAACGGTCGAACTTTTTGCCTTTTCAGCCATTGGAATATCCTCCCTTAAATTAGGTTTTGATATTTGGTTACAACAGTCCTGCTAGATACAGACATTGCATTGCAAGGCTATTCTACTAAATTTGCCCTGTAAAATCAAGTGCTTTTACAGGAAATTTTGCCGAAGTTACACTACCCCGGCAAAATCTTTATCCATTTTTCAGGAATCAGCCCTTGGTACGGCCAGCAATGATCTGGTCAGCAATGTTCTTGGGAACCGGCTCGTAGTGAGAGGGCTCCATAACATACTGGCCACGACCCTGGGTCTTGGAACGCAGGTCGGTGGCGTAGCCGAACATCTGAGCCAGAGGCACAAATGCATTGACACGCTGAGTACCGGCCATTGCCTCCATGCCCTGGATCTGACCACGGCGAGCATTCAGGTCGCCGATAACATCGCCCAGATACTCATCGGGAACGATGACAGCGACCTTCATGATGGGCTCGGTGATGATAGGATCAGCCTTGCGCATAGCATCCTTGAATGCCATAGAACCTGCGATGGAGAAGGCCATTTCAGAGGAGTCGACCTCATGATAAGAACCATCCCACAGGGTAACCTTGACATCAACGACAGGATAGCCAGCCAGAACACCGGACTTCATAGCACCCTGGATACCCTGGTCAACCGCCGGGATATATTCCTTCGGAATCACACCGCCGACGATTGCGTTGACGAACTCGTAGCCTTTGCCTGTTTCATTGGGCTCGATCTTGATCTTGACATGACCGTACTGGCCCTTACCGCCGGACTGACGAGCGTACTTGGTCTCCTGGTTGGCCTCCTTTGCGGATGGTCTCACGGTAAGCAACCTGAGGTGCACCCACGTTCGCTTCAACCTTGAACTCACGGAGCAGACGATCAACGATGATCTCCAGATGGAGCTCACCCATACCGGCGATGATGGTCTGACCAGTCTCTTCATCGGTCCAGGTACGGAAGGTCGGGTCTTCCTCAGCGAGCTTTGCCAGCGCAATGCCCATCTTCTCAGAGCCGGCCTTGGTCTTGGGCTCGATAGCAACGCGGATAACGGGCTCCAGGGAAGTTCATGGACTCCAGAATGATGGGGTGCTTCTCGTCGCACAGCGTGTCACCGGTGGTGGTATTCTTCAGGCCGACAGCAGCCGCAATATCGCCCGCGTAAACGGTGTCGATGTCCTTCACGGTTGTTGGCGTGCATCTGCAGGATACGGCCGATACGCTCGTTGTTATCCTTGACAGAGTTGTAAACGGTAGTGCCTGCGTCCAGCGTACCGGAGTACACACGGAAGAAGCAGAGCTTACCGACATACGGGTCAGTCATGATCTTGAAGGCCAGAGCTGCAAACGGCTGGTCGTCAGAGGAGATACGATCCTCCTCCTCGCCGGTTCACGGTGCCCTTGATGGCCTGCAACGTCGGTAGGGCCGGCATGTAGTCAACAATGGCATCCAGCAGCTTCTGAACGCCGCGGTTCTTGTAGGAGGAGCCGCAGACAACGGGAACGATCTCGTTGGAGATGGTAGCCTTGCGCAGAGCCGCCTTGATTTCTTCCTTGGTCAGCTCTTCGCCGTCCAGGTACTTCATCATCAGCTCTTCGTCGGTCTCGGCAACAGCCTCGATCAGCTTGTTGCAGGTACTCCTGAGCCTTCTCCTGCATATCCTCAGGAATAGGCTCAACGCGGACATCATTGCCCATGTCATCATAGTAGATGTCAGCCTGCATGTCGATCAGGTCGATGATACCCTTTGAAAGTATCCTCCTGACCAACAGGCAGCTGGATGGGCACACCGTTGGCGTGCAGACGATCATGGAGCATCTGAACGCAACGGTAGAAAATCGGCACCCATGGTATCCATCTTATTGACGTAGACCATGCGGGGAACCTTTGTACTCCTCGTCAGCCTGACGCCAAACGGTCTCAGACTGCGGCTCAACGCCACCCTTCGGCCAGAACGGTAACAGAGCCGTCCAGAACGCGCAGGGAACGCTGAACCTCAACAGTGAAGTCAACGTGGCCCGGGGTGTCGATGATGTTGATACGATGACGGTTCTTCTTGAAGAGAGCCGGATCGTGCTGAGTCTCGGTATGGCTCCAATAGCAGGTGGTAGCAGCAGAGGTGATGGTGATACCACGCTCCTGCTCCTGTTCCATCCAGTCCATCGTGGCAGCGCCATCATGAACTTCACCGATCTTATGGTTAATACCGGTGTAGTACAGGATGCGCTCGGTGGTGGTGGTCTTACCTGCGTCGATGTGGGCCATGATACCGATGTTACGGGTCATTTGCAGAGATACATCTCTCGGCGTAGCCATGGCTTAAACCTCCTCAGACAGCTTATCAATAACGATAGTGGGCAAAAGCCTTGTTGGCCTCGGCCATCTTGTGCGTATCCTCGCGCTTCTTGACGGAACCGCCGACACCGTTGGTGGCGTCGATGATCTCAGCGGCCAGACGAGCAGACATGGTCTTCTCGCCGCGGGCGCGGCTGTAAGCGGTCAGCCAGCGCAGGCCGAGCGTCTCGCGGCGGGCAGGGCTGACCTCCAGGGGAACCTGGTAGTTAGCGCCGCCGACACGGCGGGTCTTGCACTCGAGGTTAGGCATGATGTTCTCCATAGCCTTCTCGAACATATCGAGCGGGTCGTTGCCGGTCTTCTCCTTCACGATGTTGAATGCATCGTAAACGATCTCCTGAGCAACACCTTTCTTGCCATCCAGCATGATGTAGTTGACCAGACGGGTGACAACCTTGGCATTGTAAATAGGATCGGCCAGAACTTCGCGTTTCGCGACATTACCTCTTCTGGGCATCTTTCTTCCCTCCTTCACATAGAATGATATCATCGGTACTCGAAAGTTTAGAAACTCCCGTTGTGCCACAAAAAAGGCGTTGGCCTATTTTATGGCGAAAAGATGTTTCCTTACTTCTTGGCACCGGCCTTGGGGCGCTTAGCACCGTATTTGCTGCGGGCCTGGTTACGGTTCGCAACACCCTGAGTATCCAGAGTACCACGGATGATGTGGTAACGGACACCGGGCAGATCCTTGACACGACCGCCGCGGATCAGAACAACGCTGTGCTCCTGCAGGTTATGGCCGATACCTGGAATGTAAGAGGTAACCTCGATACCATTCGTCAGGCGGACACGGGCAACTTTACGCAGAGCAGAGTTGGGCTTCTTGGGGGTCATGGTACGCACAGCAGTGCAGACACCACGCTTCTGCGGGCTGTTCAGGTTGGTGTACTCCTTTTTCTGGGAGTTGTAGCTCTTCAGAAGGGCAGGGTGCAGTGCTCTTTTTTGACCAGGACCTCACGGCCTTTGCGCACGAGCTGGTTAAAAGTAGGCATTTCTTTTCTCCTTTCTTCACTTATTGACGCGCTTTTGCGGTTGCCGCGACCTTTTAGGCCGCACTATTCCCCGCAACTCACACGCAATGATTATATTACAGTATTCCGACCGAATTGTCAAGAGTATTGCCAAAAAAATCTTGAAAAAAATCGTGCAATACGGAGAATTTTATTTTTTTAAATGCCAACCACCTGTTTTTGCCGCCTTCCGCAGGACTGCAGGCTGCTTTTGGAAGGCTTTGCACGCCGATGATCCGACAGCGGTACGCACGGCGTTTCCCGATGCAATGCGCCAAAGCAGCATCTTTTTGTCCATAATTCAGACATTTTTATACATTTTCACAATTTTTTGTCCGAAAGAATCGTAGGAATGACAATACAGTTTTTATTGCACCCTGCGCAGGTTTTTGTTATACTATAGTTACAGGCAAGGTAAAGATGAACCTGCCGAAAACCTTTATTCAGCATGAAATTCAAGGAGGTATTGACAATGAAAAAACTGCTTGCCGTTCTCATTTCCCTGTGCATGGTATCCGCATTCGCTGTACCCGTTTTTGCAGACGCAAACAGCGATTACATCGCCGCAGTCAAGGCCTATCAGGCGCAGATTGCAGCCAAGGAAGCCGCTTATGTGGCCGCTGTCGATGCCTACTCTAAAAACGCAAAGGCAAAGGCTGACGCCGACAGCGCCGCTATCCTGAAGGCCGCCAAGGCCGCACAGGCAAAAAGCCGATGCAGAGTGCCTTGCCGTTATCGCCGCAGGAAAAGCCGCACAGGCTCAGGCTGACGCCAGAGTAGCCGCCGTAATTGCCGCTGGCAAGGCCGCGCAGGCTTCCGCCGATCAGCGTGAGGCCGCCTACGCCAAATCCGTAAAGGCATATCAGGATCAGATCGCAGCCCGTGAGGCCGCCTATGCATCAAAAACGGGCAGTTCTGGGCAAGTAACATCGCATACCTAGGCTATGCCAGGAGCGCCCGCGGAGGGCGCAGGCTTCCGCCGATCCTCTGCCTACGGTGTAGGATCGTCTGTGAGGCCGGGGCACATGTCCGGCCCGCTCATGCATAAGGTGAACAGGCGCCTGCCGGAGGGTTGTAGGGGCCGCAGATGTGCGGCCCCTACATTCTGCCCGGTTGCAGGAGGGGATACACTTACTGCAGCTTGGCCAGTGTTGCCTCGGCGTCATCCAGAATGCGCTCAAACTTCTCAAGAGCCGCATCGACCGGCGCAGGGGTGGCCAGATCCACGCCAGCATGGCGGAGCTCATCCAGCGGATAGGCGCTGCCGCCCATCGACAGGAACTCCTTATAGCGCTTGACGGCGGGCTCACCCTCCTTCAGATGCCCTCGGACAGCGCCACTGCGGTGGAGTAGCCGGTCGCATACTTATAGACATAGAAGGGACGGTAGAAGTGCGGGATGCGCGCCCACTCATACTGGATTTCCTCATCAATGACCATATCCTCGCCGAAGTAATCCATGACCAGACGCTTATACAGCTCGTTCAGGGCGGCGGCGTTCAGGCCTCGCCGCGCTCGACCATTGCATGTGCCTCGCGCTCAAATCAGCAAACATCGTCTGGCGGTAGACGGTCCCTTGAAGTTCTCGAGGTACTGGTTCAGCAGATAGAGGCGGGTCTGGGGGTCATTCTCGTTGGCCAGCAGCTGCTCGATGAGCAGATTCTCGTTTACGGTGGAGGCAACCTCCGCCACAAAGAGGGTGTAGTCCGCGTACTGCGGCGGCTGATGCTGGCGGGAGCGCCAGCTGTGGATGGTGTGGCCCATCTCATGCGCCAGCGTGGAGACGCTGTCCAGCGTGCCGCTGAAGTTGAGCAGGATATAGGGGTTGGAGTCATAGCAGCCGCCGGAGTACGCACCGCCGCGCTTGCCGCGGTTGGGGTAGACATCGATCCAGCGCTCGGCGTAGGCCTTGCGGACAGTCTCTGATAGTCCTCACCCAGCGGGGCCACTGCCTTGAGCACCATCTGCTGCGCAGTCTCATAGGTGTAGGACTTCTTCAGGTCGCCCACCAGCGGCGCGTAGACATCGTAGAAGTGCAGTGCGTCCACACCCAGCATCTTCTTGCGCAGGCGGACATAGCGGTGCATGGCCGGCATGTGCTTGCGCACCGTTGCAACCAGATTATCGTAGACCTCAACCGGCACATTCTCCCCCGCCATCGACATAGCACGGGAGGACGGATAGCTGCGGGCGGCAGCCTCCGCGGTTGCGGCCTTGATTGCGCCGTTGTAGGTGGCGGCAAAGGTGTTGATGTGCTGGCGATAGCTCTTGTAATAGCTGTGGAAGGCATTCTCGCGCAGGGTGCGGTCGGTGCTCATTTCTCAAGCGGCACAAAGTTGGAGCCGGTGACCTCAACGGTCTCTCCCGCTTCTCCCCGTTCTTGACTGCATCAAACAGCATGTCCGCGTCCTCAAGATTGTGGTAGATCTCGGACGGCGCGGACATGACCTCGCCGAAGCTGGCCAGCAGCTTTTCCTCGGCCTTGGAGAGGGTGTGCGGCTTGCTGCGCAGCAGGTCCTCCAGATTGAATTGTAGTCTGCCACCGCGGGGTCATTGACAATGGCGGTCAGCGCCTCCTCCGGCAGGGCAAGAATTTCTGGCTGTGCAAAGGAGAGCGCCGCAGCCATCTTGACGTATTTGCTGCCGATGCGGGCGTACATGCTCTGCGCCTTATCATCGCGGGTGTCCTCATCGTGGCGCTGCGAGGCATAGCAATAGAGGCGCTCCACCTTGCGGCTCACCTCGGTGGAGGCGTCGAGATAAGCCCCGATCGTGACGGCATCCTGCAGTTTGCCTGCAAAGGCGGCCAGACTTTCAATATCGGCATCCAGACTTTCCAGCGCAGCCTCCCACGCGGCATCGCTTTCAAACATCGGGGTCAGATCCCACTGGAACTGCGGGTCCAGCTCACTGCGGTCTTTCAAAATTTCGGCCATTGGTATTCTCCTTATTGTAAAATATTTTGTTGTGCAGAAGATGTTGGGGTGTGCGGTGGCATCCATCGCGTTGCAGGGTCGTCGAGACGCCGGACCCCTACAGATTATAATAGGGCTTTTTCCCAATCGGCGGGGCGGAATCCCGGCAGGACAAACGTCTCCCCCTACCAGCAGCGGGCGCTTGACCAGCATACCGTCGGAAGCAAGCAGCGCGAGCTGCTCTTCCTCAGTCATGGTGGGCAGCTTGTCCTTAAGGCCCAGATTTTTGTAGACAAGGCCGCTCGTATTAAAGAACCGCTTGATGGGCAGGCCGCTGCGGGCTACCATTCCCCAGCTCGTCCGCGGTGGGGTTTTCCTCCTTGATATGCCGGGCGGTGTAGGCAACGCCGTGGTCATCCAGCCATTTTTTTGCCTTCTGACAGGTAGAGCACGGCGGGTATTGCAGGAACAGCATAGGTTCACGCTCCTTAGTATCAGTTAACTTATTATAACCCAGCGGAGGGCGGGTGTCAATCGGGTATTTTTTTCGATGCATCGTATCTAAACGGAGCATCGGTTTACAAAGCACAAATTTCGTGTTACCCTTAATGCAAATAAGAACGGAGAGATTTTATGGACGCTAAGAGTTTCGGGGTATTTCTCGCACAGCAGCGCAAAAAGCAAGGATTTACACAGGCAGAACTTGCCGAACAGCTACACGTAACCGACAAGGCCGTAAGCAGATGGGAGCGCGGCATCGGTTTGCCAGACATAAACACATTAGAGCCTCTGGCCAACGCTCTGCAAATGACCTTGGACGAACTAATTCACGCCGAAATAAAGCAGGAGCGCAGTACTGCTTCAGCTGTACAAGCATTTGTCGATTTGTTTTCTCCACAATCTCAATCTGTTTGGCGAACAATACGTTCAACCTGTTTTATCCTTTCTGTAGCTCTTTGCATAGTTGCACTCGCACTCTGCCCAGGCAATGTTGCCATTCAATGGAAGGTCAATTTTTTTGCTGTCCCCATAGCCTACGCAGGAAAATTCGTGGTGTTTCCCGCTTTGACACTATTGGAAGCGGGCACATTGTATTTTTGAAATTTTGTGATGCACACATTTCACTTCAAGAAAAACATTTTTTTGACGTGGTGTCATATTCTTCATCCGCGCTTCGCTGAATTTGTGAAGTTGCTTCGAGAAGCAATTTTCCTGTTCTTCTTTGGCTTTCTTATCCCTTTTTGTGCACTTATGACCCTGTTGTTAAATACTCCTCATTTCTAACAATTCCTAATTCTAACAAAAATCCCGCCACCTGACGGTGGCGGGATTTTTAGTACAGGTTAGTGGTCGTAGGCTGCCTCGGCGGCGTCGCGGGCGATCTCGGCCTGAACGAGCTCCTCCTCGACCTCCGGCAGACCAGTACCAGCGGGGATGAGCTTACCGATGATGACATTCTCCTTCAGGCCGGCCAGCGGGTCGATCTTGCCCTTGATGGCAGCCTCGGTCAGGACACGGGTGGTCTCCTGGAAGGAAGCAGCGGACAGGAAGGAGTCGGTAGCCAGACTGGACTTGGTGATGCCCAGCAGGATCTGACTGGCCTGGACCAGCTTCAGGTCGGTTTCGCCTGCATCAATGCGTTCCTGAATCTTCTCGTTCTCGATCATCACATCGCGGCGGTTGACAACGCTGCCCATGATGAACTCGCTGGAGCCTGCATCGTCGATACGAACCTTGCGCATCATCTGGCGGACGATGACTTCGATATGCTTATCGTTGATGTCAACGCCCTGCAGACGGTAGACCTTCTGGACCTCGCTGATCAGGTAGTTCTGGGTGGCAATGCGGCCCTGGATAGCCAGAATATCCTGCGGATAAGCATGGCCTCGGTCAGCAGCGCGCCCTTGGCAAGCACATCGCCCTCCATGACCTTGAGGCGGTGGCCGAACGGGATCAGGTAGCTCTTGGTAACCGGTGCGCCGTTATCGTCAACACCGGTCACTTCAACGTGGCGGCTCTTCTTGGTATCGTCAATATGGACGGTACCGGCGATCTCGGACATGATAGCCATTGCCTTCGGGCGGCGGCTCTCGAACAGTTCTTCAACACGCGGAAGACCCTGAGTAATATCTTCAGCAGATGCGATACCGCCAGTATGGAAGGTACGCATGGTCAGCTGAGTACCGGGTTCGCCGATGGACTGTGCCGCAATGATACCGACGGATTCACCGACCTTAACGCACTGGCCGTTGGACATGTTGGAGCCGTAGCAGCGGGCACAGACGCCAACGTGAGCACGGCAGGTCATCACGCTGCGGATCTCCAGCTCGGTAATACCGGCAGCTTTGATCTTTTCAGCGTCGAACATGTCCATCATCTTGTCCTTGGACACAATGAGTTCGCCGGTCTTGGGATCCATCACGTCATGCAGAGCATAACGGCCAATCAGACGCTCGGAGAAGCTTTCGATGGTAGCGTTGCCTTCGCTGATCTCGCTGACGAGGATACCCTCGGTAGCGTGGCAGTCTTCCTCGCGGATGATGACTTCCTGAGAAACGTCAACCAGACGGCGGGTCAGGTAGCCAGAGTCAGCAGTACGCAGTTGCGGTATCGGTCAAACCTTTACGAGCGCCTCGAGAAGAGATGAAGTACTCCAAGATGTTCAGGCCTTCGCGGTAGTTTGCACGGATAGGCATTTCCAGGGTTTTACCTGTGGTGTTAGCCAGCAGGCCGCGCATACCGGCCAGCTGCTTGATCTGGTCCATAGAACCACGAGCACCAGAGTCGGACATCATATAGATGGGGTTGCGCTGGTGGTGGGTCTTCAGGTTGGTAGACAGAGCGTTGGAAACTTCCTCGGTAGCTGCCTGCCAGATCTCAACGGTGTTCTTATAGCGCTCTTCATCAGAGATAAGACCACGGTTGAAGTTCTTCATGACCTTTTCAACCTTCTTGTCAGCCGCAGCCAGGATCTCCGGCTTCTCTTCGGGGATGATAGCGTCAGGCACGGCAACGGTGATGGCGGAAAGGGTGGAATACTTATAGCCCTGTGCCTTGATGTGGTCCAGCATGATAGCGCAGCGCTTGGTGCCATGCTTTGTCAGGCAGCGGCTGATGATGTCGGGCAGCTTCTTCTTGGTGACCTGAAATCGACTTCGTAATCGAACTTATGTTCGGGGTCGGTGCGATCCACATAGCCCAGATCCTGCGGGATGGGGGTGTTGAAGATGATCTTGCCGACAGTGGTGGTGACAAGGGCGGTTTCGGGGCCGTTGCCAAAGTCCATGGTGCGGCGCACCTTAACGGGAGCCTGCAGGGTGACGATATGCTCGGCGTAAGCCATCAGGGCTTCGTCCTCATCGCGGAACACCTTTGTCGTGGCCGGGGTCTTCGGGGTTGACCATGGTCAGGTAGTAAGAGCCCAGGATCATATCCTGCGTGGGCACGGTGACGGGTTCGCCGTCAGACGGCTTCAGCAGGTTGCCGGAAGCCAGCATCAGCATCTTGGCTTCGCGCTGTGCTTCGGTGGACAGCGGCAGATGGACAGCCATCTGGTCGCCGTCGAAGTCAGCGTTGAAGGGGGTGCAGACCAGCGGGTGCAGCTTGATGGCGTGGCCTTCGACCAGAACGGGCTCAAATGCCTGAATGCCCAGACGGTGCAGGGTAGGTGCACGGTTCAGCAGAACGGGATGGCCCTTGATGACGGTTTCGAGAGAGTCCCACACCTCGGTGGAAGCACGCTCGACCTTTTTGCGGGCAGCCTTGATGTTGGAGGCAATGCCCTTCTGGACCAGGTCCTTCATAACGAAGGGCTTGAACAGCTCCAGAGCCATCTCTTTGGGCAGACCGCACTGGTACATCTTCAGCTCAGGGCCGACAACGATAACGGAACGGCCAGAGTAGTCAACACGTTTGCCCAGCAGGTTCTGGCGGAAGCGGCCCTGCTTGCCCTTCAGCATATCGGAAAGGCTCTTGAGGGCGCGGTTGTTGGGGCCAGTGACCGGGCGGCCGCGGCGGCCGTTATCGATCAGGGCGTCAACTGCTTCCTGCAGCATGCGCTTTTCGTTGCGCACGATGATGTCGGGGAGCGCCCAGCTCCAGCAGGCGCTTCAGACGGTTGTTGCGGTTGATCACGCGACGGTACAGATCGTTCAGGTCGGAAGTCGCAAAGCGGCCACCATCCAGCTGGACCATGGGGCGGATATCCGGCGGAATGACCGGAACAACGTTCAGGATCATCCACTCCGGGCGCTGGCCGGACAGGCGGAATGCATCAACGCACTCCAGGCGTTTCAACAGGCGGACGCGCTTCTGGCCGGTAGCCTTTTCCAGTTCCTCATGCAGCTCTGCGGACAGAGCTTCCAGGTCGATCTCAGCCAGCAGCTTCTGGACGGCTTCGGCGCCCATGCCAGCTTCAAAGGTATCCTCGTACTTTTCCCGCATCTCCTTGTACTCGCGTTCGGTCAGGAGCTGCTTTTTCTCCAACGGAGTAAAGCCGGGATCGGTAACGATATAGTTTGCAAAGTAGAGCACCTTGTCCAGCTGGCGGGGGCCGATGTCCAGCATCAGGCCAATGCGGCTGGGAATGCCCTTGAAATACCAGATGTGCGAAACGGGTGCAGCCAGCTCAATGTGGCCCATGCGCTCGCGGCGGACCTTAGCGCGGGTAACTTCGACACCGCACTTATCGCAGATCTTGCCCTTATAGCGGATGCGCTTATACTTGCCGCAATGGCACTCCCAGTCCTTGGTCGGTCCGAAAATGCGCTCGCAGTACAGGCCGTCGCGCTCCGGCTTCAGGGTGCGGTAGTTGATGGTTTCAGGTTTCTTGACCTCGCCATAGCTCCAGGCACGGATCTGGTCGGGAGAAGCAAGGCCGATCTTGATAGAATCGAACTCTTTATTTTCCATTCAGCGAACCCTCTCATTTAATCGTGACGTAAACAGCATTCCGATCATTCACCGTCGAACAGGTCGTCGCCATTGTCGGCTTCGATCTGTGCCAGAGAAGCTTCATCCGGCTCCTCATCGCCCAGGTCGTCGTCAAAGCCTTCATCGGCATCCTTGACACTGTAATCATCCTGCAGCTCGCTTTCCAGCAGAACATTATCACCGATATCGCTGTTGTCAAAGTTGGCATCGTCATCGTCATATTCCTGACGCATATCAACAGCGTTGCCTTCCTTATCCTGAACAACAATATCCAGGCCAAGGCTCTGCAGTTCTTTCAGCATAACGCGGAAGCTTTCGGGGATGCCCGGATTCGGCACATCTTCGCCCTTGACGATTGCTTCGTAGGTCTTGACACGGCCCACCACGTCGTCGGACTTCACCGTCAGGATCTCCTGCAGGGTGTAAGCCGCGCCATAAGCTTCCAGAGCCCAAACTTCCATTTCGCCGAAACGCTGGCCGCCGAACTGGGCCTTGCCGCCCAAAGGCTGCTGGGTAACCAGAGAGTACGGGCCGGTGGAACGGGCATGGATCTTATCATCAACCAGGTGATGCAGCTTGAGGTAGTACATATAACCGACAGTAACCTTGGAGGGGAACTTTTCGCCGGTACGGCCATCGTAAACGGTGGTCTTGCCATCATCGGTCAGGTCGATCTTGCTGAAATCAATGATGTGGCCCTTATCGCCCATCAGGCGGGGCAGCTTGGTGGGATATTCCGGTGCATGGTCGCCATGCCACTTATCGCGGGCTTCGGCCAGGCAGTCACGGATATCGGATTCGTGCGCGCCATCGAACACGGGGTCTGCACATGCCAGCCAAGGGCCTTGGCAACATAGCCAAGGTTGACTTCCAGCACCTGACCGATGTTCATACGGGAAGGAACGCCCAGGGGGTTCAGCACGATATCCAGCGGGGTACCGTCAGGCAGGAACGGCATGTCCTCCTGCGGCAGAATGCGGGAAACAACACCCTTGTTGCCGTGACGGCCTGCCATCTTATCGCCAACGCTGATCTTACGCTTCTGGGCGATATAGACGCGCACGCAGGTGCGCACGCCGGGCTGCAGCTCGTCAGAGTTTTCGGGGTAAAGACCTTAACATCCACAACAATGCCGTAAGCACCGTGGGGAACGCGCAGGGAGGTATCACGTACTTCCGTGCCTTTTCGCCAAAGATGGCGCGCAGCAGGCGCTCTTCGGCGGTCAGTTCGGTTTCACCCTTCGGGGTAACCTTACCAACCAGAATATCGCCGGTCTTGACTTCGGCGCCGATGCGGATAATGCCGCGGTCGTCCAGATCCTTCAGGGAATCATCGCCGACGTTGGGGATATCACGGGTCACCTCTTCAGGTCCCAGCTTGGTATCGCGGGCTTCGCTCTCGTACTCCTCAATATGGATAGAGGTGTAGATATCCTCGCGGACCAGCTTTTCGTTCAGCAGAACAGCGTCCTCATAGTTGTAGCCTTCCCAGGTCATGAAGCCGATCAGAGCGTTCTTGCCCAGAGAGATCTCGCCGTCCTTGGTGGCGGGGCCGTCAGCCAGAACGTCGCCCTTCTTGACAACATCGCCCACATAGACGGCGGGGCGCTGGTTGACGCAGGTTCCCTGGTTGGAGCGCATAAACTTAATCAGTTCATAGGTATCGGCGGAGCCATCTTCCAGACGGACAACGACCTTATCTGCGTCAACGCTTTCAACGGTGCCGTCATGGGCAGCCAGCACGCAGACACCGGAGTCGGTAGCAGCCTTGTATTCCATGCCGGTAGCAACCAGAGAGCGCTGGGTAACCATCAGAGGCACAGCCTGACGCTGCATGTTGGAGCCCATCAGAGCACGGTTACAGTCATCGTTTTCCAGGAAGGGGAATGCAGGCGGTAGCCACAGAAACCATCATTCGCGGAGAGACATCCATGAAATCGACCTGTTCACGGGCAAATTCCTGAATGTCGTTGCGATGACGGCCGGAAACGCGGGAACGGACAAAGCGGTTGTTCTCGTCCAGCGGTTCGTTGGCCTGTGCCACGATGTATTCATCTTCAACGTCGGCGGGCATATAAACAACCTTCATCGGTAACAACGCCGGTTTCTTTATCCACGCGGCGGTAAGGTGCCTCAATGAAAGCCGTACTTGTTGATCTTGGCGAAAAAGATGCCAGATAGGGAGATCAGACCGATGTTGGAACCTTCAGGGCGTCTCAATGGGGCACAGACGGCCATAGTGGGTGTAATGAACGTCGCGGACTTCGAAGCCTGCGCGGTCACGGGACAGACCGCCGGGGCCCAGAGCGGACAGACGGCGCTTATGGGTCAGCTCAGACCAGCGGGTTGTTCTGGTCCATGAACTGAGACAGTGGGCTGGAACCGATGAACTCACGGATGGCAGCCACGACCGGGCGGATGTTGACCAGGCTCTGCGGGGTGATCTCGCCGTTCTCCTGGTTCTGCAGGCTCATGCGCTCACGGATGACGCGCTCCATGCGGGAAAGCCGATCCGGAACTGGTTCTGCAACAGCTCGCCCAACACTTCTGATCCGGCGGTTGCCCAGATGGTCGATTTCATCGGTCACGCCGATGCCATGGTCCAGGCCAGCAGGTAGTTGACGGAAGCAAAGATATCGTCAACGGTGACGGTGCGGCTGATCAGCTTATCATGATTCTTGGCGTCAGCAGTTCTTTCTGCTCCTTCCACATCGGAGGTGGCATCCAGGATCTTGCGGATTTCGGCGAAGGAGGCGCGCTCGTTGATGCCGCATTCCTTCACGTCGAAGCTGAAGAAGTTCTGGGCGTTGACGCAGCCGTTGGAGATGACGATCACAGGGATGCGGATCCTGGCCCTTCATGCTCCACGAGAACAGTAACGCGGGAAACACCGGCGGCATCGATCTCTCAGCCTTTTTCATGGCTGATCTTCGCCCTTGGCGGCCAGCAGTTCGCCGGTCAGCGGGGCGATGATGTCCTCGGCAGCCTTGTAACCGGCGATGCGGCGGGTCAGGCTGAGCTTTTGTTCATCTTATAGCGGCCAAAACGAGACAGGTCATAACGGCGCGGGTCGAAGAACAGCATGTTCATGATGGATCTGCTGGTAGCAGACTCCACCGTGGGAGGCTCGCCGGGGCGCAGCTTGCGGTAAACTTCCAGCAGGCCTTTCTTCCTGTGTTGGTGGTATATCCTTTTCCAGGGTGGCGTTGATGCGCTCGGTCGAATCGCCGAAGAAGTTCAGGATGTCCTCGTTGGTGGACAGGCCCAGCGCACGGCACAGCATGGTGACAGGCAGCTTGCGGTTCTTATCGATACGGACATAGTACACATCCGAGGCATCGGTCTCGTACTCCAGCCATGCACCGCGGTTGGGGTTCATGGTGGCGGTAAACAGATCCTTGCCGGTACGGTCCTTGCTGGAGCCGTAGAAAACGCCGGGAGAACGGACCAGCTGAGAGACGATCGCGCGCTCTGCACCGTTGGAGATCAAGGTGCCGGCATCAGTCATCAGCGGGAAGTCGCCCATGAAGATTTCCTGCTCCTGCACCTCGCCGGTCTGCTTGTTCAGCAGGCGGGCCGTGACATACAGGGGCCTGCATAGGCATCCCGCTCTTTGCATTCCTTGATAGAATACTTGGGGTTCTTGTCCAGCCGGTAATCGACAGAAACTCCAGCACCAGATTGCCGGTGTAGTCCTCGATCGCGGCAATGTCGTGAAAGACCTCGTGCAGGCCCTCCTCCAGGAACCAGTTGTAAGAGTTTTTCTGGATCTCGATCAGATTGGGCATGCCAATCACTTCGTTGATGCGAGAAAAGCTCATGCGGGTCGTTCTGCCGTTTTGTACGGGCTTGACCTTAACCATAAAACGCGACCACTCCTATTCCATAGATTGACAAAGTTGGCGAGAGCCGCCCGAAAAAAGCGTTGTGAAAGGTAGGCATATTCGTCATTTTTCACAAACTTTTCAATTTCACTGTTTTTGCGAAATCTCTTTAGGGCGCTCTATTCCATTTTTTGTGATACTGTACCAGTATACAGGGAAAAAAAGGCTTGCTGTCAAGGGTTTTTCAGCTTTTTTATGAAGTTTTTCGCTTCAATCGAACGCCCGGGTGGGTGTAGCAAAATTTCAGCATTTTGCTGATTTTGCATCCTCCACCCGCACTTGACAAATTCAGCAAAGCGGCTATGTGCCCCTGCTTTCAGCAGTTTTCACAAGGATGACCGGCAGTTTTTAGCGGGTTTACCCTTGACAAGCTGGTGTTTTTTACGAGATAGTTATAGTACTATTTCTTATTCTATAAAGATTGGATGTTTTGCATATGAGCATTTAGGATCAGAAAATCAGCGCGCGGCGCATTCTGGGCATGGTTGCGGGTGTCGTCATCATCGGCATCGGCATTGCAGTTTTCAAGTTCTCCCATCTGGGCAATGACTCCATCAGCGCACTGAATCTGCGGTTGGCTGAGCTGGCCGGCCTGCCGTTCAGTATTGAGAATGTGCTTATGAACCTGTTCTTGTTTGTGCCGCAGCTGATTTGGGGGCGGCGGTACATTGGGCTGGGCACCATCATCAACAGCTTTTTGCATCGGCTTCATTGTCACCTTCACGAGCAATGCGATGACGGTGGCCTTTCGGCTCTGCCGACACCCTGCCCGTCCAGCTGTTCTGGGTGGCTGTCGGCGTGTTGGTCGTTGCCTTTTCGGGTGTTCGCTGTACCAGACGGCCGATTTAGGCGTTGCGCCCTATGACGCGCTTTCGCTGATGATGTCCGACCGGCTTCCGCTCCCCTACTTCGGCTGCCGCGTGTTTACCGATGCGCTGTGCGCCCCTGCTTGCCTACCTGCTGGGCGGGCTGATCGGATTGGGCACGCTGATTTGCGCGTTTGGGCTGGGACCGTTGGTGCAGTTTTTCAGCAAAAATTTCTCGGAGAAAGTTTTGCGGTACAGCCCGGCGAAAAAAGTAAGCGGCTGCGGAAACGCTCCCGGGGCGCCGAGGACGCCGACGCCTACAACAAGAAAAAGCCTTCCCCTGTGGGGAAGGCTTTTTTATTTTCACATCTTGATAATCCCAAACGCGTTGGCAACCGAGCTTGCCAGAATGACAGCGGCGAAGATCGGGCAGAGCCAGCGGATCATGAAACGGAACACCTTTTTGCGGCGGAAGGGCTGACCGTCCAGTTCAACCTCCTGCTCGATGCGCTCCACACCGATCACCCGGGAGACCAGCAGGCAGGTGGCAATGGCCGCAATCGGCATCATAACCGAGTTGGTCAGGAAGTCGAAGAAGTCGAGGAACTGCATGCCGATGACCGTCACACCAGCCAGCGGGCCGTAGCCGAGGCTGGACAGCGTGCCGAGCGCGACCATGATCACGCCAACCAGCACCGTGGAGCGCTTACGGCTCCAGCCGAGCTCATCCTCAAAGGTGGAGACGGCGCTCTCGGTCAGGGCAATGGAGCTTGTGACCGCAGCAAAAAGCACCAGCAGGAAGAACAGCACGCCGACGACCGTGCCCAGCCCCATGCTGGCAAACACCTTGGGGATCGTAATGAACATCAGGGCCGGGCCAGCCTGCAGCGTATCCGGGTCCCCGCCCGAGAAGGCAAACACCGCGGGAATGATCATCAGACCTGCCATGATGGCGATGGCCGTGTCAAAGATCTCGGACATTCTGGGTGGATTCCTCGATGGCGACATCCTTTTTTCATGTAGGAGCCAAAGGTCACGAGGATACCCATGGCGATCGACAGCGAGTAGAACATCTGGCCCATGGCCGCAACCACCGTCATCCATGAGAAGTTGGCCGGGTTGGGCACCAGAAAGTACTTCACACCGGCGAGCGCGCCGGGCCGCGTTACCGAGTAGGCCGCGATCACGACCGACAGCACCACCAGCACCGGCATCATCAGCTTGGAGACGCGCTCCACGCCGTTGCGAACCCCGGCAAAGATGATGCCCAGCGTGAAGATCGCAAAGAGCAAAAAAGCAGAGTTCTGCGGAGGCACCGTCCGCAATAAAGGTGCTGAAGTAACCATCCGCAGCCACCCCCTGCGCATTGCCGCGCAGATACTCAAACAGATACTGGATGACCCAGCCGCCGATGACCGAGTAGTACGGCACGATCAAGACCGGAATGATGGCGTTGATCCAGCCGCCAAAGCCGAGAAAGCCATTCTTGCGGCCCTTGCTCGCAAACGACGCATAGGCACCGACCGGGCTTTTGCCGGTCATGCGGCCCAGTGCCGTTTCTGCCACGATCATGGTGTAACCGAAGGTAAGCGCCAGGATAATATAGATCAACAGGAAGATACCGCCGCCGTATTTGGCGGCCAGATACGGGAAGCGCCAGATATTGCCTAGGCCTACGGAAGCGCCTGCGGCCGACAGCACAAAGCCGATCTTGCCGGAAAATGAACTTCTGTTTTGTTTTTGTTCCATGATTCTCCTATTTCCTCCGTGTTTTTATATTTCGCACAAGGGCAAGTGTAGCACAGTCACGGAACATTTACAATCAAGCATATTTCAAGGAAGTGTTGACAAGAGTGCAACGCTTCGCAAAATCTGCATACAAAAATCCCATGCCCAACGCCTTGGCGGCGCGGGCATGGGACCTACCGGTTTCCTTTATGTACCCATCAATCCAGGAAATCGCGCAGCTTTTTGCTGCGGCTGGGGTGGCGGAGCTTGCGCAGCGCCTTTGCTTCAATCTGGCGGATACGCTCACGGGTGACATTGAATTCCTTGCCCACTTCCTCGAGCGTGCGGCTTCTGCCATCCTCCAGGCCGAAGCGCAGGCGCAGCACCTTTTCCTCACGCGGGGTCAGGGTCTTGAGCACATCGGCCAACTGCTCTTTCAGCAGGGTCTGGCTGGCGGCCTCGGCGGGCATGGGGGCGTCGTCGTCGGGGATAAAGTCGCCCAGATGGCTGTCCTCTTCCTCGCCGATGGGCGTCTCAAGGGTGACAGGCTCCTGCGCCACGCGCATGATCTCGCGGACCTTGTCCACCGGCATTTCCAGACGCTCGGCGATCTCCTCGGCGCTGGGGTCGTGGCCATACTCATGCAGCAGCTGGCTGGAAACCTTCTTGACCTTGTTGATGGTCTCGACCATATGAACGGGGATGCGGATGGTGCGGGCCTGATCGGCGATGGCGCGGGTGATTGCCTGACGGATCCACCATGTCGCATAGGTGGAGAACTTGAAGCCCTTGGTGTGGTCGAACTTCTCGACAGCCTTGATCAGGCCCAGATTGCCCTCCTGAATCAGGTCCAGAAACTGCATGCCGCGGCCGACATAGCGCTTGGCGATGGAAACGACCAGACGCAGGTTTGCTTCGCTCAGGCGCTGCTTGGCCTTCTCGCCATCGGGGCCGCCCGCCTGAATCTTGAGAGCCAGCTCAGTCTCCTCATCGGGGGTGAGCAGCGGCACGCGGCCAATCTCCTTCAGATAGACCTTGACGGGGTCGTCGATCGTGATGCCATCGGCGGTCAGGCCGTCCTCGTAATCATCGGCGCCGTCATCGGCACCGGAGACCGTATCATCGACCTCCACGGGGTGTCGTCCACGATCTCGATGCCGTTGCTTTCCAGCTCCTCGTAGAGCTTTTCCATTGCTTCAACATCCAGAACGTTGCCGTTTTCCTCCATTGCATCGCTGATCTCACTGCTGGTCAGCTTGCCGATGCGGCGGCCGGTGTCAATCAGCGTGCGGATCGAGTCTTTCTTCTCTGCCATAAGTAGGTTCTCCTTTTGGGTTTTTATATTGTTGCAACAAATCTGTCGGAATGTCGTTATTCTTCTGGTTCTTCAGCCTTGGCACCCTTCTTTTTGCCCATGTTGGCAAAAAAGTCGGAGAACTGGCTGTCGTCCATCTGGCGGACCTTCTCGTCCAGCGGTCTGGCGCTTTCCAGCCGGTCAAGGTACATGTCGATGTCCTGATGCTGCAAAGGCGCATCGTGGTTCTGCGCCATTGCAAGCGCAAGCTGCTGGAACGCCTTGTCGTCCAGCAGCTGCTGCAGCGTTGTCAAAAGGTTCAGCGGCTGGCCGCTGTCAGCACACTGAAAGATCGCCTGCAGAACGCTCTGCAGCTCCGGCACCAGCACAGTCGCCATATCAAGGCGGCGGCGCACATAGGGAATCTCATCCGGGTTCTGCATCAGGGCTGCCGCCAGCTGGCGGGCCGCTGCCGCTGCGCCCAGCGCAGACTCCCCGCGCTGCTGGTGTAGGGCACCCGGATGTCAGCGGCGATCCCCTGCTTGGACAGCTCCTGCTGCTGCCTGCGGCGGTCGCGGCGCGCCGCCGTCTGGACTGCGCCCTGCATCTGGGACACGATGGCCTGCTTGGACACGCCGGTCTCATCCGCCAGCCGCCCGGCGTAGACATCCCGCGCCGTGGGGCTGACGCCCCGCTCGGTCAGGATACCGATGGCCTCGCGGATATAGCTGAGCCGGCCGTCATCACTGCGCAGGTCGTACTTGGCCTTCGCTTTTTTCAGCTGGAACTCCGTCGGGTTAGCCGTGCCGTTTAAAAGCATCTCAAACCGCTCGCGGCCGTACTTTTTTGATAAATTCGTCCGGGTCCTTGGCACCCTGATAACTCAGCACGCTGACCTTCATCGGCGTATGTGGCCATGATACCCAGACTGCGCTCGGTAGCCTTTTGGCCGGCCTCGTCCGAGTCGTAGCTGAGAACGACCTCGTCCGCGTACTCGCTCAGCAGCTTGGCCTGCTCAGCGGTCAGCGCCGTGCCGCAGGCACAGACCGCCGTGTCGAACCCGGCCTCGTGCATTGCGATGACATCCATGTAGCCCTCGCAGAGGATGTAGCGCTTTTGGCTCTTGTGACTTTTGGCGATGTTGAGCGCAAAAAGTGTGTGGGACTTGTGGTAGACCATCGTTTCGGGGCTGTTGATGTACTTGGGCTTGGAATCATCCAGCACACGGCCGCCGAACGGCAATGATCGCGCCGCGCACATCAATGATCGGCACCATGACGCGGTGGCGGAAGATCGTGTAGAGGTTGCCGCGCTCACTGCGGCGTATCAGGCCGGAATGTTCGAGCTCATCGTCCCGAAAACCCGCGGCGCTTGAGGTAGTTGACAAGGCCGAAGCCCTCATCGGGCGCATAACCCAGCCCGAACCGGCGGATAGCCGCATCGGACAGGCCGCGCTTTTCCTTCCAGTAGCGGCGCCAGCGCAGCCTCCTGCGGTCTGCGCGTTCAGATTTTCATAAAAATAGCGTGCCGCACAGCGGTTGATTTCCAGAGGCGCTGGCGGGCGGTGGCCTCGTGGTCGCTCCTCCTCCGGGCAGGGGCATTCCGGCGCGGGCCGCCAGCTGCTTGACGCTCTCGACATAGCCGAGGTTGTTGTACTTGCGCACAAAGCCGATTACATCCCCGGCCGCGCCGCAGCCAAAGCAGTAAAAGCTCTGGGTGTCCGGATATACCACAAAGGACGGCGTTTTTTCATTGTGGAAGGGGCACAGGCCGGTCATGGTGCGCCCGTGCGGCGCAGCTTTACATACTGCCCGACGACCTCCTCAATGTCATTGCGGCGCACTACCTCCTGTATGTATTCCTGGGGTATCAAGAAAACTGCACCTCCTTAACGGCGCGGCTGCACCTACAGCACGTGCCACTTCTGCGGGACAAACAGCTCCTCAAACAGCGGCGGGTGGCAAACTCGTCGCTCATACCGCTGATGTAATCGGTCACAGCGCGGTCGACCCCCTCATTGTAGGCAATCTGCATATAGAAATTCGGCATCAGGGCCGGTTCATCGCACAGGCGGGCGTACAGCTCCCCAATGAGCTTGTCCACCTTCTTTTCCTCCCGCTTGGCCTCCTTGTCCACATAGACCGTTGCGTACATAAAGTCCTTCAGCACGCTGTAGGCGGCCTCAACCTCGGGGGAAAAGGCAATCTGCCCCGCGCCGCTGTGGGCAACCAAATCGGTAATCATCGTGGTGATGCGCTCCGATTTGGTCGCGCCCAGCACGGCGGTGGCCTCCGGCGGCAGCTGGCGCGGGTCCAGCACACCGGCGGTAATGGCATCCTCAATGTCGTGGTTCAGAAACGCGATATGGTCGGCGCGGCGCACAACGCAGCCCCTCCGGCGTGCGCGCCCATGCCCCGGTGGTGGGGTCACAATGCCATTGCGCACCTCCCCCACGTCAGGTCAAGGCCCTGACCGTCGCGCTCGAGGTAATCCACCACGCGCAGGCTCTGGCGGTAGTGGGTGAAGCCCCCGGGGCACAGGCGGTTGAGCGCACGCTCCCCCGCGTGGCCGAAGGGCGTATGCCCCAAATCATGCCCCAGCGCAACCGCCTCGGTCAGATCCTCGTTCAGGCGCAGGGCGCGGGCGATGGTGCGGGCAATCTGGGATACCTCCAGCGTATGGGTCAGCCGGGTGCGGTAGTGGTCACCCTCCGGGGACAGAAAGACCTGCGTTTTCTGCTTCAGACGGCGGAACGCCTTGCAGTGCAGGATGCGGTCACGGTCGCGCTGGAAGCAGGGACGGATGGGGTCCGGCTCCAGTGGCACGCGGCGGCCCCGGCTGTTTTCACTCAGGGTCGCATAGCGGCTCAGCGTCTGGCGCTCAATGGCCTCGGTCTGTTCACGAATCGTCATAGTGTGCCCCCTTTCTCGGTTCTCTATATATAAATACGACAAAAGGGCGGGAAACACTCTTTTTTGCGGAAAATTTTCTGGAATTTTCCGCCGTTCAGAACGGCGCGTACTGTGCGGCAGAAATTTCCACCGCGGCGGCACCGCGGGTCAGCTCGTTCAGTGCGGTGCAAAGCGCGCCTTCCTGCCCTGCCGGCATACGCCAGCAGAGGGTGACGGCATCGTCAAAGACCGGCTCGTCCAGCCGGGTTTCTGCCGCCGCAATCAGCCTTTGCGCCTGCTCAAACTGCGCGTAGGTCACACGGATTTTGCAGTCCACAACCAGACGCATACTGACGAGTTCCGCATTTTGCAGCGCGCCGGAGGCCGCCGCGGTGTAGGCCCGCACCAGCCCGTGCCCAGCAGGATGCCGCCGAAATACCGCGTGACCACAACAATCACATCGGCCACACCGGCGTGGTTGATGGTTTCCAGCACCGGGGTTCCTGCGGTCTTGGCGGGTTCGCCGTCATCGGAATAGCGGGTGCGGCCATTCTGCAGCACATAGGCATAGACGTTGTGGCGCGCCGTGCGGTTGGCGGCGCGCACACTGTTCAGCACCGCCAGCGCTCGTTCCTCGGTATCGGCAAAGGAAGCCGTGGCGATGAAGCGGCTGCGCTTTTCCTCATATTCAAAGGTGGATGTACCGCGCAGGGTCTTGTAGTCAGCCATAGCAAAACCTCACTGCATAGCAAAAAAATACCCCGGATGAAAAAACCATCCGGGGTACAAAGACAAAATCACTTGCCAGACTTGGCAAAACGGCGCTTGAAGCGCTCGACGCGGCCACCGGTATCGACCAGCTTCTGCTTGCCGGTGTAGAACGGATGGCACTTGCTGCAAACTTCGACGTGGATCTCCGGCTTAGTGTCACGGGTGTGAATCACGTTGCCGCAGGCACAAGTGATGGTGCAGTCCACATAGTTCGGATGGATGCCCTGCTTCATTGGTTAAATTCACCTCTTTCTCGATTATGATAAAAGGAGCCATACTTGATATATGTGCTCATCACAATCTCCGAATTGCGGCCACCAGCATTCACCATCCTGTGCGAATGGAGCAGCCATCTGAACGATTGCTGAAATATTTTAGCACAAATGTCGCGGGCTGTCAAGCATTTTTTTGTATTGACAAAAGCCATTGACAGGCTTACAGCGTCAGCTGCTCGGCTTTTTCTTCCTCACGCAGGATGGCGCCGGCGGCGGGCAGAGTGCGCACGCGGTAGCGCGGCGCATCGGTCAGCTCCAGCCCCTCGGCCAGCGTTACACGGGCAATCTTTGCGTTCTTTTTCAGGGCCACCACGTTGACGCCCGCAGTGTCGCGGGTTGCCTTCTCGGGAATCAGGGCGCTGCCCACCAGCAGCAGGCGGTTGTTGGTGGTAAAGATGGCCAGCTCGGTTTCCTCAGGCAGATGACGCATAAAGGCCAGCTCGGCCTTGTCGCTGTAGGCCTTCAGCAGCTTGCGGCGGTTCTGCTTTGTCTCATAGCTGGAAAGCGGCACCTTGGCGCACTTGCCGTTGTCATAGAAGAAGAGCATCCAGCCCTTGTAGTCCGGCGTGACCACCATATACAGGGGCACCTCGCCCTCCTCCATGCCCAGCGCGGAGGCCACGTAATCACCCAGCATACTGGCCTTGCTGTCGGCAAAGTCATAGGCGTGGGACTTGTACACCTGGCGGTGGTTCGTGAAGAACAGCAGCTCCACGCTGTTCGTGCTTTCGCAGGTGAACAGCACCTCATCGCCATCCTTCAGCTTCTGCTCACCACTCATGCGCAGGCTCTGGGGGGTGATTTTCTTGAAGTAGCCGTCCCGCGTGAAGAACAGGTGCACCGGGTAGTCGGGAATCTGCTGCTCCTCCTCCACATTTTCGGCGGCGGGAATCTCATACATAATCTCGCAGCGGCGGGGCTTGCCGTACTTCTTGGCGACATCCCCCAATTCCTTCATGATAATCTTGTTGATGCGGGCGGGGCGCTTGAGGATATCCTCCAAATCGGCGATGGCGTTTTCCAGCTCCTCAATCTCCTCGGTGCGCTTGAGGATATACTCCCGGTTGAGGTGGCGCAGTTTGATTTCCGCCACGTACTCGGCCTGTACCTCGTCAATGCCGAAGCCAATCATCAGGTTGGGCACAACCTCGGTTTCCTCCGCCGTGTTGCGCACAATCTCAATCGCCTTGTCAATGTCCAGCAAAATGGCCTTGAGGCCCTTGAGCAGATGCAGGCGTTTCTGCTTGCCCTGCAGATCGTAGTAGGTGCGGCGGCGCACGCACTCGGCGCGGAAGGCAATCCACTCCAGCAGGATGCTGCGCACGCCCAGCACCTTGGGCTGGCCGGCAATCAGCACGTTGAAGTTGCAGGCAAAGCTGTCCTCCAGCGGGGTGGCCTTGTACAGGCGGGCCATCAGCTTGTCAGGATCCTGCCCGCGCTTGAGGTCAATCGTCAGCTTCAGACCGTTCAAGTCGGTCTCGTCGCGCATATCGCTGATTTCACGGATTTTGCCCAGCTTGACCAGCTCGGTGATTTTGTCCATAATGGCCTCAACGGTCGTTGTGGGCGGTATCCGGGTCACATCAATGCAGTTGTTTTCTTTGTCATAGCTCCATTTGGCGCGGACACGGACGCTGCCGCGGCCGTTTTCCAGCACATTCTGCATCTCGGCAGCATCGTAAAGAATCGTACCGCCGCCGACAAAGTCCGGCGCGGGAATGATGTCCCGCAAGTCGGCCTGCGGGTCCTTCAGCAGCGCAACGGTGGCGTTGCAGAGCTCTTCGAGATTGAAGGAGCAGATGTTGGACGCCATACCGACAGCAATGCCCAGCGTGTTGTTGGCCAGAATCGTCGGGAAGGTGACGGGCAGCAGGGTCGGCTCGGTGGTGGTGCCGTCATAGTTCGGCACAAAGTCCACGGTGTCCTTGTCAATATCGCGGAACAGCTCGTCACAGACCGGCTCCAGCTTGGCCTCGGTGTAACGAGCGGCGGCGTAGGCCATATCGCGGCTGTACGCCTTGCCGAAGTTACCCTTGGAATCGACAAAGGGCACCAGAAGGCTCTCGTTGGAGCGGCCCATACGGACCATCGTATCATAAATCGCGGCGTCACCGTGGGGGTTCAGGTGCATCGTGCTGCCCACGATGTTGGCGCTCTTGGTACGGTTGCCTTTAAGCAGGCCCATCTCATACATTGTGTAGAGCAGCTTGCGGTGGGCGGGCTTGAAGCCGTCAATCTCCGGCAGTGCGCGGGAGACGATTACGCTCATCGCATAGGGCATATAGTTGGTTTCCAGCGTGTCGGTGATGGCAGATTCCAGCACCTCGCCCGCGGAGAGGATTTCCACGTTGTCGCCCAGCTGCGGCCGGGCGGGGGTCAGCTTTTTCTCTTTCTTTCTTGCCATAATCTATCCTTCTCAGCTTACGTCCAAATCGTCCAGATACTCGGCGCCGTGCTCTGCAATGTGCTCCCTTACGGCCCTGCAGGTTATCGCCCAGCAGCAGGTCAAACACCGCCGCGGTACGCTCGGCATCGGTGGGCAGAACCTTGATCAGGCGGCGGCTTTCGGGGCTCATCGTGGTCAGCCACATCATCTCGGGGTCATTCTCGCCCAGACCTTTGGAGCGCTGTATCGTGTACTTTTCGCCCTCAATGCGGCGCAGGATGTCTGCCTTTTCCGGCTCGGTATAGGCGAAGAAGGTCTTGTTCTTCGTGTTGATTTCGTACAGCGGCGATTCCGCAATATAGACATAGCCCTTGTTGATGAGGGTCGGCGTCAGGCGGTAGAGCATCGTCAGCACCAGCGTGCGAATCTGGTAGCCGTCCACGTCGGCATCGGTGCAGATAACCACCTTGTTGAAGCGCAGATTGTCAAGGTTGAAGCTGGCCAAATCCTTGTTGTGGCTGCCGCCCAGCTCCACACCGCAACCCATAACGCGAATCAGGTCGGTGATGATCTCCGACTTGAAGATGCGGGCATAGTCGGCCTTTAGGCAGTTCAGAATCTTGCCGCGGATGGGCATAATTGCCTGGAACTCCGAGTCGCGGCTCTGCTTGACCGCGCCCATAGCGGAATCGCCCTCCACGATGTACAGCTCGCGGCGGGGAGGCATCCTTGGTGCGGCAGTCCACAAACTTCTGCACGCGGTTGGCCAGATCCATCTGCTGGGTCATCGTCTTTTTGATGGTGATACGCGCTTTTTCTGCGTGCTCACGGCTCTGCTTATTGATAAGCACCTGCTTGCAGGCCTTTTCGGCCTCGTCCGGGTGCTCGATGAAATAGACCTCAAGCTGGTGCTTTAGGAACTCGGTCATGGCCTGCGCCACAAATTTGTTCGTGATGGCCTTCTTGGTCTGGTTCTCATAGCTGGTGCGGGTCGAGAAGCTGGACGAGACGAGCACCAGACAGTCCTGCACGTCCGCAAAGGTGATGGCACTCTCGTTTTTCTTGTACAGGCCCTTGTTCTTCAGCCATGCGTTAATCTGGCTGACAAAGGCCGTGCGGACCGCACGGTCGGGGCTGCCGCCATGCTCCAGCCAGCTGGAGTTGTGGTAGTATTCCAGGCACTGCACCGTGTTGGAGAAGGCAAACGCCACGTTCATCTTGACCTGATAGTCCGGCTGGTCCGCACGGTCGCGGCCGGTGGCCGCACCGCTGCAGAAATGCACCGGCGTCAGGGTTTTGTCCCCCACCAGCTCATTGGCGTAGTCGGTGATGCCGTGCTCATAGAGGTATTCAAACTTTTCGGCCTCGCTGCCGGACTTATCGGTAAAGACCAGCGTAACACCATCGTTGACAACCGCCTGACGGCGCAGCATATCCTTGAAGGACTCCACCGGGACGGCAATGTCGGTGAACACCTCGGTATCGGGCTTCCAGCGGATGACCGAGCCGGTGCGGCGGCCTTTGAAAGGCTCCTTCTGCAGGCCGCCCACGTTCTCGCCCTTTTTGAAGTCGAGATGATAGTGGAATCCGTCACGGTAGATATCCGCGGTCATCCACTCGCTGGCGTACTGGGTGGCGCACAGGCCCAGACCGTTCAGGCCCAGACTGAAATCATAGTTGCCGCCGCCCTCGGCGTATTTGCCGCCGGCGTACAGCTCACAGAAAACCAGGTCCCAGTTCCAGCGCTCCTCCGCCTTATTGTAGTCCACCGGGATGCCGCGGCCGAAGTCCTCGACCTCGACCACATGGTCGGGGAACAGCGTGACATTGATGCGGTTGCCGTGGCCGTCGCGTGCCTCGTCAATCGAGTTGGAGATGATCTCAAAGATGGAATGGGCGCAGCCCTCCACACCGTCAGAGCCGAAGATGACCGCCGGGCGCTTGCGCACACGGTCGGCGCCTTTCAGCTGGCGGATGCTGTCATTGCCGTATTCCTGTTGTTTTTTTGCCATGCGGCGGTTCCCTCCGATTCATCGTAAAGCAATGGTAGTTTTTGCACATGTAGATTTATTAAACCACACGTCACGGTGGTTTGTCAAATTTGATTTGTGTTATAGTTCCAGTTTAGTACAACAGTCAGTTGTTGTCAAGTTGTTTTTTGTGGAATTGCATCAGCTGCAATCGCAGTTACAGGGCTCCACCCGGTTGCGGTCGCCGATAACAGCCGTCCAGTATTCCGTACCCTGATAGCGGAAGATGACCCAATCATAGCCGTTGTATTTCTGGGTGCTCTGCTTGACAACGCAGTAATTGCCCAAAGGCAGATACCCCACCACATCGTTGAAGTTGGCAGAATAAAAATACTCGCACCGGGCGTTGAACACCACAAGCCGCTGTCCCGCCACCACCTCCATGGAAGGGCCGGAGGCCCCATAGTTGTTGTAGCCTCCGGCCTGTATCTCCGGCAGAAAATCCCGGTAGCTGCGGTTGAGGTCGCAAGCGCCGGAGATGCCGTTGACCACACCGCTGCCGGTGTACTGCCACATAGCATAGCTGCCGTTGTAGCCCAGTGTGGGGCGGTAGTCCGCCACCCACAGCGGGTATTGGCTCAGCGCGGCGGCGTTGAGATAGCTGTTGATGTAGTTTGTGTAGCTGTACCAGCCCGCGTACCATTTGCGCTGGTAGAGAATATCCATCGCGTACTGCACAAGGCTGGTCAGCTCGGCACGGCCCAGGCTGGTCAGGCTGGCGTCCTCGACATCCACAAAGACCGGATATTCCAGCTGCAAGCCCTGCATGACATTCAAAAAGGTCGTCAGCTCATTAGCCACAGCCGCCCGTGTGCGCGCGTAGGTGTAGTAGTAGGCCCCCACCCGCAGCCCTGCGGCTTTGGCCCCATTGATGTTCTGCAAAAAGTATGGGTCAACATACAGTCCGCCGCTGTTGCTGGACCCAACGCGGACAATGGCAAACTGCTTGCCCGCCGCCGCCACCCGGCCCCAGTTGATATTGCCCTGATAGCGCGACACATCAATGCCGTTCTGGTACACAGCCATAAAAAGCCCCCCCGCTTTGCGGTATAGTATGCAAGGGAGGAACTATTGTGTATGCTGTTTTTATTTCTGCATCAGGCGGCGTTCTGCCAGCAGAATGACGCCCCGCGCCTGCGGAACCTCCTTCAGAACGGTGAAGCCGTTTTTGCGCCAGAAATGGTTGGACTGCGGGTTTTCCTTGTCAATGCCCAGCCGCACCGCGGCAAAGCCCAGCGCCGTCAGGTAGGCCAGCACCTCCGAGACAAGAGCCGTGCCCACGCCCCGCCCCTGCAGGGACTTGTTCATCATAAAAAGCCGATGAACGCGGTATCCGCGTCCGGGTAGCCGTCCACCAAATCCATAACTGCCACAAGCGTACCGGCCGCAAAGAAGCCAACGTAATATTTCTGTGCCAAAGGGATTCCCGGCGGGCAGAGCGTCAAATCCTGCCGTATACGCCCGGGGCTGGTTTCGCCGCCGCAGTACCGGTAATACTGGTCATTACGCTGCATCCATGCGTACAGCATCGGTACATCCGCTTCCGTTATAGTCCGAACTGTATATGTATCGGATATTTTTTCAATTTGTATATTCTTCATACCTACACCAATTTTATATGCAGGTCACTCAACAGGTTGACCGCTTCCGGCAGGGAAAATTTTGCATCCTGCAGCTTACTGCCCAGAATATCCACCTTGTAGCCGATGGCATCGGTAAAATCCGCCTTGCGCATATCGCACTGAAAAAACTCGGTGTCCTGCAAATCACAGCGCGCAAAGTCCGCCCCCGCAAGGTCACATTTGGCAAACATCGAGCGCTGTATTACATTGCCCGCAAAGCGGAACTTTTTCAAATTCATCTCGGTGAAGGTGTTGTATTTCAAGCGGCAATTTTTAACGTGGTCAATCGGGTCGGCAAACGCGCCGTCCCCCTGCAGTGACATCCATTCGATGTTATGCAGCGTGCAGTCCTCAAAATCGGTGAATTTTGCGCGTGACATGGTTGTTTTTAGTCCGGTGATGGTACAGCGGACAAACTGGCACTCGGTAAAAACGCTATGGTCGAGCTTGCAGCTTTCAAACGTACAGTCGATAAAAGTACAGTCAGAGAAATCGCAGTCATAGAACGTTTCCTCTGTGAAGGTCAGCCGTTCAAAGCGCTCTGCCTCCCGGTATTCGCTGCGCATCAGATAACCAGCCCTCCGTTGACACCCAGCACCTGACCGGTGATGTAGCCGCTGGCTTCATCGGCCAGAAACACCATTGTGCGGGCAATCTCCTCCGCCGTACCAAGGCGCTCCACCGGCGTTTCCTCGGCCAAAGCGGCGCGGTCCTCTGCGGTAAAGCCCCCCATCATGTCGGTGTCAATGACGCCCGGCGCAATGACATTGACTGTGATGCCGCTGGGGCCCTCCTCTTTTTTGCCAGCGCCTTGCCCAGACCGATGAGGCCCGCCTTGGCGCGCTGTAGGCCACCTCGCAGCTGCCGCCGGTCTGGCCCCACATACTGCTGACCAGCAGGATGCGGCCGTACTTGCGGTGTACCATGCCGGGCAGCACGGCGCGGCAGGCGTAGAACGCACCGTCCAGATCAACGGCCATCATCCGGTGCCAATCCTCATCGGTGGTGTCGGTAAACAGCTTGACCTGCGCGATGCCCGCATTGCAGACAAGCACCTGCAGGCTGCCCAGCTCCCGCTCTGCCTGCTCCACGGCGGACTGCACCTGTGCGGAATCCCCCGCGTCGGCCTGTATCGCCAGAAAACGGCCGCCCTGTGCAGACCGCGCAGCGCTGCCTGCTGCAGCACCGCCTCGGCGGCGTCCGGATGGGCGTTGTAGGTAAAGGCAACATCATACCCGGCGCGGGCGAACGCCAGCACCGCCGCCGCGCCGATCCCCCGGCTGCCGCCGGTAATAAAGACATTCCGTTCCATTGTTACTTCTTCTTCCGTTTCTCTCTCAGCATCGCAAAAAAGTCCTGCAAAAGCGCCTGTGCTTCGGCCTCCATCAGGCCCGCCTCAATGACCGGGTGATGGTTGAACGGCAGGGCGAACAAATCCGTCAGGCTGCCACAGCAGCCGGCTTTGGGGTCGCGTGCGCCGTAGACGACCCGCTTCAGCCGGCTGTTGATGATGGCTCCGCTGCACATGGGACATGGCTCGAGCGTCACGAACAGCTCACATTGCCAGAGCCGCCAGCCTCCCAGCGCCTTGCAGGCCGCGTCAATGGCCATCAGCTCGGCATGGTAGGTGGCGTTTTTGCCGCTTTCGCGCAGATTGTGGGCGCGGGCGATGATCTCCCCGTCCTTGGCTATAACCGCCCCGACCGGGACCTCGCCCAGTGCGGCGGCGAGCTTTGCCTCTGCGAGCGCGGCGCGCATCAGTTCTTCGTCAGACATAGCTCCCCCTCAATGCACAAAAAATACCGCATATACGACCAGAAAGATCACAGCGGCGCTGTAGGCCGGGCTGGCAAACACGGCCAGCACATCCACGCCGGGGCGCAGACCCGCCGAGAAGCGGAACCCCTGCTGCCGTGCGTGGCCAATCATCCAGATGCCAAAAATCGGGAAGAACAGCAAAATGAACAGCTCCACACCGAAGGAGAGCTCCGCCGGGGCGTAGTACCGCAGATAGATCGTAAGAATGCCAGCATATTGTTTACAAGGTGCAACAGCATACCGGGCAGGATGCTGCCCGACCGCTCGGCCAGCCAGCCCAGAAAAACGCCGCAGGCAAAGGCCGTCAGCCCCTGCGCCAGATCGAGATGCAGCAGACCGAACAGCAGTGCCGGAGCAAAGATAGCCGCCGCACTGCCGCAGGGGCGCATCAGCCCCTGAAACGCGCCGCGGAACAGCACCTCCTCCGCCACAGCGGGCATCACGCAGAGGGCCAGAAAGTAGACCGCAAGCTCGGGCCCGCCGCTGGGCAGCACCTCGCTGGTGGCCTCCCGCCCGCTGATGTGGTTGATGAGCGCCCCCGCCAGATTGGCAAGATTGGCCACCCCCAGAAAAACCGGCAGGCAGAAGCCTGGGCTCCACGGCGCAGGCAGCGTGATGCGCAAATCATCCGTTTGCAGCCGCGTGCATTTCAGCAGAAAGACGAGCGTGAGGGCGATAGCCCCGAGGCCAACCAGCAGCTGTAGCAGCTCCGCGCTGACGCTGCTGAAGCCGAGCGGCTTTGCCAGACTGGCTCCGGGATGCCAGCCAGGGCGCTCCAGCAGGGCCAGCAGGCTGCCCAGCAGTATAGCAGGCTGCCGCCAAAAAGATACAGTAAGGTGCCACCGCGCAGCCGCGTGATTTTGCCGCGCCCCTTTACAGCACCCCGCGAGATTTTGTCATGATTCTGCCGCAGCCACCATTCACGGTTTGCCGGTAATCCTGCCCCTACCTTTCCCCTATCATAGCATCATACCGGCAATAAAAAAGCCCCGCCGGTGTGCGGGCCGGTGGGGTAAGGTCGGAGGGAGAGGAGTTTAACATGCCTGCGTTGTGCGCCGCAGGCATTGACTTTCTGTAATCATAATAGTACATTATAGACATGAAGTAAAGCTAAACTTTTTCATACGCAACATGAATTTTATTCACCATAGGAGAGGTTCGCTATGACCCTTACTGATTGCCAGCTGCTCAGCATTGTGGCGCAGCTGGGTACCTTTGCCGCCGCAGCCGAACGGCTGCACATTACCCCCTCCGCCGTGAGCCATGCCGTATCCGGCGTGGAGGCCGAGTGTGGCTTCCCGCTTTTCACACGCACAAAAAGCGGCGTGCGGCTGACCGCCAACGCCGAAAAGCTGATGCCCGCGATCCAGCAGATGCTGGCAAGCAGCGAATCGCTGGAGCAGTCCATTGCCCAGATCAACGGTATGCACAAGGGCGCGCTGCGGCTGGGTGTGTTCAACTCCGCCTGCGTGACCTGGCTGCCCAAGATTGTGCCGGGCTTTCGGACCGAGTTCCCGGGGATTGATGTGCAGATCTATCAGGGCTCCTATGATGACATTACCGGCTGGCTGAAAACCGGCGCGGTCGAGCTGGGGTTTTTATCCAATTCCAGTGCGCATGAGCTGGATTTTGAGCCGCTGTACGATGACCGGCTCATCTGCATTGCGCCGCCGGATTACAAGCCGAAGCGCCCCGGCGTTGTGCGGGCCGAGGAGCTGCGCAGCCAGCCCTTTGTCAGCCAGCAGTCCGATGTGGACGCCGACATCCAGAGCTATTTCAAGAAGAATGACCTGCATGTGTCGAGCCGCTGCTACATTGTGGACGACCAGAGCATGATCGCCATGGTAGCCTGCGGGCAGGGCCTTGCCCTGATGCCCGAGCTGATGTTCAAGGAGGGTGCCGCCAGCGCAGGCTGTCAGGTGCTGCAGCTGGAACCCGCCGCCAAGCGCAGCATCGGGCTGGCGTGCCTGTCGCGCGGGGTGCTCTCCCCCCGCCGCGCGGGAGTTTGTGAAGCATGCAAAGGGAGTTTGCGCGGATGCGATAAAGCCTTGCTTCACCCTCCCCCTGCGCCGGGCAGGGTTGCTTTTTGTACGAGCCATATATATACAATAAAATCACGGAAGTCACGGCTTGCACTGAATCAAAGCCTATCTACCAGAACCAAAAACATCACCCAAAAACTCACAAAGAGAGAAAACTATTATGAAAAAAATGCGCACTGCAGTCACTCTTTTCACTATCTTTTTTATGGCAGCTGCATTATATCTTTGTGCGAGATACGAAAAGACACCTGACAGTATTTTTACGGGAAAGGTAAACACCCCCGCAGGCGAATGGTCAATGAACACTTCGTCAGATGTCCCGAAGGCAACGGTCACCTTCAGCCTTGCGGACAGGGGTGAGCATGAGGAATGGATGCTGTATCTTCAGTCGCATTGGAGAGACTGTTCTATCCGTGTAGGGGATGAAATCATCTATCATAAGGACGGCAAAAGAGACGGTGCCGTGCATCTTTTCGATATTCCATCCGGAGACAGCCTGACAATCGATTTTAACAATGCAACGCAAAGAAAGTCTTTCTGGCGTCGAAGCCTCCCGCATTATGCTGGGAAACAAGAACAATCTATACCGAATGATTCTCAAGGACAACCTGTATGCCGTGTTTATTGGCTTATTGTCGCTTATCCTTGGCGGTATGTGCATTATCGCAAGTCTTTACATGAAATCAGAAAAAACAGAAAAAAATCTACCGCGCACTGTGGAATCTAGGCCTTTACATTTTGATCGAGGGCCTCTGGGTCGTAACGGATTCGCAGATTCTGCTGTTGGTTACACAGCACACGGGTTTCGTAGAATTGCTCTCGTTCTTTTCCATTTTCATACTGCCCATTCCCCTTTTGGGTTTTATCCGGGTGATCCTTCCCAGCAAAACGAAAATGCTGTCTGTGATCCGCACATTGTTTGTGCTTACCTTAGTACTTTTATACGGTCAATTACATTGGCGGGTGGCTGCCGACAATCGCCATATTGATTTGTGAGCATCTGCTTATGGCAGTAACACTCCTACTGATGATTTTGAACGGAATTCAGCGCGAAAACAAAAGGCATAAAGACCGCAAGCTGCAAAGAGTAATTGACGGATGCATTGCATATTGTGTCTGCAGCATTCTGGCGCTTCTATTATTTTATTACGGGCAACATAACGAACTATTCCTATGTGTATTCTATCGGTGTTATGATTTTTTGTGGCATTTTTGATCAGTGCCGCCTGCACCGTACTATATGAGCAGGTTCAGGAAAACGCCAATGTTGCTATATATGCAAGAATGGCCTATATGGACACAATGACCGGTCTAGGCAACCGAACAGCATTTCTGGAAGAAAATAAGAGCAATGCAACCTTTCCCGGTATGATTTCCTACATAATGATGGATGCCAACAATCTGAAAAAGATAAATGACACGCTGGGGCACAACAAGGGCGATGAGCTCATTGTCACGATTGCAAAGTGCATGAGAACGGCGGTCGGTGACAGTGGTCAGTGTTACAGAATCGGCGGTGATGAGTTTGTAATCATTCTGAAAAACAAAGACCGCCACAGAGACCGAGGAGATCATAAAACAGGTACGCGCAGAGGTGAGACTTTGCTGATGAGCAAAGTGATATACCGATTTCTGTTGCAATAGGATATGTTTGGACTGACACCGAAGAAAAAAATCTGAAGTCCTTATACAGCACGCTGACGATGAAATGTACAAAGATAAAAAAGCGATAAAAAAAGTTGCACACTCTGTTTGACCTTACAACGCAGTCCCTTGCAGCAGATTTGAATTTTCCCATAAGGGCGGCTTTTCCGCTACCCATAAATTCCCAAGGTTCCCGGGCACACCTTTTATGTTTTTAGCCCGCTTTCCCCGTACTCTTTCCCCACAGGTACATTTGCGTACGCATCGGGCAGGTCGGGCGGCAGGGTCTGCATATACTCGTGCATAGCCTCGGCCACGTTCTTGCTGTAGGCCACAGCCTCGACAACCGTTCGTGCGCCCTTGACAGCGTCGCCGCTGGCAAAGATGCCGGGGATGCTGGTGCGGCCGACCTCGTCGGTCTCAAACAGGCCGCGGGGTCGTCTTCAGGTTCTTCTCGCTCTCAGTGATGGTGGTGCAGGGGCCTTGACTGATCGAGACTACCACGCTGTCCGCCGGGTAGAGCTTTTCGGTGCCGGGCAGCTCGGTCAGGGTGCCGTCCTCGGCCTCTTCCAGGTCTACGGAAGATAACGCCCTTGTCGGTGATCTCAACCGGCTTTTTATTGAAGATGAAGTTGACGCCCTCCAGCTTGGCATAGCTGGCCTCATACTCGCTGGCGGTGATCGTCTTGGACAGCGAGAAGCACTCAAGATGCCGGGTGCCATGGCGGATGGCGGTGCGGGCCACATCCATTGCCGCGTTGCCCGCGCCGATAACGATTACACGGTTGCCCAGGTGGTAGACATCGGGGTTCTGCAGGTAGTTGATGGCATAGTGCACGTTGCCAAGGCTCTCGCCCTTGATGTGCAGCGTGTTGGGACGCCATACGCCGGTGCCGATGAAGATAGCCTTGTAGCCGTCACGGAACAGATCCTCGATCTTGAGCGCCTTACCCACATCGGTGTTGGGGCGGACCTTGATGCCCTTCAGGCGCAGATGGCGGTACTCAAAATCGTCCAGCACCGTCTTGGGCAGACGGAACTCGGGGATGCCGTAGCGCAGCACGCCGCCGATCTTGTCGTGGCTCTCAAAGATCGTGACATCGTACCCATAGCGCGCCAGAATGACCGCGATGGTCAGACCCGCCGGGCCGGAGCCGATAATGGCAGCCTTTTTGCCGTTGGACGGCGCAGGGCCCTGCACATCTGGCTGGCATAGGTAGAGGAAATATAGTTCTCAATAACCGAGAAGTGGACCGGCGAGCCCTTGATGCCGCGCACACAATGCCCCTCGCACTGGTTCTCGTGGTTGCAGACCAGCGAACAGACCGTGGTCAGGGGGTTATTCTCAAACAGCATACGGCCGGCCTCGTCCAGCTTGTTGTCCTTCAGCAGACGGATACCTCGGGATATTGGTGTGGATGGGGCACCCCTGCTGGCAGCGGGGCACCTTGCAGCCAAGGCAGTGGTTCGCTTCGTCCATTACGTGCAGCGCCATGTTTTACTCCTCATTTCGTACCGATTTTGCGCGTTAAGGATGCAACAAAGTTGTATCATTCGCATTTTTTTTCCATATAAAATTTATATTACCACTGCCTTATCTGTGAACGCAAGCCCCATCGGCTGAATTTTCTCTCTGCATAATGACGAAAAATCGACCGCTTTGCTATGCAGTCTGCCGATTTTTTCCGCGTCCGGGCTTGTGCGCATCAAATCCGCCAGTGCTGTGCCCGCGGGCATGGCTGCCTTTTTCAGACGCGGCAGCGCGGTTTTTCTGGCACCCAGCACCTGGATATAGGGCGGCATTGGCAGTTCTGCCGGGGTCTGCAGCGCGGCATCCAGCACCAGACGGCGCAGCCGTGCATGGGGGTAGCGCTTGGTTTTCAGCCGGGTGTACAAATCCTCCAGGCTGTCGGCCTCGCGCACCGCCGCGGCAAGACGGTTTTCCAGTCCCTCGCTCACGCCGCGCAGCTGCGCAAAATTTTCCGGATTCTGCATCCGCAGCAGTGCCAGCACCGCCGTTTCAAATTTTGCGTTATCCAGCAGCAGCCCCTTCCGCGTCAGCTTTGCCGTAGAGCGCGGCAGCTTCTACCGGGACAAACGGCTCCCAGTCCGGGGCGCGGCAAGCTGCGCAGATAGCTGGCACTGGCCATCAGCGTGCCGCCATGCTCCCCTGCCCCGCCGCCGTGGGCCGCCCCCAGCCGCGGCAGCGCCAGCGGTGTGAGGGCCGCGCCCTGTGCCAGAATTGCCTTGCAGTATTCGATACCCAGAATGTTGTTCGGCGTGCGCAGCAGCGCCCCCATGCCGGGGCGCAGGGTCTCGGCAGCGTCGGCCCGGGCGGCGGCATAGGTCATACCGGTCGCAAGCTTTTTACGGATCAGCGCGTTTATCTCGCCGCTCAACAGCCCCTGCAGCTGCAGCAGCCGGGCTGCGTCCAGCAGCGCCTGTGCATCGGGCGTTTCCGCACCAAAGGCGAGCGTATCACAGCCCAGCGCGGCCAGCAGATGCACGCCCGCCGCGGCGAATTGCTCCGCCGAGGAAGCCGCATAGGGTGCGGGCAGCGCAATGACGATGTCGGCCCCTGCGGCCAGCGCGGCGCGCACCCGGACCGATTCCGGCAGGATGGGTACACCGCCCCGCTGCACAGCGCCGCTGCTCATACACACAGGCAATGCACTGTGCCCCCGCTGCGCGCACCGCCGCCAGCTGGGCCGCGTGGCCGTTGTGGAACGGGTCATATTCGGCGATAATGCCTGTAAAATCCATAATTAAAATCTCCCGATAGATTGTTAAAAAAGTACTTTGCCCGTACTGTGCAAAAATTGTGCTATCTTGCAGAACTTGCCCTTGAAAATTCCTGTCTACCATTATATAATAAAATCAGCAATTAGGAAAGGGCAAATCCGGCCCTGCCAAATATAAGGAGGATATTCCATGAAAGTTCTGGTTATCAACTGTGGTTCTTCCAGCCTGAAGTACCAGCTGATCGACATGGAGGGTGAAAAGGTTCTTTGCAAGGGTCTGTGCGAGCGCATCGGTATGGAGAGCAGCATGATTACCCATGAGGCCAACGGCCACAAGGCCACCACGCCCGCCATCTTCCCCACCCACACCGAGGCCTTCACCGAGGTCGTGAAGAAGATGACCACCGGCGAGGGCAAAGTCATTGACAGCGTTTCCGAGATCGACGCCGTCGGCCACCGCGTGGTCCACGGCGGCGAGAAGTTCAAGGAGAGCTGCCTGATCACCCCCGAGGTCGTCAAGGCTATCCGCGACCTGAGCCCGCTGGCTCCTCTGCACAACCCCGCCGCCATTCTGGGCATCGAGGCCTCCTACAAGGTCTTTGGGAGGACAAGCCGAATGTGCGGTCTTTGACACGGCTTTCCACTCCACCATGCCCCCGAAGGCTTATATGTACGCTATCCCTATGAGTACTATGAGAAGTACGGCGTCCGCCGCTACGGCTTCCACGGCACCAGCCACAAGTATGTCAGCCACCGTGCCGCTGAGTTCCTTGAGGAGCCTATTGAGCGCCTGAAGCTGATCACCTGCCATCTGGGCAACGGCTCCTCCATCGCCGCTGTCGATCAGGGCCGCGTCATTGATACCTCGATGGGTATGACCCCGCTGGCCGGTCTGATGATGGGCACCCGCTGCGGCGACCTTGACCCCTCTGTGGTCAACTACTTGAAGTACAATCTGGAGATCACCGGCCACGAGCTGGACGAGATTCTGAACAAGAAGTCCGGCCTGCTGGGTGTTTCCGGCGTGTCCAGCGACAAGCGCGATGTTGAGGAAGCCGCCATGAACGGCAACAAGCGCGCACAGCTGGCCAGCGATATGCTGAACTACAGATTAAAAAGACCATCGGCAGCTACATTGCCGCCATGGGCGGCGTGGACGCCATCGTCTTTACCGGCGGCATCGGCGAGCATGACGCCGACTCCCGCGCCAAGATCTGCCACCACATGGATTGGCTGGGCATCCGCATCGACACTGACAAGAACCGCGATGCACACAAGCAGAAGGAAGATGTCGTCGAGGTCACTGCCTGGGGCGCCCGTGTCCGCACCCTGATCATCGAGACCAACGAGGAGCTTATGATTGCCCGCGACACGAAGGAAGTCATCGAGAAGTAAGTCTTACTTTTCTTGAAAGAAAAGTAAGCAAAAGAACTTTCAATATTTTTTCCCGGGAACGGGTTATAGCGGGAGGCTGCGGCATGGGGCTTGACCTTGTGCAGCAGCCTCTTTTGTGGTATACTCAGCGGTAATAGGTCTTATATTTGAATTTCAGGAGGTTATCCGCATGAACAGCAAGGTTTCAAAAGGCATTGCACTGATTCTCTTTGGCATCCTGCTCTGCGCAGGCAGTGAGGGAAATCAACGCCACGATTCTGTTCAGCTTCGGCGATTTTCCGTTTTCTGCGATAGGCGTCATTGTGGGGGCCGTAGGGCTGTATATGGTGTTCTCTGATAAGGCGGAGTAGGCGGCGCGGGCGGCCCTGCTCGTTTATGATTATCTGAAACCTTCCGGCTTGACACGGGGGCGGCGTCCTCGACGCCCCGCGGGAGGGATAATCCCTCCCCTACAATGTAATCCATGAAAGGGGGCATGCCCGGCCCCTCTGCTCAAATTGCCGATTCACGGCAGACTCCCTTTTCTTGTTTTATTTGTTTGGAATTTCTTCGGTTCCTTCTTTTGCAAAGAAGGAACAAAACCCCCGTAACTGGGCGGCCTCGGCGCGCTTCTTGGCGATGGCGGCGATGGCGTCCTTGCGGGACAGGTTGATGCGGCCCTGCTGGTCAATATCCGTGACCATAACAAAGATGGGGTCACCAACGGCCACAACATCCTCGACATGCTCCACACGGTGATCATCCAGCTTGGAAATATGGACCAGCCCTCCTTGCCGGGGGCAATCTCGACGAAGGCGCCGAAATTCATCAGACGGGTCACCTTGCCCTTGTAGATAGCACCGATTTCGGGATCCTCGACAATGGTCTTGATGGTGGCAATAGCGCGCTTGGCATCGTCCTGATCGACCGCGGAGATAAAGACGTGGCCGTCCTCCTCGATGTCAATCTTGCAGTTGAAGTTCGCGCACATCTCCTGAATGACCTTGCCGCCCTTGCCGATGACATCCTTAATCTTGTCGACAGGAATCATCATGCTGAACATCTTGGGCGTACTTGGACAGCTCGGCACGCGGCTCGGCAATGACGGGCTTGATAATCTGATCGAGGATATACAGGCGGCCTTGCGGCACTTCTCCAGCGCTTCCTCGACGATTTCATAGGTCAGACCGTCGACCTTAATATCCATCTGGATGGCCGTGATGCCGCGGCGGGTGCCGCCAACCTTGAAGTCCATATCACCGTGGAAGTCCTCGACGCCCTGAATGTCCAGCATCGTCATCCAACGGCCGCCGTGCAGCGGGTCACCATCGGTAATCAGGCCGCAGGAGATACCCGCGACAGGTGCCTTGATGGGCACACCTGCGTCCATCAGTGCCAGCGTGGAGCCGCAGATGGACGCCTGCGAGGTGGAGCCGTTGGAGGACAGAACCTCGAGACACAGCGGATCGTGTAGGGGAACTCGGCCTGATCGGGCAGCACCGGAATCAGGGCGCGCTCGGCAAGTTGCCGTGGCCGATTTCGCGGCGGCCGGGGCTGCGGGGTGCGCGGGCCTCGCCGACAGAATACGGCGGGAAATTGTAGTGGTGGATGTAACGCTTGTACGGCGTGTCGGACAAATCATCCATCAGCTGGGCGTCCTTGGTGGAGCCGAGGGTGCAGATGGTCAGCACCTGCGTCTGGCCGCGGGTGAACATACCGGAGCCATGCACGCGGGGCAGCAGGCCGACCTCGGCGGCCAGCGGGCGGATCTCATTGATGCCGCGGCCGTCAACGCGCTTGCCGTCCTCGAGCAGCCATGTGCGCACGACCTTCTTCTGCAGCTTGTAGCTGATCAGGTCAAGGTCGGCGGCGGTCAGGTCGGGATGCTCGGCAGCAATGGCGTCCATGATGGGCAGCATAGCGGCGTCACGGACGTTCTTGTCATCGGTGTTCATGGCGTTTCTTGACATCATCAAGGTGCTTGGCATAGACATCGGCCAGCAGGGCATGATCCAGCTCCACGGGGGTGAAGCTCTTCTTCGGCTTGCCGATCTCGGCAACAATGCTGTTGATGAAGGCGAGCATCTTCTTGATTTCCTCATGACCGGCACGGATGGCCTTCATCATGGTTTCCTCATCAACCTCGTTGGCGCCGGCCTCAATCATAACGATTTTTTCCTCGCTGGCGGCAAGCGTCAGAGAGAGGTCACTGTGCTCGCGCTGCTCCTTGGTGGGGTTCAGCACAATCTCACCATCCACCAGACCGACAAAGACACCTGCGATGGGGCCGTTCCACGGAATGTCAGACATGGCGATGGCCAGAGAAGCGCCGTTCATGCCGGAGATCTCTGCGGAGCAGTCGGGGTCAAGGCTCATGACGGTCATCGTCATGCACACGTCGTTGCGCATCTCCTTGGGGAACAGCGGGCGCATGGGGCGGTCAACCACGCGGCTGGTGAGGATGGCACGCTCACCGGGGCGGCCCTCGCGGCGCATAAGCTGCCGGGAATGCGGCCCGCGGCGTAGAGCTTCTCCTCAAACTCAACGCTCAGGGGGAAGAAGTCAACGCCGTCACGCGGCTTGTCGCTCATGGTGACATTGCACAGCACGCAGGTCTCGCCGTAGCGGATCATGGCGCTGCCGTTGGACAGACCGCACATTTTGCCGGTCTCGACCACAAAGGGACGGCCTGCAAAGGTCGTCTCGAATTTGCGGTACTTGGGGAAGGTTTCCAGTCTGGATGCGAATTCGTAAGCCATAGGGATTCTCCTTCTTTGGTAGATTTACTTTCAGCCTCTCCCCTGCCCCGAGTTTGTACAATAAAGCCAGCAGCCAAGCCTGTTGCTTGGGTGCTCGATTTACTGCACAAAATGGCGGTGGGGCGGCTGTAAAATACAGGTGCAGTGGGTTTTCAGGTGTGCATTGCCGGAAACGGGCACGGGCGGATATGGAATCCGCCCCTACAACCGTCCGCGAAATGGGCGGCTGCGCACTTATAAAAAAGCGGGCAGAGTGCAAATGCACCCTGCCCGTTTTTGCGAAAATTACTTACGCAGACCCAGCTCAGCGATCAGGGCACGGTAACGGTTGATGTCCTTCTTCTGCAGATAGGCCAGCAGATTGCGGCGGCGGCCAACCATCTTGAACAGGCCGCGGCGGCTGTGGTTGTCATGCTTGTTGGTCTTGAGGTGCTCGGTCAAGTGGTTGATACGAGCGGTCAGCAGAGCAACCTGAACCTCCGGAGAACCGGTGTCACCCTCGTGGATGGCTGCCTTAGCGATGATGGGCTGCTTGTCGATAGCGGATTTCTGGCTCATTGGTAAATACCTCTTTCTGAAAAATAGATTGGCCGTCGGCGCAGTAAAGGGTAGTTGGAACCGTTGAGGCATACGCCCCATACCGGGCCGCGGTAACATTGATTAGTATAGCACAGCTCCGGCAGAAATACAAGGGCCGTGCCGCTTATTTTGCAATTATTTTGTTGCATTTTTCCCGGCAAAGTAGGCCTTGCTCTCATCGGCGGCGTGGTGGATGAGGGCGGTCAGCTCGTCCAGAGAGTTGAATTTGCGCACCGGGCAGAAATACTTATGAAATTCCAGCACCGGCTGCCGGCCGTAGATGTCCTCCGCATAATCCGGCACAAACGTCTCGCAGGTCACGGCGGCGTCGGCGCTGCTGTCCACCGTGGGGCGCTTGCCAATGCCGGTGGCGGCGGGCCGCCATGCGCCGTCCAGATAAATGCGGGTCAGGTAGACGCCCGCGCAGGGCTGCAGCGCGGCGGCGGGGTTAGTTTCTGGTTCAGCGTGGGCGTGCCCAGCTTGCCGCTGCCGATGCCCTTGCCGTGCACAACAGGCCAGTCGATGGCATAAGGCTCGCCGAGCATCGCGTTGGCGTCGGCCAGGCGGCCTTCCTCCAGCGCCGCGCGGATGCGGGTCGAGGAAACTGTCTGGCCCTTGTACTGGGCCATCGGCACAATGTGCACGCCGATACCCAACGGTGCGCACAGCTCCCGCAGGCGCTCCACATTGCCGGCGGCGCGGGCGCCAAAGGTGAAGTTATCGCCGCAGAAAAGCTCGCGGCAAAGCAGCCCACAAGCACCTTCTGGACAAAATCCTCCGGCGTCAGGGCGCGGAACGCCTCAAAGGGTGCCTCCTGATATTCCTCGATGCCCAGCCCCGCGATGCGGGCGTGCTTTTGCGCCAGCGAGAGGGATGCGTCCGCCCTTCAGAGTGCGCTGCCCGCGGGCAGCTCAAAGGTAAACGCGGCGGCAGTCAGGCCCTTTTCTGCGGCGCAGGCCGCAGCCGCGCCCAGCACGGCGCGGTGGCCGCAGTGGACGCCGTCAAAATAGCCAAGCGCCACAGCGCTGCCCTGCGGGGCGTGGATGGGCGTCAGGCTCTGGTAAATCTGCATTGGGCGGTCAGCCCCTTTCGCAAAATAGTTTTTCGACCTTCAGCACACCGCCCTCGACCGTGGCCAACCCCAGAAAAGCCCCGCTTTCCTCATAGGCGCGGTAGCGGCCGTCAGCAGCCGTAAAGTGGCTGGTCGGGCAGCCGTTGAGAAGATGTGCCTTCACGCCGTCATTGACGTGCAGCGCGGGCAGCGGGGTGAAAACCGTCTCAATCGGCAGTACCCAGCCGTTCGTTTCCAGCTCCCCGCTCTCGGCGGCGGCTAGAATTTCCGGCAGCGTGTGGCACTGTGCCAGACTGAACACACCGGCCTGCGTGCGGCGCAAAGCCGAAAGCGTTGCGGGCACGCCGAGCACCTCGCCGATCTCCTCGGCCAGATACGCGGATGTAGGTGCCCTTGGAGCAGGCTACCCGGATGGTGTACTCATCGGGTGCGGGGCTGCCCAGATAGTCAATGCTGTAAATCGTGATGGAGGCGGGGTGCGCTCCACAGTCTGGCCCTTGCGGGCAGCCTTATACAGCGGCTGGCCGTTGATCTTTACCGCGCTGTACATGGGCGGCAGCTGCATCCGGTCACCGCAGAGCTGCGGCAGTACCGCGCGCAGCTCCTGCTCGCCCACCGTGACAGGGGCGTTTCCAGCGTTGTGCCGGTCACATCGCCGGTGTCGGTGCGCAGTCCCAGACGCAGCGTTGCTTCGTAAGTTTTATCGTGGTCAAGCTGGCGGTCAGCAGCGGCAGTCGCCTTGCCGATAAACACCGCGAGCACACCGGTGGCCATAGGGTCCAGTGTGCCCGAGTGTCCCAGCTTGCGTGTGCCCAGCGCGCCGCGCAGCTTGGCCAGCACATCAAAGCTGGTCCAGCCTGCGGGCTTATCGACGGGCAGAATACCGTTTGGCATTTGCATAGCAGGGTTCCTTTTTCTGTTGTTAGGTTAAACGTTTTGCAGCGGGATGCCGGGCATCAGATATGGAATCCGCCCCTACAACCATACGGGAGACGGGCGTTTTACGCCTGCGCCGTTCTTTTTCCGCGTCGGCGCGGTCCAGTTCCTTTTTACTTCCTCGAGGATCGCGTGCTTGGCATTGTCCGGATTGCCGCTGATCTCGCAGCCTGCAGCGCGGGGATGCCCGCCGCCGCCCAGACGCCGTGCGATGTTGCAGGCGTTGGTGTTATGGCCGGTGCGCACGCTGATCTTGAAGCTGCCGTCCTTCTGCTGGCGCAGGGTCAGGCCGACCTCGACACCCTCGATGGAGCGGGGCAGGCTGGTCAGATCCTCCAGCTCCGCACCGGCCACGCCGGCCGCCTGGATCTGATCCCATGTCAGGCAGATCAGGGCGCAGCGGTCATCGTAGTAGAACTCCAGACTTTCCAGCGCCATGCGCTCCGCGATAACGCGGGCGTGGGAGCGGCTCTCGAACAGTCGTTCGTTGAGCATCTCCACGTCAGCACCGGCCTCAATGAGGGCGGCCGCCGCGCGGTGGGTCTCTGCCGTGGTGTTGCTGAACCGGAAGCACCCGGTATCGGTCGCCACGCCGGTGTACAGGCAGGAGGCAATCTCCGGCGTGATCTTCGCGCCCATCTCGGGGATGAGCGTTGTCAGCAGCTCTGCGGCAGCCGCTGCATGGTCATCCACCAGCGTTTCATACGCATAGCCGCTGTTGGAGCCGTGATGGTCGATGCACAGATTGACGTGCTCGGCGTATTCCTGAATGTTGTTGCGCTCCCCGAACAGCTGGATGCCGGCCACATCCACCGCCACCACAAAGGCAGGGGTGAAGCTGCCGTCAAACACGCGGCTGGGCATATAGTCATACATGGCAGGGATCGGGTCGCTGCACAGCACAGCTGCATTCTTGCCCAACTGCTGCAGGGCAAGGCAGAGCGCCGTGCCCGAGCCGATGGTGTCGCCGTCAGGGTTCTTGTGGCAAAGGATCAGGATGTCATCTGCAGCAAGCAGACGCGAAACCACTGTCCCGCGATCCACATTCTGAGTCATAGGTTCCTCTTTTCTAACCGGGTACAGAGTTACTCTGCGTCAGAGTCGGACTCGATGTCCAGCTCACCCAGCAGTTGGTTGATGTGCGCGGCGTAGGCTGCGCCCTCATCTTTAACGAATACAAAGCGTGGTGCTTGCGGATGTGCATCCGGCGGCTGACCTCGGTGCGGACATGGCCGGAGGCCTTGTTCAGCGCCTTGACGACCGGCTCCGGGCCGCCCTCACGGCCCATCACGCTGATGTAGACCTTGGCCTGATCGAGGTCAGGGGTCACATCCAGACGTGTCACCGTCAAAAGACCGCCCGTCACGCGGGGGTCCTTCATCTCGCCGATAATCGCAATCAGCTCACGCTTCATATCCTGGGCCATACGGCCGTGGTTTTTGGTTGGCATAGCTTACCTCTGCATCAGTCGCGGTACTCTTCCAGCTTGAAGCACTCAAAGACGTCGCCTTCCTTGATGTCTTGGAACTTGGCCAGGGTGATGCCGCACTCGAAGCCCGCGGCAACCTCCTTGGCGTCATCCTTGAAGCGCTTCAGGCTGGCGATGGCATCCTCGCAGATGACGATGCCGTCACGCACCAGACGCAGCTGGGCATCGCGGGTGATCTTGCCGTCGGTGACACGGCAGCCGGCAACGGTGCCGACACTGGATATCTTGTAGACCTGACGGACCTGTGCCTCGCCCAGGGCGACCTCACGGACCTTCGGGGCCAGCATGCCCTTCATAGCATCGGAGACATCGTTGATGGCGTCGTAGATGACGCGGTACATACGCATCTCAACGCCGGTCTGCTCGGCCTCGGCCTTGGCAACGGCATCGGGGCGGACATTGAAGCCGATGATGATGGCGTTGGACGCATCGGCCAGAGAGACATCGGACTTGGAGATGGCACCGACACCTGCATGGATGACGCGGACGCGGACCTCGTCGTTGGAGATCTTCTCGAGGCTCTGCTTGACGGCCTCGGCGGAGCCCTGGACATCGGCTTTGACGATGATGGGCAGCTCCTTCATATCGTTGGCAGCCATCTGGTCGAACAGGTTATCCAGCGTGACCTTGGTGTAGGCAGCAAACTGCTTTTCCTTGGCCTCAGTGGTGCGCTTATCAGCCAGCTCACGGGCGAGGCGCTCGTCCTCGACAGCCTCGAACAGCTCGCCGGCCTCGGGGACCTCGGTCAAGCCGGTGATCTCAACAGGCGTGGACGGGCCGGCCTCGGTGATCTCCTGACCCTTATCGTTGCGCATGGTACGCACGCGGCCGACAGCGGTACCGGCGATCAGGCAGTCGCCCTTGTGCAGGGTGCCGTTCTGCACCAGCAGCGTTGCGATGGGGCCCTGGCCTTTGTCCAGACGGGCCTCGACGACAGCGCCCTTGCCACGGCGGCTCGGGTTGGCCTTCAGCTCCATGACCTCGGCCTCCAGAGCGATGCGCTCGAGCAGGTCGCTGATGCCCATGCCGGTAACGGCGGACACAGGGATGCAGGCGACATCGCCGCCCCAGTCCTCGGGCACGATCTCGTACTTGGTCAGCTGCTCCTTGACGCGCTCCGGGTTGGCGGTGGGCTTATCCATCTTGTTGATGGCGACGATCAGCTTGACGTTGGCAGCCTTGGCGTGGTTGATAGATTCGATGGTCTGGGGCATAATGCCGTCATCGGCGGCAACCACCAGAACCGCAATATCAGTCATATTGGCGCCGCGGGCACGCATCGAGGTGAAGGCCTCGTGGCCGGGGGTGTCCAGGAAGGTGATGACGCTGTCGCCACTCTTGACCTGATAGGCACCGATGGCCTGCGTGATGCCGCCGGCCTCACCCTTGGTGACATTGGTCTTGCGGATAGCGTCCAGAATGGAGGTCTTGCCGTGGTCAACGTGGCCCATAACGACAACAACCGGCGGGCGCTCGACCAGATCGGCGGCGTTGTCCTCCTCCTGCACGAACAGGCGCTCCTCGATGGAGACATGAACCTCATGCTCGACCTTGGCGTGGAACTCCTCGGCAATCAGGGCGGCGGTGTCGAAATCGACGACGTCGGAGATGGCGTGCATCTCGCCCATCTGCATAAATTTGGCCACGACCTTGGCAGCGCTCTGCTTCAGGCGGGTAGCCAGCTCACCGACGGTGATCTCATCGGGGATGGAGATCTTCAGCTGCGCGTTGCGGGCCTTCTCCAGCTGGATGCGCTGCAGGCGCTCGGCCTCGGTCTCACGGCGGCGGCCAAACTGCTGGCCGCGGCGGTTATTGCGGTTGTTGAACTTTTCCTTCTTGCCGGTGGGCTGGTTCTTGCGCTTGCTGGGCATATTGCGGCTGTCGGCCAGATCGTCATAGCGGGCGTTGAACTTATCCACGTTCACATCCACGGTGCGGGTATCCACAGACACCTGCGCACGGTTGACCTGCACCTGCTCCGTCTTGACGGGCTCCTTGATGCCGGTATCGGCGGCCAGCTCCTGCAGGGTGACGCGCTTTTCATTGCGCTTCTCTGCCTGCTTCTCGGGCTTGCGGTTTTCCTTCTTCTGCTCGGGCTTTTTCTCCTCAGCCTTGGGCTGCGGGGCAGGCTTGCCCTCCGCGGCCTCCGCCTGGGGGCGGGCTGGCCTTCTTGGGCTCGGGCTTCTTTTCCTGCGGCTGCGGGGCAGGCTTTGCCTCCTCCTTGCCGCTGGCCAGATAGGCATCCAGGCTCGGCTCGGCACTCTCGCGGGTCAGGGTCTCCAGCAGGACATTCAGTTCTTTTCCTCAAAGGTGCCGCCGGTCTTGTAGGCCTCGCCGGTCACGCCGGTCACGGTCTCGATGACCTTTTTGGCGGGCACGCCGAACTCCTTGGCAACATCAGCGATCTTATATTTAAAGTCCATATAGTGTGGTCCTCCTCTATCAAAGGTATTTTGCGCACAGCTGTGCAAGGTGTTCGTCGGTAACGCCGAACACGGCGGCTGGCTTGGGGGTAAGCATGGCCAGATCAGCGCTGGTCAGGGGCATCTGCTCGCAGGCAACAATGTCCTCACAGGCGTCCTTCATGTGGCTGACCGTGCGGTCACTGGCGTCTGAGGTAAGCAGCACCAGGGCCACCTTGCCGCGCAGTGCATTTTCCTGTACGCGGTCATACCCGTGCAGCAGCTTGCCGGCCTTGCGGCACAGCCCCAGCGCACCCAGCAGCGGGTGCTGATCGTTATTCATCGCTCGCCGCCTCCTTTGCGCTTTGCTCCGCACAGGCGATCTCCTCCGTCAGGCGCTCATAGATGCCGTCCGGGATGGGGACCTCAAAGGTGCGTTCCAGCCGCTTGGCCTTGCGCGCCTTGGCAAGGCAGGCGGCCGAGGGGCACAGATACGCACCGCGCCCCGGTGCTTTGCCGCGCAGATCAATGCTGATCTCGCCCTCCGGGCTGCGCACCACGCGCACCAGTTCACGCTTGGGGCGCTGGGCATTACAGCCCACACAACGGCGCACGGGGATTTTCTTTTGCTTTTGCTGCTGCAACTGGCAGACCTCATTTCACAAAATAATAAAGAATAAATAAGAAATAATAAATTCGGTGGATCGTGTCGCTGCGCTCCACTCAAAAATTTTGTTTTCGACCGGAGGGAGAAAACTCCACATTCTTTATTATTTATTATTTTTTATTTCTTATTTGAACAGATTTATTCTTCCTCGCCGTAGTAGCCGGACTCGGGGCGGATATCAATATTGTAGCCGGTCAGGTGGGCGCACAGACGCACATTCTGACCCTTGTTGCCGATGGCAAGGCTCAGCTGCTGATCGGGAACCGTAACACGGCAGCTCTTGGTCTCGCCGGGGAGCAGCTCGACCTTTACAACCTTGGCCGGGCTCAGCGCAGCGGAGATAAACTCGGCAATATCCTCGCTCCAGCGGATGACGTCAATCTTCTCGCCGTTCAGCTCCTGCACAATCTTCTCCACGCGGACGCCGCGGGCACCGATGCAGGCACCAACGGGATCAACATCGGGGTTCTTGCTCCAGACAGCCAGCTTGGTGCGGGCACCGGCCTCACGGGCGATGGCCTTGACCTCAACGGTACCGTCATAGATCTCGGGAACCTCGAGCTCAAACATCCGCTTGACAAGGCCGGGATGGGTGCGGCTGATGGTAACGCGGGGGCCGCGGTCCGTAGCCAGAACATCCACGACATAGACCTGCACGGTCTGACCCTCGGTGAAGGTCTCGCCGGGGACCTGCTCATTGCGGGGCAGCACGGCGGAGCCGCCCTTGCCCAGATCCAGCACAATGTTGCCGCGCTCGGGGTCAATGGAAACCACAGTGGCCACAATCAGCTCATGGGCGCGGGACTGCATCTCGCTGCACTGCAGATTGCGCTCGCCCTCGCGCAGACCCTGACGGATGACGTGCTTGGCCGTCTGGGCGGCAATGCGGCCGAATTCCTTCGTTTTCAGCGGGGTGACCAGACGCTGGCCGACCTTGTAGCTCTTGCGGACCTTCTGGGCATCCTCCAGACTGACCTGCGTGTGGGGGTTCTCGACCTCCTCCACGATGTCGCGCAGCAGGCTTGCGCGGAAGGCACCTACCTCGGGGTCGATATCGACAACCACGTTGTCATCCTCGACCTCATAGTCCTTCTTGACCGCAATGACGATGGCCGTCTTGATTTTCTCAATCAAGTAGTCCTCCGGCAGGCCGCGCTCCTTTTCCAGCGCAGAGAGAGCCTCAAAAAATTCGTTGTTAGCAGTAGCCATTTTTCCGGTTTCCTCCTAAGTATATTTCAAGTACACGCAATACAGTATTCACAACATATCAGCCGAACAGATCCTCGTCATCGCAGAGCTTGACATAGCCCGCGCTCTTGACCGGGAAGGTGTAGGCGGTCTCACCGTCCAGCAGCGTCACGTTGCCGTCGGCGTCCAGTCCCTGCAACAGGCCCGCATAATCGCGGCGGCCCTGCTCATCGGGGCGGATGAGATGCGCCGCACATTTCTGGCCCTTGAGCTGCTCATAGTGCTCGGGCGGGTCAGGCGGCGGCCCATGCCCGGGCTGCCGACCTCAAGGTAGTAGCTCTGGTCAATGGGGTCGGCCTCGTCCAGCAGCGGATCGATGGCGTGGGAGACCTCCGCGCAGGTGTCGGTATCCATCGGCTCATCGCGGTCGATCAGCACGCGCAGGAACCAGTCCGGGCCTTCCTTCTCAAAGCGGACATCCCACAGGCGCAGGCCCATAGCCCTCGACTACGGGGCGGACCAGCGCCTCCACGACCTTGACCGCACTGCCCTGCTGCGGTTTACCGGGTTTTGCCATAAAAATGCTCCATCATAAAAAGAAAGCGGACCTTGCGGCCCACTTTCAGTAAAATCATCATCGAACACTAAGAATATACCACATTCCCGCGCAAAATGCAAGCCCCCACGGTACGGAATTGACTCTCAGCGGGCTTTTCCAGCGTGCATTTTTTGCGCAGTTTTGTTTTGCAGCCCCGCAAACGGCTTTTCCGCAAGGAAATACATCGCCACGCTCACAAGAATGGCCGCCGCCCAGTACAGCCGGTCGGCGCACTGCATCCATGCGGTGTTCCCCAGCTGGTTGGGCGGGGCTGTCCCCTGCCATGCCGGCAGCTGCAAATCATACTTGATGAATACCACCAGCATCTGGTGCCAGAGGTAGAAGCTGTAGCTCAGCGCGGCCAGCCCATGCAGGGCGCGGCGCACCGGGCGCGGTGGCGTCAGGCCAAGGCCGAAGCAGACCAACACTGCCCCCGCGGCCAGCACCAGCGGCATACGGTTGGTGAGCTGGAAGCGCTGGAACTCCGCCGCACCGGCCTGCGCACGCAGCAGGGCATCCAGCCAGACCAGCGCCACCACACCGAGCACCGTGCAGCCCACGCGGGGCGCAAGCCGCTGTGTCCACGCGCCGCGGCCCAGCTGTGCGAAAATCAGCGCCGCCGCCATACCGACAGCCAGCACACCGCAGAACGCCGGAAATTGGTTGAACAGCAGCGCATAGGCATTGCTGCCGTACTGCGGCAGTGCCCACTGGGTGTAGATGGCCTGCACGATGCAGAGCCATGCCAGCACCGGCAGCGGGCGGCGGGCGCACAGCGGCGCCAGCAGCGGGAAAACCAGATAAAACAGTGCAAACACCGTCAGCGTCCATGTCACGCCGTTGAGCTGCGTACCGATGTAGCTCTGCGGGAAAAGCTGCTGTGTCAGCGTCAGGTGGGCGGCCAAATCCCACACAAGGGCACGGCTCCAGCCCCTGCGGTACACCGCCAGCGCCAGACTGAACAGCAGATTGATATAGTAGGCCGGCAGCAGCCGCATAGCGACCGGCGGCGGTAAAATTCCGCCGGGCGGGCGGCAGGCAGCGGCTTGCCCTGTGCGGACGCATTGGCCCACGGCAGGAACAGGCAGAACGCCGAGAGCAGCACCAGCCAGTCCACGCCAACGCAGCCTGCCCGCAGCCAGTGCTCCGGCAGCACGGCGCGCCAGCTCTGCTGCCAGATGTGGAACGCCCCTACAAGCCCGGTCGCCAGCACCCGCAGGAAGTCCGCAGCCGCCGGGCGGGCGGTGTCAACCGGCGCAGGGACTGCTGTTAAAACGCCCATTCGCCGTTTTCAAAAATCGTGATCTCCTCGCCGCTCTTGGTCACGCCAACGACATGGGTGTCGGGCGCGCCGACCATGACATCCTCATGGATGGCGGAGCTGTTCAGGCCCTTTGCCAGCAGCTCGTCCCGGCTCATGGCGGAGCCGCCCTTGATGTTGGTCGGGTAGCCCGCACCAAAGGCAATGTGGCAGGCGGCGTTTTCATCGAACAGGGTGTTATAGAAGAGAACGCCGCTGCGGTTGATGGGGCTGGACGCGGGCACAAGTGCAATTTCGCCGATGCGGTTCGCGTTTTCATCGGTGGTAAGCAGCTCGGCCAGCAGCTCGGCGTTCTTCTCAGCGCCATGCTCTACGACCTTGCCGTCCTTGGAAGGTGACGTGCCAGCCCTCAATCAGCTGGCCGTTGTAGCGTAGGGCTTGGTGCCGTAGACGCGGCCGTCAACGCGGTCGCGGTGGGGTGCGCAGAACACTTCCTCAGTGGGGACATTGGCGATGAACTCGATGCCGTTCTCGGTCTTGCTGGACGCGCCCTCCCAGGTGGCATCCTCGGCCAGACCCACTGTCAGATCAGTGCCGTTGGCGCTCGTCATATGAATACGGTCGAGGTTCAGCTCATTCATACGGTCGCGGCGAGCCTTGGTCCGGGCCACATGCTCCTGCCATGCGGAAACCGGGTCACCGGCGGAGACGCGGCAGACATCAAAGATCAGCGCCCACAGCTTCTCCACAGCCTCCTCAACGGCAGCTCCGGGAACACCTTGGCAGCCCAGCCCGGCGCGGGCACAGCGGCCACGCACCACTGCACGCGGTCATTCATCGTGTAGGCCTGCCACGGCTTCATAAAGGTGCGGCGGGCGAGATTGACGCGATTCAGCTTGCCGGCATCCAGACCCGGCCAGCGCCTCGGGGTCCTCGGCATGGATGGCCAGCGTGCAGCAGCCGTCCGGATCCTCGGCGTAGTCAAGGTAGCTGCGCAGCTCATAGGGCTTCATGGCGGCAGGTCCTCTCAGCGGCCAGCTCCATCTGCAGGCGGGTCAGCTTGTCATCTTCCCAGCGGACCATGACCTGCTTGGCTCCGGCCTCGTACCCGGCGCGGACACAGGCATGGGCAAAGTCCGGCATCGTGACCGGGCAGCGAACAATAAAGTTCTGGCGCGGGCGCACATTGACGCCCACCTTGACGATAAAATCAGCGTAGAGCT